>ERZ795041.4-NODE-4-length-116275-cov-6.017002_pt1 | contig 116275 bp, 103 predicted proteins | sample MGYA00375125_ERZ795041 | MGnify/ENA primary metagenome ERZ795041 (study PRJEB30170, sample SAMN03074214) | activated sludge metagenome | biome: Common Effluent Treatment Plant; feature: Wastewater; material: Activated sludge; isolation source: activated biomass in a...
TGGCGTATTAGTAAGAGCAGTACGAACATCAAGTAAAACTGCAGGGTTCGTCACCCCAATCCCCACATTCCCTCCAGCAAAGTTAAATCCACTCGCACTGCCTGTCGCTGTCAAAGTTGTGAATCCTGTAGAAGCTACGCCAACCTGGAGTTTGTTTGAAGCGTCATAATTTATGCTTGCCTGATTCGCAGAAGTGTTAGTAATGTTTATTGTTCCGTCTCCATTAACCCCATTTGCAACAAAAGCAAACGCTGAAGACACCAGTTGTTTTCGTGGAGTCATTTCTCCATCAAAACCACCGCCATCGTCAAAGTTCACTGATAAATACAAGTTACCAGTCGTAAAGTCTACGCCTGAAAGAGAATTACAGTTTCCGAGCTTTGCGTTAAATACCCCGTTAGTAACGGCAAGCTTGTCACACTGCGGACTTGGCGAACCATCCCAAGTCTCTGTCCACAAAAGAGTACCACTTGTTGGAGCATCATATAGCTTAAACTCAAAAGTATAGTTCCCGTTTGCTACATTGGTCCCATTAGAAACGTTGGTCAATTTGCCTTGGAAGTTTATAGTTTTCGGTATTGTCGCAGAAGCTACTTTTGGGCTCATAACTCCAAATGCTACAAATGAGCTGAATAGCAACAAAAATGACAAAGCAAGCATGCTGAAAGTTTCACATACTTTTAATTCAAGATGATTAGCACTTGAAGAAATTATTTTTTTGTTGCGGATAAATTTCATTTGGATCTCGGATGGTGTTACTTTTTTTGTTTCGTGTTCGACTAAATTAAAAAGTGTAACAAAAAACACCTAACTAATTGATGGTGTTGTGATTTGGCAAAGTTGCCAGATTATTTCTTTTGGATATCTTCGGTCCCTGCGACTACCGATCCTAACTGCCTCTATCTTCCCCTCCCTTTCCCAGTTTCTCAGGGTATTAGGATGAACATTGATTAGTTTCGCAGCCTCCTTTATTGTCAGGAGCTGGGGAAACTCAGTATTAAATGTCATATTATTCCTTTCTCATACAGAGAAAAAGTTTACTATATTTAATAGATTTTTTCTGTTTTAATTGTTGTGTTTTTGTTTCGACTTTATTGTTAGATTTTGTTAAGTTCGTTCAATTTAACTTACCAAAACTTATCTTGACTATAGTATAGCAGAAAAAATCAGTTTCGTCAATAGAAAACAGGGTCATTGACCCTGTTTTGATGATTCATTCTCCAGTTTTCTGTAGTGTCTATCTATGACCCTTCTCTTGTGCCAATGACGCCCGTGAAAAATAAACCACAGCACCAATGCCAACGCTACCCCTATCGCTATGAGATAGTAAAATGGTAATACCCAAATTACAACTTTGTCTTTCGCTTCTAATCTCGTCCTTCCATAAGTTAAAACTGATTCTAGTGTGTACCGACCAAAAGCAAAACTTGATGGATACCACGAATTAATAAATGTGCGCTCTGTTTTTGGAAGCACGTTCGCTGCATCTCTATTCACAAATGGAGTCGCCACTACCTTGCCCCACATGTTACTAACATACACTTCACCTTTTGGTTGAACATGAACATTGCCAGTATTGAAAAATTTATTTTCTAAAGTTACTTTGTCAGCATTGAACATTATTTTTTTGTTTGCAAATAATGATGCTGTGCCATTCTCACGACCAACACCGTATCTCACCAAAATGATCGTTCCAACAGATTGCTGAATTTCACTGGCGTTACCAGTTGCACTGCTTCCGACATAACTAAATAGCAAAGCGCCATAGTGAGTTCCGTCTTCCGCATTGACTGGAGGATTGAGTGTAAATGGAACTCTAAAAGTTTGGTCAGGTTGTATTGTAAATTGAGTGGGCGATTCTAAATTTATCCAAGACGCCAAAGAAAAAGTTGGATCATTAATTTGTGTGTCAGGAACAAATTCTGGTTGACCTTCAAAGCCAGGTAAAAAATCTCTGGGGGTAACAGTAATTATCAATGGAGATAAACTTCGGTTTGTTAAATCAATTTGTGACTTAATCTCCTTCCCCTTTTCTACATCAAGATCTAAAAGGAATGGGGTGATTTCCAAACCTCTAACATAATGAATATTTTCCGACGCAGACTGAGTAGAATCAACAAGCTCAGTAGATTCAGTAGGAGAAGTTGATTTAACAACCTCTGCTTGTTGAGCAAAAACAAAACTCGGCACGACTGAAAACATCAATAACAAATAAAAAAACTTTTTCATAAACTTATTTAGTAAGTTGCAGTTGTAATGTAAGTAACAATGTTTTGATAATTTCCAGCTTCCTGTATGTTACCCACTACCAATTTATAAACAATGCTCGTAACCTCACTTGTTACTGGACCAGTGCTACACGCTATTTCATACGGCAAAGTATCTAATGCAGCAAAAGTGTCATTTGCTGTAAATCTGCTGGAAGATCCTGTGCAAAGACTTGTATCAGTCGTATGATAACCAAACCGACCAGTAGTCACTCCTGTTCCAAATGCAGATGGTGAAGCATTCGTCCCAGAGACAGCAGCAATTTGATCACCAGTACCAGTTCTTAATAGTCCGTCCTCTTGGGCTGTTGATGTATAACCACCAGTTGCATTAGTCGTAACAGTGACTGTCTGCCCAGCAATATTTGGAAAAGCATCGCCAATAGTTAAACTACCAAAACCCATTGTAGTTGCAGTACTACTTACAGTAGTGGTCAGCCCAGAAATCACCACACCTGAACTTACCCCAGAAATCAAAACCACCAAGGAAGGACCGGCCGTAGTTGCAGAGGCCTCCAAAGAATAGCCACTTTCTGAATCATTAGCGTTACTTCCAGAGCCATAACTAGCCTTAACTTTAATCTTATATGTCGTATTCGGCAAAAGCCCTGTAACACGCTCGCCAGACCCACTACTCCATCCAGAGTAAGTTTGCCATGCTTCCGCTGGGCCAACAGTATCATCAGATTGAATAAAATTAGTAGTTGCAAAGTTGTCGCTAGAAATTGCTATGGCATAAGTTGTATCAGATTGCTGTCCATCCCCCGTTACAACCACAAAGTCTAACGAATTGTACAGTGTCCCACCTGTGTTTACAAAAGTAGGTTGTCCAGGCACTCCTGGATAAGCGCCTTGTTCAAAGCCAGCTGGATTTTTGTAGTTAGTAGATTGGCTATCCCCGCTCTGAACACTCCCAGCAATGGAATCACGAGAAGAATAATCTGTTGAGGAACTAGATTCACCGCCACCATCAAAAGTTGAATTTTCTAATTGGTAAGTACTCCCAGACATGGTCTGGGCAATCAACAAATGTGGGATGTAAATTGGGATAGTAAGTATCGTTATTACACACAAGAAAGCCACAAAAGCTGGAATAGATTTATTACTGAATTTATTTCGGATTTTATTTCGGTGAGTCATAATCGTATCTATATAATACCATAATAAAAGAGCCTAGGAGGGCTCTATATTATTCTCAAATTTTCTATCATTACAGCGTTGGTGGGGTGTGTTTGCTGATAATATAACGGTTGTATCTGCGGAAAATGAACCGTATAACCATAAAAGCAACAATAATTACCACAAAAATAATTATCAATAATTGCCACGGGAAAACAAAAAATCTAAATTTTCCATCTGCTGTATTATTATTTGCCCCAAAAGTTATATCAAGATTGGCAGTATAGTAACCAAAAGCGAAGTGGCTCCACTGGTATTTTGCTTCTTCAAAAAAACCTCCAGAGTTACGCGCCTGCGCCTCAGCTTCTACACCTTCCTGCCCACCGCCACCATTGACCCACGCCATTTCAAACCGACGAATACTCCTAGGTAGCACACTACCATCTGTTCGGTTGGCATTTAAAATCTTCGCTTTTAGTCCGATGATATTTTTGATTACTATGTCACCTTCTGGTTTTACGCGATCATTACCAGTATTTTGGAAACGATAGTAAAGTTCTACAGGAAGCGATGTATAAAAATGGTGCTTGCCCTTTGTAGAAAACTCAAGAATATCCACTCCTTCTTGAATATCACCATTTACTCTTAACAACACAAGACTCCCCAAACGAGCGCCAATACTGACTTCTCCCTGTTCTGTTGCAGGCGGTGTTGTACGAATGAATATAGAAGCAAAGTAACCACCTGGCTCAGCATTGCGAGGAATTGTAATGGTAAAAGGAATTGTTACCTGCTCTCCCGCCTTCACATTTATAGACTTTGTGACATCAGTCCAAACAGCCAAGCCTTCTTTGCTTTGCACAAATTGTGGACTACCAGATTCATCTCCTGCCTCAAAATTTTCTACTTGGGTATAGTAAGTAGCTGTACTTGGAGAGTCATTTAACACTTTAAATTCTGAATTGATAATACTACCCGGATCTCCAGAAAGCTCTAAACGAGGAGGACTAATGTTTATTGCTTTTGCAGGGCTAGCAAAAAATAGACTAAAACTCATGAAAACCAAAAAGATACCCCCAACTAAGGAAATCGCTAGGGAGTATCTTTTTGTATTTAAATAGGAAGTTATTAACAAATTCACCAGAGTTTTAAGCTAACAATTAACATCTGAATTATATCACAATTTAGTGAAAACACACATTAGAAGGTAGCTGTTGCTGTGTAAGTTAGTGTGGTTGAATAATTGCCCGCTGCTGTACCAACAGCAATATTTGCCATGTACCTAGCTCCGTAGGTAGTTGTGTCTGTTGCAGTGGTAGCACTAGCAATTTGGTCTGGTGCGCTTACTCCATCGTAAGCAAAACCAGAAGCTGCATATGGAGCAGTTACCGATCCAGAACCACCAGATGCTGTGTAGCGAACACCGAATTGCTCTGTGTTTGGAGTTGGAGCAGTGTTTGTGGCTCCAATTGCGTCAATGTTATTTCCACCACTTGTTAAAGTAGGTCCTGACACTTCAATGATATACCCGCTTGTTGCGTTAGTCGCAGCCGTTAAAGTGTGGGCATCAGCTTCTGAACCGCTTCCTGATCCAGTGCCGTCTGCGTACCTAGTTGTACCTAACGCTAAGGCTCCAAACCCAATAGTGTTGTCAGAGATTGCGAAAGAAATACTTGGTCCTAAGGTTGCTGTAATTACCACTTGGTCATCTGCAATGATATCTACTGCAATTGTGCCTGTGTCACCAAAAGTTCCTGCAATTGCAATAGAGTCATCATCGTCCACTGCACCATTTGTAATTTGGTGGGTACCAGGACCTGAACCTGTTGTATCGGTTGCATTTAAACCAATTTTTAGACGAATACATCGCCCCGCTGTCATTGTGGCAGAAGCTCCACCAGAGGTAATGGTTACCACTTGACCAGAACCAGCTATGCTGAACTGAGATGCTGATGGCGTAGAAGTAACTACAGACTTTTCTGTCCATGTACCGCCGGTACAAACTGCCCCTGAATTTTCAGCAAAGTCAAAGTCTGCACCAACTAAAGAACTAATGCCAGTAAAGTCAGACGAAAACGTCAAAGTAATAGTTCCGCCTGAAGCTACACCTGACGGGGTGACAAACTTTATTTCATGGTCCGCGGCTGTGCTCTCTTTTAAACGACTAATATTGTCTGAAGCGCTTGTAACAGAAGCAGCAAAAGCCACCTGGCCTTGTACCCCAAAACCAGCCACTATTAAGGCAATTGCCAAAACCTTCGTAATCCAGCTATTTAATAGCTTTTTCATTTTATTTTTGTTTCCTTATACGTATTTACTCTGGTAAAAACGTAATATTTAATGAAGTTATTAAAATTATAGCAGATTTGAGGTAAATTGTAAAGTCAAATTCTTGTTCCAATAGCTTATATTAACACTACCTCATCATGAATTGTTTTCAAATACCTTAATATAGATACACTAATTATCAGTGTACCACGCAATCTTATGTTATAATTTAGTTAAGTTTATTAATAAATTAGAAATAAAATATGGTAAAAAAAATCAACCTTATATTATCCGCTATTTTACTGATAATAAGTAGTTTCGCCTATGTTGGTCCAACTTACGCCTCAGTACACACTTGGGATTTTACAAATAGCTCAGATTATAACTTTGATATTAGTAAGCTTAATGTTTCGGCTGGTGAAGCCAAAATGAAAAATATATCAAATCCTGCTTGGTATAATGACTCTTGGGCTTATCGCAAAAAAATTACTATAGATAAAACCAAAGTTCCGAGCACTTTAACCAATTTCCCTGTTTTGGTTCAAAGAACCGATCTTGACTGGAAAGATACTGGTCACGGAGGCTCCGTCGCAAGATCAGATGGCTTTGACCTTGTTTTTACAGATACAGATGGGATTACGATATTAAATTATGAGATCGAAAAATATACCGCATCCACAGGTGAATTAGTGGCCTGGGTGAATCTACCTTCAGTATCATCATCAGTTGATACTGATTTCTATGTTTATTACGGCAACTCTACCGCAACTAACCAGCAAAATGTAAATGCCGTCTGGGATAGTAATTATAAAATGGTCCAGCATGCCAAAGGATCTGGACAAATGAATGATAGTACATCAAATTCAAACAATGGTACTGTTACTGGCGATCCTTTTGAGAGCTACTCCATAACAAGTGTTAGTCCTCATACTGGCTCTCACCAAGGCATCGCGACTGACGGAACTTACTACTATACTTTTGATACTGATGCCATAACAAAATATGATTCTTCTTGGGTCCAATCAGCACAATTATTAAATGCAAACCAGTCTATCGGAGTTAACACTACCAATCACCTTAGCGATGGCGATTATTATAATGGAAAACTATATGTTCCTGTAGAAAATTATGTGCATCCCTGCGTTTCGTCTACTAATAACTACCTTGTTACTTGGAATGCGTCCGATTTAAGTTTTGATAGCAAAATAGATGTATCTGGGATGGGTTTCAGCTCCGCCGGTCTAGTAATTGACCCTAACGCCGGAGATAATGGGGTTATCTACAATATTTCTTATTGTGATGGGACAAAAATCTGGAAACTTGATTTAAGTACTGGCGCATATCTTGGAGCAATAAATCTTTCTCAGCCTATTTTGAATAGCCAAGGCATCACCATGAAAGATGGGTATTTTTATATTACTGATGACTTGAATGACATTGTATGGAAGGTTGCTTCAGATGGAACTGTTCTAAATTCCATTTTAAGCTATCCACATGTTGCTAGTGGCTCTTTGGAAGGATTAGATTATAATACCAATAATTTATTAGTGTTGATTGACCAAGGGGTATCAGACAGAAAGGTTTATACATTTAGCAAGCTCCCGCTAACAAAAATTGGATCCGCATTAGATTTTAAAAAGTCAGAGGTATTAAGTATTCCATACACTTTACCAGATAGTGGCACAATTAGTTTATGGTACAATCCGAAAAACTATTTTTACAATTTTCATTCTCTTCTAGATAATTCTGTGGGTGGAAATGATTGGGAAATGTGGGTTGATAGTACTGGGTATGTAAACTTTAGAGTAAAGGATGGTGAAACGGCGATAAAGTATGACCTAGGTGATAATACTACGCAGGTTGGTTTGAATACATGGTTTTACATCACTATCAAATGGCAAAAAGGTGGAAATAAGACTTTACTAGTCAATGGTGTCCAGCGTGGCACGAATGCGGCTACATGGATAGACCCTGGATCTAGCCTATATATTGGTGGTGGGAATCCTTTAAACACTAAAGATAATGGCTATTTTGATGAGATTAGAATATCAGATACCGTAAGGTCGAATAACTGGATTCTTGCTCAATATAACAACCAAAACTCGCCTTCTACATTTTTTTCAGTCGGCACTCAAACAACACCATCTTTTGATGTTTCTGATCCATCAATTGTAGCGACTAATCCAGTTACAATTACTTCATCGTTAACTAGTTTTACAGAAACTGCTACCAAGAATGGTGGAGAAATAAAATATCAACTAACAAATAACAACGGCACAACATGGTATTGGTGGGATGGTAGTACTTGGGCATCGACCATAGCTGGTTATTCAGAATCTAATACTGCTTCTGATATCAACTTACATATCGGTACTTTCCCAGTTGGTGCAGGCGATTTCAATTTTAAAGGATATTTTCACTCTAACGGTTCTCAGATGATCAAATTAGACTCGTTAGAATTTTCTGATGATGCCACCGCCCCCACAATCTCCTCTATAGTCAATACCCCAGCAAGCACTTCCACCACAGTGACTTGGTCAACAGATGAACAAGCATCTTCTCAGGTAGAGTATGGTCTAACTACTAGCTATGGTAGTTCGACAGCAGAAACAGATACTTCTCCAAGAGTCACTTCCCACAGTGTCACTGTCTCCAGTCTTCTTCCTTGTACGGTCTACCACTACCGAGTAATATCCAAAGATGCTTCAGCTAACACTGCCACAGGCAGTGATGGCACCTTCTCCACCACCGGATGTAGTGGTTCTGCAGGCAGCACTCAAAACAGCACCACTCCACTAGTCTTTGGAGTCGGCGGTAGTGCCAGTCTCACTTCTGGTAGTGCTAACTTAGGACTCACAGTCCCTGCCAATGCCACAGGTACTAACGTTTCCTACCAAATCAAGCAACTCTCTGGTTCTCCAGTCATTTCTGGGATTGGTTCTCCTTCTGGAGTTAATCCTTCCTTGAATCACATCTATGACCTCAAAGCATTGAGTGGGGTTAGTACGGAAGTATCTTCCTTTGGCCAACCCATCTCCATTACTCTAACCTACCAAGACAGTGACATTACTGGTCTAGATGAATCAACTCTCAAGATTTACCACTACAGTGGGGGAGTCTGGACTCCACTTTCTCCTTGTACAGTCAATGCTAGTGCTAACACCATCACCTGCGAAACCACTTCTTTCTCTGTCTTTGGTTTGTTTGGTTCCCCACTTGCATCTTCTACCACTACTGTTTCAGGCTCCAAAGCCAAAACTACCACTCCACCAGATACTACCCAACCACACCCAGTCGGAACTAACATTCTCTCTTCCAACGGGACTATCTACACCCTCACCAATGATGGTAAAAGACGACCATACACTTCCGCTGGAGCCTTCCTGTCCTTTGGCTTTAACTCTTTTGCCACTACAGTTCCTGCTAACTCCCAAGACCTAGCTATCCCACAAGGACCATTCATCGCTCCTAGAGATGGCTCTATCATCTGTTCTGACCGAGGCCTAGATAAAGGCACTTGTTACTTAATTACCCAAGGGAAGAAAGCCGGCTTTACTTCCAGTGCCATCTTTACCGCACTAGGCTTCTCCTTCAAACACTCTTCTTTTGGAGACGTCTCCTTCATGACCACCACAGACAACATCTCTTCTTCCAAGCAAGCCCACAACCCTGGAGTACTGATTAACAACAAAGGTACCCTCCAGATTATCGCAGGAGACAAAACCCTCATCGGCATCCCTTCCATGTCCACCCTTTCTTCTTGGGGTTACACTACCACCCAAGCAATCCCTGCCAACTCCTTTGACCAACAATACCTCCAAACCCAAGTTCTCTCTACCAGAGCTCCTGGAGCTATGGGAGTGTAAAGAGCTAACCCTTACTCTACTTTTTAACCATGCAACAAAAAAGAGCCCCAATTACACTACTTCTCTAATCTACACCACTCCTACAACCCACAACAAAACACCACTCCTGATGGAGTGGTGTTTTGATTTTACAAAATATTTTCTGCAACTATAATTCTGTAGAATTATAATATTCTGAAGCTAAATTATGCGATCGGTAAAGGTTGGGATTTAAGATTAGCCTCGGCAATTTCCTCAGTAAATCCAGTCCCTGCCGGAATCAGCTTACCGATAATCACATTCTCTTTTAGACCACGGAGGTAATCAGTTTTACCAGTCACAGCTGCTTCAATAAGCACGCGAGTGGTTTCCTGGAAAGATGCCGCTGCAAGGAAGCTTTCAGTTGAAAGAGAAATTTTAGTGATACCCATTAACAATTGCTCAGCTTGAGCTGGTGTGCGACCTTCAGACTCTAACTGATCATTGTTTTCTACAAACTTGGATTTATCTATCATGTCACCTACGGCAAAATCAGAATCACCCGCATCAGTTATGCGCATCTTTGAGAACATTTGACGAGCAATTACTTCCACGTGTTTGTCATGGATCTGTTGTCCTTGTGATACATAGATGTCCTGTACCTCTTTAACAATATATTTTTGTGCAGCCTCTGTCCCCATTAACTCTAGAACCTGATTTGGATTCACACTACCTTCAGTTAATGGTTGACCAGGGTATACTAAGTCGCCATCTTTAACTGTTAAAGAAAAACCACGTGGGATGATATATTCACGCAAATCATCACCCTCATGAATTAATTTCAAATTACCATTTTCGTTAACAACGATTCCAGCAGACTGTGCTTTTACCAAAGTGCCATTTTCGTCTTCAAAAAGAGCATCGCCAATACCAACATGAGTATTAGGCTTAATTAAAGCTTCTTTACCGCTTGGGAGAGTTAAAGTTTGGGATTCAACATTTTGTCCTTCAATACGAATAATTTGTTCACGAGTCGGAGCAATGCTAATAGAAACTTTTCCAGCGATTTCAGAAACTGTTGCCATGCCCTTTGGTTCACGCGCTTCAAACAACTCTTCTACACGAGGCAAACCTTGTGTGATGTCACTCACTGAGGCAGATCCACCAGTGTGGAAAGTACGCATTGTTAACTGTGTACCCGGCTCACCGATTGCTTGTGCCGCCACGATTCCGACAGCTGCACCTTTTTTAACCATAGCATTAAAGCCGAGATCATAACCATAGCACAACTGACAGATTCCACGAATTAACTTACACTTCAACACCGAGCGAGATTTTACTTCAGTAATTCCAGCCTTCACAATTTCCCCAGCCATCAACTCATCAATCCCCTGATTCTTCTTCACAAACACCGTTCCATCTTCTGATTTAATGTCCGCAGCAGCCACGCGCCCGAATAAACGGTTTTCAAATGATTGATTCATTACTTCACTTTCAGCAAGTGTAATTAAATCATAATCTTTTGTGCCACAATCTTCTGCATTTACTACCACATCTTGCGCAACATCTACCAGACGACGAGTCAAATAACCAGCATCTGCGGTACGAAGTGCTGTATCAGACATACCTTTTCGAGAACCGTGGGTAGAGATGAAATATTCAAGCACTCCAAGTCCTTCTTTAAAAGATCCACGGACAGGAAGTTCAATAGTACGACCACCTGGGTTAACCACCAAGCCTTTCAATCCAGACATTTGAGTGATTTGAGAGAAAGATCCACGAGCGCCAGAAGATACAAAGTAATTCACACTAGAATGTTCAGTCACAGTCCCGACAACGCCTTTTGCTATTTTTTCAGACGCATCAGCCCAAATTTCTACTACGCGACCAAATCGTTCTTCTTCAGTCAGCAAACCTTCTAAGAACTGCTCACGAACCAACTGAACTTCTTCATCTGCTTTGCCAAGTAGCTCGTATTTATTGTCTGGAACATGCAAATCATCCATACCCCAAGACAAACCTGACTGCTTCATGTAGTAAAAGCCTGTTCGCTTAATTTCATCAATCAACTCAGCAGTGCGCTCTGGTCCAAACAAACGGTATGCTTCACGAACCAAAGACTGGAGTTTCTTCTTATCAAATGCATCATTTCTGAAGCCCATTTCTGACGGCACGATTTTATTAAAAATCAACCGACCAACAGAAGTCTCTACCATTTCCCCGTCAGGCATACGAACTTTAATCTTTGCCTGAATATGAACATGTTTATTGTTGTAAGCAAGGATGGCTTCTTGGCGATCAACAAAGACTTTCCCTTCTCCAAGCAAACCTTCACGGATTTTTGTAATATAGTAACAACCAACTACTGCATCTTTGTCCGGCGTCATAACTGGTTGGCCTGAGGCGGGTTTTAATAAATTATGAGAAGAAACCATGATCTCACGCGCTTCCTTTTGAGCAGCTTCTGTTAATGGAACGTGTACAGCCATCTGGTCACCATCAAAGTCAGCGTTAAACGCAGCACAAACCATTGGGTGAAGTTGAATTGCCTTACCTTCAATCAACAATGGTTGGAATGCTTGGAAACCAAGTCTGTGCAGGGTAGGAGCGCGGTTTAACAATACATAGTGACCTTCGGTTACTTCCTCCAAAATATCCCATACCTCTGTACGGCCCTGTTCAATTAAACGGTTAGCCGAGCGAACATTATGTGCATACTCACGAGATATTAATTTAGAAATCACGAATGGTTTAAACAATTCTAAAGCCATGGCTTTTGGTAAGCCACATTGGTGAAGTTTTAAATTTGGACCCACCACAATAACAGAACGGCCAGAATAATCTACACGCTTTCCAAGTAAGTTCTGGCGGAAGCGTCCCTGCTTCCCTTTGAGCATGTCGGCAAGGGAACGAAGTTTGCGCTTTTGTCCAGTTGAAGCAGTCACCTCTTTACCATGACGAACTGAATTATCAATTAAAGCATCCACTGCTTCCTGCAACATACGCTTTTCGTTACGAGTAATGACTTCTGGAGATTTAATTTCTAAAAGTTTCTTTAAGCGATTGTTGCGGTTTATCACGCGACGGTATAAATCATTTAAATCTGATGCAGCAAAACGGCCGCCATCCAATTGCACCATTGGGCGCAAATCTGGAGGAATAACTGGCAAGTGGGTTATCATCATCCATTCTGGGCGAAGACCAGACTTAATTAGAGATTTAATCAACTTCAAACGACGTTGTATTTTTTTAGCAACTTGACCTTCTGTATTTGCCAATTGGGCCTCAACATCCTGAGCCAATTCTTCCAAATTAATTTCCTCTAGAAGACCCTTAACTGTTTCCGCTCCACTACCAGCAGTAAATACTGGGCCATACTTTAAAGAAAGATCACGATAAGCCAATTCAGAAATAATTTGATATTTCTTGATACTCTTTAGTTCAGAGCGCGCCTGATCGCGAATGCTTTCCAAACCAGCAACTTCCTGTTGCCATAAATCTTTGATCTTGGTAATTTCAGCATCAATTTTAGCACCAAGAACATCTGCATCAATTTTGGTGTCCTTGGACATCTCCAAACGAGTCTTTCCAATCACTGCTTCGTAACGAGATTCAATCTCTTTTTTCTTAACTTTGAATTCACTTTCAATTTGATCCAAAGTTGCCTGGCGAGCATCTTCATCAACCGAAGTGATGATGTAAGCTGCGAAATAAACGCAACGCTCTAATTCTTGAACACCCAAGTCAAGCACCAAGCCAAGACGACTTGGCACTGAGCGCAAGAACCAAATATGAGCAACTGGCACCGCTAAGGTAATGTGACCCATTCGTTCACGACGAACACTAGATTTTGTTACCTCAACACCACATTTATCACAAACAATATTTTTATAACGAATGCGCTTATATTTACCGCAATAACATTCCCAGTCCTTAATCGGTCCAAAAATCTTTTCATCAAACAAACCATCTTTTTCCGGACGCTGTGTACGATAGTTGATTGTCTCGGGCTTGGTCACCTCGCCGTAAGACCATTCTAAAATAGTCTCTGGAGAAGCTAGTTTGATTTTTACGCCTTTGAATTCTTCAGTTTGAGTTATCATATGGTTAAAAAATTATTCTTTCTTTACCTTCTTTTTTTTCTTCTCTGGTTCATCAAACAGAGAAGGTCCTGACTGTGCTTCGACTACAGCAACAGTGGATAATTCTTGATCTTCAGAATCTTGAGGAATAGCATCTTGCATACTCATTGATCCATTTGTCCCGAGCAAATCAACATCTAACCCAAGACTTTGCAATTCTTTAATTAACACCCGGAAGCTTTCTGGTACATTCGGTTTCTTGATTGGCTCACCTTTGACAATTGCTTCGTAAGTTTTACTTCTACCAACTACGTCATCCGATTTGATCGTTAGCATTTCCTGAAGGGTGTGTGCGGCACCATAACCTTCCAACGCCCACACTTCCATTTCCCCAAATCGCTGTCCGCCCATCTGAGCTTTACCACCAAGAGGTTGTTGTGTAATTAAGCTGTATGGACCGGTTGAACGAGCATGCATTTTATCATCTACCAGATGATGAAGCTTTAAGAAATATTTAATTCCAACCATGACAGGTTCATCAAATGCTTCTCCAGTTTTGCCATCAAACAAGGTTACCTTCCCATTTTCTGGTACGCCAGCTTTTTGTAGTTCGGCCTTAATCTGCTCCTCTGTCACACCATCAAGCACCGGTGTAGCTACATGGTATCCAAGTTTATGAGCAGCAAAACCTAAGTGGGTTTCCAATACCTGCCCAAGGTTCATACGAGACACAATACCAAGTGGATTTAAAATAATATCAACTGGGGTTCCGTCGGCCATAAAAGGCATATCCTCTGCCGGAACAATACGAGAGATAATACCTTTATTACCATGACGACCAGCCATCTTATCGCCAACTTGAATCTTACGAAGCACGGCGATTGAAACCTGAATAGAACGAATCACACCAGATTGCAACTTGTCTCCATTGTCACGAGAAAATTCCCGAATATTCACGACCTTGCCATACTCACCATGAGGCAATGTGAGAGAAGTATCTTTTACATCCCGAGATTTCTCACCAAAAATTACTCGCAAAAGTTTTTCCTCTGCTGTTAAGTCAGTCTCACCTTTTGGTGTGATTTTTCCAACTAGAATATCACCGGATTTAACTTGTGCACCAATACGAACAATTCCTTGTTCGTCTAAATTCTTGAGTTTTTCCTCTCCAACATTTGGAATATCCCGAGTAACAACTTCTGGACCAAGTTTGGTATCACGAATATCAATTTTAAAGTCTTCAATGTGAATTGAAGTATAATAATCATCTTGCACCAAACGAGAAGAAAGCAAAATCGCATCTTCATAGTTACCACCTTCCCAAGACATAAAAGCCACAAGCACATTTTGCCCTAAAGCTAATTCACCTCGTTCAGTTGATGTTCCGTCTGCCAACACATCTCCGGCTTTCACTTTCTGTCCTTTTTGAACACGATTGATTTGATTAATCGAGGTGCCACTATTGGTACGAATGAATTTCAATAACGGATATTCTATGTTCTTTCCTGATACGCCTTTGACGATAATTTTATCCCCTACTACAGAAGTCACCTCGCCATCCTCTTGAGCAATAATCACCTGTCCAGAATCACGCGCTGCTTTTGCCTCCATACCAGTTCCCACAACAGGGGCGCGTGGCACAATACAAGAAACAGCTTGACGTTGCATGTTTGATCCCATCAAAGCGCGGTTAGCATCATCATGTTCCAAAAATGGAATTAAAGAAGTTGTTACAGAGATAATTTGCTTTGGAGATACATCCAGTAAATCAATTTCATTCGTATCGGCAATCGTTGGGGTTCCATTTACACGAACAGAAGCACGCGCATCTGCAAAATAACCATCTTCGGTAATATTTAAGTTAGCAGGAGCAATGGTTAATTTTTCTTCTTGGTGCGCATCCATATATTCAACTTTTTTTGTAATACGCGCCTTAATACGAATTTGATCTAAATCTTGAACCTTGGCCAACTTTTTTGCATCAGCTTCTGTCATTACTGTCCCAGCTGAAACAATCACTGATCCATTGTTTTCTTTAGAGTCTTTTACATCAAACAAGGCAATTTCATCAATCGCATCTTTTCCATCATTTTTTGCATAACGCTTGATATGACGATAAGGAGTTTCTATGAAACCAAAGTCATTAATTTTTGCATAAGTCGCTAAATGAGCAACCAGTCCAATGTTTGGACCTTCTGGGGTTGTGATTGGACAAAGTCGTCCATAATGAGAACGGTGTACGTCACGCACTTCAAAACCAGCGCGTTCACGAGATAAACCACCAGGACCCATAGCAGACAAACGACGCTTGTGTTCAAGTTCTGCCAACGGATTTGTTTGATCCATAAACTGAGAAAGCTGGGAAGATGAAAAAAATTCCTGCATACTTGCTACAATCGGACGAACGTGAATAAGTTGGGCTGGGGTAACGGTCTCAAGATCAGCAAGAGACATACGATCTTTTACAATACGACTCATGCGAGCAAGTCCAACACGATAACGAGTTTGAATTAATTCTCCCGCAGCGCGAATACGACGATTTGCCAAATGGTCAATATCATCAGCTGGTCCTTGAGTATTTGAAAGTCGAATAATTTCTTTAACAACAGCAGTGATGTCTTCTAGGGTTAGCATTCGACTGTCTTCTTTTTGATTTATATATTCATCAAGACGCTGGTTGAATTTGTAACGACCGACCTCAGATAGATCGTAGCGCTCATAATTAAAGAACATCTGAGTAATTAAAGAACGAGCATTATCTACTGTTGCCAGATCACCAGGACGAATACGTTTATATACCTCTTTAAAACCTTCGTCAGCATTTTTACTTACATCCTTTTCAAGTGTTGTGGCAATAAACTTCATTTCAGGATTAGTATCAACATCTTTGAATGCTTCTAAAATTTCTTCATTCGAAGACAATCCAAACACGCGCAACAACGCTGTTATTGGAATACGACGCTTGCGGTCAATCTTCACACCAATCACACCAGCTTTGTCTGTATCAAGCTCCAACCACGCTCCGCGATTCGGTACTATCTTTGCCCCATACATATACTTACCATTTACATATTCATTAGTAAAAAATACGCCAGGAGATTTGATTAACTGAGACACCACTACACGTTCAACACCATTAATCACAAACGTACCGCGTGGTGTTAGCAATGGAAAATCACCAAAATACACATCTTGCGTTTTGGTTTTTCCTGTCACTTTATTAATTAATTTAGCGCTCACATATAACGGAGCTTCGTAAGTTGTATTTCGTTCTCGAGAAGTATTTTCGTCGTACTTTGGTTTATCAAAAAAATAATCCCCAAATGAAAGTTCTAAATTTTTTCCTGTAAAGTCTTTGATTGGATTAATTTCTGCTAACAATTCTTTCAAGCCTTGTTCAAAAAACCACTTGTAAGAATTAAGTTGGACTTCGATCAAATTTGGAACTGCCGCGATATCATGTTGTTTAGTAAAAAATTTACGTTGGATTGGAGCTTCGCCCGGCACGGCTACACTACCAATTTTTTTAGGACTTGGCTTGGACTTGTTTTGCATAGGATACACCCACACACCAAAAGCCAGGATAAACTTTGGTGCGTATATTAATTATTAATTTAACTCAATCAATTAATGGTTTTTTTAATTGATTAAAATAGCTTATTTAAAAGAATTTTTATTTTCAGCAAACGAGTCTAAATTTATAGAATCGTCTTACATATTACCCCTTAAGGGGTTAAAGCATTAAAAAATTATAAATCTACCAATATTCGGGTGTATCTATGAGAACAAAAAAGACCTTATTTCGCAAACGCAAAAAAGGGCATATTATTTCGCCTTATTTTTCTATGTATTTGTGCACCTATTTATTATAGGTGTCAAGAATATTTTGTCAAGTAAATCTGAAGAAAATATTATGAAATAATTAAAAAACCGCAATATTTGGAGTTTTTGACATCAAGTACATCCAAATAATGCGGTTTTTCTTAAGTTTTATTAATTTTTATTGAGAAAGGTACAAATAACCAGCAATACCTTCGCCCAAATACCCTGAAGCTATTGCCGAAGCTGCTTCGGTACTGCTAGTGGTATAAAAGTGGTCACCGATTGCTGAACTATATAACCTATATATAGGCGTGGTTTTATCAGAATCAGTTTGTGAAATATATCCCATTATTCCCTCATAAGAATAGCCGGGAGTATGTGCCTCAGATTCGCTTGTAGTGTATAGGTGGTCACCAATTGCATGGCTATAAGATCGATATAATGGCGCACTGCCATCTTTCCGCACCCCATACATATATCCAGTAATTCCTTCTGAAAAGTAATTTCTAGTTAATAAACCATCGCGTTCAGAAAAGTTAGTAGTGTAAAAATGGTCGCCATCAGCTGGTCCCCACAAACGGAATAACGGTTGTAGTTCGGTTGGCTGACTGTTTCCACAGATATATGCGACAGTCCCCTCATCCGCATAACCAAGTTCTTTAATAGCACTTCTCTCTGCTTCTGAGAGAGTATGAACATAATCACTAGTGTCCCCACCTTTATGCATGCGATACCAAGGAGCAGAGCCAGCCACAGAACTTGCATATGCATATCCTAAAATTCCTTCATCAACATAACCATACTGTGTCGGATCTTCATTTGTGGTTGTATAATAGTGCGAGCCTATCTGACGTTGAGCACTGCGATAAATAGGTACGGTATTGGGTTTTTGTTCAGCAAATACATAACCAGAAATTCCTTCAAAACGATAGCCATTCGGCTTTTCATTCGGATTAGTCGTGTACAAATGATCGCCATATGCTGGTGACCAATAACGATAGATAGCCGAAAGCTTATCAAGAGTTGTCTGATCAAAACATGAATTGGAACTTCCACCACCACCACCAGTTCCAGTTTTGCCAACAACCCAATCAAAAACTTTTTGAGCTGTACCAGAAGCACCACAATTGGCAGAAACTGTAACTTTATATAAACCAACAGCAGTTGGAGTAGCTTTGTAATCTGCCGATGACTCAGAACCGTTATTATCTGATTCTACTCGAGAGATAGATGCCCCTCTAACTCCTGGAATCACCGATACCAACGTCCATGTACAATTTGAAGTATTTGCACCTACAGTACGGAGTCTGGTTGCATAATCTTGTCCGACTACACCAGCTGGGAATGTGCCATTTATAGAAAATCGTTCGCCACCTGGTCCAGAAGTTATTGGATTTACTACCCATGGCAGGGTTACATTCGCAACCTGACCGCCACCACAAGTTGCTCGTATTGCAACCTGATAAGTTCCAGCAGTTGTTGGGGTAGCCATAAAAGTACCATCAGGTCCGCTACTTTCAGATGCATTAATCGTTGCATTATTCACTGCTGGATTAATAGAAACCAGAGTCCATGTACACGGAGTTTGTACAGAACCTGTCACAGATAAAACTGCAGTTGTTTGCTGTCCTACAATACCATTTGGTATTGAACCACTTATTGAGATTCCTGTTGGAGTAGTTGGTGGTGTGGTTGGTGGCGTACTAGTAGTAATAGTTTGTGCATCAATGGTAATAGTTGTTGGGCGAATATTCCCACCACTAGAAAAAGCTGAAGCACCGCCACCAGCACGTGCCCATGGAGTAAACTGTGTATTGCCACCGCTGGCGATTCCAATTCGCACATCACGAATACCTTTACCAGCTGGCATTGGCCTGGTCTCATAATGTAACCAAATACAATCTGGATCATTTGAAGTTGCAGTTCCAACAGCTTGAGGGCTTGTACTACCGCCATCAGAAGCCCAGCCAGTCCATTTGATAGAACCATCAATTTGATTAGTACAATTACTTTCGCTTTCAGCAACGCGCACACCTAAACGAAAGTCATTAGTATAAATAGAATCGTTTTGAGGGACACCATTTACATTTCCTGCATTAAAATTTACACTCGCGCAATCTGGGTCTTTGGCATTTGCATCAGTAACATTCCCAGAACTATTTGCACCAATAACAGACGAAGTCCGTTCTTGATCTGTACAACCATTATCACGTACTGTAATTTGGAACCCAGCAGGAGAAGCTTGTTGTCCACCTGGAGTAGTTGGAGGGTTGGTTGGAGGGTTGGTTGGAGGAAGTGGAGTTTCTTCACCTGGACCAGGCGATGGAATGCTTTGTTGGCTGTTTAAACACTCCAGATCGCTGTATGAGCAAGGAGAAAGAACATTAGCTTGATCATACAATGGATTTAGTTGGAATCCAAAAATTGATATTTGCTTATCTGTAATCATCACCACCGATGCCAGTACGATAATACCCGCCATGGCCATGGAAGCAATGGAAAGTATTTTATGGGATTTCACCCAAACCAAAACTTTGTTTGGTTTTTTTGGTGGGAGAATTTTAGGGTTATTATGGTTGTTTGAATTTCCTGGAAGATTATTCTCAGGAGGTACAATATACTGCACTTCGTCCATATTTGTTATTTAATTGTTTTTTGGTTTTGATTTCGTTAGAGAATATGAGTTTTTCTCACCTTCTACTGCTATTTTAACACATTTTATTAAAAAAATCAAGCTTTTTTATACTTTTATGTTACAATATAAGATATGATTGCGTATTTAAAAGGTAAAATCTTACAAAAAACCCCTCAATATATAGTACTTCAACAAGGAGATATTGGTTATAAAGTTTTTACTATCCCAGAAATTCTAGAAAAACCATTAGGAAACCTCATTGAGCTCTATATATATCATAAAAGTGGTGATGATGGACAAATTTTATTCGGAACACCTGACTTCCCTAGTCTGGAATTCTTTGAGATGCTGATTTCAGTGACAGGCGTTGGCCCAAAAATGGCTTTAACTATTATTAGTGCTACAAAAATTGATTTGTTGCAACAAGCAATTATGAATGCCGATACAGAAATTTTTACAAGAATGTCGGGGGTAGGCAAAAAAACAGCGGAACGAATCATTTTAGAGTTAAAAAATAAAGTTACCAGTGGTGGTTTATTAGAAGCTGGTAGTTATTCAAGCAATGAAGTCTATGACGCTCTGATTGGACTCGGGTATAATCCACGCGAAATCCGTGAAACGCTTACCCAACTAGATCTAAGAGCAGACACTACCACACAACTTAAACACGCCCTGAAACTTTTAAGTCGTCATTAACCTCAATTAAATATGCGCGTTGTTCGTCTTCAGTCGGAACATCAACAAAAATACTCTGAATTCGTAGCCACTCATCCAAGTGGTTCTTTTTTGCAAAGCTGGTCTTGGGGAGAATTCCAAACTAGCATTGGCAAAAGTGTAGTTAGGTACGGAGTTTTTTCGGAAGATACTTCTGCCAAAACAAGCACGGAGCATCTTTTGGCAACGATTCAACTTTTAATTGTCAAAGTCCCCCACCTACCTGGTGTATATTTGTACTCACCATACGGCCCATTAATTACAGAGCCAAACCCTGCAAATGATTTTCAGACAACAGAGCCTTCGCAGATTATTTCGGCATTGATTTCTCAGATTAAAAAAGATTTCGCTAAAGCTTGGTTTATACGTTTTGAACCGAAAGACGATTTCCCACTTGAAGGCAAACTGACTATACATATCCAACCACGATCAACTTTAATTACAGATATCTCTATTTCAGAAGACGCGTTGCTCAAAAACATGCACCACAAAACCCGTTATAACATTAAGGTTGCTTCAAAACATAATGTTGTTGTACGGCACATAGAAAAATCACCGAGAGAAGCAATTGCTTTGCTTGGTAAAACTAGCAAAAGGCAGAGGTATAAATCTCATCCGGATTCCTATTATTTTAATTTAATCTCTTATTTTGCTAGCGAAAATAAGCTAGGGGAGAAAAAAAATTCCGATTGCAAAATTACTACATACGAAGCTTTGTATGATAACAAGTGCATTGCCAGCGCAATAATGATTGACCACGGCACTACCAGGACCTACCTATTCGGTGGAAGTGAAGATATAAATAAAAACTTGATGGCTCCTTATGCATTGCACTGGCAAGCAATCTGTGATGCAAAAACTTTAGGACTAACTCGTTACGACTGGTGGGGAACAGAAACTGCTACCGGAAAATCTGCTGGCTTTGTACAATTTAAAAAACGTTGGGGTGGAATAGAAAAATTTTATCCAGAAGCCAAGGATATGATCATAGATTCAAAATGGTATTTTTTGTATAATGTCTTTAGAAAAATCAACCGGTTAATGTAACCATATATGATGTATTTTTTAAAAAAAATTGGTCGGTCAGTTATTCCAAAAAAATTATTCCGTACTCTACAGCCAATTTATCACGGACTTGTAGCTTACATTGCTACTATCTATTTTAATCACCCAAGTAAAAAACTTTTTGTTATTGGCGTGACTGGCACCGCTGGTAAGTCAACAACAGTTATAATGTGTGCCCAGATTTTAAACTTTGTTAATAGAAAGACTGGTTACATCACCACTGCGGGATCTTCAAATGGTGACAATGCTTTCACAAACATGCACGGTTTGTCCATGCCAGGGGGTTGGCTAATGCAAAAACAATTAGCGAACATGGTTAAAAAGAATTGCGAGTACGCAATTGTAGAATGCACATCAGAAGGCTTGGCGCAAAATCGTCATGTTGGTATTAACTTCCAGGGAGGGTTATTTACAAATCTCTCCCCCGCGCACCTAGACAGTCACGGGAGCTTTGAAAACTACCGCATGGCCAAAGGTAAATTATTTACTACTCTTGCCAAAAACCCGAACAGCCTACTAGGCGTCAATTTAGATGATCCTAATAAAAATTTCTTTTTAAATTTTAAAGCCGGAAAAAAATTCGGTATTAGCACGCGCGCTGATGTATCCAAAACTAACAATCTAATCACTTTCAACGCCGAGAACATTGAGGTAAATGACCATATTTCCTTCTCTGTAAAAGGGGTGCAATTTGATTTAAAGATGTTTGGAACATTCAATCTTACAAATGCCTTGCTAGCAATTGGATGTACAAGTATGCTAAACGTTAATCTATCTGATGCTTCCCTCGCCTTGTCTAGCATAGATACAGTGCCAGGGCGCATGGAAATAATCAAAGAGCCAGATAGCCCAACAGTTATCGTAGATTATGCGCCAGAGCCAGCAGCGATGGAAGCCAGCTTGCGCAGTGTTATTTTAATACCACATAAAAAAATTGTGCATGTTTTTGGATCCACTGGTGGTCATCGAGATGTTGCCAAAAGATCCCTGTTCGGAAAAATCTCCGCAAAATTTGCGGACACTATTCTCATTACCAATGATGATGTTTATGGTTCAAATCCACAAGTGATTGCAAACGATATACTAGAAGGGGTAAATCAGGCTGAAAAGAAAAAAGTTCAACAAGTAGAAATCATTCTTGATCGGAAAACAGCTATTACAAAAGCTTTACAAATAGCTGAACCGCAAGACATTGTCCTGATCACGGGGAAAGGATCGGAGCAATTTTTAATACTCCCTGACAATCAACGAATTCCATGGGACGACAGAGTGATAGTTAAAAAATTATTAAATTTAAGATGATGCTTTTATTTATTGATACGTCTGATTTTAACAATCTTCGTTTAGCAATTATCACGAATAACAAAGTAAACGAATTTTTTAAAAAAATCGCTTTTAATGAAAACTTCAAAACCAATGAACTCCTTCAAAAATTCCTAATAAAACATAAGGTACCAATGAAGGATCTTAATAAAATTGTAGTTTGCAGTGGGCCAGGTTCGTTCACGGGGATTAGGGTGGGCGTTTCTTTGGCACAAGCATTAGGGTTTGCTCTAAACATACCAGTAATCGCAATCACAAAACGAATGATTCCGAAAGACCTAGAAAAATTAAATGCAATCAGAAGTGGGAAGCCTCTAATGCTTCACTACGGGCAAAAACCAAACATCACCACTTCAAAACAAAAATAAAGCGCGTTCATTATTGAACGCGCTTCCTGATCTCGCTAACCCAAACTTGGCACCGACTATGATAGTCTTGTTGCTGGCCAAAATTCAATGTTGCAAGACCAAGTCTAAAAGAAATTTAGCTTCACCATCGGGACCTGACCCTAGCGGTGATCTCTTCCACCGTAAAACCAGGAGGCTGGCGAACGGTTTTCTTCTGAGGAAGTCTCAGCCATTCCATACCCATTATGAGTACGAATATGACTGCAAAGGGTAACACAATCGCCCAGGCGATTAAGGACAGAACCACAGAAATCATACTACCTCCCAAAGAAATATAAATCTTGGTGAATGCCAAGTAGCAAAACTATACTATAAAGACAAACTTTTGTCAACCTGTACTATATTCGCTTTTACTGCTAATCTGTGTTTTTTGTCCTTTTTTAAAAAAGAAGCTATTCTTTAAGTCGAAACTTTCGCAAAGCCACAACCAAAATTATCATCAACCAACCCAGTAAGACAGCTAGATCAACCCAAACAGACTTTGGGATACCTGTAGTTAAAAACAAGGTGCGAATGCCATCAGCTAAATATGTTATTGGCAAAGCTTCACCAATATAACGTAGCACCTTTGGGAGGCCTTCGGTAGGAAAAAAAATGTTTCCCAAAAATGTCAGGGGTAATCCAACTGCAGTAGTAATTGGTGCGGCTGCTTCATACGTGTTGGCAAACATTGAAATCAATAAACCAATTAACAGAAAAATAGAAGCGCCCAAAGTAGCAATTACAAAAACAAAAAGTATATTAGCAGAAACTGTAACATGGAAGAAAATAATTCCTACGAGAGCCAAAAAAACTGTCTGCCCAAGTGCAACGATCACACGGCTAACTAATACGCTGATAATTAATTCACTTTGCTTTAGTGGAGTTACTAGAAAACGCTTGATCACCCCGCGAGCTTTTAAGTCAATCATCCAATATGCTAATCCATAAATTCCACCCTGCATAATTGTCATTGCGATAATTCCTGGCAAAACATATTTAGAATAATTCACTTGTCCATTTCCGCTACCAAAGCTAGCACCAATTGGCAACACTGACAATGCAACATAAATTAACGTCGGCATGATCAAAGTAAAAAATAAACCAGATCGATTTCGATAAACCAATCGCAAGTTCATTAAAAGTAATTGATTAAAGCTTGAGCTCATACTATACCTCAAACACCTTTCCAGTTAAATCCAAGTACACATCTTCTAGGGTGGCAGTCTTGACGGTAAATGAACTAAAATTAATCTTTCTATCCCTCAATCGCTTTATTACGGGACCAACAGCATCAAGATTGTTAATCTCAAGTATCACCTTAGGCGCGCTTAAGCTGTGCATTTCTTCAACCCCATTAATTCCATCCCAAAGTTCTTGAGAAATAACATCTTCAGTTAAAAACGAAACTTGAGTTGTAGTAGCAATGCTGTTAATTAACTGACTTGGGTCATTTATGGCTAAAACCTCTCCCGAATCCATAATAGCCACGCGATTACAAAGATACTCTGCCTCTTCCATGTAATGAGTTGTAAGAACGATAGTAACCCCTTTTTCATTGATCCTGCGGACCAACTCCCACACATCACGACGAGCTCGAGGGTCAAGCCCAGTGGTTGGTTCATCCAAAAACAAAACCTCTGGATCGTTCACTAGCCCAGAAGCTAAAGTAAAGCGTTGTTTTTGCCCACCGGACAAATCTTTAACTAAAGAGTTTTTCTTATTAACCAGATTTACAAAACCAAGCAATTCATCAACATTTGCCTTACTTTCATATAGTGAAGCGAATAATTCTAAAAGCTCAGACAAAGTCATTAGATTCATGTACTCACTAGACTGCAACTGCACGCCAATACGCTTCTTTATTTCATCACCAGAAGTTCTGTTATCTAAACCCAAAATAAACACCTCTCCAGATGTTTGTTTTTTTAACCCTTCAATTATTTCTAGAGTTGTGGTTTTCCCAGCGCCATTTGGTCCGAGAATCCCAAATATCTCTCCTTTTTTTACGCTAAAAGATATTCCTTTGACCGCTTCAAAATTTATTTTGCCACTTTTACGATCTGCTCGTGGTAAGTCATAGACTTTCTTTAAGTTTGATATTTCTATCACATTAGACATGCAGACACTATATCACAAAAAAGCTCCTGGCGGCAAACACTAGTAACATCTTAAAAAAAATTTAGACATCTCATGTTAATCTTCTATATAATAGAAATGCTATGAATTTTAAACTCACTACAAATTGGCCACCAGCAGGAGATCAACCCCAAGCGATTAATGGGCTGGTAAAATCCTTAAAAAAAGGTTACAAGCACCAAACACTTTTAGGCGTGACTGGGTCTGGCAAAACTTACACAATGGCAAGTGTGATTCAGGGTATTCAAAAACCAACATTGGTGATGTGTCACAACAAAACCTTAGCTGCCCAACTGGCAAGTGAATTCCAACAATTTTTCCCAGACAACGCAGTTCATTATTTTGTTTCTTATTACGACTACTATCAACCAGAAGCATACATCCCTCGCTCCGATACTTTCATTGAAAAAGATACCCAGATTAATGAAGAAATTGATCGCTTGCGTAATGCTGCGACAACTTCTTTGATGTCCCGCAAAGATGTTTTAATAGTTGCATCTGTCTCTTGTATCTATGGACTTGGGAATCCCGATAACTATTTGGAGCTATCCTTAGAAATCAAAAGAGGTGAAAGCTTTAAACGCGACAAGTTGCTTCGTCGTTTAATTGACATGCAATATAATAGGAATGACATAGACCTTCGTCGCGGAACATATCGTGTCCAAGGAGACACCTTAGAAATTGTCTTAGCTTCTGAGGATACAATTATCCGTTTAAAGTTTTTTGGAAATGAAGTTGAGAAAATTGAACGCTTGCACATGATTTCGGGAGAGACCATTGATACTTTAGATGAAATAAAAATTTTCCCAGCTCGTCACTTTGTTACCACCGAAGACAAACTACAAGTTGCAATAGGAAAAATTAAAGCCGAGCTTGCCTCTCGTTTAAAGGAATTAAAAACTCAAGGGAAAATTCTTGAATCTGCACGATTAGAACAACGAACAAATTTTGATTTAGAAATGTTAAATAATACAGGTTTTGTCTCTGGTATTGAGAACTATTCTCGCGTTATAGATGGTCGTGAGCCAGGTAGTCCCCCTTCTACCTTGATTGACTATTTCCCTGATGACTTCTTGTTAATGATTGATGAATCTCACCAAACCATTCCCCAGGTAGGAGCAATGTATGAAGGTGATAAATCCCGAAAGACAACTTTGATTGATTACGGTTTTCGCCTTCCGTCCGCCCTTGATAATCGCCCATTGAAGTTCAGCGAATTCGAACACAAAATAAATCAAGTGGTATTTGTTTCCGCTACCCCTGGTCCTTATGAGTTAAGGAAAAGCTTGAGCGAAAATTATTTGATTTCTAACAAGAAAAAAGCTTTCGTAGTAGATGACGCCAAAGGAAGCCCAAGACACGATGTGATTATTGAACAAATAAACCGTCCAACTGGTTTGGTCGATCCAACAATTGAGATACAGCCAATTCAAAATCAGGTGGATCATTTACTAGAACAAATTACTATGCGCGTTTCTAAGGGAGAGCGCGTAATTGTAACCACGCTCACCAAACGCATGGCTGAAGAACTAACGGAATATATCAAAGAAACTGGGATTAAATCTGCCTACTTACACAGCGAAGTTGAAACTTTTGACCGATTAGAAATTCTTCGAGATTTACGCTTGGGAATTTATGATGTAATTGTTGGAATCAATTTACTTCGCGAAGGATTAGATTTACCTGAAGTTTCTTTAGTTGCGATCCTTGATGCTGATAAAGAAGGCTTTCTGCGTAGCGAAACTGCATTTATGCAAATAATGGGACGAGCCGCTCGCCACATCAATGGTCATGTAATTATGTATGCCAACAAAATTACTGGTTCCATGCAACGCGCAATTGATGAAACAATCCGTCGTCGTAAAATCCAAGAAGCTTACAACAAAAAACACGGCATTACCCCAGAGAGTGTGATAAAAAAAGTTCAGGATACTCGACTAGCTGGGAGCCACGAAACATTGGCTGGGGCAGACATAGAAGAAGTAAAAATCAACAACCTTACTCCAAGCGCGTTAAAAAATTATATCACTGAGCTTACTGACCAAATGGATCTCGCTTCGCAAAATCTTGAATTTGAACTTGCTGCCAAACTCCGTGATCGCATTTCGGAAATCAATCAGGTGCGCAAACTTCAAAAAAAACGTTAGAATCTGTGTAAAAATAGCTCGAGTAAAAATTTCTGGGACATGGATCCTTGTCAGCGCGACCGAGAAATGCTACAATGTCTGGGCTAAACATATTCCCTGTCTCCCGTGTCAAAGTTAGATAAGGGTATTGCCAAGCAAAACGTCAATAAAACATTATCTATTAATTTAAATTTAATCCTAGAATGCCAAATACTTCATCTGCCAAGAAGGCAATGCGTCAATCACGCCGTCGTAATGTAATTAACACCCGCACAAAATACAAATTCAAAAGTGCTATAAAAAATACCAGAACTTTAATATCTGAAGGCAACATCAAAGAAGCTACCGAAAGCTTAAAAAAATCAATGTCTACTTTAGACAAAGCTGTAAAGAAAAAAGTTCTTCATAAAAATACAGCCGCTCGTCGTAAATCTCGTTTAGCAAAAGCCGTTTCTAAACTTTCTGCAAAGTAATTATCAAAACCGCCTTAGGCGGTTTTTAATCACTCAAATTTTTGCATATCTCCCCAGTTGTCGCCCACCTTGGCTTCTGCTACCACTGGTACTGATAATTTCACTGCATCTGTCATGAGCGGTTTAATTTTTTTTACCCACTCCTCTATCTTGTCTTCACGAACTTCAAATACCAATTCATCATGAACTTGCAACAACATTCTAATCTCATCTCCTTTACCCGCTAACTCTTTGAAGATATTAATCATAGCGATTTTTAACACGTCTGCCTGCAAGCCTTGTATTGGAAAATTAATTGCGGCTCGCTCTGCCGCCGCGCGGATAAAAAATTGGCTGGATCTAATTTCTGGAAATTTTCGAATACGTCCCAGCTCATTCCGAATATAACCATTTTCATGCACTTGGGCTTTAATCTCTTCTAAGTACATTTGCACTTCTGGGTATTCAGCAAAATATTTATCAATAAAATCTTTCGCCTCACTCCTAGACACTACGCCAATTCTACTAGCAAGTCCAAAGGAAGACAAACCATATAATACCCCAAAGTTAATTGTCTTGGCGTCCCGACGCATATCATCTGTTACTTCGCCAGGCAAAACACCGAACACTGCACTAGCAGTATTGGTATGAATATCCTCGTTATTTTGGAAAACCTTCAGCATATTTGCATCATGCGACAAATGCGCAATGATTCGAAGTTCCATTTGGGAATAGTCTATCGACAACAGTTTATAGCCATTTTCTGCAATAAATGCTTTTCGTACTTCTGCACCAATACCATGCCCTCGCACTGGAATGTTTTGTAAATTCGGATCAGTACTAGACAATCTTCCTGTTGCAGCAATCGTTTGATTATAGCTAGTATGAATTCGACCAGTTCGTGAATTTACCATTGCCGGCAGGGCCTGTAAATATGTGGATTGTAGTTTAGTAAGTTCCCTGTAATTCAAGATTTTTTCTATAATTGGGTGTTCTCCAATTAATTGTTCCAAAACGCCAGCAGCAGTAGAAAGTCCGGTTTTATTGCGTTTACCAGATGTCAAACTAAGTTTTTCATACAACACCTCCGATAATTGTTTTGGGGAGGCGATATTAAACTCCAGGCCAGCAATCTTATAAATATCTTTTTCCAACTGCATAATTTCTTTTTCTGCGCGACCAGATAACTTCTCTAGCAATTGTGCGTCAAGCTTGATCCCATTCCGCTCCATTTGCGCCAAAACTGGGATTAGGGGCATTTCAATATCATTGAAAATATTTTCAAGACCATCTTTTTTTAACAAAGGCTCAAAAACTTTCTTTAGTCGAAAAGTAATGTCTGCATCTTCGGAGGCATACCACGATACCTTATCAACTTCAACATCTTTCATGGATAACTGATTTTTACCTTTGCCAATCAAGTCTTCAATTAACTGCATCTGATACCCCAGCTCATTAAATGCTAAAGTAGACAAACTATACTGGCGCGTACCAGAATTGAGCAAATATGCCGCTATCATCGTGTCAAAAGCCAGTGGAGTTAATTTGATTTCAGCATTTTCTAATGTTAGAAAATCATATTTAATGTTGTGTCCAATTTTCGCAAGCTTTGAACTAGTGATTAACTCGCGTAGCTCTGTGCTGGAAGCTGACTTATCATCTAACATTTGACGGGTCACATAGTATGCTTGACCACCTTTAAAACATATTGATATACCAATCACCTGTGCATTGATTGGATTCAGTTGATCTGTTTCTGTGTCTATTGCAGTTTCTTTTTGATCCCTCATTTCATCAACTAGCTTTTTGACCTTTGCAGAGGTATCTATCAAGACATAATTTTGTTCGCCAATTCCCGCATGGTTAAATGAAACATGGCGCCCATCTGCATCGTCAATGGTATCAATCTCAACATTTTTCTTTGTTGCATTTGTGTAATTTTTTGGCAGTTTATCTATTAAAGACTTAAATTCCAGTTCTTGGAATATTTTTAAAGTTTTGGTGAGTTGTTTACTAGTAAATTCATAAGGAGGGATATTGATGTCTAGTGGAACATCACAGACAATTTTAGACAAAACATAACTTTGCCTAGCACTCTCCTCACCTTCTACGAGCATTTTTAATATACGAGGCTTGATCTTGTCTCCAATCTTACCGACCGAAATTTGTTTGTATAAATTATCCAAGCTCTCAAAATCTTGAATTAACTTTGATGCGGTTTTTTCTCCTATGCCCTTAACCCCTTTAATATTATCAGATGGGTCACCTCGCAAAGATTTGTAATCAATCATCTGTAGTGGCGTTAAACCAAACCGTTCTTTTACTGCTGAAATGTCATATACTGCCGTATCGTTAATTCCTTTGCGTAAAGTGTAAATTTTTACACAATCATTAACCAACTGCAGGCTATCCAAATCACCAGTCACAATCATAACTTCGCAGTCGCCATCTTGTTCTCCGCAAATATGCGTTGCTAAGGTACCGAGCACGTCATCAGCCTCATATCCGGCAATTTCAAAAATCGGGATATTTAATGAACGCACCACTTCTTTAACACGAGGGAACTGTGAGTATAATTCATCATCTCCCTTGACTCGGGTTGCTTTATAGTCAGAATACATTTCATCTCGGAAAGTCGGTCCTGCCAAATCAAAACTACAAGCAATGTGCGTTGGTTTAAGTTCTTTAATAGCACGCAATAAAATCATTGTAAAACCATACACAGCATTAGTATGTTCGCCTGCCTTATTAGTCAAAGGAGGGACAGCATGATAACCACGGTGAACCATAGCATTACCATCAATCAACATATATCGATTTTCAGATCGTTTTTTTGCCATAAAAATCCAATAATTTTCACGTAAACCCCGAATAAACTCTCTATATTGTAATGCTTTTTTGATACAAAAAAAAGAGTGTTATTTGAACACTCTCTAAAGATTAACTACATCAACCAACGACCCGAAAAACTTCTTCAACATCAGTAATTTTGGATAATGCTTTCATTAAACCATCTTGAGCCATCGTCATAGTGCCATTCGTTTTTGCAAGTTTTTTAATATCTATTATAGATGGATCTTTTAAGATCAATTCACGCATTTCATCATTTATTTCTATAACCTCATAGACTCCGACACGGCCCTTATAACCAAGGTTATTGCACTCCTTGCATCCAGCAGAATGATAAAACTGCAGGGTGTTAGGGACATTTACTTCAGCGGTTTTTGGAATATCGTTTAAAATTTCAGTTACTTTTCCCAGCAACTCCTTTGAGAGTTCCGTAGATTGAATACAAGCACCGCACAAACGGCGGACTAACCGTTGGGCGATTACCGCATTCAAAGCCGGTGCTATCGTAAAAGGTTTTACTCCCATTGTAATTAAACGAGGCACAGCACCAGCAGCGTCATTCGTATGCAAAGTAGAAAGTACGACGTGCCCAGTCAATGCTGCCTGTAAGGCTGTTTCAGCAGTCTCGGGATCGCGGATTTCACCCACCATTAGAATATCAGGATCTTGTCTCAAAATTGCTCGCAACCCTTTTACAAAACTAAAATCTATCCGATGATCAATTGGGGTTTGCTGAATCCCAGAAATCTTATATTCAACTGGGTCCTCTAAGGTAATAATTTTTACTCCAGGCTCATTCAGCTCTTGTAAAAAGGCATACAATGTTGTAGTTTTACCCGATCCAGTAGGTCCAGTTGTTAAAACCATTCCGTTAGGCTTTTGAATTTGTTCTTTCACAATATCCAATGCTTTACCAGAGAGGCCTAAGTCTTTTATTTTTAAATCTACTGCACCAACGCCCAACAAACGCAAAACAATTGCTTCGTCATATACAGAAGGTAAAATGGAAACGCGCACATCTAATGAAACATTATTATTCATCACGGAAAAACGTCCGTCCTGTGATTCATTTTCAACATTAAGTTTGAGTTTTGCTTGAAGCTTAATGCGCGACACAATTTGCGGATAAAATGTTTTAGAAATTTTCGCAACATCATGCAACACACCATCAATGCGAAAACGCACCTTAACTATATTTTCTTCTGGCTCTAAATGAATATCCGAAGAGCCCTGTGCAACAGCTGCTCCAAAGATCTTGTTCAATACATCACTAGCAGACACTCCTAGGGTATCAATAACTGCTTGCAAATCACTCCCTGGATCTGCATCAGTGAACTGGATAATGTCTTGGAATTTATTGGTGGGACGGACAACTTTGCTGTAGAACTTCATGGCGCCCTTGTAGCTAGATTCGGAAATGAGGTATGTTGTTACATTCCAGTCCTGAGATATTTCCAAAAGCTTTACTTTCAGATGAGAATTGTTTGGATTAAAGGTACCGACACGCAAATCATGTTTATCTTTGTAAAACGGCACGCTTTGCGTATATTGTGCTTCCTGTTCGGAGAAAACGCCTAAAGCCATTAAAACCATTGGAAAGTTTTGCAAATTTATATATTGCAACCCTAAAGAGCTGGCACGGTTTTGAGATTCACGCTCTTCAATTTCGCGTTTGGAATCTTCTAAAGCACGGGCTAAGTCATCTTGATTATTAGAAAGAAAATTTCCCATTTTTTTATTTTGATTTCAAAATAGTGAGCCGTTAGGCCTTTATTATAACACAGAACTGCGTTTTTCAATTAACTGTATAAGTTTTGATTGTGTTTCATCAAGACTACCTGGAACAGACACAGAAACATATTCATACTTACCAGTTAACAATGCGGGATTAAACTGAAATGCCAAAGACTCCTTTGTTAATTCATTTATTAACTTAGTGATATTTTCGTAAGGCATGCCAGCAACCAATACCTGAGTAGAATCAAGGCTGATTTCTGCCAGTAAAAAAATTAAAGAATACCCGGAGACCATCTCTACTATATCCCGTAAAACTATGTGGAGAGATTCAATCGGAACTTTTGTTTTCTCAAAATCAGAATGAGTAATAACTGCTGTCAAAACCTTCTTTTCAGGAAAAGGAACCAAACGAGCTAATGCCCGACCCCATAATTGTAATAGTGGTAACGGTTTAGTTTTAAATAAATACTGGACAATATCTTGCTGACGAGCGCCAGCAGAAACTAGGCGCGATGCCTTTAGCAAGGCTTGCGGAGTTGTTTTTGGATCACGAAAACTAGCAGTTTGAACAATAATTCCAGCTAACAAAGTTGTAACTACGCGGTTAATTTGTAATCCGCCAGGTAAACCTTCTACTACATCCATCATCACTTCACATAGACTACTAGCGGTGGTGTTAACAAAATTTGTTGTTCCATAATATTCATTATCTGGGTTAATATCTAAGTTAACAAGTGTTGTTTCAAAAAATAATTTTGTATTTTCTGTATATAGTTTGCCTAATTTTTCAAAATTAGCTGTGCCTATAATCACAACTAAATCAAAGTTTGTAGAGGGAGGAAGTATTGATATATCTTTTTCAGTGAAGGTTGTCTGAGTATTACCTTTAGGTGAGACATATATAAATAATCCTTCGGTGGTGATTTCATAACTAAGTTCCCCTGGTTCTGCCTGTTGATTAGAAACTTTGATTACCAATCGTTTCCCCTCATTCAAAGCAGAAATAACTTCTGGTTTACGCTTTAAAAATGGCAATGCTGGAAGTTCTACAGCACTAGAAAAAATTGCAACGGTAGTTGAGCTATCCGACTGCTCCACTATTGCAGCCTGAAGAGCCAGAGCCGAGCACAAAGCGTCTATAGAAACGGTATCCGGCAGAGCAATTGCAATGCGTCGAGATTTACCAATATTTTTAAGTATCTTTTGGATGTCAGTATTATTATTTTCAGTCATATTCATATATCTAGCTTATCACTATAACGAATTTTACTAATAAGGTCAATCCAGCTACAATATAATTAAACTAACCAGAGAATAGATGGTTTTATCTCCTAAAAAAATGGCGCTAGATTTTGGAACAAGCATCGCCGTTCCTCTTTCTAGAGCGGAAGATTATGCCTCAAAGTTAGCTAGTAAAATAAAGGGTGGTGAAATAATCGCATTGATTGGTGAGTTGGGTAGTGGAAAGACTACATTTGTTAAAGCACTAGGGAAAGCTCTAGGCATTCATCAATCTATTTCCAGTCCCACCTTTGTTATAATGCAAGAATTTAAAATCCCAAAACGAAAACTTTATCTTTACCATTTAGATTTATACAGAACGAAAAGTTTTAAAGATATTGAAAGCCTAGGTGTAACTCAGTGGTGGAGTCACCCAGAGACAGTCACAGTCATTGAGTGGGCTGATAAAATCCAGAAACACCTCCCTACAACAGCACAAATTATTTATCTTTACAGAGATGCAACAACGAATGAAAACTAAAATTATTCTAAACAAAATTGTGATAACTATAATTACAATTTTGATAGTTAGCCCAGCTTTTACTTTGACGACTAAGAAGATTGGTGCGGCTCCGTTTGATCAACAACCTGTCCCAAATTATGACCCAGTAACCTCAAATGATAGCACCACCACTGCCACCATCCCTTTAGCTCAGGTTAATGATTGGCGAGGACTTTATGTTAGACCAGTTTTTTCTTTACTTGGAAAAGTAAGTGAAAACGATGGGTTAACTTTAAAAGATTATTTTTCTTCCATAAATGACCCAACAAATAAACCGCCCACCCGCACCTTTAAATTTAATCCCGCAAGTGTATACGCTTGGACGACTCAAATTGCCGACAGTGTAAATGCTGAGGCTAGTGAACCAGCTATGAAGATAGAAAACGGAAGGGTAACTGAATTTACTCCTCCGCAAACCGGGAAGGCTTTAAATCGTTATGATAGTACTATGAAAATCATAGATGCTCTTAGTAAAGGAATAAATACAGTGGAATTAGTTGTCCATACCACAGAGCCCCGTACACCACTAGGGAGTTTGAATAATTTAGGAATCAAAGAATTAATAGGACGCGGAGAATCAAAATTCAACGGGAGCCCAGCCAACCGCAGATGGAACATTCGGGTTGGTGTAGAAAAAATGACAGGGATAATTGTCAAACCGGGAGAAGAATTTAGTTTCAATAAGTATCTCGGCCCAGTAGAAGCCTACGCTGGTTTTAAGCCAGAATTAGTAATCAAAAAAACAGGGACAGTCCCAGAACTCGGAGGTGGCTTATGCCAAGTATCTTCTACTACTTTCCGCGCCGCTATGCACGCTGGACTAAAAATTGACCAACGCCGTAATCATTCTTATGCTGTGCAATACTATGCCCCCCAAGGGACAGATGCAACAATCTATCCTGGTGTTGTCGATTTTAAATTTACTAATGATACGCAAAATAGCATCTTGATTTGGCCATACTTTAAAAGTAGTGACATTCTAATATTTGATATTTACGGTACATATGATGGGCGCAAAGTCGAATTAGGAACACCTTATAGCTATGATAAAAAAAGTGATGGATCTATGAAAGCAACATGGAAACGTACAGTTACTAAAATCGGACAAGATCCCACTTATGACACATTTAACTCAGTTTACCAACCACCTGCTCTATTCCATAAGGAAGAAACTTTTGTACCATCCACTCCAGCCGCAGGAACAAATCCAGCCGTTGACCCAATCCCTATTATTACAAGCCCCCCTCCGTCTACTACTATTAACCCCGGAAATGAAAACCAACCCCTTGAGCCAGAACAGAATTAAAATAATCTAAATGATTTCTTCAAGTGATTCAGAAACAATTTTAAAAACTGATATTACCCCAGACGAGCAAGGATTAGAATTAACCCTTCGCCCACAAACCCTTTCCGACTTTATTGGTCAGCAAGCCTTAAAATCGAATTTAGATATTGTTATCCAGGCTGCAAAAATTCGCCGAGAAGGTTTAGAACATTTACTCTTATATGGACCACCAGGATTAGGCAAAACAACTTTGGCTAATATTATTGCTAGGGAAATTAATGCTGGAATAAAAACCACTTCTGGCCCAGCCATCGAAAAGCCTGGTGATGTCGCATCATTATTAACAAATTTAAATGAAGGCGACATCCTGTTTATTGATGAAATTCATCGGCTGAATAAAGTTGCTGAGGAGATTTTATACCCAGCCTTAGAAGATGGCGCCTTAGACATAATGGTTGGAAAAGGACCTGGAGCACGCAGTGTCCGGATGGAGCTACCTAAATTTACCTTAATTGGAGCGACTACTCGGATCGGGTCTATTTCTGCACCACTAAGAGATCGTTTTGGGATGGTTTATCATTTTGATTATTACGACGATGATGATTTGCAAAAAATTATTTCTCGATCTGCACAAATTCTTAAAACAAGCATTAATCAAGATGCCGCCCATATTATCGCTCAGCGAAGCCGATTTACCCCACGAATTAGTAATCGTTTACTCAAACGAGTGAGAGACTTCGCTCAAGTTTCTGGCCATGATACAATTAACATTGAAGATACTGAGAATGCCTTAAAGTTGTTAGAAATAGATATGTTTGGTCTAGATAAACATGACCGCAAAATCCTATCTACTATTATTGAAGTATTTAAAGGTGGTCCAGTGGGTTTAAATACTATTGCCGCCTCAACTGGGGAAGAAGAAGAAACTATCGCTGATATGCATGAACCATTTTTAATTCGTGCCGGATTCTTAACGCGAACACCTAAAGGTAGACAAGTAACAGAAAAGGCTTACGAACATCTTGGCTACAAAAGACCTTTACTTTAGCAATTATTCATTTTGCAAAATTTTATGAACACACAAATTATTAATTATGTCGTCATGATTATATTTTTTGTTATAACAGGATTCTTCGCGCTTATTTCTTTAATGGCAATTTATATTTTTACCCGTTACGGTCGAACAAAAACTTTTACTATAATAACTAGCCTAATTTTTAGCGCTATATTTATACTAAGCACCTTATCAACTTTTCTTATTATTCAAAAAATTTTTTAAATGCCGTATCAAAAATTATTCCCAAGCCAACAACCAGATGAAAAAATCATTTTAATCGTCCGAGAACATTGGTTTAGATTATTTATAAAAATAATTACAATAGCTTTACTGTCATTACTGCCATGGATTTTTAAGATTTTATTGATTGATTTCACGACTTTCCTAAGGAATGAAACGGCAATATTAATTTCTACAGCTGTGTTTAATACTTATTATCTCGGTTTGCTAATTGCATTGTTTATAGTGTTTGTTTTGTATTATCTCAATGTCCATATTGTAAGTGGAGAAAGAGTGGTGGACATTGATCAAGTTGGTTTGTTGTCTCGTGAAGTATCCGAGTTAAACATCGAAACAATAGAAGATGTCAGTAGCCATACCAAAGGTTTATTTGGAAATATTCTTAATTATGGAACTGTATTCATCCAGACTGCAGGAGGCACTGAACGATTTGAGTTTGACAATGTCCCAAACCCTAGTGAAATAGCAAGTATAATTTTAGACTTATACGAAAAACACGGGGGCAAAGAAAAACCAAGGCCTTAATTTAAAGATTGGATTTATTTGATGAACATTTTAATTTTTGCTGGAGGATCAGGCACAAGATTGTGGCCAGCTAGCCGTAAATCTAAACCTAAACAGTTATTGAAATTCGTTGGGAACGATACTCTACTCCAACACACCTATAAGCGCGTCAAAAAGGGTCGTAAAGTAAATCAAGTCTTTATTGCGACATCAAATGACTACGAAGCACAGATTCGGAAGCAGTTACGCGCATTACCAAAAACTCATTATTCTTTGGAGCCCGTTCGACGCAATCGTGGACCAGCTTTAGGCTTAGCTGTTTTGATAATGAATCACTATAGTAGCGACAAAATATTTGCAACCGCTTGGGCAGACGATTATATCAAACAAGATAAAATCTATCATGACGCATTAAATCTTGGTGCAAACTACATCAAAAAAAATATCAATTCTGTAGTTGCGATAGGGATTAAACCAACTTCCCCTCATACAGGTTTCTGTTATATACAAACCGGCCACGCTATTTCTCAAAATAAAAGTATTTTCACTGTTAACAAATTTACAAAAAAACCTAGTCAATTGGAAGCAAAAAAATATCTCGCTTCAAAGAATTTTGTTTGGAATACCGGATACTTCATATCCCATACTGATCATATTTTGAACTTGTATAAACAATACAGACCTGAAGTTTTCAATCTGTTGATGAAAATTAAGCCATACATTGGTACTTCTAAACAAATCAAAATGATCGCTAAGTACTACAAGCAAATGCCAGATTTTGATTTCGAAGAAATTTTCAATTCTCACCCAAAACAATTAAAGGCTATTAAGGCAAAATTTGACTGGGCAGATATTGGACGGTGGTCAGTGATTAAAGATATTCAATCTAAACCAAAAAATAACCTTGTAAAAGGTTTGACTCTTTCTCATCAAACAGAAGGGACTTTAATTTATAATTATAATAAAAATCAACTTGTTACTACTGTGCACACAAAAAATTTGATCATAGTTGTCACTCCTGAATCAGTATTAGTAGCTGATAAAGAAAAATCAGAGGAACTAAAGGATCTCATTAGTAAGATAAAGGCCAACCCTAAACTTACTAAGTATTTATAACTTAACTAGCTTCTTGGGCACTAGGACTTAAAGTAACATGTTGGCCCACCATTTCTAATGGATGAGTGGTAGTAATAAAAGTTTGGAACTTTCCTTGTAAATACCTTAATAAGAAGGTGCGTCTGGTATCATCAAGTTCAGAAAGGACGTCGTCTAATAATAGTATTGGGGTATCTTTTTCTCTGGATAAATATTCTAACTCAAGAATTTTTAAAGAAAGTACTTGACTGCGTTGTTCCCCTCGTGAAGAGAAAGACACTAAATAAATACCTTCGCTTTTTAAATCAAAATCATCGCGATGAGGACCGATTAGCGATGTCCCCGCCGAAATCTCTCTATCATTGAGTTTTTCTAAAGCAGTTTTGAATTCAGTTTTAATCTCTTCAATGCTATCACCTGGGATTGTTTCGTATACTACATCTATAGTGCGGTGGAATTGTGATATCCCAGTATAGACCTCAGATATATGCTGATTTAAATAGTTAATAAAATTCTTGCGTTCGAAAATAATTTCTGACCCAATTTCCACTAATTGATCGTTCCATAAACCCAATCCATCTGACTGGGCTAATCCAGCGCGAATATCTTGCAAAAGCTTATTCTTTTGAGTCAAAACTTTTTTATATCTAACCAAATTATCAGAGTATTCTAAACTCTTTTGAGAAAGTACCATATTTAGATATTTACGCCTTGCTTCTGGTACTTGTGTAAACAAATCTACATCAGTTGGTTCGAATATAACTACGCGCACATAACCCTGTGCTTCTTTTCGTTTTTTCTTCACACCATCAATCTTGAAGTTTGCATAGATTCGATCCCGTTTTTCCAAAAAAACTTCTAGGCTATGTTCTTGTCCATTTTGCTCAATATCAATTTTTATTTCTGCATTATTAGTCCCTTGTAAAAAAATAAACTCGGCATCGTCGCGAAAAGATTTAAAAAGTGAACCAAAATAAATCGATTCCATTAAGTTAGTTTTCCCTACTGCATTTGGCCCAGAAAGTACAACCATATCACTGGTTATAGCTAAATCTAAATTAGGGTAATTACGGATATTTTTTATCTGGATGTTAGTAATTTTCATAAGTTATAAGCGTATTGGCATTATTAAATATAAATAATTTGGTTTTTCTTTTGGTTTAAACACGACTGGATTTGTATCGTCAATTATATGGATATTAAGTGTAGCATCTGTTGTGTTTACTAGGAAATCTAAAATATATCGGTAATTCATTATTACTGAACCGGAACCATTTTTTATAGTGCAAGGAATCTCAATAACACTTTCCCCAACACCTTGAGATGATGAATTTATATAAATAGTTTGTTTATCTTCATGATAATCTATTGTTATACTTCCTACCCCTTTAGAAAAAATTCCACTAGTTTTTAATGCTGAAAGAAACTCAGAACGCTCCAAAGTTATAACAGCTCCTGACTCTTCAGGGATAATTTGTGAATATTCAGGATATTGACCATCAATAAGCCTAGTAACCATGTAAGTACCATTCACTGATAAGGCGATTTGTGTTGAACTAATATGCAAATTAATTGGTTCATCAACATTTGCAAGTAGTCTAGAAAGCTCGCCTACACTTCTGTTAGGGAGTATCACAGACATAGAAACGCTAGTTGATACCGGTAGTTTCATTTCTGCTAATCGGTATCGATCGGTAGTAGTAATTGTTAAAATATTATTTTCTAATTTAAAAAGAACTCCTGAAATTTCTGGTTGTGTCTCGCTAGTACTTACTGCAAACAAAACTGAATCAATGGTTTCTTTTAAAGTTCTAGAAGGGATTTCAACAACTGAGCTATTATCAATTTCTGGGATCAATGGAAAATCTTCAGTTGGTAAATATTTTATTTTAGTCTGGTATCTCTCAGTAGCAACTAAAACATCGTTTTCTTTTGTTTCAATTAAAATATTTTCATTAGGTAAATTATTAATCAAATCCAATAACACCTTTGCAGAAACGCAAACTCCACCATCTTGCTCAATTTTACAACGAATTAAAGTATTAATACCCATTTCTAAATTAGTCGCAGAAATTTTAAGTTGCCCGTTTTCGGTTTGGAGTAAAATGTTATTTAAAATTGGTAACGTTGAACTTGAACCAACAATTCTTGCAACTTGTTGCAAACCAATCTTTAAATTTTCTTGTGTGCAAATTATTTTCATTATTAGTATTAATTAATTAAATAAGATAATACATAATAATAAGGTCAGTGGATAAGAGGATAAGTGCCTTATTAATAAGATTTTTCTTTTAAATAAACTATTTAATATTCTTTCAGGTTGTGGATTAACTTATTAATAATTAATTATTAAATCTGGATAAATAATTCTTCAATTGTGTATAAATTAAAACTGAAAATTTTTGTTGTTAATAACTTTTTAATTATCCGCAACTTATTATATAGTTATGCATAAGTTATGCATAGATTTTTTCAAGAATTAATTCAACTTCCTGTTTAATTTCATCATTCGCATTAACTGCTTTTTCTACTTTTTCTACACCATGCATTACTGTTGTGTGATCTCGACCCCCGAAAAATTCTCCTATTGATGGAAACGAACTTCCTAATTCCTTTCTAGCAATATACATAGCGGTTTGGCGTGGCTTTACATATTCTTTACGCCTAGATTGTTTTAATAAATCTTCTAGAGTAATGCTGTAAAAATTAGCCACTGACTCAGCAATTTTATTTAGAGTAACAGCTTTCTTTTTCGCATTTACTATACTAGCTAAAATTGTTTTCGCTTGCTCTACTGTTAATGGCCTGTTTTCTATTTGCTGATAAACTAAAAGTTTATTTAAAGCACCTTCAAGTTCCCGAATGTTATTTATAATATTTTCAGCGACAAATTCCACTACTTCTTTAGAAACCTCAACCCCTTTCTTATTTAACTTAGTTTGAAGAATCGCAATTCTAGTTTCTAAATTTGGGGCGCCAACGTCAGCGACCATTCCCCATTCAAATCTTGATACTAATCGTTGTTCAATAGAAGGAATGTCTTTTGGTAAGCGATCAGCTGTTAATATGATTTGCTTACCTTTATCACGAAGTTCATTGAATGTATGAAAAAACTCTTCTTGGGTTTGTTCTTTGCCGGCAATAAATTGAATATCATCAATTAATAGCATGTCAACATTACGATATTGTCTTTTAAACTCATCTATCTTTTTTTGTTGAATAGCTGAGACATAATCATTAGTAAATTTCTCACTTGTGACGTATAAGATTTTTAAAGCAGGATTACTTGCTAAAAGCTTGTGGCCTACAGCGTGCATCAAATGAGTTTTACCAAGTCCTACTCCTCCATAAATAAACAATGGATTATATTGGGCGCCAGGATTCTTAGCAACAGCAGTGCTTGCCGCATACGCTAATTCGCTATTGTGTCCAACAACAAATGTCTCAAATGTATATTGAGTGTTTAGATTTCCAATAGATTGTTGTGCATTAATTTGTTTGACGTTTTGACTTGTTTTCTTTGATTCAGTTGGGATTAAAGCAGGTTGAGCTGATGAATCATTTTTAAAATGCCCAACATAATATTTGATAGTTTTTACCTCAGGAGCGATGTTTTTTAAAGCTTTAAGTAAATTTGCTTGATATTTACTAGAAATCCAGTCTTTTGTGAAGTTGCTAGGTACCCCAACTACTACATAATCTTCAGACTTTTCAATAATGCCAGTATTTTTGAACCAAGTATTAAAATTAGCTTTACTTAAGGTAATTTCTAGGTCTCCAATAATAGCTTGCCAAAGTTGTTGATTAGTCATATTGGCATTATGACAGGATAGTTATCAACATGTAAAATAGTCGAATTTACCGCTTATTTACAAGGGAAATCATAAAAAGTGTTCATAAGTTGTGGATAAATTGTGGTTAAGATGGAAATTCATAAAAAATACAGAATTTTTTAAGGAATAAATCTGTGGATTAGTGGATAATGATTGACTAAATATTAAGTTTTTATTATAATTATACAAGATATATTTATTAAAGTACTTTCAAGAATGGCAGCAAAACGAACCTATCAACCAAAAGTGAAAAAACGCATGCGTGTACATGGATTTATGAAGCGAATGCTTACTAGAACCGGCCGAGCAGTACTCGCCCGTCGCCGCCAAAAAGGCCGCCACAAACTAACTGTTTAAAGAAATTAAAAATTTAATTTCCATGTTTCCAAAAAAACACCGCCTCTCTAAATCAGCTGACGTTAAAAAAACAACAGCCCGAGGGCGGAGTTTTTTTAATAAATATTTTGTCATCAAAAGCGTCCCCCAAAACGATGAAAAAAAGTTCACTGTCGTGGTTTCTACAAAAATTTCTAAGAAAGCGGTTGAGAGAAATCGAATAAAGAGGATCGTCCGCGAAGAGTTAAGGAAAAATATTGATAATATTAAAACTGGTAGTTATGTTTTTTTAATCAAGCCACTTGCTCTTAAAATAGAATCAAAAGAGCTTAGGAGTGAGTTGTTTAAAAGTTTAACAATAGCTAAAATTATTAAAACTAGTCCAAATTAACAAACCATAAATTCAAAAACTAAACTAATATGAAATGAAAATAATTCTGATTAAATTAATTAAAATATACCAGCGCACATTATCTCCAGACCATGGTTTGTTCAAGGCCCGTTGGCCACACGGCTACTGCCGATATTATCCAACTTGCAGTCAGTATGCTATTGATGCCATTTTGTTGAATGGAAGCATTCGAGGTAGCTGGCAAGCTATAAAGCGAGTTACTCGATGTAACCCATTTGCTGTACCTGGCGTAGATCCTGTTCCTAAACTATAATAAACAATATGATAGAAATATATAATACAATCATTTACGAACCAATCCTTAATCTTTTGGTTTGGTTATACAATACGATCCCTGGCCATGATGTTGGTGTGGTAATTATTTTAGTTACTATAGTGATTCGTTTGATTCTTGCACCATTTATGCATAAATCACTCAAGAGCCAAAAGCACATGAGTGCGTTGCAACCAAAGATCGCTGAACTTCGTGAAAAACACAAAGATAACCAGCAAGAACAAGCAAAGGCAATGATGTCTATTTACAAAGATAATGGGGTTAGTCCATTTTCTTCCTGTCTCCCGTTAATCATTCAATTACCAATTTTAGTTTCTTTATATCAGGTATTCGCAAAGGCACTAAAAGGGAATCTGGCTGGTTTATATTCTTTTGTTCACAATCCAGGGGTGTTAAACCCCAAACTTTTTGGCTTGATAGATCTTTCTCATCCAAATATAGTCTTGGCAATTTTAGCTGGAGCCGTACAATTTGCTCAAAGCTGGATGATTTCCAAATGGCAAACCCCTGGCGCAGGAGATGCCACAACCAAGGCCTTGAATATCCAAATGATGTATATTTTGCCAATCATTTCTGTTGTTATCGCTTGGAGATTACCTGCCGGGCTTCCACTTTATTGGGTTGTTACTACTTTATTTGCGATTGGCCAACAATGGTATATTAACAAAACTCACACTATAGAAATTAAGTAATCTAACCATGGCAGGACACCAGACAATTGACTATATTCAATCTGTAATCAAGGACATTCTTGATCACGCAGGAATTCAAGCTCGTATTGAATATGAAGATAGCTTGTCAGGTGGATTGATATTTAATATTTTCAGTCGTGACGCAAAATTATTAATCGGTCATCAAGGAACAACTTTATACTCTTTAGAACATATTATTCATGCGATTGTTGCGCGTGGTTTATCAACAGAAAATTTAGAACGAGTCTTTTTTTCTGTTGATGTTGATGATTACAAACGTAACCGCCAATATCAAATCAAACAAATGATTAAAGAAGCGGTTGGTAAAATTAAACTTTCGGGAAAATCAATTTCACTCCCCAGTATGCCCAAGTACGAACGGAAATTTGCCCACATGTACATTCAAGAACAATTCCCTCACATTACGACAGAAAGTGTTGGCCAAGAACCAAATCGGTACATTAAACTTTCTATATAAAGACTAAATTATGGGACATTAATAGTGATTTTGTCACTTTGAATTCCTGTACTAGTTCGAGCATAAATCTGATAATTCCCAGTTGGTGGTGATGAACTCCAGGTAATGGAATAAACATATTTATCTCCAGTCTTAGAAATATCAGCTTGCCCTATTAAAGTAGACTTATTTCCTTGCTGATAGTAAAAACTAACATCATTGTATTTAGCAGGACTTTCAGCAATTAAGTCTAGAGGGAAATCTGCCCCACCTCCAGATACCGACATTTCTAGTCCTCCGCCCAGCGCATAGATTACATTAACACTATCGGTTGCACTCGTTCCATCGTTGTAAACAACCTTTGTAGTTATAGTATGAGTACCATCCGAATATTTTTTATTTAACCGTACTCGCCACGGTGATTCTTCTATACTTTCTTCAAACTCACCATCAACTGAAACATCAATTCGTGCAATATTATCCCCTTGCACTGTCATGTTTATCACCAGCGGTGTATCGGTGATCGTGGAGTTATCTGTTGGTGAGGTAATAAGGATTTTCCCATCCCCTTGAGAGTTTTCTATCCCGCTACCAGGAGGGTATTTGTAACCATTTGCTAAGGCCCAAGCAACTACTGGATTTTCCCAGGCTGGGTTTTTTGGTCGCTCGCTGTGCAGAACTTTGTATACTTCAATTGTAATTTGCCCCGGCGGGGTTAAGTCAGTTGCTGGCTGTCCTGTTAAAGAATCAATTTTGACAGGGATATGCACATCATCATATTGAGTTGGGACTGAGTAATCAGCAAACACATCGGAACGAGTCTCTGGTGTGTATTCAGTAGGGAGTTTACCTGATATTGCGTCTACTGTTACTGTTGTAATTCCGGACGGTTTTTCAAATTGTTCAATTGGCGTATCTTTTAATGCTTCTCTCATAAACTGATTCCAAATTGGTCCTGCCATTAGCACAGCATCTTTCTTCATCGGAACATTATTATTATTTCCCGTCCACACCCCTGCCGCTAGACTTGGAGTAAAGCCCATGGTCCAGCCATCTCGGAAATCTTGCGTGGTCCCAGTTTTTGCCGCAACTGGCCTATTCCCAAGTTGCAGAGCTGAATTACTTCCAAATACAAAAGCGCGAGCATTATTGTCAGACATAATGCTGGTTAAAAGATATACTGCTTGTTCATCCAGAACTTGCTCACTTTTTTCTTTATATTCTTCTAATGTTTTTCCGTCTTGACTAACAATTTTAAGAATGGCAGTTTTTTCGTTCTTTTTTCCTTTATTGGCGAGAGCTGCATACGCTGCGGTATGGTCAAGCAAAGTCACATCACAACCACCCAGCACTAGAGACAAACCACAATCTTTGAACTGGGCATTGATTCCAAGGCTTCGTGCGGTTTCTATAACCTTATCTTCACCCACCAATGCGATTGTTTTTACGGCAGGAATATTTAAACTCCCAGCCAAAGCTTTCCGCATCGGAAGTGGTCCATTTTGAGAAAAGTTAAAGTTATTTGGAGAATATCCCCCACCAAAATCTGTTTTTACATCAACTAACATGCTGGATGGAGAGTATTTAAATTCACGGCCAAATGCAGTTACGTAAGCGTATGGTTTAAAACTAGACCCTGGTTGTTGCAGGGTTGTTGCAATATTTACATTAGGACTAAACAAACAAGTTTTTGGATTACAGTTTTCTGGATAACTCTCTCCAAAGTAGTCTTTGCTCCCCACCATGGCTAAGATTTGCCCAGTCTTTGGATCAATTGCTACCAGCGAAGCATTATAGCCATTGGCAGAAATATTCTTTGCTGCTCCGTCAGCAACTGCTTTCTCGGCAATTTCTTGAAGCTTGGGGTCAAGAGTGGTATATACTTTTAATCCCCCCTCTTGTAAGGTTTGTTCCCCATATTTCTCCGCCAAGTAATCCTGAACGTAGAGTACAAAATGTGGAGCTTTAATTGAGTTTTTAATTTGTTGGAATACTACTTTTTCATCTTTGGCAGTGTTGTATTCATCTTCGGTTATGTATCCCAAGTCCTTCATTTGACTCAGGATGTACTGCTGACGTGCTTCTAGAGCATCAAAATTCGGACCACTCGGGTTGTAGTAGGACGGCGCTTGTGGGAGGGCAGCGAGATACGCACTTTCAGCAATGGTTAGGTCTGAGGCATTTTTTTCGAAGTAAGTTTGACTAGCTGCTTGGATTCCATAGGCGTTTCGACCGTATGGGATTTCGTTCAAATACATTTTTAAAATTTCTTCTTTGCTGAATCGTGCTTCTAATTCAATTGATAAAATGATTTCCTTAACTTTTCGTACATAGGATTTATCATTTGTCAGCATGGCATTTTTTACAAATTGCTGTGTGATCGTACTTCCACCCTGACGCTTCTCTCTATATATAATATCTACAATAACAGAACGCATTAAACCAGTGATGGATATGCCTGCATGGTTATAAAAATTTCTATCTTCAGCAACAATCGTTGCATCTTTCAGGTTATCATTGATTTGATCAAGATTTACTAAAGTACGCTTAACCTCACCATGCACTTCGTAAAGCAAGGTTTCGTCGCGGGCGTAGATTTTTGTACTTTCTGGCACATCTCGTCCGAGTAAACGATTTGGGTCAGGTAAAACGCGACTGTAGTAGATGAAGAGAAACGCGATGAATAGCACTCCTGCCGCACCAATACGAAAACCCCATGTCCCAATTTTCGTCCATGGGAGATTTTGGATAAACCAACGCCAATTTTTGTGATGGGATTTCTGATTAGACTTAGATTGATTATTAGAAAGTGTGGAAACCACCTGTTTAGGCTTTCTGGATTGATTATCAAAATTATAGACCTTCATATTCTTATATTATACTGATTTTGCTTCAAAAAAGGAAATGATGATATACTTCTATTATATTTATACGGACAAAATTCAAAAAAGTAACTTTTAAAGTAATTGAAACTAAGCATGACTAAAGACGAACGAATCCAGGACATCCTTCAACGGGGTGTAAAGCAAGTTATTCACAAAAAACATTTAGAATCTCTTTTAAAAGGACGCAAAAAGCTTCGGGTAAAATTGGGGTTTGACCCAACCAGCCCATTGATCCATATTGGTAATGGGGCAACTTTATTAAAGCTTAGAGCTTTCCAGGACTTAGGGCATCAGGTGGTTATTATCGTTGGAGATTTTACAGCACTTATTGGCGATAACTCAGACAAAGAATCAGAGCGTCCGATGTTAAGCGAGAAGCAAGTCAAAGAAAATATCAAAACTTACTTTGATCAAGTGTTTAAAATTTTGGATAAAACTAAAACTGAAGCAGTCTACAATTCAACCTGGCTTAAAAAATTAGACTTTAATGAAATCGGAAAACTGGCTGATCAATTCAGTGTGAATGAGTTCATTTCTAGAGAGTTAATTAAAAAGAGATTAAAGGCAGGGAAAAGGGTGGGGTTACGAGAGTTGTTGTACCCATTGATGCAAGGCTACGACAGCGTTGCAATAAGAGCTGATGTTGAGATCGGGGGCACTGATCAATTGTTTAATATGCTGGCCGGAAGAACTTTACAAGAGTATTTTAAGCAATCACCACAAGATGTTTTGATGATTGATTTGTTGTTAGGAGCAGATGGTAGAAAGATGTCTAAGTCGTATGGGAATACGATTAATATTTTGGATGACGCGCAAACTATGTTTGGTAAAGCAATGACCATCAAAGATGAATTGATTGAACAATATTTTGTTCTTGCTACCAATATTCCGCAGAGACAAATAGAGGAAATAAAAAAAACACATAGTAATCCCCGTGATCAAAAATTACTTTTAGCCCATACCCTAGTTGAGTTATGCCACGGTCGACAGGGTGCCGATAAAGCTAAAGAAAATTTTATTTCACAGTTTAGTAAAAAAGAACTTCCTTCAGATATTCCAGAAAGGAAATTGAAGGAAGGCTCGTATTCTTTGGTTGATGTATTGGTCGAAGCAAATATGGTCAGCAGTAAAAGTGAGGCCCGTAGATTGATCCAACAAGGCGGAATTAGGGTTAATCAAGAAGTCGTGAAATCTGATAAACTGCTCTCCGTAGGTAAAAAAAATAACTTGTTAATTCAAGTAGGAAAACGAAAGTTTCTAAAAATAAAATAAATTTTCTCAATAGAATTACTGGCGAGCAAATTTAAAACCCTCAACGAATTGAGGGTTTTAAATTATTCAGCAGCTTCTTCAGTAGTAGCTGGAGTTTCTTCTGATGTAGCTTCAGTAGATTCTACTGGAGTAGCTTCAGAAGCAACTTCTTCTGTGTTTTCTTCGTCTAAGAACATTGTAGTTCTCCCGTCTAGCTTAAGCAAGACATTAGTGAATAAAATACGCAGTTCAAATTTGCTGAACTGTTAATCACATTGTATCATTAACGAATTATTTTGTCCAGTCTTTTTTTAAAGAAATTTTTTTACTCAAAAACATTATTTTTTCCAAATTGCTGTACACAGCGCTATTGCTAGAGCATCTGCAGCATCATCTGGCTTGGGAATACGTTTGAGATTGAAAGTTTTTTGGACCATGGATTGTATTTGTTTTTTGTCTGCTTTCCCGTAACCACACAAAGTGTTTTTTACTTGCAGTGGTGTTAATTCTAGGAGTGGTATGTTTGCTTGCTGGCATGCTAACAAGACAACCCCTCTCGCCTGAGACACGGTCATGGCTGTTGTTTGGTTTTTAGTAAAAAACAACTTCTCCACTCCAACATATTTTGGGCTATATTTTTTTATCACGGAAACTAAATCGTCATATAAAACTTTTAAACGCGCACTATCAGAAAGTTTTTTGTTAGTTTCAATTACACCAAATTCTAGAATCTTAAATTCTTGTTTTTGGTTTTCATTTTTTTTGATAATTCCAAACCCAGTTGTGGCAGTGCCAGGGTCAATTCCTAAATAGATCATACCTTCTTATTTAAATGGTTATGCAATATTCGTATAAACTGCTGTTACATCATCATCTTCTTCAAGTGAATTATTGAGCTTGAGTGCTTTAGCTAAATCTTCGTCGTTAAGTTCAAGTGAGGTAGTACTGACTAGTTCATCTTGTTCATTGTTTTTGAATTGCCAAGAAACACTCCCTTGGGCTCCAAGATTCCCTCCATTTTTGGTAAAAATGGTTTTGATATTTTGGACAGTGCGATTGCGACTATCAGTAATAGCTTCTATGTAGAAAGCAGACCCTCCTGGTCCATAACCTTCATATACTACTTTTTCTAGGATAGCAGAGCCGTCGTTGCCCAATCCCTTTTTGATGGCTCTGTTAATATTTTCATTTGGCATTCCTAGGGCTTTGGCACGTTCTATTTCAAGCCGTAGGCGTGAATTGAAGGCTGGATCTCCATTATTCCCTTCTTTTGTTGCCACAGAGATTTTTTTTGAAAGTTTTCCAAAAATAGCTCCACGCTTAGCATCAGTTGCGCCTTTTGCCCTTTTTATTGTTGACCATTTACTATGCCCAGACATTATTTAAAACTTAGTAATAATGTAATTTCTCCTTTAATTGATTTCTTCGTTCTCAATATATTGACAATCTCTGACGGAATGCCAGATATGTATTCTTCGTGTATTTTGGTTAGTTCGCGAGCAATTACTACATTTGCTTCTGGGAAGTTGTTTGCTATGTAGCCCATGGTTTTAATGATCCTTTGTGGAGATTCATAGGCTATTAATGTTGCTGTAGTTATTTTAGCTAGGTTAATATATTCAATCACTTTAAATTCCGTTTTCGGGAAAAAACCAACAAATAGGAAGCGGTCTGTCGGGAGTCCTGATGCAGATAAAGCTGTGGTAACTGCATTTGCTCCAGGTAGCGCTGAAACTTGAATCCCACGTTCCCTGGCGGAGCGGACTAATCGAAAACCTGGGTCAGACACTCCTGGTGTCCCTGCATCGCTTACTAGGCACGCGTCTTGCTTTTCCAGGCGATCAAGATATGTGTGTAAAACTTTTTGTTCATTGTGATCGGCAAACTGAACTATTTCTAGCTTCGGGCTTTTTGGGGGAAGCTTTAAGAGTTGCAGGAGTTTGCGAGTTGTGGAAGGGTTTTCGGCAATAATAAAATCGCAAGTTGCGAGTTGTTCTTTGGCGCGCTCGGTTATATCTTTTAGATTTCCTAATGGGGTTGGGACAACATATAGCATCTTGGTATTTTAACGATCAGTTAGTTCAAGCCCAAATAATTCTTCCACAATATCGTATTCTAGTTTGAGTCGATCACGATAATCTTCTAGTTTAGTTCGCTCGTCTCCTACTGAGTGGAACCAGGCATCATAAGTATTTTTTAATTCATCATCTAATTCTTTGCAGTATGTATAAGCTTCAGTTTCTGTGTTTGGAGCAGTTTCTATCCAGTCTTGATAAGAAATCCCTAGTTTTCTTTCGTATTTATCTTCAAATAATTCTTTTCGTTTTTCGGTATCCATTCGTAGATATTTTAGCATGGTGCGCGTGCTTGGATTCGAACCAAGGACCGCAAAGGTATAAGCTTTGTGCTCTAACCAGCTGAGCTACACGCGCCAAATTTGATTATTACTTAGGTATTATATGGTTTTCTTGGTTTCTGGGCAACCTCAAAAAAACATGGTAAATCACCGTGTTTTTTAGGGTGGGTATTTTTTATACTACTGTTGCGCTGGCGACTGTATCGCCGTCTGTGAGGCGCATGATTTTTACACCTTGGGTTGCTCGTCCTAGCGTAGATATTGTTTTTAAAGGTGTTTTGATAGTTTGACCTTGTTTAGAAATGATCAACAAGTCTTTGGTCTCAGAATCTTCGTGGGTTAAAATTGCCATTGAGACAATTTTGCCAGTTTTATCTGTAATTTTTACCGTCTTGATTCCACTCCCAGCGCGTTTCTGTACTTTGTAGTCTTTTACAGGAGTCTTCTTTCCTAATCCATGTTCAGTAACAACTAATACTTCACGGCCAGTTTCCATGTCTTTGGTAATGATGTCCATAGAAATAATGTGATCATTTTTCTTCAATCGCATTCCAGTCACACCGCTGGCTGCTCGACCCATTGCACGAATATCCGTCTCTTTGAAACGAATGGCTTGGCCATCTTCTGTTGAAAGCATAATTTCATCTTTCCCTGATGAAGCTTTAACCCAGCGAAGTTCGTCATCACCCTTAAGCCCAATGGCAATAATCCCTGACTTGCGCACTTTGGCAAAATCTTCACGAGCTACTTTTTTCACCAATCCATTGCGAGTGGCCATTACTAAATACTGAGCTGTACTTTTTTTGTCCAGTGCTAATACTCCAGTTGCCGTTTCGTTGTTGCCAAGTTGTAAGAAGTTTACCAGAGCTTGACCTTTGCTGGTACGAGAACTTTCTGGAATTTCGTATGCCTTTGTTACCAACACGCGTCCTTTGTTTGTAAAGAACATGATATCATCGTGAGAGCTGGCAGAAAGAACGGACTCAACAATGTCTTCTTCTTTTAGGGTTTGACCAATAACCCCTTTACCACCACGCGCTTGCTGGCGATATGTATCTGGTGATTGGCGCTTTATATAGCCAGATTTTGTTATGCTAATGATGACGCTATTTTCTGGAATTAAGTCCTCAGCGTTAAATTGACCAATCGCTTGTGGGACTATTTGGGTGCGACGTTCGTCCCCATATTTATCTCTCATCTCAGTCACTTCAGTTTTGATGATGCCAAGAATCTTCTTTTTAGAAGCAAGAATGGCTTCCAGTTCAGCAATAAGCTTACGCTTTTCTTTTAATTCATCCTCAATTTTTTTGCGTTCCAGTCCCGCTAAAGTTTGCAAGCGCATATCTAAAATCGCATTGGTCTGAATTTCTGTAAGCTTGAACTTCTTCATCAGTTTAGCTTGGGCATCGTAACGGTCATCAGAGCCTCGAATTATTTTTATCACTTCCTCAATGTGATCTAGCGCAGTAGTTAGGCCCTCTAAAATATGTTCCCGATCTTTTGCTTTTTTGAGTTCAAACTCAGTGCGACGACGAACAACAGATTGGCGGTGTTCCAAGTAGTATTCTAAAATACTTTTGATATTTAACACTTGTGGTTCAAGACCGTCAACAAGTGCTAATGTGTTCATATGAAAAGTATCTTGTAATTGCGTGTAAGAAAATAACTGATTCAAAATTTTGTTTGGCAAACCTTCTCGTTTTAACTCAATCACGATACGAACACCATCTTTATCGCTTTCGTCACGAACATCTTTAATTCCATCCAGCTTTTTATCACGCACTAAATCAGCGATGCGTTGTAGCATAGTTGCTTTGTTGACTCGGTAAGGAATCTCAGTGATTAAGATTTTGTGTGAGCCGGTTTTAGTTTCTTCAATTTCAGTTTTACCACGAATGACGATACTTCCCTTGCCTGTAGCGTAAGCATTTTTTATTGCGGAACGATCATAAATAATGCCACCTGTCGGGAAGTCTGGCCCGGTGATTATGTCAGAAAGCTCATCAACTGATATGTCAGGGTTTTCAATTATTCCGATAATTGCATTGACCACTTCTGTTAAATTATGGGGAGGAATATCTGTTGCCATTCCAACCGCAATACCTAAAGTGCCGTTGAGTAACAGATTTGGTAGTTTCCCAGGGAGAACGCTTGGCTCTTTTTCTGTGGCATCGTAGTTATCACGAAAATCAACGGTTTCTTTGTCTAAATCTTCTAGTAATTCTCCTGCTAGGGCAGACATTTTTGCTTCTGTATAACGCATCGCCGCTGCTCCGTCACCATCCATAGAGCCAAAATTCCCCTGTCCAATAATTAGCGGGTAGCGCATGGCAAAGTCCTGAGCCATATGGACCATAGAATCGTATACAGCTATGTCGCCATGAGGGTGGTATTTACCCAAAACTTCACCAACAACTGTTGCAGATTTACGAGTTTTTGCAGTACTGCGTAACCCCAATGAATTCATGGCGTAAAGAATGCGACGGTGAACTGGTTTTAATCCATCTCGGACATCTGGAAGCGCGCGCATAACAATCACGCTCATTGCGTAATCCAAGAAAGATTCCTGCATTTCCTGACCAAGGTATCTGGTATTTATAACTCCAATATTTTCACTAAGTTCTTCTTTTGCATCTTTTGGCATAGCGTTATTCTAAATAATTTAAGGTTTCAGCAGATTCCCATCAAAAGTATTTTTACTCTGGTTCACTTCTTGGTTAAAGCTTTCAAAAAAACTTCCATCAATTTTAAATTTTTTGGCGTTGCCTACAATCATCCAGATGATAAGCAAAAGAGCTGTTGCTAATCCAGCAATGATCCAAACGTATTGATCACGCTTATGTTCTGGTTTTTTGCGGATGTGATTGATAACTTTTTTCATACCGTTTGATTTTAGCGCAACGGATCTAAAATAACTATTTTCTTAATTACCTCAGGATTTAAATCCTTCTTTTTTACCAATAATTTATCCATTGTCTCTGCTTTTGCCCCAGTTTCCTTTAAAAATACTTCAATTTTATCGTAAGGTAGTTTAAGTCCTTCAATTGAGTAATGGGATGGAATAACAATTTTAGGTTCAATTTCATTTATTATTTTTTCAGCATCCTTGGCTGTTAAAACACTATTTCCTCCGATAGGCAAAATCAAAATATCTATTTCTCCCAAGCTTTCTACATCATCTTCTTTCATGTTGAACTCACGGATGTGATTCAGGTTTAAAATACGAATATCTTCTGCTTCTATTAAGTTCGCAGTAACGTAGCGGGGTTTGTTGTCTTTTCCGGCATCGTCTTGTTTAAGAGGAATACCGGTTATTGTTACGCCTTTGATGTCATATTCTCCCGGATCATTAACAAGAAAAGGCTCTCCAGAAAATCCAGAAATAGCATTATAAAGTTTATTGGTTTTCTCAGAAAGGACAATTATATCTGCTGTCCCGCGAGGGGGTGTTAATCCAGATTCTTTATCAAAAGGGTCTGTAACTACTACGGCATCTTTAGTTATGATTTTAAAGCTAGATAAGCCAAAATAATGGATTTGCATAAGATAATTATAGCATTTTTGCGGGTGCTCAACAATGGGTATTTCGGTATTTTTATACTGATTTGTAGTTAAAAATCGCTGTGTTTTATGGAGACTTTACTTTTTCTTGATTTCCGGTTATAATTCCTCTACTTATTGGCGTACGTTGCCCATGGTTCCGTAGTTGCTAAGCGCTTCCTCGCGCCACGCTTAACTCAAACCACAAACTTAAATTTTAACCCCCAGTAAGTCCAAGTAACGGGCGCGTTTAATAATTAATATACAATTTTTGTTTTAGATATTTACACAACGAAATCTAGACGTTGTTTTTATTTTTTTATCATTTGTGCGTTTAAGTACATAGAATATGATAAATAGCTTGAATACAAGAAGTATATTTTAGAAAGAATTAACATGACAGAAGAAAATACAGCAAATAATGCTGGTATGGGAATAGAGCCAGAACAGCAGGAAATTGTTACCCAAGCCGTAACTGGTGATGCTAGCGCACAAAGCATGGGCGAGCTTATGGATAGTGGAGCAGAGATTCGTGTTCTAAAGCCTGGCGATATGGTTGAAGGTACTATGATTTCTGTAAGTAAAAATGAGGTCTATATTGACTTGGCTGGTTATGGTATTGGCGTGGTGCGCGGTCGTGAACTTTATGATGATCAAGCAACCTTAAATTCCCTAAAACCTGGGGACAAAATTACTGCTTCAGTAGTTGAGACAGAAAACCGTGAGGGAAATGTTGAGCTTTCGCTTCGTGTTGCAGGACAAGAACGTGTGTGGCAAAAGCTTCGTGATTATATGGAAAGCAGGGAAATTGTTTCTACCAAAATTTTGGCAGCTAACAAAGGTGGTTTGATGATTGAATTAAACAACGTAACTGGTTTCTTGCCGGTATCACAATTATCTCTTGAACATTATCCTCGCGTTGAGGATGGTGATAAGAACAAAATTCTTTCCATTCTAAATAGTTACGTTGGAACAAACTTTAACGTACAAGTTATTACCGCAGATATGAATGAAGAAAAATTGATTGTATCTGAAAAAGCGGTTCACGAAGAAGAGATGCATAGCAAGATGTCTGAATTAAAGATCGGCGATGTTATTACAGGGCAGATTACTGGGGTAGTAGATTTTGGTGTATTTGTTAAGTTTGGCGAGTTGGAGGGTTTGGTGCACATTTCTGAGCTTGCATGGCAACGCATTGAAAACCCGAAAGACTTGTTTAAAGTTGGTGATACTGTAAAAGCAAAGATTATTGCTATTGAAAAAGGCCGTGTAAGTTTGTCTATTAAACAGTTACAGAATGACCCATGGGCAGAAGCTGTAAAGAAATACCAAATCGGTCAAGTAGTTAAGGGTACTATATCTAAAATAATGCCTTTTGGTGTGTTTGTGGAATTGGATAAAGATATTCAAGGTCTAGCTCATTTGGTTGAGCTGTCTCATGATCCTGTAAAAAGTGCTGAAGATGTTGTTAAGACAGGAGAAGAATATGAGTTTAAAGTCATTTCTATTGAACCAGCCGAACACCGTCTAGGCCTTTCTATAAAGCAGATGACTGAAGCTCCTGAAGGTAGCAAAGTTCAGTCTGATACAGAGAAGGTAGAGCAAGTTGAAGAAGTTAAGGAAGCAGTCCCGACAGAAACTCAGGCTGAATAGATATTTATTAAAGTGCCAGTTTTATAAAAACGCCTCCGTAGGGGGGGGCGTTTTTATTTGAGTTAAAGAGTTAGTATTCAGCCAAGATGATTTTCTTTTGACTCATCATGACTTTAAAATAACCTGGTTTTTTACTGAGCTCTTCCCAGTTTTCAGGAATGACCTGCCAACTATACCCATACTTGTCCTTGCACCATCCACAGACAGATTGTTGGCCCCCATCAGATGTAAGTTTTTCCCAATAGTAATCAATCTCGGCTTGATCTTTGCACCTGACCATAAACGATACTGCTTCGTTGGGTTTAAATTCTGGTCCAGCATTTATAGCGATGAATCGCATGCCTAGGAGTTCGAATTCGATTGAAACTTCTTTTCCAGCAAATTCCTTTTGGAAATCTGCCAAGCCTTCTTCTGTGCTTTGAGGATAATATTCGGTGCTGATAATTTTACTATCCGGAAAAACTGAAAGGTAAAAATCTATTGCTTCTTTTGCATTATGATCGAACCATAGACTTGGAGTTATTTTTTGCATAGTTTTTGCTATTTATTAATTATCATTTTACGCAAGGCTGAACCTATTGAAAAATGCTAAATATTATAGTGGTGCCTGAGGAGGGAATCGAACCCTCAATCCCTTGCGGGCCCAGGATTTTAAGTCCTGTGCGTATACCAGTTCCGCCACCCAGGCTGGGTGTACATTACTATAGTACAATAAATCATTTGGAGGTGCGAGCGGGATTCGAACCCGCGCATGGCGGTTTTGCAGACCGCAGTGTTACCACTTCACCATCGCACCACCGATGTAACTACATAATTTTAACGTAAGCTCATACTTTGTTCAAGGCTCGCTTGAGTAATACATTAACTCAGTGTTCGTTACTGAAAAACCCTCCAGCATGGCGAACCAAGCACGGAGGGTTTCTCAATATTATTTAAGCATTATAACCTCAGTTGTGGCTACGGATGCCGTATCAGAATTGTGGTAGTTCTGGATAAACGCAAGGCGTTCATTTTGAGCTTGAGCTGTAATAGCCAATAACTCATTGCTTACCTGAGTACAGCCGTTAAGCCAGCGAGGGCTTCCAGGAACAACGTATACACCCATCATCGCTTTACAGTTTGTATAACGTTCTTTATAGATAGGTTTTTCCAAGATAGTATTCATATCCTTAAACCATTCTAGTTTAGTAGGATAACGACGCCATGATGGATGGCTTGGGGCTACACCAATACCACTACAGTTGTTGTCGGCACAACGCTTCCCAAAGTTACTTTCTACGTAACTGATAGCAAGGGCACGTTGCCATTGAGGTTGTTTCACAATCTCATCTGCATACACTGCAAGAGGAGAACCTTTTGATTCTAAATAAGCTTTTACTTTCGGAGCAAGAATAATATTGATATCAGTCTTGCTATGGTATTGAGCTAATTCGTCGTAGGTCAATAACTTTTGTGTTGATTTTGAGTCGATCTCAAAAACTAGAGCTTTATCACCTTTATTCTGTGCAGTGTAAGCTGCAACCGCAAATTCAGGATAAACCATGAATAAGAGGGGTAAGAAAGCCAGTATCGCTACCGCCTTCTCAATTACAGAATTTAGGCTCAAAGGAGCTTTCATTTAATCAATGCAACTCCTTATATCTGGAACTTCGAGCATATAGGGTTCTGCCAAATCCCCCATTCCTATACTTTCTAAGCCCGGATTTAATGATTATCTGGATGTAAATGACCTTGTTCTGGTTACTACAATAGAGATCTTTTTTAGTCTAGTCTGGCTTATTCCTTAAGAATTTCAAGGATAAGCTAATAAAAAAGACTGCTCAAAGCAGTACCGTACAAGAGTATTATATCAGCTTTAGCCCATAAAATCAAGACATTTTTAGTAGTTTATGGCTTATTTAAGCCAAATAACGTTTTTTTGGGCTTGAGCAAGGGTTGAATAACGATTGACTTTTGGCTTATTTTGAAGGGTTTTTAGGTTAAGCATAATTATGAAGATAATAAGAACCATCAGTTGTTTTCTATGCAGATCCTAAAATGAACAAAATAAAAACACTTTTAGAGTGCTTTTATTGGAGCGGCCAAGGGGAATCGAACCCCTATCCCTTGCTTGGCAAGCAAGAGTTCTACCATTGAACCATGGCCGCAATATATCATTTTTCGTAAGAACGGTATTTGGGTAAATAAATATGAATTTCATGGTGCCGCGAGTCAGAATTGAACTGACGACACGACGCTCTTCAGGCGTCTGCTCTACCACTGAGCTACCGCGGCATACTAGAACATGGTACTGAAATGCCAACCGAAAGGTATGGCAGACTGGTGGGCGATAAAGGATTCGAACCTTTGGCCTTCTCGGTGTAAACGAGACGCTCTAACCAACTGAGCTAATCGCCCTCAATGTATTATGATTTTGTGGTGCCCAAGAGAGGACTCGAACCTCCACGGGATTGCTCCCACTACCACCTCAAGGTAGCGCGTATACCAATTCCGCCACCTGGGCAAAATCTTTCTAATTATAAACGAAAAATGAAGAGGTGTCCAGACTTTAGACAACCTCCCATTTACCTTCACCATTTTTGGCCAAAGTGCCGAGCATAGAGAACCCTGCGGCCAGTTTGTGTCCCCCGCCACCCAAGCTCTGGGCAATGGCCTGCACATTCACTCCTTTGTGTTCTTCACTACGAAGGCTACCTTTTATTACACCCTCGTCTTGTTTGAGGAACATTGCAAATTTTGCTTCTGGAACTTTGTTCAAGGTTTCTACAATACCTTCAAATGCTGACATTGGTGGATTTCCCAAACTTTTCAGTTCATCAGCTGTAATAATTGAATAGATCATTTTTTTATTTTCGTCATAATGGGCATTTTCTAATGCTTTTGACCAGGCTTTTAAACTGCTGATATCCTTGCCTTCGTAGGTGTGTTTGGTTACAGTTGCAACCCTCGCTCCTTTGTTCATTAGCTCTGCTGTTACAGCCAATGTGCTGGCTTGGGTATTGCTATGCATAAATATCCCTGTATCAGTAACAATTCCTGTTAATAAGCACAAAGCAATTTCGTGAGTTATTTCCCATTTACAAAATTGAAAAAAATCATAAGTTAATTCTGCTACCGAAGACTGGGAAGATTCTACAACATTAACATCCCCATACATTTTGTTATCAGGATGATGATCTAGATTTAATGTTGGAATATTCAACGCTAAAATTTCTTCATGGTTTACGCGTTGTAACACCGAACATCCGGAAATTACCAATGCATCAAAGTTTTTATGAGGCAGTGTTTCGGTAACAATCTGGGAAAGCGGTAAATATTCTAATTGTTTTGGAACACCACCTTTGATGACTATAGTAACTTGTTTTCCGTTGGTTTGTAGATGATGTGCTAATGCTAAAACCGACCCAAGGTCATCACCATCAGTCCTTTCGTGGGTTGTCAGCAAAACTGAGCCTGCTTCTTCTAATAATTTTTTGGCTTGAACAAATTCACCCATAGCTTTATTTTTTTACTTCACTGATTAATTTTCTGAACTTATTTTAGTATCTGTTTCTTCTTCGTGGATTTGTTTAAGGAGCTCATCAATATGCTGAGCATAACGTGGGGTTGTATCTAAAAAAAATTGCAAACGAGGAGTGAGCTTCATCCCCAATTGACGATTTAGTTCGCCTTGTATGGCATAAATATTTTTATTCAGTATTGAAAAAATCTGGTCATCATCTCCTCCGACAATGGAAATCCATATCTTTGCCCATTTTGAATCTCTGCTAGTTTCTACGCGAGAGATCGTGACCAGTCCATCTTGTCCTTCTAAAAATTCTGGCAAACTTAAACCAACCAAGCGCTGGATTAAAGAGTTTAGCTTGTCTATTCTATTTGGATTTGCCGATTTTTGCTTAGTCATTAAAACTAAAGTGTTTTTTGCTTTACAGTTTCTTCAAAACTTTCAATCTGGTCACCAATAGCTAGTTTGACATTAGTTTTGATTTTCATTCCGAATTCATTACCTTTTGACACTTCTTTAGTATCAACTTTATTTTGTTGTAATTCAATAATTTCACCTCGACCGATTTCTTCCCAACCTTCATTCTCTGTTGAAACCCCTTCAGTCCCATTTGACTCTGACATACCAGGCTCTTTATTCCCCATTTCGCCGTCAGATGCTTTACGCCAAAGTGTAATTGGTTTGTTTTTACGTATCTCACCTTCCTCAACTCGACCACCAATAATCATCTGGGATTTTTCGGTTCGGAAAATTGCCAGCACTGCACCTTTCCCAAACGTTGTTTTTTCTATTTCTGGGGTAAACATAGAAATTACAGCACTCGTGATATTTTCTAAAAGTTCGTAAATAACATCGTAGCTTTCAACCGCAACTTTTTTTTGCTTCGCTAGATTAATTGCTTTCGGGTTAGTTTTAGTACGAAAAGCAATAATCGTTCCTTTGCTACTATCAGCAAGGAGAATATCATTTTCATTAACTTCACCAATTCCTTCAGTCAAAATGTTTATTTGAACTTCTTCATTTTTCAATTTGGCCAAGGATTGTTTTATGGCTTCTAACGAACCAGCTACATCTGCCTTGATGATCAAGTTTAAGGTTTTGGTACTTGCGTCACCTTGCAATCCAGAACGATGGGTTAATTTTCGACTATGCTTAGCTTTTTGAGCAGTGTTTGCAATTGTGCGAGCTTCTTCAATAGTCTCAACGGTTTGCAGGATGTCACCTGCTTCTGGTAGGTTAGAAAAACCAGAAATTAATGCCGGTCTACTTGGACCAGCCAATTTTAACTTTTTGCCGTTTTCATCCTCTAAAGACTTTACTCGACCATAACCAGTACCAGCAACGATAATATCCCCGACTTTCAATGTTCCATTTTGTACAATTACGGTTGCCACAGCTCCCTTTCCTTGCGCAACATGAGATTCAATAACTGTGCCTAAAATTTTTCCGTCCGGGTTAGCTTTAAAATCTTCTACTTCGGCTTGAAGTAAAACCATTTCCAAAAGTTTGTCTATTCCAATATTCTGTTTTGCAGAAATTTCCACCGCGATAACTTTGCCTCCCCAGTCTTCCAGCAGTACTCCATGTTCGGCAAGCTCCTGCTTAGTTTTCATTACATTCGCATTGTCTTTATCAATTTTATTGATAGCAACGATGAGCGGTGTGTTTGTAAATTTGGCACGATTAATAACCTCAATGGTTTGAGGCCTAACGCTATCATCGGCGGCGACAACTAGAATAATTAAATCAGTAACGTTTGCACCACGCGCTCGCATTTCCACAAACGCTTCGTGTCCAGGGGTGTCCAAAAAAGTTAGAACTTTGTCATTATGTTTAACTTGATATGCTCCAATATGCTGAGTGATGCCTCCTGATTCTGTGGTAACAACACTTGCCTTTCGAATCGCATCTAATAAAGTCGTTTTTCCATGATCAACATGTCCCATCACAGCAACAATAGGTGGACGGGTTTTTAAATCTGCTGGATTTTCACTAGCCTCTTTTTGTAAAGTTTCTTGTAAAAAACCAATGCCAAATTCTTGGACTTCTTCGGTTTGCTCACTTGCAACTTCAAAACCTAAATCTTGCGCAATAATAGTAGCAGTTTCAAAATCAATCTCCTCATTGATAGTGGCCATTACCCCATTTTGAATTAATGCCTTAATGACATCAGTTGCTGGGAGTTTTAATACATCTGCAAAATCTCTGACTTTGATAAATGCAGGAAGAGACACTTCTTTTGGAATAGCGTGATGAACACTTGGGTTTTGTTTTGGCTTTGGCTTCAATGCTTCCGCAATTTGTTTTGCCAGGTGATTATCGATCTTGTTGGCACGAGGAGAAATACGAAAACCCGCTGCGTTAGCTTGACTGCGCAGTTCTTGGATGGAAAGATTTAATTCGTGCGACAAAGATGATAAATTCATAACTTGTAAATTATACGAAAAAATCTTAAAAAAAGCAAGTACGAGTAATACCTGCTGATGATTCCTGACTTTGAAAAAAATTAAGTTTTACTGGACAACATTAAAATGTCCGATTTTTTCCGACAATCATTCGTAATTGTCGTTGCATAATCGAGATGATTGTTGGTACTTTAGCAAAGGTCCGGCCAGCAATCGTAATTGGAAATCCTCGTGGCTCAAGAAATTCCACTTGGCGACATTTAATCACCGAGGTTCCAGGGATATGTTCAATTACTCCCTCAGCAATGTCTGGTTTGTATTTAAGAACATCAATTTTGTTCATTTTCTCAAGGATCATCAAATCTAAATAACCATCGGTGGGATTTGCAATCGTACTATTACTACTACTGGTGGCACGACTATTAGTAACTGTTCCACCAAGACAAGTAATATCCATGTTGTAGGAATTGTCTACCCGAATTTTTAAATTGTATTCAATGGCACTCATTCCGCGTAGTGAAGAAAAAAATCCCATTTCTTTTGCTTTTGACGAAGCTATTCCAAATTCTGCTTGCGAGATAAAATAGTTGTCCCCTAATACAGCAAGATCTATTTTTTCTATTCGTCGAGCAGCAACAGTTTTAACAGCAGTTAATAAGTTATCTATTCCTAAAATTTTCTTTAAGTAGGAGTCATCTGTCATTGGGATGAAGCCTAATGCAAAGTCGCGTCCTTTTAAATACGCGCACATAAAGTTAAATGTATCATCTGTACCACAGGCAATTAACGTTTTTACTCCTCGCTCACTTGCAGTCTCAACTAATTCAGCGATCCCGCGAATACTTGTTACTCTCGCCATTTCTCCGGATATCTTAAATTCTGCAAGCAGGCCTTGCAGTGTAACAGAAGCACGCTCAAATTGCGCTTCAGGGATATTTTGTCCGTCGAGAATGTAGAAGTACATAGATGTAAATAAAATAGCGGGATTTATTGACAAACTAACTTTTTGTTAGAAGCTTTGCCTCATAAAAAGTTGCTGTTGTCATTACCCGCTTTGTATTTAAATTAATCTTCGTCCTCTGGTTCTGGTGCTGACTTGTTATTGTTTGATGTCACTGGTTTCAGCGTGCCAGACTGCTTGTCAATGACAGCCCCTTTCATGTTGCATTTTCCAGTAAACTGAGCACCGTCTTCAACACGCAAAATCGCACAAGAGATATCTCCAGCGATTCGTGCTGAAGCTTGCAAGATAAGGTTACCAACAACCTTGATGTTCCCTTGAACTTCTCCGGCAATAATCGCATTTCCTGCTTGAACATCAGCAGCAATTTTTGCTGCTTCGCCAACGTGCACACTTTGGCTAGTATGAACTTTCCCAGCAACCTGTCCTTCTATGCGGATATTCCCTTCTGAGTTTAGGTCTCCTTGAATTTTTACTGATGGACCAACAACAGTTTCTGCTGTAGCCATATTGTCTTGATTTGATGCCATGTCTATATAAAATTAATTATTAAATCTTCGGTTTGTTTACACCATTGGTGATTGCTTGGACGAGAGCTTCTTTTTCTTCATCACTCAAAGTACTTTCACTCGCGCCTTTGGTTACAACTTTTGCATAGATTCTATTTTGTTGCCTACCATGTAAACTTGTGATGAGTATACCTGACTGATGAGCATCTAGGAGTGCCGTCGAGAAACTTAAATTCCCCCCATCATCTCCGTTACCATTATAACGAACTATCCCAACATTTTGAGTCGCGGTATTAAGTTGTTGATTTATTCCATCCAGCATTTTTTCTGTTTGGAGATTGCTTGCGTCTAATTGGTAAATTTTATCTACAATTTGCTGAATAATATCTTCTAAGTTTTCTGGTTTCTCATTTGGGTTTGCAAAAAATTTTCGCCAAGCCCGCATTTTGCTAGCAGAGATTAATGCGTACACGCTTAAAATAATGGATATTCCAGCTACAATTACGCTTGAAAAAATGAAAATATTATCGCTCATGTAGAGCTATTGTAGCACTCTCTGGAGCTTGCGTCCAAATGTGGAGATTGCTATAATTTTAAGGGAAATTATTTTAAACTATATGACAAAAAAGAATCGTAACCGATTACGCAACAGGGATAGAGAACACACAACAACTTCTTCATCCACAATAACTACTCCCGTGCAATCAAGTAGTCGAGATGCTTCAAGTCAACATACAGCAGAGTATCAAGTTATAACAAAAGATATGATCCGACTGATAGTCTTAAATGGAGCTATGTTAATAGCGGTGATTGCATTGTACTATTCTAATAGATCCACTGGTTATCTTGAGAGATTTTTTGAGAAATTCCTCTAATTATTCTATAGATATTATAAATATATTGAATCAAAGTTAAATAAAAATCACCCTAAGCATGGGGTGTTTTTCATTTATATGTCAGAATATAATTATGTTGAAGATTAAAATCATCTGTCTTGGAAAGTTTAAAGAAAGAGCCTATATTGAGCTAGAAAAAGAATATCTCAAACGCTTACGGCCCTTTGCAAAGGTTGCAGTAACTGAGCTTCCAGAAATTCCCTATCACTCCCCTGATTCAGTAGAAAAAACAAAGAAAAAAGAAGCGGGATTGATAGTGAAACAGCTGTCAGATAACAGTATTGTGATATTGCTTGAGGAAAAAGGCCAAAAACGCAACTCAGTTGAATTTGCGGGTTTTTTGGAGAGAATTGGAGGACTGGGTCAGGAAATTATCTTTGTATTGGGAAGTGGAATAGGTCTACACGAGTCCTTAAAAACTTATTCAAACTACACGATATCCCTCAGCGATCTGACTTTTCCGCATAATTTGGCCAGAATTTTGTTAGAAGAGCAAATTTATCGAGCTTGCACGATTATTGTAGGAAAAAAATATCATAAATGACTTAAAATACTTTGAAAATGGTTTAGGTAGCAGTATTAGGGACTGGGACTATATTCTCTTTTGGTTCTATCTGAATTTCCCTCAAGGCTAAGCCTAAAATTATCCATAATAGTAGTTGAGTTTGCCAAATGGTATAGAAATAATGATCTAGCAAAAATACCACCATGAAGCCTGCTAAAATGCCTATCAAAAACCTTCCCCAAATAGTACTTTCCCTCTTAATTAAGGCATAAATAGGATAAAATATGAGAATCATTATGAAAATTGCCCCTATTCCCCATTCTGCCCATAAAATTAACCAATAATTATGAATCGGTTGGATTTCCCATGGTTGGAGCTCCTGGTTTGAATACTGTTTCATGTGCAACACGCTAGTCCCAATACCAATTCCAGTAAATATATTGTTAGAAATGATCCTCGTGCCAATTTCGTTATAAAAAAGCCTTTCTTTAGTTGAGTTATCTGTTATTGTCACCCGAGTATCCAAATAGGGAAATAATACTGCAATAGAAATCATGCAGAAAACCCCAAAAGGAATTAGTGCACGTTTTATTGCAAAATATTGCTTATTTATGAGAAAAATTACCACAATCAACAATACCGCAATTCCTAAGCCGATAATCCCGCCACGTGAAAAACTTATAAAAACACCAAAAACATTTACGAATAATAAGGTATATAGATAAAAATCACGTGATTTTTGTGTAGACTTAGTAATTAAATATAAGTTTAGCAATGTCGTGGTGATTAAGAATGCCGAAAGCACATTCGAGTGAGGGAAAGTTCCATATCCTCGGATCATTTTTGTTCCATGTGCAACAATTTTTGCGACCCCAAGGGTGTCTGGGGACAAATGAGACTCACCCAGGAAGTATAATCCGAGGGATTTTTGTGAATAAAATTGAAAGCAGGCAATTAACCCCTGTATTGCCCCTAAAATAGAAAATATCCAAGCTAGTTTTTCACGTGGAACATTGATTTTTGAAATTTGACTGGCTAAAAGTATTAATAATATGAATCTTGCTGAAAAGTAGACTTGGAGGGACACGTACTCATGATTTTGGAATATGATTTCAAGTAATATCCAAGAAATTGCTCCAAAAGCAGAAATCAGCCAAATTCTATTCACAGGTTGTTTCATGTGGAACAAAATTGAGAGACAGAGCAAGCCCAGTAAAATTAGATCACTTATATATAGAGAGAGGCTTGTGAAGTCTGAGTATGCTCCCGTCTGATATGCGATTGGGGATTGGAAAACATATCTTATTGAGAAGGGGATTAGCACAACAAGAATCAGCAACAAGATTTGTGTTCCACGTGGAGCATAGAGATCCCTAAAATTTTTAATAGAAGTCCAGATGTTCATTATGTTATAATTGTAACATCACTATTAAATTTTCGGTTTCTCCCTGTAGCTCAATGGATAGAGCATCGCACTCCTAACGCGACGATGTAGGTTCGATTCCTGCTGGGGAGACCATCAAAAAGAAATGCTAGATCAAATAAAAGACAAGAAACTTGAGGAGTTAAACGCTAACTTAGCGGGCTTAAATAAAAAATTAGGAAATATGTGGTTTGCGTTAGGTAAGGGTTTATTAACTGGGTTTGGTTCAGTTATTGGGGCTGGATTGGCCGTGATCTTGATTGGATGGTTTTTAAATGTGATTGGAGTTATTCCTGCTTTACGAGAATCAGCGAACGATTGGCGTGAAGCATTCCGGTCAACCCAGAATTTTTTACCCACTGATTCTACAGCAACCCCAACTCCTACCCAACAATAAATTTTTCTGCATTAAAAGTTAACTTAATTCGTAAAACACCTGACAATTTTGTTTACAGGTGTTTTATATTATAATAGCTTCATGCAAATGTTTACGGAAACTAAACTAGATTTTGACCAGACTGTAGGGGACGAGGATAGATTTGCGATCCGACGTGCTGTGGAACAGTTTTCTAGGGCTGGAAGCATCGGTGAAACTGAGGTTTTAGAGAATCTGATTTCAGATTCAACAATTGTGGAAGGGTTTTCTGACCTGCCATTTATGAAGCAAGAATTTATCTCAGTGATGTCTAGACGTAATAGGAATGCTCATGTGATGCGTTTTCCCAAATTAAAACTATCTTACAGTCACTATTTATTTCATTTGATTGGTACGTATGAAGAATATCTGGATAGAATTTTGGTAGCAGAAGGAACTATATCAATGGCAATGATAAAACAAGATGACGGTTTTCAGTTTGTAAAGATAGTTTTTTTTCCACGTATGCGTTTGTTGGAGCAGTGAATTAATTTGGAGAGGTGCCAGAGTGGTCGAATGGGCCGCACTCGAAATGCGGTGTGCTTGCAAGAGTACCCAGGGTTCGAATCCCTGCCTCTCCGCCAAAATTGGAAATCGGAATTGGAAGCCGAAATGGGGTCGGCGCGAAGCGCCGACACAAACGCATTCCCGCCAAAAATTCCCGAATCCAAAAGGTTTTTCCACGCTCCGCGTGGCTCAAAAAGTACGGTTCGAGCTTCAATAATAAAGTTCGAACCGACTTTTTTGAATAAATGAAGTTTCTCTTCATTTATTCCCTCGTTTGCCAATTCTATATTGTATTTCAAAAACTTTTCCGTAAGTTCGAACCGATTATTCGCTTTTTGCTCAAAAGCCGATAATTTCTCTTTGAGAAGCTGTTTAGAGCTAACAAAGGTACTTTTGGCATCACGATATTCTTCAAGCGACAAAGCACTTTCGAGATAAGCATTCATCAGCTTCTCAATTTTAGAATCCAAAAGAGAAATTTCGGCTTTTGTTGAATCTGCAAAAAGCGTAGACGATTGGGCTTCTACCAATTTATCTTTTTCATTTTCCGCTAACATCCAAGAAGCCCAATCGTCTGGCAAAGAAACTTTTTTGATTTCCTTTTGAATTTCGGAAGTGATGATTTCCTCGCGAGTATATTTTTGTGAGCAAGGATTTTTCCGTTTAGTACAACGCAAATAGTTATGACCTTTCTGCGTTTCGGTGGTAATGAAGCAACCGCATTCGCCGCAACGGAAAAATCCTCTATACAAAAACGGTTTCAATCCACGAGATTTCGGCTTAGATTTTCTCATCATCACTTCCTGAACAGAATCAAAAAGTTTCTTTGAAATAATCGGTTCGTGCTTTCCCTCAAAAATCTCACCATTATATTTCATCAATCCTGTATAAATGGGATTTTTGAGAAGTTTTTGATAATTCGACACCGCAAGTTCCTTTCCGCTTTTTCGCTTCAATCCAAGCGCGTTAAATTTGTCGCGGAGTTCCCGCAAAGTGAAGTTCCCAGTTGCATAGGCCTCAAATGTCTTTTTGATAAGTGGAGCAATTTCGGAGTCTGGCACAATTCGCTTATCTTTGTTTATGTAGCCCAATGGCGACATTTGAGGCCATATTCCGTCCTTCACTTTGTTTCTGTGTCCGCGCTTAATATTCTCCGACAAATTGTCCACATAATACTTGGATTGAGAAAAAGCGATTGAGAGCATGAATTTTGCTTGCGGTGTCGGATCAAACCAAAAAGTTGGGAATTTCATTTCTGAAATTACTCCAGTATCAACGAGGTAGATGATTTTTCCTCCATCTACCGAGTTGCGAGCAAGTCTATCGGGATGCCACGCCAAAATACCAGACGCTTCGCCTTTCTCCATACGCTCCAACATTTCACCAAACACGGGGCGACCTGGTATTTTGGCGGTCTGCTTTTCGACAAAGACATCGACAACATCCACATCTTCCTTTCTCGCTAATTCCTTCAGTTCAGAAAGTTGGTCAGCAATACTGCGGACTTGTCTGTCTTTGTCGTCCGTAGACTTGCGAGTATATATGAAAAACTTTTTGGTTTGATTATTCATAGAATTGTATTGGTAAACGAGTGAGCCACGCGGAGCGTGGAAAAACCTTTTGGATTCGGGAATTTTTGGCGGGAATGCGTTTGTGTCGGCGCTTCGCGCCGACCCCATTTCGGCTTCCAATTCCGATTTCCAATTTTGGCGGTGTGTATTGGACGAAGTTCGAATGTATTTCGGACAAAATCCGCAGGATTTTGACGAATGACACTTGCGCCTCGGCCGCGCTCGACAAGCTCGCGCGGGGCAAAACCCAAAAATTTCCTATCATTTTTATTTGCGGCTCCCCCCACACCCCCCGCCGCGAAGCGGAAAATTTAAAAGGAAGGAAATTTTTGGTTTTGCTGCCGCCGCTTCAATTTCAACATACTTGTAATATATCACATTATTGTTATACAACACAATAAATTGCTATACTACATCTGTGAATATGAAAACCCCAACATCAAGACTTGGTAAAAACATCAAGCGCATACGCGAGCAAAAAGAAATGTCGCAAGGCGACATTTGTCGCGCGGTCGGGCTTGATCGTGCTCAAATGAGCAATATTGAAGCGGGTAAAGGCAATCCCACGCTTGCCACCATTGAGAAAATAGCCCAAGCGTTGGGAGTATCAAGCGACGAGCTTTTGAAATAGTTATGACACAAATTATTTACATACTTACAAACGAAGCAATGCCCGGATATATAAAAATCGGGTTTACAACTGGTAAGTTAGACGAGCGATTGAGACAGTTAGATAGAACGGGCGTACCACTGCCATTTGAAGTTTATTATGCGTGCGAAGTAGAAAAAGCTCATGAAGATGAACGATGGCTCCACTCTATTTTTTCTGATCGCCGCGTAAGAGATAGCCGGGAATTTTTCAAAATGGATCCTGAAAGAGTTGTAATTGCATTGCGGAGAATTCAAATAAGAGAAATTACCCCGCCTCCAACAACTGCAACAGTAGCGGAAGAAAAAGAGATAGAGAAAAAGAAAAAAATGCGCTCCCGTTTTGATTTCGTAAAATATGGCATTTCAATCGGATCAGAGATTTACTTTTCGCGCGATGAATCAATAAAAGCCAAAGTGTTGCCAGGCAATGCTATTGAGTTGAACGGGCAAAAAACAAGTCTTTCTCCATCAGCCCAAAAACTACTCGGCTACAAAAATCCTGTTGCCGGAACACTTTATTGGATGTATGAGGAAGAAACGCTTGATGAGCGCCGTCGTCGCATGGACAACGGAATAGAGTATTCGGATAAAGAAATTGAGGCCGCTGGAGATGCTTATATCCAAAACCAGTTAGATCAAGAAAGAGGAAAATAAATTTATGGCAAATCTAACCACACTAGAAAAACAAATACTTGAAAAGATATTCCAAATGAGTGGTGGTTATGTTTTGAATTTTTCCGATAGAACAATGGGCGAATTTTTCCGCGACGATGTCGGTATTGATATTTACAACAAAAAGTACAATTACGGTAGCGGCTCAAAGGCAAATCGTATGCGGGGGTTATGGCTCAAAGCTGACGAAAAAACTGTTGGGAAAAGCATTTCGAAACTTATCGAATACATTGAAAATCAAATTTTACTGGATAATTTGAAGCGAGAAGATTTTCCAATCGAGAGAATGACCGCTGCCAAAAATATCGGCGAAAAACTTCTTGGAACGAAAGTAAGGGTCGAAAATAAATCAAAAGCAACTTTTAAGAATGGCAATATCAATATAACTTTGCAAAAAGAAGTTTTTGACCATGTTCAAAAATTACTGAATAGCGGGCATTATTTCAACGCTGTAGAAGAAGCGTACAAAATTGTTCGACAAAAGCTCAAAGATATTACCGGTCGAGAAAAAGCTCACGAAGCGTTTGCTGAAGCCAACTTGGAAAAAATTTTTGGGCATAAGGCACAAAACGAAGCGGAAAAAGATTTTTATGAGGGAGTGAAATTTTTACATATGTCTATCCAATTTTTACGAAACGAAAAAGCTCATACTCCCGCTCAAGATTTGGATAAAAATTTAGCAATCCATTATATCTCGCTTGCTAGCTTAGCGTATGACCTAATAACGAGAAAATAATTATGCCAATTTTCAACGATTTAAATTTAGAAAATTGGAAAGAATCAGAAATTTGGACTGATCGTCTTTGGATAATTCCCGAAAGAGATAAAACAGGAAAACACGACGGCTTTTATCATGGAAATTTTGTTCCGCAAATTCCTCGTCAGTTAATCCTGCGATATACGAAAAAAGATGATGTTGTTTTTGATCCGTTTGTCGGCAGTGGAACAACCGCCTATGAAGCCGAAAGACTGGGAAGACATTTTGTCGGTGTCGATATTCAGCCAGAACTTGTGGAGCAGATAAAAAATAAGGTGGATAACGAAAATTATTTTGCGGAACTTATTGTGGGAGATAGTACAAATAAAAATACTTTTTCCGATGTCGCTAAAATTTTAAATGAGCGAAAAAAGAAAAATATACAATTAGCAATTTTGCACCCGCCATATGCGGATATTATCAAATTCAGTAATCATGAAAAAGATTTGTCCAACTCAAAATCATTAAGCGAATTTCTTAACAATTTTTCACTAGTCATCCAAAATACTCTTGATTTGTTAGAGAAAAATAGATACCTGGCTATAGTTATAGGTGATAAATATACACAAGGCAAATGGATTCCTTTGGGATTCTATTGCCTAAATGAAGCGCAAAAATTGGGGCTAACGCTAAAAAGTATTATAATTAAGAATATGGAGGGTAATCGCGCAAAACAACACAAAGAAGCAATTTGGAAATACAGGGCGTTATCAAGCGATTACTATATTTTTAAACACGAGTATATTTTACTTTTCAAAAACTAAACTATGGAATATATAAAATCAAAACTTTCTGATGATTTGGCAAAAAAGATTATTGGAAGCCAAGATAAGGCAACCGAGTATTTATTGCGTTTGAATGATATTAAGCCGATAAAAAATTTAAAATTCAAGACTATTACTCGCGGGCAAAATGCTGGCAAAAAAGTTTTGGATATGGGAACTATCGAACTATGGAAAGCTGTCGTTGATAGCTGGGACTATGAAGAAAGTAAGAAAATTATTAGAGATATTTTCAAACAAACTGAAAAATACAAAAGCGGTAAGGAAGCCGATAATGCGATGGATGTTCTTATCAAAGAGTGGCAATCTTTGAAATTGGGCGATATTGCATGGCCATTTTCACAAGGCGCTTTTGATGAATTTGTGCAAAGAGTAAATTCTGAAAAAGAAACTGGTTTTGTTAAGGATGAAAAAGTAAAAGTTGCGGCAGTAAAATATAGGAGGATAAAAGAAATCAACACTGTTAGAAACGATTTTATTGAAACTTTGATTTTTGAAAAGAATAACAATATTTTGCCTACGCTTAATCACAGGCGTGGTGTTGATTTCTTTATAAATGGAATTTCTTTTGATCAAAAAGTTGCTAAGAGTCCAACCAATGAATTTAAAAGACATTTCAAAGATGATTGGCGGGAAACCGCAATCAAAAAACCAGAGCTTGTTGCGGAATACCTCTATAAATACCAAGACGAGGGCAGATTTGGAGCCGATCCAAGATTATTGGTTGTCTACATTGATGAAGACGTCTCGATAGACAAAATCAGGGAAATTATAAACAAAACCGATTTGAATAATCCAGTTGAAATAAATTTTGCTTATAAACACAAGGTTCAAGGCGAAAAGAATTATAAAGTGCCTTGTTTTGTAATCTTATTGCATAACTAAAATTATGAATTACATCGGCAGTAAATTATCATTATTGGAATTTCTGGAAGAATCAATCAATAAAGTAGTTGATAAAAACTGCGATACTTTTTGCGATTTGTTCGCTGGAACTGGAATTGTCGGCAGTTATTTTAAGAAAAAGGGTTATAAAATAATTGCTAACGATATTCAATACTACAGCTATGTTTTAAATAGGCACTATATTGGAAATCATAAAGAATTAAATTTTGCGAAATTGGTACATGAAATACCGAATCTGAAAAATATTGAAATAAAAAATCGCAAAGATTTTGTCTGCGATTATTTATCAAAATTAAAAGGAACAAAAGGGTTTATTTATAAAAATTATTGCTTCGGAGGGACAAAAGACAAGGCAGAGCCAAGACAATATTTTTCAGATGAAAACGGGATGCGTTGCGACGCTATCCGTCAAAAAATAGAAAGCTGGAAGGAGCAAAATTTAATTTCTGATGATGAATATTATTTTTTGATTACAAGTTTAGTTGAATCTATTGATAAATATGCAAATACCGCTTCCGTTTATGGTGCTTTTCTAAAAAACCTAAAAAGGACAGCGCAAAATAATCTAATTCTAAAACCTGCCGAATTGATTATAAATGATCAAGAACACGAAGTTTTTAACTCGGATATAAACGAAGTTGTCGAAAAAGTGAGTGGCGATATTTTGTATCTAGATCCACCTTATAATCATCGCCAATACGCAACAAACTACCACCTTTTGGAAACAATCGCTAAATACGATAATCCAAAAATACACGGGAAAACTGGTTTGCGTGATTACGGCAAACAAAAATCTCTTTATTGTTCGCGAACGCAAGTTAAAAAAGCATTTAAGGATTTAATTTTGAAAGCCAAAGCAAAATATATCTTTTTGAGTTATAACAACGAAGGCTTAATGACTTTGGACGATATCAAAGAAATAATGAGCTTGCGGGGCCAATACGGGCATTTTACGAAAGAATACAATCGCTTTAAGGCTGATAAATCGGAGAATAGAAATTATATAGCGAGTAAAACAACCGAGTATTTGCACTATGTAGTTTGTGGTTAGGTGGGGAGCCGCCCGCGTCAGCGGACGGACTTGTGCGCGCACTGGGTGGGTGGGGCAAGCACAAAGAGTTACCACGGACATCACCGAAGCCACCAAGCGAACACGAAACAACACCAAGCAGGCATCGCGAACGAATGTGAGCGGCCAGTGCGAGGTGCTTGCGAAGTGTGAGCGGGTTACCGAACTACCACCAAACGTGGAGACGGGAGCGCCTCGGGCCGACGCAAGCGACGGAGAAAAGGCGGGCGTAAAACTGGCAAAAATGCTAAACTATACTTATTAGCCTTTTTGGAGGAGTGAAGCGGCGGCAGCAAAACCAAAAATTTCCTTCCTTTTAAATTTTCCGCTTCGCGGCGGGGGGTGTGGGGGGAGCCGCAAATAAAAATGATAGGAAATTTTTGGGTTTTGCCCCGCGCGAGCTTGTCGAGCGCGGCCGAGGCGCAAGTGTCATTCGTCAAAATCCTGCGGATTTTGTCCGAAATACATTCGAACTTCGTCCAATACACACCGCCAAAAAAACTGAGTATCGGGATGGCTTGAGTACTTGAGCAGGTCGTGCGACTTGCAAACATTACAAAATAAAGACCGCCTGATTGCTCAGGCGGCCCTGGGACAAGGAATCTCATCTGGAGTCTTTGCGATTGTGGTTGGTCAGCTCGGTCAGCGTATAGATCTTTTGCGACCACAGAAATCCTTGGAGGAATCCGAGCCAGCGGAAGACCTTATCAATACGATTTTCCCTTAAGAACCCCTCCATTTTGTCGAGCATGCCGTAGCAGTGTTCAAGCCCATGTTCTGGGGTGTCCAAGGGCTCATCGTGAGGATAGTCTTTCTTGCCGATGCCGAGTTCCTCGAACTTCTTGCGGTAGATGTCGATGACCTGCTGTACTTTCTCTGCTTTCATAAAATACCTCCGTTCTTTTGATTTGACCTTACATTACTGAAATAAGCGCTTGAAGTCAAGAAAATAGACTTTGACCCACAAACCCTAAATTAAGTTTCTAAACCCTGTTAAAATACTCTTACAGTGACTCACTGCTCTAGTACTGAACCCATAGTGCCCGTAAGTTTTACGAAAAGATATTTAGATTCCGTCCGCATACTGAGTTGGTGAAATCTAGGCTGAAAAATTTTTGGAACTTCAGTTTTTCTTTAGAAAAAATTTATTTTAGTTTGGGTTTTCCTTTATCGGAATTTAATGCTTTCTTTGATAGCGAGATGCGCAATGAATATGTCAGGCATTCATTTTTTTGAACTATATTGTGTCACGTGAAAACAACCACGCTATTTTAAAAAAAGTTGTCATCCGAACCATCGATTTGATTAATCAAAACTTCCGTAGAATTATTAAAACACTATGAAACTAAATCGCAAAATTATTATTCTCTATACATCCATAGGATTGGGCCATAAATATATTGCCTTAAATATTGGCTATCATTTAGAGAAGGCCGGTTTTGAAGTAAAATACCACGATGTGTTGGAATTGCAAACTGGTTTCACTGTGAAAATTGGGGAGTGGTTTCACAGTATAGTAAATAAACATTTTCCTTTTGTATGGCGGTGGTTATATTTGAGCAAGATATTTTCTAAAGCCACTATGTGGTTGCGCGTTCCACTTGCTGGTCGTAATAGACAAAACGTGAAACGCGTGATTGAGGAGTATCAGCCAGATATGGTTATTGCCACCCAAACTAGTGCTTCTGCTCCAGTTGCATATATGAAACAACATGGAGAGTATGCTGGTTTGTTTGTGATTGCCTTTAGTGATTATCATTTCCATCCATATTGGTTTTACAAGCAAGCCGACTTCTATTTAGTAAACATTGAAGAACAAAAACAAGAGCTTGTGAAATTAGGATATGATCATTCTAAAATAGAAGTTTGCGGCATCACACTCAAACCTCAGGTTAAATCTGATCCGCAACTGGTGAAACAAAAACTTGGTCTCACAGGGAAGAAGGTTATCTTAATGTCTAGTGGTTCTTTAGGAATAGGATTCCCAGAAAGTCTATTGATACAATTCGCAAAAGGACTCCAAACAAAAATTCCTGATGCGCATCTCGTGGTTGTATGTGGAAAGAACGAAACGATGAAACATTCGCTTTATGCTCAGGCGGAGAAGTACGGACTACCAATGACTGTGCTTGGCTTTCATGAACCAATGTCTGAGTTGTATGCTTTAGCCGAGGTGTTTTTGACAAAGCCGGGCGGATTGACAGTTGCAGAAGCGCTTCGCGATAAGGTAAAAATGCTTGTAACCCACTTTTTACCTGGTCAGGAAGAACTGAATTACGAGTATCTAACTAAACATAGGCTTATGCATCCCATGGTCAAGCCAGTGTCGGTAGAGAATTTGATCAAAGCTTCTAAAGAAATTATGGCTACAAAATTAGAAGTAGAAAATCCAAATTCTACAGCAATTACGCAAAAAAATCACGAAGGAGCGAGCGTCATAAAAAGTATAAAAAATTTGTTTCATATTGTTTGACGAGGTCAAATCTTTTCGTTAGTATGAAAAAAGATACTTAAATTGAAATTTATGCCTAGAAAAGAAAAATCATTTTTTGGAAAGATAATGGGAGGAGATGTAACTGATACTAATGTCCTTGAAGAAGATGAAGTTTTAGAAGAAGAAACTGATGTAATTGATGATGAAGATATAGAAGATTCTACAGCAGTGGATGAATCCATGGATGAAGACTATGATGAAGAAGACGAAAATGAAGAAATCTCAGTACCTGTTACTTCTGATGAAGAAGAAGCTATGCCAGTTTCAGCGATCAGTCAAAAAGATGAAGAATGGATGAATGATTATGAAGGTGCCTTAAATATAGACATGTATCAGACCAAAGATAATGTGATTATTAAATCAACAATTGCCGGTGTCCGTCCAGATGATATTGATATCACGGTTGCGAATGATATGGTAACGATTAAGGGCTCACGCAGTCGTGAAGAAAAAATTATTCAAGATGATTATTTCTACCAAGAATGTTATTGGGGTAATTTCTCTCGCAGTGTCATTGTTCCAATAGATATAGATAGTGAAAATATTGAGGCAGATTTAAAGGATGGAATTTTGACAGTTATCGTTCCAAAAGCTGCCAAGGCGAAAACCAAGAAAGTCAAAGTTAAAGGTTTGTAAACTGCCTGATAAAAGATATTCCTTATTTCAAGACAAGCTTAATCTATGGGGAATATCTTTTTTTTGTTATACTTAGAATATTCTAAAAGTATCGAGATTTAATTACATGGGACGAAATAAAAAACGAAAAGACGAACCTTCTTTACTCAAATCTATACCAAAACCACAACTTGATTTAGCTTCAGAAACCAAGCGGGGAATAGCTGTGGTGGTATTCTTGATTCTAGCTGGCGTAACTGGGCTTTCTATTATTGGAAGTGCTGGTGGATTTGGTCAGTTTATTTTTAAAATGTTTGCTTTTTTATTTGGTGTGTTGGCGTATTTAGTACCGTTAGTTTTTTTGTTGATTTCATATTTACTATTCAAGAGTGTTCCTAACGAAGAAAACAAGCACCCTTATTTTAGAACGTACGTGGGAATGTTTCTTTCCACAGGAGCTGTTGCTGGGTTAATTCACTCTATGTATATTACTCAGACGATAGGAGCTGTTGCCTTAGCCAATGATGGCAAAGCAGGTGGATGGCTAGGAGCTTTGTTTGGCGGACCAATAAATAGTGCCTTTGGTATTTTAGCGGGCGATTTAATGTTGATCGGAATTTTGATAATTGGCATTGTCATCACTTTGAATTTGTCTCCAATGCTATGGTTTAAGAAGAAAAATAGTTCTGAAGATGTCGTTCCTACTCCAGTGCAGGAAAAGGTAAAAATTAACGCAATGGTAGAAGATGTGGCTGAAGACGTTCTGTCTGATGAAGAGACAGAATTAAAAGAAGAGAAACCATTAGTCCCAGATTCGAAATTAAAATCAACGATTAATGTTACGCCTTCTGGCATTGACCCTGCTGACGAAGTAATTTCCAAAATGGAGAGCATCACTTTAGAGGATCGGCGTGATTGGAAGTTACCTCCATTTGACTTACTTGATGACAACAAGACCGAAGTTGACTCAGGAAATATTGAAAATAATGTACAAATTATTCAAAAGACTTTAGCTGACTTTGGCATTGAGGTAGAAATGGGAGAAGTCAATGTTGGACCGACAGTCACGCAGTACACACTTCGTCCGTCTACTGGTGTGAAGTTGTCCCAGATCGCAGGTTTGCAAAACGACTTAGCTTTAGCCTTAGCTGCGCACGGCATTCGTATGGAGCTACCAATTCCTGGCAAAGCTTTGGTTGGTATTGAGGTTCCGAACAAGTCTACTGCAATCGTGCGTTTGCGTGAGGTGATGCAAACATCCGACTTTATTAACCACAAAAGCAAACTGGCATTATCACTCGGTCGTGATGTTGCTGGCAGGCCAATGATTGCGGACTTGGCAAAAATGCCTCATATGCTAATTGCCGGTGCTACTGGTACAGGTAAATCAGTTGCGATTAATAGTTTGTTTATTTCTCTACTATATAGAAACACTCCGCAAGACATTAAGTTTATTGTTGTTGATCCAAAGCGCGTAGAGCTTTCTTCTTACAACGGCATCCCTCATTTACTTACTCCTGCAATCGTTGAGCCAGATAAAGCAGTCAATGCACTTAAGTGGGCTGTGGCAGAAATGGAACGGCGCTATAAATTGTTAGCAGACGCTGGTAATCGAAACATTTCTGATTATAATGCATCGACTGAACTACCTTTGCCATATATTGTCATTATTGTTGATGAATTAGCAGATTTGATGGCTGTTGCACAAAATGAAGTTGAAGCAGCTATCGTCCGTTTGGCACAAATGGCTCGGGCAGTTGGCATTCATCTAATTTTAGCTACACAACGACCAAGTGTTGAAGTTATTACTGGATTGATTAAAGCAAACATCACTTCTCGAATTGCATTTGCGGTGGCGTCTCAAGTTGATTCACGCACTATCATTGATTCTAGTGGAGCAGAAAAACTTTTGGGCAATGGTGATATGTTGTTTGTATCCGCAGAATTTAATAAACCACGTCGTGTGCAAGGTGCGTTCATTGGTGAACAAGAGGTGCGTAAGGTTGTAGACTTTTTTAAGAATCAAGCAGGCGCTGTAATTTATAATGAAGACATTATAGAGAAGCCTAAACGCGGTTTAGGAATTCCTGGGATGAGCGGTGATGAAGGGAATGATGAAGATGATATGTATGAGGCAGCTAAAGAAGAGGTGATACGCGCTGGGAAAGCTTCCGCTTCGTTGTTGCAACGTCGCTTGCGTGTTGGGTATGCCAGGGCTGCTCGGTTGTTAGATATTTTGGAAGATAAGGGTGTCATTGGGCCAGGCGATGGTGCGAAGCCTCGCGAGGTTTACGCAGTCTCTGATGCAGAAAAAGCAGAGTATGGTAGCGAAGAGGTCTAACCACATTAACCGCCCAGAGATGGGCGGTTTTATAAATTCACCACACTTTTTTGAAGTCAATTAGTATGCTAAAATGAATGATATGCCTGTAGGATTTGAAACAAAAAAAATATCCATGGAAACTCTGGGTGAGTACCTTTTAGAGGTGCGTACTGAACTTGGCCTAACTCTTGAGGAAGTATCTCAAAAAACTGGGGTTTACGAGAAGTTTATTCATTATATAGAAGCAGGGCAGTATCAATCATTACCACCTGGTGTCTATGTATTAGGATTTTTAAAAAAATTAGCCGAAATTTATAAAGTCCCAGATCAGATTTTATTGGAGCAGTATAGAAAGGAGCGAGGGATTGTTGAGCACCTAGCCAGTAAAAAATCGGCCGAAGAAAAAAGCTGGAAGAATTGGTTTCAAAAAATTACCATTACTCCAAAATTCTTAACTATTTCAGGAAGTTTAATTGTTGGCTTAATCGCTTTTTTGTATGTTGTATTTCAAGTTTTTGCTATTAATAAAACTCCTACACTGGTAATCACTGAACCAAAAAATGATGCAGTGATTTCTGGAACATCAGTCAATGTTGTTGGGAAAACTGAGGTTGGTATGGTTGTGTCAATAAATGGGCAGAATGTGTTTGTTGACCCGAATGGAAATTTTCATACCACAATTGGAGTGGCGCCAGGTCAGAAAGAGTTAAAAATTGAATCGCAAAATAAATTCGGTAAAAAAAATGAACAGCATTTAGCTCTCCGGGTAGAAGAACCTCATATAGCTGGAGCAGAAACAATTATTCCTTCGGAATTACAATTGGAACTCAAGTTTGTTAAAGCAACTAAAATTGAATTGGTTCGGGATGGTACTAAAATTCCTGATGAAATAGTGCCTGCTGGTGGGATTAAGCAAATCGTTGCTAACGATAACGTTCTTCTTACTACATATGATGCTGGGAGCACTAAATTAAATTTGAATGGAGAAGAGCTAGGGATTTTAGGTAAGGTTGGAGAAAAGATTACCATTCCAATCAACAAAGAATCCGCCTCCCTCTTAAAGGAAACTTCAGAATAATTTTATATAGATTTCATTGCTGGTCATGTATGGTGCCAGTGTGGTCTAGGTTAATTAAAGAAATATAATATGCCAAAAAAATCAACAAAAGCCAATTCTGCATTACCAAAGAAAACTGATACTGGTCGTTGGTCTGCAGTAGAAACTGCCATGGATCAAATTCGTGATAAATTTGGTGATGGTAGTATTATGAAGATTTCTGATACACAAAAACTTAATGTTGAAGCGATTCCGACTGGAAGTATCAGTCTGGATATGGCGTTAGGTGTAGGTGGAGTACCAAAAGGCCGTATTGTAGAAGTTTATGGGCCAGAAAGTTCTGGAAAAACAACCTTAACTCTTCATATGATTGCCGAAGTACAAAAGGCTGGAGGTTTGGCAGCGTTCATTGATGCTGAACATGCATTAGATCCAGAATATGCTAAGCGCATCGGGGTGAACTTAGAAGATTTACTTATCTCGCAACCAGATAGCGGTGAACAAGCTTTGGATATTACCGAAACTCTTGTTAGAAGTAACGCTTTAGATTTAATTGTGGTAGACTCGGTTGCTGCTTTAACCCCTAGGGCAGAAATTGAAGGGGAGATGGGTCAATCCCATATGGGCTTACAAGCACGATTGATGTCTCAGGCTCTGCGAAAACTAACTGGTATCATTTCTAAGTCTAATACAACAGTAATATTCATCAATCAGATTCGCATGAAGATTGGTGTCATGTTCGGCAACCCTGAAACTACTACTGGTGGCAATGCTTTGAAATTCTATGCTTCGGTGCGTATTGAGATTCGTCGTAGCGCTCAGATTAAAAATGGCGATAAAATTATTGGGAATCGTACTAAAGCAAAAGTAGTAAAAAATAAAGTTGCCCCTCCGTTTAAGGTGGCTGAGTTTGATATTATGTACAATGAAGGTATATCTTCTGCTGGTGATATATTAGATACTGGCATACTGCTGGGGGTAATAAATAAAAGTGGGAACTCATATTCATTTGAGGATATCAAGCTCGGTGTTGGCCGAGAGACTGCAAAAACATTTTTAAAAGAGAATAAAGACATTTTTAAAAAGATTGATAAAGAACTTCGAAATAAACTTAATTCTGGCGAAAATATCCAGACGAGCAAATCTGAAGATGTAGATGAAGAATAAAATTTTCATAACACAGACACCCACCCAATAGTGGGTGTCTTTGTTATTGAGTTTCGTTTATACTATATATATGACATTGAATAATTCGGAACAATTATTTTGTAGTGTAGACTTAGAATTTACTGGTTTTGACCCATTTCGTGACCAGATTTTAGAAATCGGATTCGCCTTTTTTAAGGTGTCAGATCAAGGCTTGCAGATTGTAGAACAATGGGAACAAGTATTTAAGCCTTCTATAGAAGTGCATCCTAAAATTTTGGGTTTAACTGGGATTAGTCAAGAAGAACTTGATGTTGCTCCAGAATTTAAGGAGTGCAAGGAATTCTTGCAAAAAAAATTAGGTGACGCAATAATTGTCGGACATAATCCAGTCATGGATATAAAATTTCTTGAAGCGTATGGATTGAAGCTATCTGGCCAAGTAATAGATACATTGGAGTTGGTGCAATTTATACTTCCTACACACCATAGTTATAATTTGGAAAATTTAGTTCATTATTTTGGGATTCAGCATGATGGTGATCATCATGCCCATCGCGCTTTGGCGGATGCTTTGGCAACAATTTCTGTCCTAGAAAATTTGATGCATTTATATCAGCAATTCCCCAGTAAACTCAAACAGGAATTGCAAGAGGTTACAGATAAAGGAAATTTTATCTGGCAAAGCTTCTTTGGTTATAAATGGCCAAAAAAACAAACTCAAAGCAATGATTCATTGCATCAAGTTGCAGGATTAGAAAAACTTGAACCTTTAAATCTTTCTACAGATTTGATCACAATAGACGCAAAGGCGTTTGAACATGAAGTTAGAGTTGCCTTGGGCTTGCAAAATGAGAATCAACCTTGCGTCTTGGCTGTCCAAAATCCAAATACAGTGATGCGGTTGTGGAAAGCAGGTTTGGTTCACGGCGTGTTTAATTCAGATAGTACTTTCTCAAAATCAGCATTCAATACTTTTTTAGACAGAGCAAAAACTAATGAGGAACTCCGGTTCTGCTTAAAAGTAATAGTTTGGTTACGCACTAATTGGCAAAAAGAAGTAGTTTTAGATTTGAATATTTCTTTTTTTGGTGGGCAATACAAAGGTGCGATAACCGGCGGGAAGCCAAAAATCACATCAGGAAAAACTTTATGTGTTGATTACGAAACCTTAAATGATTTTAACGGAGATAATCACCATCTAGTCATTTGTGATATCCAAAATTTTGAAAGACATATGAGTAATGGTCTCGGTGGCCGGCTTGGTTGGGGAGGTCTTATGTATGCATTAAAGATGATTTATAATCCAGAGAATGAGTTAGGGAATCCAGACCTGAAAAATGAAGTTGTTACCGCTCTTGCCGGCGTAGATTTATTTTTTGGTCTCACTTATATGCTTTTGCATGCCTCGTTAGCAGGTCGTGAATATGTTACTCAAGAAGAACTATCTGGTAATCACGAACATATTTTTAAACGGCTCAAAGGTTCGGCAGATAATCTGAAGGAAAAACTAGCGATTGTTCAAAAAAAATCAAAATCGCCTGAGTTAGCTAGAAGCATGCAGTTTCTCACAGCATTTTTCATGCCTGAGAGTAATCGTGTGAAGTGGGTAAACATTGATGAATACAATCTTGCTTTTTTTGATCAGCCATTAGATATATCAGAGAATGTCCATCAAATATTAAATGGTTTCAGTGACGTAAAGTTTACTGAAACATTTACAAACCGAAGTCTACTTTCTTACTATGTCGATCGGTTAGGTTTAAATACAGAAGTATCCGAGTTTCCTAATAAGCTTATTCCTAACAAGGTTAATATCATTGCTAAGAAAAATACTTTGTCACCTGACGAACTGTTTAAGATCACTGTTGGCACGGCTTTGCCTATGGTGATAATTTTTCAAAACCAAGCAGAGATCAAGAATTTTTACAATTTGCATTACCGGGAAATAAAGAAAAGTGCCGCTTTATTTGCTCAAGGGTATTCAGGCGGTGGAAATAAGATGTTTCGTAACTTTAGCATAAATGAAAATAGCATTTTGTTAGTTACAGCTGAGTTTATGGCCAAACAAAACTATAAAATATCTTCACAAACTATAATTATTGCAGATTTGCCTGTCGTAGAATCTGAGCATCCATACACCTCAGCACTCCTGGCTCATTGGAAAAAACCATATCCGGACTTGTTGACACTATTAGCTAGTGCAAAACTCACTGAAGCATTGAAAAAGTTAAATTACAATAACTCAGTCTCCGTATTTTTGTACAACTCGCCTTTTAACAATTTTTTTGTGGATAACCAGCGTTGACAAAGTCAATATTTTCTGATATCATGTATTTGTAAGTTAAATAGCTCTTTGAAAATAAAATAAATACACTCGCAAATTAAAATCTATTGTTTAAATTGCGGTAAACTGAACTAAGGTAATCTGCGCTTGAGATTCTAGAGACTCATTTGAGCGTAGCTTTCCTTCTTACTTCTCGTCATAGCTTATCTAATCTAAGCTGACTGAAAAACAAAAATAAATGTAGGTTCTTCGCTCCTTATAAAGCGACAAAAATTTTTCTAAAACAAAAACAAAATAAAAGAACAAAAAGTTTAGGTCTTCGGACCATAAGAGGAGTTTGAAGTGCAGTTTACAATTGATTAGAGTGTAAGCATTTTCTTTCAGCATCGTGGCTGAGAGAACGCTTGAGGATAATGAAATGTTATCTAGTGCCAAAGGTCTAGGATCTCACAGGGTGAGGTCCTGCAGCTTTGGCGCTGAATAGCTCAAGTCCTTGGGTTAGCGTCACAACCAGCTCGTTCATTTATATATTTAGGGGCCCGTGTTGGGGCGCTTTTTGATTTTCTATTCAAATTAATGTAATCTTACATTAGGCTCTATATATAAATTACTTATTAATTAACTAGACTACAATGTTATCTAAGGAATTCATTGAAGAAATGAAAAACAAGCTCTTGGCAGAAAAGGATCGCTTAACTGTGGATTCATCGGCCATGCATGAGCATACAGAATTGGGTAGTGATTATGATGAAAATGCTCAAGAAGTTGAATTAGATGAATTAAATCAGGATATGAAAGCTCGAATAGAGTCGGATTTATTAAAAATAGAGAAAGCTTTATCCAAAATCGAATTAGGAACATACGGCACCGATGACAAAGGACAGGAAATTCCAGAAGAACGACTTCGTGTGATACCATGGGCAGATGAGGTAATCTAGACCATGCAACTGATGTATTGGTTAATCCTGACAATAATTTTGATTATTATTGACCAGCTTACTAAACTGATTGCAACTCAGTTAAGCTGGCCAATTTTTTTTAATGACCAATTTGCATTTAGTTTGCCTGTTCCACCAATGGCTGTGTTTGCTATTTATGCAGTGGTGCTCGCAGGGATGTCTGTTTATGTTTATCACACATGGCGACGATTTAATTTTATGCAAAGAGTGGCGTGGTCGTTAGTTTATGCTGGTGGACTATCTAATATTGGAGAGCGGATATTTTTTGGTCATGTAATAGATTTTATTCCCATTGCGAATGGTATGTTAAACGTAGCTGACTTTTTTATCTTAGTTGGGTTGCTGTTGCTTTTAGCAAGCAGTCGTTATGTGGAGAAAGATGACAATAAGCCAACTGCAGATTTAAGAAATCTCCAGTAAGTTTTTATATGAAGTTTAACAAATATCTTTTACACTGCAGGCATGGCAGTTCAAAAGATTATTACAGCAAGTATTGTCGGGATAAATGCATCTTTAGTTGAAGTGCAGGCAGATGTTAGCAATGGGCTCCCGACTACGATTATTGTTGGTTTACCGGACACGGCTGTTCAGGAAAGTCGTGAACGAGTTAGGTCAGCAATCAAGAATTCTGGGTTTAAATATCCACAAACAAGAGTCTCTTTAAATTTATCACCTGGGTATTTACCTAAAGCCGGTACTCATTTTGATATGCCAATAGCCTTAGCTATTTTAATGGCAAATGGCTTGAAAGTTGTTAACACAGATTCAAGTTTGTTTATTGGAGAGCTTTCGTTAGATGGCATGGTTAAACCCACTGCTGGAGTTTTGGCTATGGTAGAAGCAGGTCAAAAAGTTGGTTTAAAAAATGTTTTTGTGCCACTAGGAAATGCGAGTATGGCTAGTTTGGTCAAAGGTGTTAATGTTTATCCAGTTGGGACTTTTAAAAAATTAGTTGATCACCTGTGCGGGGTTGAATTGATAAAAGCTGTTAATACTAGCTCAACCGTGATGCATCCGCTCGTTTCAGAACAACCAGAGATTGACTTTAGTCATATTGTAGCCCAGGAACATGCTAAGCGAGCTTTAGAAATCGCTGCAAGTGGCGGTCATAATATTCTCATGACTGGACCTCCAGGCAGTGGCAAAACCATGCTTGCAAAAGCAGTGCTTGGGATACTGCCAAATCTTTCTGATGAAGAAATTTTGAATTTAACAAAGATTTATAATAGTTCTGGGTTATTGCAAAGTGGAATCATCAATGCAAGACCAATGAGAAGTCCTCACCACTCTTCTTCTGTCCCAGCGCTGATAGGTGGTGGTGGCATACCACGGCCAGGAGAAATTACCTTGGCACATCACGGGGTTTTATTTTTGGATGAGTTCCCGGAATTCCCTCGTGCAGTGTTGGAAGTATTGCGACAACCACTGGAAGAAAACTTTGTTACCATCACCCGCTCAAAGACTAGCTATATTTTCCCCGCATCATTTATTTTAATTGCGGCTCAAAATCCTTGCCCTTGTGGGAATTTTGATGAGCCTGGTTTAGAGTGCACCTGCTCAACATCAAGTATCCAAAGATATAAGAAAAAAATCTCCGGGCCAATCTTAGATAGAATTGATTTACATATAAATGTTCCAAGATTGAAGTATAAAGAATTTTTTGCAGGTTCAATTAACGAAAGTTCTAATGATATTAAAGCGCGAGTTTGTAATGCGCGCAAGATTCAAGTTAGGCGATTTGGCAAAGCACAAACTAACAATGAAATGTCTACGAGTCAGTTAAAAAAGTTTTGCATTTTAAACAAACACAGTTCTGCCTTAATGGAGCAGGCAGTAAATAAGTATCAGTTATCTGGCAGAAGTATTCACAGAGTTATAAAAGTAGCCCGGACAATTGCAGATTTAACAGGCTCAGAAAATATTGAACTTGAGCACATTGCTGAAAGCTTACAATATAGATTGCGGGATGCTGCTGGAGCATAGTATAATGTTGGTGTATGCAAAAAAAAGTACGAAAAGCCGTGATTCCTGTTGCGGGATTTGGAACTAGGTTTCTCCCAGCAACCAAAGCCCAACCTAAGGAAATGCTTCCTTTAGTAGATAAACCAATCATTCAGTACGTTGTTGAAGATGCCGTTACAGCAGGAATTGAAGACATTATCCTGGTTACTGGTTGGCATAAGCGAAATATTGAAGACCATTTTGATTATCCGTTTGAGCTAGAAAAACGATTGGAAGAAGCAGGTAAAATGGAGCAACTAGAAGAGATTCGTGGGATTGCAGATTTAGCTAATTTTATTTATGTCCGTCAAAAAGGTCCGTTTGGGAATGGTACTCCAATCTGGAATGCTAGGCAGATTGTTGGCGATGAGCCATTTTTGGTCCTCTGGGGGGATGAATATATTGAAGCCAATCCTGGTCGAGCATCACAATTGGTAGAAGCTTACGAAAAATATGGTGGCAGTGCTTTAATTGGTTGTATTCGTACCAATAATCAAGAAGATTATTCCCGATATGGTTTTGTGAGTGGTGAGGAAATCAATCCAAGCGTTTTAAAAGTTAAGCAAATGGTAGAAAAGCCCGGGTATGGTCAAATTGATTCTAACTTTGCTGGTGTGGGTGGTTACGTGTTTGGGCCTGATATGTTTGAAGCGATGACAGAAGCAGTGAATCGGTTGGAAAAAGAGAATAGCGGGAGAGAGCTTTACTGGGCAGATGGTATGAATATTCTTCTGGAACAAAATAAAGATTGTTACGCCGTTGAGATTAAGAATGGTAAATACTACGATTGCGGTAATAAACTAGAATATTTAAAAGCAGTGGTTGAGTTTGGTTTAAAACATCATGAAGTCAAAGATGACTTCGCAAAGTTTTTAAAAGAGCTACAAAAATAAATTTATCAAGAAATAAAAACTAATATAAAAGGCATATCCAATGAAAAATTTTTTTAAAAAATTATCTTTACGTAAAATTAGTCGCACCTTTATTGTTCTAGCTATTGTAACTTTGCCTTTGCTGTCGTTGGGTTGTAGTGGCAAAACTCAAACCTCTGGACCAGTGACCATAAAAATCTGGAAACCATTCGTAGATACAGACAAGATGCAGTCTATTATTTCCGCGTATCAAGCTAAACATTCCAATGTCACAATTGAGTATACGAAGAAGAACATCGAAAATTACGAGTCTGATTTACTCAACGCATTGGCAGCCGGTAATGGGCCAGATATTTTTTCAATTCACAATACATGGGTCCCACGCTATGTAGACAAAATAGCACCAGCTCCCGAAAAGTTGTACACAGTCAAAGATTACAAAGACACCTTTGTAGATGCAACTGCGTCGGATTTAATAATAGATAATAAAATTTATGGTGTGGCAATGTGGGTGGATTCATTAGGCCTCTATTACAATAAAGACTTAATGGGTACTGCAGGAATCGCCACTCCGCCAAAAACTTGGGCAGATTTAGCAGAAGACGTCCGCAAAATTTCTAGACAGGACCAGACTGGTTATTTTGATCGCAGTGGCGTAGCTATGGGGACTAATTCTAACGTAAATCGTGGCGTAGACATTATTTATCTGCTGATGCTTCAGGCTGGCGTAGTGCCGTGGTCTGCTGACGGTAGTGCCCCACAATTCGCTAACAGTGTTTTTAAAAATGGTAACTCAATCAATCCAGGATCAGAGGCAGTCGCATTTTATACTTCGTTTTCTAATCCATCTAGTGCGAATTATACCTGGAATGCGGACAGCGATTATTCCACTGATGCATTCGCTAATGGTCGCGCCGCTTATCTGTATGGCTATGCTTATACTAGAGATACTATCAAGAGCAAAGCTCCTAACTTAAATTATGATGTTGCCCCAGTCCCACAAAACAACTTGACTGATCCAACTGTAAATTATTCTAGCTATTTTGCTGAAGTAGTGAGCAAGCAAAGCAAGCAGTCTGCTTGGGCATGGGACTTTTTAAAGTTTGCAACTAGTAAGGAAGCCTTAGAGGGGTATTATAAGCAAGATAAAGAACCGTCTTCCAGGCGCGATCTAATTGAATTACAGTCTAGTGATCAAGAGATCGGTGTGTTTGCGCACGCGAATTTGACTGGTAAAACTTTCTTTAAAGCTGATGAAGCCAAGTTTGATGCAATTATCGCAGATATGATTGATAATATTGTTCTTCGAGGCCAGACAGTAGATCAAGCTTTGGGTCGTGCTCAATCCCAAGCAAGTACTCTCTCACTTTTGAGGAATTAGCGGATTCACGAAGTTGTGTATTTCTTAGCCCTCTATTACAGAGGGCTTTGTGTTATAATTTTGATATGAATTTACAAACTCTTTTAGGTAAGATTTTGGTTAGTGCAATTGTTGTCATGGTGGGCGCGGTTATTTTTTCACAAGCCACTGCTACTTTTGCTCAAACAGAGCCACAAAATGGGGATGCTGGTGGTTTTGTGATTTGCGGTAATGAAGCTGATAATCCCTGTAAAATTGGTGATTTATTTACGACTTTCATTATCATCATCAATTATTTAATAACTATGGCTGGTTTTGTCGCCGTACTGGCAATTGTTTATGCTGGGTTTATGATGATTTATTCCCAAGGTCAGGAGCAATTAAAAGAGGCAAAGGGGCGTCTGGCTGGGGCAGTTATTGGACTAGTTTTAGTTGCAGGAGCCTTTGTGTTAATAAACTCATTATTTAGTGGTCGGTTTAGTATTGGGGTATGTGATGGAAGCAGTATCCTTACAAGCCCGCTTGAATATATTCAGAAAGCAGACCAACCAGATAGTCCGTGTAAAAATAAATAAATTGTGATGAATACTCTTTTTGCAGTAGGAGAAACTACTCCTCCGATAATTCCTCCAAACACTAACCCTACTACCCCTCCGAAAACTAGCAACCCTCCGAAAACCAATTCGCCATCTTCTCCAAAGACCTCAAATATGCCATCTAATAGTGGCCAGACAGAAACTGTTTTACCGCAAATTAAAGATCCGTTTGGTGGTAAAACTTTGTCTGGAGTTGTTAGTCAAGCAGTCACAATATTACTTACTTTGACTGTGATCTTGGCTGTGGTGGTAATCATAGTTTCTGGTTTTCAAATGATTGCTGGTGGAGGGAATCCAGATCAAGTAGCAAAAGCTAAAAAAGCAATCATTTGGGCAATTATTGGGATAGTGGTGGCATTTATGTCTTTTGTAGTAGTGCAAATTATTCAAAGTTTGTTGTAAATATGATGTTGAAATATCAAAATAAAATATTAACTACGCTAGGAATAGTTTTTATTAGTAGTTTGTTAATATTTCCTCTCAACTATGCTAACGCGGGTGCTTGTGGAGATTTAATCGTTTTAAAGAATGGTAAACAGGTTAAAGAATCTGGTAGCTTAAAAATACCAGCCAAAGATCAATCAAAGTGGGAATTAAAAATTACTACTTCTCGCACTCGGAGTACTTGTCAGGATGATTTTGCCAAAGTCACTTTGGTTTACATTGATAAAGAAAATAGAAAAGGTTCGCCTGAGACAATTGTGGCTGAGCAAAAAATTGGCAAAGGTTCAGAAATTAATAAAACTTTAAGTTTAAAGACAGATGCAGGAGAGGGTACATACAAATACAGCATCCAGAGTCGGAAAGATCAAACCACGTCTACTTATACTTCTAATAATTTAGCAATAATATTAGGTGATCCCGGTAAAGGTGGGGTAGAAACAGTTGGTACTGAAGCAGGGGGAACTGTAGACACTAACACAAATGCCAATTTCAATATAAATTTTGATCAAGAGATTGGCAGTTTTTGGAATCCGCTTGAGGGTTATGTCGGCACTGTTCCCCAGCTTATCACAAGTATAATCAGAATTTTATTCGCCTTGATTGGAATAGCGGCAGTTATTGTCATTATTGTTTCTGGATTTAAAATGGTGATGGCGAGTGGGGATGAAGCTGAATTAAAAAAAGCAAAACAAGCAATCGCTTGGGCAATCATCGGCTTAATTGTTTCTTTGTTAGCATTCAGTATTGTCGCAATTATCCAAAGATTAATTCAAATCGGGGCAAATTAATGAAATTTTTAAAAAAACTTACCTTCAGTTTCGTTGCAATTCTGTCATTATTAATTCCTCAGCAGGCGTTGGCTATTACATCTACTCAGACTGAGCAATGCAATGAATTAAAACAACAATTTCAAAATGCTAATGGGGGTGACCTGATTAGTGGTTTGCCAGAATATTGTTCAATAGGCTCTGTGTACACCAAATTTTTAAATTATGCAATGTATGCAGTGGGGATTGCGGCAGTTATAGCTATTATTTACGGCGGATATTTGTACATGACTGCTGGTGCAAATGATGTACAACGTAAAAAAGGTCGTACTGTTTTGACTTGGGCGATTATTGGTTTAATTGTTGTGGTTTTGGCTGCCGTTATTGTGAATGTGGTAATTCGTGCTGTTGTTGAAAACCGGTTTGTATAATCTACAGGGTGTAGTAGAATATAGTTAGTTCTTATTGAATAAAGCGACTGCTGAATATAGATACAAAAAGTAGCGCTATCTACTCTAGAAAGGTGGTGAAAAACTTGAAACAAACTTTAAAAAAGCTTAATTGGTTAAATGTTGTCCAGATTGTGTTGGTGACTGTGCTAATGCTGGCTCCAGTGGTTCTTCCATCTGTTGCTCATGGCCAATTAGTTAACCAATTTGTGGGACGTTGTCCAGCTGATACTGGAGTACGATGTTCCGAAGGAGACATTGCTTCTATTTTCCGACTTATTATCAACTGGGCTTTGGCTATCGCATTTATCGCAGCAGTTGTGATGTTAATCTACGGTGGTTTCCTTTACATTACTTCAGCTGGTAATACTGAGAATGCAACAAAAGGAAAAACTGCAATTCTAAATGCCTTAATTGGTATCGTAATCATTGTACTTTCTTACATTATTGTTCAAATCGTTTACCGTTTCGTCTCTGGTCAAGGATCAGGCGGTATTATGGGCCCATAGTTTGTTCTCCCGCATTTATTAATTTGAAATGCGGGATAGCTCTGGGAACAAAATCCATGTACTACTAATTTTGTCTCCAGAGTTATTTTAAAAAAATTATGAAATTAAAAACTATCTCTCTGTCTTTGTTTGGATTGACTTTTGCATTCTTGCTTTCGTTAGGATTAGTAATTTCTCCTGTTCTGGCTCAACAACCAACAGGTATTGGCGATTCTACGCAACAAGGTTTGGAGGCAATTGGAAACGCATTCCCAGAAGGTGCGAAGCAAGGAAAAACTGTGCCTGAAATTGCAAAACTGATAATAGATTGGGCTTTATATTTGTCCGCAATTATTGCAGTGATATTTATCATCTACGGTGGTTTTCTTTATATTACTTCAGCTGGTGATACGACTCAGGCTGGCAAGGGGCGTTCAACTTTAACCAATGCTTTAATTGGTTTAGCTTTAGTAGTTCTTTCGTATATCATCGTTCAAGTTGTTTATAATTTCTTAATAAACAGAACTTAAGCTGTGAGTCTAAATTCCAGAAAATTTTCAAAATTATCACTTGTCATGCTAGCTTTGGCTGGTGCGACTTTTTTTGTGATTCCTACTACAAAGCAAACGCAAGCACAGGTTGGAAGAGTTGTGAGTGTTTGTGTTAATCCAACAACAGGATCAGTGGCCACACCTTCAGCTACTAATACTTGCCCCCCGAATTCAACTTCTCAATCATTCCCAGCGTCAGGGTTGGGTGTATGCGTTGTCCCAACAGGGCCTTCTGGTTTTACCGTTATTTCTCCTATAATGGTCAATAATCAGCCATTGTTGTCACCACCGATACCATCAAATGGAGTACCTAGCCCTTCTACTAAATGTTTATCTGCCGACGATCCTCCAATTAATATCGGCGATTTTAAGTTTTTCAGAAGCATCCCACAATATAACCCTGGTGGGACAAACACAACACCTGGGACTAACCCAGGGACAACACCTAACACAAATCCCAAGACACCAACAGGAACTAACCCTGGAGGGTCTACAACTCCACCAAAACAAACTCAAGGAGATTGCGAACCTGGCTTCCATAAGGTAGGTTCATTATTATGTATTCCAAATAGCCCTATTGGAAGCAATGACTCAATTTTGGGCGAGAAAACTATTGGTGGCTTGGCAGCGCGCATTGTAAAAATTTTACTTTTCTTCTCAGGAATAGTGGCTGTAATTATGGCAATCATTGGCGGTTACTATGTGATGACTGCTGGGGGCAATGAAGCTCAAGCAACGAGTGGACGCAAAACCCTTACTAATGCAATAATTGGTTTGGCAATCATAATTTTGTCGTATATCGTCATTCAAGCAGTAATTAGTTTTGTTACTTAATAATTGATAAATAAGTCTTTTCAAACTCAGGTTTATATCGTATAATAAGTAACTAGAGGTAACTCTAGTTATTTTTACAAAAATGCGCATGTAAAATAGCAAACGTAAAGTAGCATAATGTAAAATATGCCGGGGTGGCGAAATTGGCAGACGCACCAGCCTTAGGAGCTGGCGGGGGCAACCCTGTGGAGGTTCAAGTCCTCTCCCCGGCACCAATAGAAATCTAATAGTAAGCCCAATCGGGCATTTAATTTAAGTTAATTTAACAAAAGATGGGTAAAATCATAAAGAATATTATTTTAGTATTAATTGGTTTTTTGGTTCTATCAGTTATTGTTGCATCATTCACCAGTAATTCAGATATCAAAACAGTTCCACTTTCAGAAATCAGTAGTCTCTTAAAGGACGGGAAAGTTGAGATAATTGAAGTTAACTCATCCACCCTAGAAGCAAAACTCAAAGATAGTGATACTAAATTAAAGTCAAACATTGGGGCTCGTACAGAAATTCCTCAGTACTTTATTGATAGCGGTGTTGGCACAGACAAAATTGCAGAAGTTAAAATTGAATTTAAAACACCAAGCACTGCTTCTCAGGTAGCTAGTGCGATTTTGCCATTCCTAATTCCCTTTGTGTTAATTGCTTTGTTCATTTATTTCCTGATGCGCCAAGTCCAGGGTTCAAACAATCGAGCGCTTACTTTTGGCCAAAGCTCAGTTAAATTAAGCGATGAGCAAAAAAATAAAGTTCGTTTTGCAGATGTTGCTGGCGCAAAAGAAGCCAAAGAAGAGCTTTCAGAAATTGTACAATTTTTGCGTTACCCACAAAAGTTTCTATCACTCGGTGCAAAAATTCCAAAAGGAGTATTGTTGTTAGGAAGTCCTGGTGTGGGTAAAACCATGCTTGCACGGGCAGTGGCTGGGGAGGCGAATGTCCCATTCTTCCACATTTCTGGTTCCGAGTTCGTAGAGATGTTCGTTGGGGTTGGTGCTAGTCGTGTGAGGGATTTATTCAAAAAGGCCAAGCGCAATGCGCCTTGTATTGTGTTCATTGACGAAATTGACGCTGTGGGGCGTCAACGGGGAGCTGGATTAGGTGGCGGGAATGACGAGCGAGAACAAACCTTGAATCAAATTTTAGTTGAGATGGATGGATTTGAGACTGATACAAATGTAATCGTTGTGGCTGCAACTAATCGTCCAGATGTACTTGATCCCGCATTGCTCCGTCCTGGTCGATTTGATCGACAAGTAGTGCTAGATCTTCCAGATATTAATGACCGAGAAGCAATTCTTAAAGTTCATAGTAAGGGTAAACCTTTTGCTAAAGATGTAGATCTGCGAAAAATCGCCGAACGCACTCCTGGTTTTTCCGGTGCCGACCTTTCTAATTTACTTAATGAAGGTGCGATTTTAGCTGCGCGCACTGATAAAAAAGAAATTACTACTGACGACCTTAAAGAGGCAATAGAAAAAGTAATTATTGGCCCGGCACGCAAGAGTCATTTGCTTTCAGAATCAGAAAAAAAGGTAACCGCATATCACGAAGGTGGACATGCTTTGGTGGGCGCAGTTTTACCACAATCAGACCCTGTACATAAAGTTACGATCCTTTCTCGTGGTCGCGCAGCTGGTTACACAATGAAGTTACCGACCGAAGATAAGCATTTGCATACGAAGCAAAGTTTTCTTGACGAAATTGCAGCGTTGCTTGGAGGTTATGCAGCAGAGAAATTGATTTTTGGAGAATTAACAACTGGCGCTAGCAACGATTTGAAAGTTGCCACCAATATGGCTCGCAAGCTTGTCACAAACTATGGCATGAGTGAAATTGTTGGCCCAGTAGTTTTAGGGGGAGCTCATGAGAATGTATTTTTAGGTCGCGATATTGGCGAGCAAAAAAATTATAGTGAAGCCATTGCGCAACAGGTTGATGCAGAGGTTCGTCGCATAATGGTAGAGGCGGAGGCTCGCGCTACCCAAGTCATGACTCAGCACCGCACTTACCTTGATACGATTGCTGATCGTTTGGTTAAAGAAGAGACCCTTGAGCAGGAAGCGTTTACTGCCATCATTCAGAACATCATCCCTCCTTCAAAAAAGAAGCTTCCTGAATTTGATGCCATTGCTCCTGATAATTCTGTTGACGGGACAGAGGTTTCTGCTGACCAGCAAAGTTAATTAGGTTAATTAAACGCAATACTAAAGTTATGCGTTCTATTCAAATCCTTCGTACGGCGAGAGACATTGCAATCAAAAATCCGGTTTTTTGGTTATTTGGACTCGCTTTGTACGGAGGATTTAATTTGTATTTATTAAACTTTTTTACTTTACTTGATGATGCAACACGGCAAGCATGGTTAATAATTTTTAACTCCCTTTTACACCAAAATCCCTTTTGGCACATAATTTTTTTACTAGCAGGGGTCATCTTATTTTTGGTACTGAATTTAATCAAAATATTCTTCATTATTTTTGCCCACAATGAGGTTCATGCCACTCAAGATTTACAGTGTGATTTATGTGTAAAGGTTTTTAATCAGACCTTACCTTATGGAAAATGGCTTAAGAATGTTGCGTCAGCTAGTGGGATCACAATGTGTGTGACAGGCGGAATTACTTTAGCAACTGGATATATCATTGCTTATTATGCTAAAGATAATGCTCCCGTCATGACTATAAATTTTTTATTGGCTGTGCTAGTGATTTGTGCTGTGGGGATATGGAATCTGTTTCTGAGTTATTTTGTTGTTGTCCATGGTATGAATTTTCCACAAGCCAGTCAGTCCGCACTAAGTCTATTGATATTAAGGCTTCGGCAAATCGTTGTGTTTTCATTGCTCCTTTTTGGACTCTATTTTTTAGCAGCATTCATCGGTAACACGTTTATTTACGCATGGCAAAATGGAGTGTTCGGTAATACGAATTTTTTGATGAGGGTTTTTGCCTTAATAGTGTTTATTTTCTGGTTTGTTATCAATAATGTATTTTTCAATCTGGCCTTCTTTGTATTTTTTGATCAATTGGTAAAATCTAACAACGCCAGGAAAGAATCCAAGGATAGACAATTACAGCCAAATATATTAAACTAGTATAGTTTGTTATAAGTTTTATTAGTTAGAGGACGGTTAGCTCAGTTGGTAGAGCGTCTCATTGACGTTGAGAAGGTCACAGGTTCGACTCCTGTACCGTCCACCATAAAGCTTGTCTCATAAAATTAAGATCAAGAGTTAAGAATTTTGGATGAATATATTCATTCGTGATTCGTGGTTCTTGTTAGAAGGACTGGCAATTAGCCAGTAAAAAACATGCCTAGCATAACAGCTTTAGATCTGGAGAAGATCACTGGGTACAAACCAAAAAACTTGGAGCTGTATATCTCAAGTTTTACCCATCGTTCGTACTTAAATGAAAACCGTGGTTTCCATTTGCCACATAATGAGCGTCTTGAATTTTTAGGAGACGCGGTTTTGGAATTGATCTCAACAGAATATTTGTATCAAAATTACGATCACCCCGAAGGTGAACTGACAAACTTCCGTAGCGCCTTGGTAAATTATAAAATGCTTTCCGAGATTGCTAATCGTTTGGGTTTAGAGAAGTATTTATTGATGTCAAAAGGAGAAGCAAAGGATACAGGACGTGCTAGACAGGTGATTCTAGCCAATGCAATTGAAGCGTTCATTGGCGCATTGTACTTAGATTTGGGGTATGATTTAACTAAAGACTTCATTATTAAAAATATTTTGACTGAATTACCTGGGATTATCACTGGTGGTACTTACATGGACCCAAAGAGTAAATTACAGGAGCTTATTCAAGAAAAACACGGCGTTACCCCAACATATGGTGTTGTTTCCGAGAGTGGTCCTGATCATGATAAAGTTTTTGTGGTGGCAGTTTACATGAGAGAAAAGGAAATTGGTCGTGGTGAAGGACCAAGCAAACAGGAGGGAGAAATTTCTGCTGCAGAACACGCACTTCAGACTATTGAAGGAAAATAATTTATTCTCTCTCACTTAGTTTCGCCTTCGCCAGCTCGTGGCTCGGCTCAAATGCGTTCACGAGAACAAATTATTTTCTTCATGGGGATAAGTCGCATTGACCAGCAACTGCGCAATTGATATCCTAGAGACACGAGATGAATCTCCGAGTAACCAAACAAAGACAAAGTTCAAAAACAGCTTCCTCAAAAAGTGGAAGCTGTTTTTGTTAACTAGACTCCTCATACAATCAGCCTGCATAACAGATCAGTTCAACATTATGGTATAATTATTGGAGTTATATAGACTATGTACCTGAAACGACTTGAAATACAAGGCTTTAAATCATTCGCCAAAAAAACAGTTTTAGAATTTGAAACTGGCATCACAGCAATTGTGGGACCAAACGGTAGTGGGAAATCCAACTCTGCCGATTGTTTGCGTTGGGTGTTGGGGGAGCAAAGCGCAAAGCTGATGCGTGGCAAAAAAAGTGAAGATGTCATTTTTGCTGGTTCAGACAAAAAAAGCCGTGGTGGTTTTGCAGAAGTTATCGCCACATTTGATAATCATGATCATAAAATCCCAGTAGACTCTGCAGAAGTTAGTATTGGCCGACGCATTACTCGCAGTGGTGAAAGTGAATATTTAATTAACGGAACACGCGTTCGGCTTTTAGATATTGTTGATTTAGTGTTGAAGTCTAACATCGGTACTTCTCGTTACACCGTCATTGGTCAAGGTACAATTGATCAGATGATCCTTGCTGGACCACCAGAAATTAAAAATTTAATTGATGAAGCGTCTGGCGTAAAGACATATTACATTAAGCGAGATCGAACGCTTCGTCGTTTAGAGCAAACCGCACAAAATTTAATGCGCGCAGAAGATTTATTGCGAGAACTTGAACCACGTGTTAAATCACTTCGTCGCCAGGCAAAAAGAATGGAAGCTCGTGAAGCTGTTGAGATTGACTTAAAAGCTTACCAGAAAGAACATCTTGGATCGCAGTGGTGGATCATGAAAACTTCAATTGATGCACTAAATAAAGAGTTGGAAATTTTTGCAAATCAGCGTACGCAGGTCCAAACAATTATGGACGCGCATTTGCAAAAAATAGAGAAACATGAAAAAGAGAATGCACAAGCTTTGGGGGACTACAAAGATGTTCAGGAAAAACTTCAGACCTTGCAAAGTGAGAAGAATGCCTTGCTTGAACAAGTCAGTTTGATTCGCGGGAAAATGCAGGCTTCTAAGACTGGGGGAATCGGCGACAGTAGTAGCTTGCAGATTGAGAGCCATACTTTAGAGCAAAGGATTATTGAGATAGAAACTCAGCTGAACACAACCGTAAGTCAGCATGACACTGCAACCAAGCAACAGGAAGGCCAAGATCAAGCGTTGTCGGTAGTGAATGCGCAACTGACAGAATTATATACTGCACTTTCTAATCCAGCAGGTAGTGATTGGGCTCAGATTGAAACCCAAATGTCGGAACTTGATAATTCTTTCACGCAGTTTGGAAGAATTATTGAAGAAACAGATGATATGGGTCAGGTTCGCAACGCCACCGCTGGAGTGATGCACGCGTGGGGTGCATTTAAGAAGACTGCCTCAGAAGCGGTAAAGCATCCGGATTATAATAAAAAACTGCAAGCGCAGTTGGAAGAGTTAAATAATCAAAAGGATAAATTAACGGCAGATCAAAATACTTTGGCAATGAGTATTTCTAAAGCCGTGATGACCAAAGATTTTTTGACAGGACAATTAACAACCCTACAAAATGAAAAACTGCACATTGATTTAGAGTTAAAGAAGGTTACTAGTAGTGGTTCAGATAGTTATGTGCAAGAATTAGTTGCCGAAGAAAAGAAGGTTCAAGAAAAGATTGTAAATATCACTGAACAGATTACAAAACTAGAAGGCCAGCTTCAAAGTTTTTATTCTGCAGAAAGCAATTGGAAGACTGCAATTTCGGAGGAAGACAAACATTTCCGCCAGCAACAAGATGAGCTGGGTCGTATTCGTGATAATCAGGCTAAAGTAGAAGTGGAGAAAGCAAAGCTGGAGACGCAATCAGACACAATCGTTAGTGAAATAGTTGCCCAGCTCGGCAGTGATTTGTTGCAAAAGATTCAGAATCAGGAAATCAAAAAAGAGACAGATGGGCTTGTTGAAAAGATTGATAAACTTAAAAAACAATTAGAGTTAATAGGTGGAGTGGATGAACTGACGATCCAAGAGTACCACGAAACTGAAGGTCGTTATACAAACTTGGAAAGTCAGGTCACCGATTTACATAAAAGTATGGCAGATCTGCGGGCGGTAATGGACGAACTAGATGAGCACATTAAAACAAAGTTCACTGAGGCGTTCCACAAGGTTAACGCTCAGTTTGAACAATATTTCCGGGTGTTGTTTAATGGCGGTCGAGCGTACCTGTCTTTAGTCAAACCAGGCGATTCTAAAACAGAAGCTGAAGCAGAAATGGAAGCGGAAGATGTCGCAGAACTATCGGCAGAAAAAGAGACAATGCGACCAGAAGAAAAAATTGTAGCCAAATATGAAAAAGGAGCAATGGCAGTGGCTGGCGTGGAAATTCGTGCCACCCCGCCAAATAAAAAACTTTCAGCAATCCAATCTTTGTCCGGTGGTGAGCGTTCATTAACTTCCATTGCTTTATTGTGCGCACTGCTTACATGTTTCCCTTCGCCATTTGTAGTGCTGGACGAAGTCGACGCGGCATTAGATGAAGCTAATACCATACGTTTTGGGCAAATTTTGGGCAAGCTTTCTCATCAAACGCAATTTATTACTATTACTCACAACCGCGAAACAATGGCGCAAGCTAACATTATCTACGGAGTGACTATGGGTGATGATGGAATCTCGCAACTACTCTCTATTAAAATCGACCAGGCAAAGGCATATGCGAAATAGTGTGAAATAAACTAATTCCAATTTGCTTAGTTCTCGCCTCATAACGTCTTGACTAAATGGACTTCCAGTGGTAAACTATGGAAGTCCATTTTATCTTTTTTGCTTGCAGTGTCTTTATCTGCAAGCATTTCCAAAAAGATAATTGCAGTTTTTTGAGACCGTCAAACTCATTAGGTTGCTACACAGATCAAAGATTTATCAATTTTACATATTATGTTAACTATTCGCTTACAACGCGCTGGTAAAAAGAACAAGGCTGATTTCAGAATTGTTTTGGCAGAAAAAACTGCTGCCAGTCAAAAAAAGTTCCTAGAAGTTTTAGGTGCGTATAATCCACACACCAAAGCAATACAAATTCGTAATCAGGACCGTTTAAATTATTGGGTTGATGAACAACATGTAGACATCTCTGCGACTGCCCGTAATCTGCTGATAACTAAAGAGTTAATCAAGGGAGACAAAACAAAAGCCTTCACCATTCCTAAGAAAGAAGTGGTTGCGGAAGAAAACCCGACTGAAGAGACAGCTACAGAAGGAGCTCCTTCTGAGGCTCAATCCGAAACCCCTGTCGAAGCTGTGGCTGAACAATCAGCTGAAGCACCAGCCGAAGAATCAGCTGAAGAATCAAAGCCTGCTGAAGTTGTTGTAGACAACGCAGAGGAAACAAAATCTCCTGAGTCAATGGCCGAGACTCCAGAGACTCCAGAGGCTCCAGAGACTCCAGAAACCAAAGAGATGCCAGAAATTTCCGAAGAAGCCGAAACTCAACAGACCTAAGTCGTACAAGAAGTGGTTTAGGGTTTTGATATCTCCGTAGACATTAAATTTTGAATACATTACTAAATTCACAAAGCTATCCGTATGGATAGCTTTGTTTAATGTTATGTAGTTCTTTGAGCATGGCATAAACATTGACAAAACTATATGTTTATGGTATCGTTGGGGCAGATTACGCTTGTAAAATATAGCGTGACAATCTTTACAAAAACATAGGAGGCAAAAATGAAAGCAAAACTTTTCTTCTTGACTGCATGTGCGATTGCAGTGATGGCTTTGTTTATTGGTGGTAGGATGTTTTCCACGAATGCTCAGCAAGTAGATTCAAACCTGCTTCGCGGTGTTGTTCAGATGGAAATCATTGAACCAACGAAGGACAATCCTAACAGCGTCAAACGCTTTTACATTGAAAAATGTAACGGCCAAGATTGCGATTTTGAATCTCTCCGGCAAGCGGAGAGGGATCGCGGAGCGATTGTTCCAACTGATCTCCAGATCCAGCACATCTTTTTGGAAGATCCATCGGGCAAGGTTAACTTCGGCGAACTTCTACACAAAGAAGTCATTTTCCGCGGTCAGGGGCAACTGGCGAGCGGCGTGACGAGCGGACAGGTGAAAAACCGGTTCCGCGGTGTCATTAGTCGAGCTGAGTTTGAACAGAAAAACCATGTCAGTAATTGGCAGGGTTTTACTGTCCAGTCTGTTGAGAAGGTCATTCCAGGACCAGTGGTCAACAACGCCGTGAATAACATCACGGCAGACCCACTAATTTTGCCGCCTGCAACAGTTGGCCAAAGGAAGGTGTTGGTGGTGTTGGTGAACTTCCAGGTAGACCCAATTACTCCGTACACACCTCAGCAAATCAAAGACTGGGTGTTTACTGGGAACCGTTCTGCAAAACGGAATTTTGAAGCCGGCTCGTTTTACAGTCCATCAAGAAACCAAGGAATGACTATTGTTGGTAACAACGATGTTTCTGGTGATGTTACTCCGTGGTTAAGCTTGACAGGACCGCAAACGGATTGCGCAACAGGCTTTAGTGGACCTTGGCGTTTGCAAGCTGATGCTTTGGCAGAAGCTGCTGGGTATTCAAAAACCCAGTACCCAACCAGAGTTATGCTATTTGCACCAATTCCTAATTGTTCATGGAATGCATTTGCTTTTACCGGTACTTTTGGGGATACTAGTCAGGTGAGATATGTATTTATGACTTTAGGGACTGGTTCAGAAGCTTGGCTTGAGCAAAGCAGAACAACCTTGGTTCACGAAATGGAACACACTTTTGGGATTGGTGAGCATTCAGGTGGTCAACAGTCAGAAGGCAGTCCTGTTTTGGAATATGCGGATTGTGGCGACCCGATGGGGAGCTGTAGTTCTCAAACTTTGAGTGCTGTGGTAAACCGCTTGAAGTTCCAGTGGGCAGGGTCTTCACGAATGTACCCAGTCATTCAAAGTCGCAAGCCATTTGGAGAGCCGTATGTGTTTAAACTGCAAAGTCCAGCCATTGGCAGTAAAGGCATTGGCATTAACAGTCCACCAGTTGGGGCATACATTTTGCTTCGGGACCAATCCGGACAACCCAATGGCAAAGCGTTTATTCTGGAATACAGATATATCGTTGGTCAGTGGGAGTGGTTTGACTCATCTACGCAAACCTATAACAATGGCTTGGCAATTCGGCTGGTGGAGAGCCTAGACTTGAGTGATCCCATGTTTGGGTCTATTCTTCAAAACACTACTCCGAGTGAGTCTTGTTGCGATCATGCCCCCCTAAAACCAGTTTGGCCAGCCAGTACCAAAACTTGGACGAGCCAGCTGTACGGGGTCACAATCACAGCCCATACAGGCACCAGGACGGGAATGCTTGTGGAAGTCTCATTGGGTTCAAATTACCCTATGGAATAACTCAAGAGTTGGAAAAAGTTTTGCGTGCTATGTTTTTAGAGCAAGATTTTCTGTTTACAGAAGTCTTGCTCTTTTTTCTTGCTTGTTTGCGTGAACTATGCTATAATTAAGGAAATAAAATTAAATTGAAACAAAATGTACACTTTAAAAGTGAACAAAAAATTATTAACTATCATTGGAGGAATGGTATTGATAATTTTGGGGGGATTGTGTTTAAATTATCTCCAAAAAAAACAAGCAAATAAACCGAAGCCTCTAGAAATTCAAACGAGTCAAATTGATAAAGCAGTCATCCCAGCTGGATTGCCACAGAATTTACCCAGCATAGTTGGAAGTAAGACTCTGCAAAATTATGAATCCAAAACTAACGACGGTCGTTTGCAATCTACTCGTGAAATGTCTATCCCAGAAGAAGCAGACAAAGTTTTAAAAGTATACATGGACTTTTTTGAGTCAATAGGATTTAAAGGCTCTGTGGTTAAACCACAAGAAACTAGCGAAAATAGTCAAAAATTAGCCCAAATGAAGAACGGGTCGGATGTGTTGATGTTTGTTTTAACACCTCAAAATAAACTTCAAAGCACCATTGAATTAACATTAACTCAAACAATAAAATAATATGACTAAAATATTACGCGCTTTTGCCTGGGTAATAGTTTTGACAGTTTTAGGTGGCGCTTTGCCGATTATCCCCGCTTCGCTACAAGCAAAAAACCTAGTTAGTAATTTAACTACAATAAAAACAGCACAAGCTTCTTCTCCTGCTCCGGCTTTTGTCCAAATTGCAGTACAAGACGAAAATTGCAGCACTCAATACCAAGACTACGGCAGAGCTAATTATTCAGGTACTGTTGGGTTGGATGTTGGATATGTTACGGACTCTAATGCCAAAGACCCTGAGTGTGCTCGAATAAATTTATCACCAGATAACGTTACACCAAGTGGTGGTGGCGCTGTGTATACTCAAGATTTTCGCATTGGTGTTCGCACCGCAGAAAGCAATAACGGTTGTATGGACCGTCGCAGTACTCAAACCCAATGGACTCCTTGGGCATCTGAAGGTGGTGGAGAAAGTGCGCTTGCTCAGCCATCCAACAATACTGTAGAAGACGCAGATTGTATTTGGATTTTTTACGAAACTAGGAATATTCCAAATTCCGCAATAATTTTAGATGCAAAATTTGGCATTAGTACTGGCTATGGCGCTGTTAAATATACCCCTTGGGCAACTGCTGGCGGGGGTTGGTCATCTTGGACACAATCAGGTGACTTTACAACTGCTAGAGCCGGGCTTCAGGTTAAGCTGAGCTATAAATACAACGCGAATTATATTTCTTCTACAATCCCGCAATATCCACCGGATTCTTTAAGTATTAATCAAGATTATCCTGGTAAAAATATTGTGATGAAGAATGTTCCTGACACTGGTACAAGTAGTGCTATGCCATGGCTTTCGGATGAAGAAGTTTCAAGTTCAACTAACCAAGGGGTATCACATTGTAGTCAGTGGGTGCCAAGCGGATCTGGGCAAACATGTAATCAAACCACGGTCTATACTTCTAATACCATTAAACTTCGTCGTATTGATAGTCATACTGCAGAGGTACAAACTAATGCTGGTGATTTGAAATATTCTAGAACAGTGCAAAGTCAGTGGCGTTCAGTAGAGAAGTATGATGATCATTGTAGTTTATCTTTGAATAAAGGAGAAGAGAATAGTAATCTTTTTGGAAGTTTAACTACATTGTTGGTCCACAAAGCTGAAGCGGCTTTACCAGGGGTGCCACCAAATCCAGACCCAGACTGCTCACCACCAACTCCGTACTCCCCACCTCAATACCGTGCTCAGTTCATCAGCCAAGATTTTAGTAAAAATATTTTAACTAACGAAACAGTCTCTTTTGAAGGCGTGCAGGTAACTGGTTTAGTTGATGGTGTGTATGAATTACAATTTCAAATGGTGAATTTAGAAACAGGGCAATTGTTTGGCAACCCTGCTCAAAATCCAAGCACCATTGCTAAGATTACTGTTCGCATTGGCAATGGCGTGCCTTGGTCGTTTAATTGTGGAGTAGATCAATTTGTCACAATAGGTACAGATGCTCACTATTCTTTGAGTGCAACAGTTGACCCTAGTTTTTCTAACGACATCACTGTTACTATGTCTGCTACCCCAACTGGCCCAGCCTTACAAACTTCCCCTATTTATTTAATTTCTGGATCTGTCCCGCCGTATACCAATATTGCAACAATCCCAACAACGGGCTTAGTCGCGAACACTACTTATACTCTTACCTTCACTGCAACGGATGGCAGTTACACTGCCCCTGCTTGCCAAGCGAGTTTATTTGTTTCAAGTCAACGACCTACGGTGAATTTATTCTTTAACGGTTCAGTAGGGCCAACTCAACCTACTCCGGCTAATGGCAGTACTGGCCAGCTTAGTTGGACCACTAGTAATGCCCAAACTTGCACAGGCTCAATGACTCAAGGAGCAGACACTACTCCAGGTTGGTCAGGGTCGCAATCTCCAGCTAACAGTCCTGCTCCAGCTGGCACCTTTAATGTGACTGGACTGCAAAACAACACAACCTACAAATTTAAATTAACTTGTACCTCATCTTCCGGCGAATCTGCATTCAAGGAAGTTCAAGTAGATGTTGGTCCAGCGCAAGGCCCAACCGCAGACTTACAATGTCAAGGTACCAATGGTGCGAAGGGGTTCGGAGATGGCCCTTGTACAGTCAATTACAACTCTGCTGCAATTCTCAGTTGGTCTTCTGCTTATGCTGGTAGTTGTACCTTAACTCCAGACTTTGGTTCTGTTGCCACTAACGAAGCCACTGGACAAAATACCCCAAACCTTACTGCTAACCGTACTTATACGCTAACTTGTAGTGCTCCTGTAAAAGGTTTCTCTGATGCCGTTGATACTGTGGAGATATTGGTAGCCAACGAACCACCCGTGATTCCCGGAAATATTCAGGTTTCCAACAACAATTGCGGAGTGATAGATATAAGCTGGGTGAATACCCCAGGATCGCCACAACCAGACGCTTTTCAAGTTTATAGGAATAACACTGGCAACGATGCTGATTTTGTAGAAATTATTAGTGATGTCCCATATGTTCCTGATGATTTCTTCCCACACACTTATTCTTTCCAGGATACAAGTCCAGCTGGCGGTAGTAATTATTATGCACTCGCTGCGTTTAACGGGACTACACAATCCCCATATGTTTATGCAAACATTTACCCAATTGCACCTAAACCTTGTGAAGTTAAATTAGGCAGTTCTGACAAAGATGTAGTTAGTGTAACTGGACGAATTAGCATGACCTTCAGCGGAGCAGTTCCTTGCTCAGGTGTTTCGGAAATCGCTACTCTGCCAAACAGGGCTCTGTTTGCAGTCGGAGATGTTGTGAACTTTAAACTTAATGTATGTAATACTGGGAGCTTGGCTCTGACTGGTGGTCAAGTAACGGACACTTATACTAATTTAACGAATGTTACCTTTACGGGATCTAACCCACCAAGTTGTGTAACTGGTAGTTCATCTGGGGCGGGGTCTATGTCCTTTAATTTGGCGGATATTGCGCCCGTAAATGGTGTATGTGCTATCAATATTTCTGGGACAGTCACTGCACCAGCGGTTTCAACCGCAGCAGTGTACAGGTTCCAAAACCGAGCTTTGATTACAGGCAATAGCGGAACAGTCACCAAAGAAGTGTATACTCCACCATATTTGTTTAGCGTTGGCGGAGAAGTTCCAGATCGTACTGAAACAGCTCCTTAACCTTTGACACAATTTTTGTTTACTGTTACAATGCGATGTAATAGAGGCTCAAAATAAGAAAAGGTCGAAGCCAATAGGTATAGTAGAATTCTAAAGTAACGTACATGGAAAAAGATCAGGAATTTGTTGAATTTATTATCAAGGCATTAGTAGATAATCCTGCAGACGTTCGCACAGAACGTGCAGTTGATGAAATGGGAGTGTTAATCACCCTTCATATCAATCCTGCAGATATGGGTCAAGTAATTGGCCGTATGGGTCAGACAGCCAAAGCTGTCCGTACTCTACTGCGCGTAGTTGGTGCTAAGCACAAAGCTCGTGTAAACTTGAAGATTGATGAACCGGAAGGATCCCATCGTGGTCCTCGTCGTGAATATAATGACCGTAATAATGGTCAACGTAGTGATGAAGGTTCTTCCAGCGAAGACTCCACTCCGGACATGGATGACTTCAAGCTTTAATTTGAAACATTTCAAAACCCGCGCTTACTGCATTTTGTAGTCGCGGGTTTGTTTTATTATTTATGAGAAGAAAGAAATGTTTACTAACTCAACAAGCTTCACTACATTTTAGCTTCGCTAAAATTGGGCTCAGATAGTTTCGTTAAACAAGCATTTCTTTCTTCCTTAAATCAAAACCGTTATGAAGAAGATTTCTATAGTAACATTATTTCCTGAGTTTATTGAGCAATACTCTAAATTTGGTATTATCGCCAGAGCAATCAAAAATAAACTCATTAAAATTAGCGCAGTGAATCTGCGTGGTTTTGCTAGTGATAAACGGGGAACCGTTGATGATCGTCCTTATGGCGGTGGTTTGGGGATGGTGCTCCGACCAGATGTGGTGATTAAAGCAATTCAGAAAGTGCGCACTACAAAAACTGCTAAAAATATCAGTGTTCCAAAAAAGAAAACAACCCGTGTTGTATTGCTGACTCCACAAGGGAAGCCATTTACGCAAACTATGGCTAAAAAACTTTCTACATATGATCATCTAGTATTTGTGTCAGGTCGTTATGAAGGATTTGATGAACGGGTCCGTAAATTTGTTGATGAAGAAATCTCTATTGGTGACTATGTTTTAATGGGAGGAGAATTACCAGCACTAGTAATTACTGAAGCTGTTTTACGTTTAGTACCAGGCGTTTTGGGGAAAGATGGTTCCGCAGATAAAGAAAGTTTTTCCTCTTCCAAGTCTTTAGGGACATCGACCATTGGCTCAGCCTCAGGTATACTTGAATATCCTCAATATACAAAACCGGAAATTTTATCTGTTAAAGTCAGAACATCCGATGGAACAACAAAAATTAAGAAAATTCCTGTACCAAAAGTTTTGTTGAGTGGTCATCACAAGAATGTGGAGAAGTGGCGCGCTGAAGAAGCCTTAAAACGAACCAAGAGGCGTCGTCCTGATTTGTTAAAATAATTTATTTAGATGAAATCAGAGTTTAAAAAATTTACAGTTCCTGTTTTAAAGACTCGACTAGATAAATTCTTATCTGAACAGGGTTTAGTACTGGGCGAACAAAAATTGTCCCGTAGTAAAATTCAGCGTGACATAGAGGCAGGGCAGATTGTCGTGAATGGAGAAAAACAAATTTCTCCAAAATTTGTTGTCCGCAAAGATGACATTATTGGATACGAGCTGATTCCAGAAGAAAAGCCACAGCCAAAAAATATTGCGCTCCGCACTTTGTATAATAATAACGACCTTTTAATTTTAGATAAGCCAGCTGGTTTGGTAGTGCACCCTGGAGCTGGATTCAAGGGTGACTCACTAGCTCAAGCATTGTTATATCATTTTAAGGACATTTATTTAGTTGGAGAAGATGGGCGTAATGGGATCGTGCATCGTTTAGATAAAGACACTAGTGGCGTTATATTGATTGCTTTAACTCCTGTCATGTATGAACATCTCAAGGACTCATTCGCTAATCGAAAAATTGTAAAAGAGTACATTGCGTTGGTTTGCGGTAAAATAGAAGAAAAACATGGAAAAATTAATGCACCGCTAGGCAAATCTCAAAGGGATTTTCGAAAATATACCACCAATATTAAAGATATGCTTCGTGAAAAGCCGTCTTTAACTGAATATTGGGTGGAAGGTTATTTTACTTCCGAAAACAGTACTAGTCCCGATGGGGTTGACTTTTATACCCTAATTAAGGTAAAATTACACACAGGTAGAACGCATCAGATTCGCGTTCATTTTTCTTCTCTTGGGTTCCCGTTGGTGGGGGATGAATTGTATGGTGGAAAGAAGGCTATGAGGCTAGGACTACAAAGACAATTTCTTCATGCCAAAAAAATATCAGTACAATTGCCTGACGGCCAATGGATTGAAGCCGAAAGTGACCTACCAGATGAACTACAAGAGGTGCTAGAGAATTTAAGACCAGTTAATTAAAATTTTAGAGAAGATGCCAATCATTAAAAATTTAAAAGCTGACCAGTTAAAAGAATTGCCAGAATTTCATGTTGGCAATACTGTAAAGGTCCATAATAGAATCAAAGAAGGCGGTAAGGAGCGTATTCAGGTTTTTGAGGGTGTTGTGATTGCTCGCAAGGGCGGTAAAGGTGCTAACGCAACTTTCATGGTCCGTAAAATTGCGAGTGGCGTAGGGGTGGAGCGTATTTACCCATTACACTCTCCAAATATTGCAAAGTTAGAGGTTTCTAAAGATGATAAGGTTCGTCAGGCAAAAATTTATTACATTCGTGAGCGACGTGATAATACCCCTCGTACCCGCAGGAAACTTGTTGTGACCAAGAAAATGAAAGAAGCAGCTGCAAAAAAATCTAGCACAAAATCTGAATCTGGGGCAAAATAACGCAAAATATTACTTGAAGTAAATAGTTTTAAAAACCGCCATCACGGCGGTTCTTAAATTTGCGTCAAGTATAATTTAGATACTATAGCCTTGTTGTTCAAGGACACCCTTAATTTTTTCAATATTAATTATTTTGGCAAGAAATTTATCCAGAATATGGATGATTATTGTCGCCATTTTTTGGACTGGCCATTATGTTGAAGGGTTAGTTTGCCATTTATCCATAAATAGCATGGTAGCAGTGTTTTCAACATCAGCCCAATTTAGGTTTTTAAAAAATGCATTAATATAGTCTGCTCTAGCAACCCCATAATCCATAAAATACGCATGTTCATATACATCAAGCGCCACTAATGGTGTAGCGTGCCAAATTGGAAAGGCATCATGCATGTCTCCAAGATAATTAAAAACAGAGCCAGTTTGCCAATCAAAGGCAAACCATACCCAGCCTCGAGCAGCAATTCCTGTAGCCTTCATATCTTGCATCCAGTTATCGTAGGATCCGAATGATTCGGTAATTTTACCCCCAATCCATCCTTGTGGATCACTGCCGTTACCTGAAAGGTTGTCAAAATATAATTCGTGACTTTTGATACCATTCACTGCATAGGCATAACCCATTTTTAGAGACCGTAAGTCTGAAAAAGTTGCATTCGCCGATGCCAAATCAACAGTCTTTAATTTTTCTTGAATTTCATTAGCCTTTTTTATATACCCTTCATAGAGTTTATAGTGCTCGGTCATCATTTTTTCAGATAAACCATCAACTCCATTTATACTTTCAAAACTTTTTATCTCAAACATAAACTTTATATTATTAAATAAATAATTGTTAACCTGCCAGACTTCTCAAAGAAAAAATTTTAAGGCAAGTAATTAATCATCCAAATTTAAGCTTTCCCTAAGGTTTTATCACCCTTATGCCAGTTTGCTGGGCAACGCTCACCTGTTTGTAAGGCTTCTACAACGCGCAGGATTTCTTTAGTGTTTCTCCCTACTCCGCCATCAGAAACTAGGACATAACGCAAGATTCCATCCGGATCAATAATAAAAGTTCCGCGTTGAGATGCTCCGTCGTCATCAAGTACATTATAGACATCCGAAAGTTCATGGGTTGTGTCAGCAATAATTGGGTACTTTACCCCCTTTAGGCGATCGTCAGTTTCGAACCAGGCTTTGTGGGAATGCTCGCTGTCTGTACTTGCAGAAATAACTTCACAGTTAAGTTGTAAAAAGTCTTCGTAGTGCTTGCCAAATTCTTCAATCTCAGTCGGGCAAATAAAAGTAAAGTCTCTTGGATAAAAAAATAGTACTAACCACTTGCCATTATAGTCATGCAAAGAGGCTTTTTTGAATTCCCCTTGGTGATATGTTGTCATCTCTTCGAACACTGGTGCTGGCTGGCCAACTTGTGGCCCAAAACCAAACCCAACTTCGTTTTCTGTGTAGCCACAGCTGTCGCAATTACAATCGTGCATAAAACTCCTTTGTTAAAGTTTAATAGTTTATGTATTCATATTACGCTTTATATGCAGATGAATCAAATTGACCCCAAGTTGACCTCTTTAATCAAAAATGGTAGAGTGAAGACATCAAATAAATTTTAAATTTCCGCGCAGATAAAAGCTTTAAGCTGTTGAATTTCGAGAAAATGCGTATATTATCAACTATTTCTATTTTAGAATCGTCCATAATAAAGTTAAGTAAAATTTTGCTTAACTAATTTTCGCATTCAATTTACATCAGTAATTAGCCTTATCTCCACGTGGATATAAGGTGTTTATGTTAATAATTTATAGTGCCATCGGACTGATCATTGGTGGTGTAGCAGGATACTTAATCCGTCAAAGTCTGGCGTCAAAGAAAGTTTCTGGAGCAGAGTCCAGAGCAGAACGCATATTAGAAGACGCAAAAAATCGTGAGAAAGAAATGTTAATTGAGGCAAAGGCTCAAGCCATGGAAATCACCGATTTGGCGAAGAAGTCAGAAGCGGATTTTCGCGCTCAAATTGTGAGGTTTGAAGAACGTATAGATAGAAAAGAAAAAGAGTTAGATCAAAAATCAAACAATTTAGAACAGAAAGCTAACGATTTAGAAAAACGTTCTGATGCTCTAAGGAATGCCGAAGAAGGTATTAAAGAAGTAAAAGCAGAACAATTAGAAAAATTACAAAAGATTGCTGGCTTGACTAGAGAAGAAGCATCTAAAATTTTGATGGAGAATGCCGAGAAGGGTATTTCCGAAGAAATGATGAAATTGCATCGTAAATTGTTGAATGAGGCGCACGAAACAGCTGAACGTGAAGCTCGTAAAATCGTGGCGCAAGCCATTGAACGGATTGCTACAGAAGTGACTGCGGAAACCACAACTACCACAGTAATGATCCCGAACGAAGAAATGAAGGGACGAATCATCGGTAAAGAGGGTCGTAATATCAGAGCATTTGAACAACTAATGGGTGTAGAAATTTTGATTGATGATTCCCCTGATACAGTTGTGATTTCTGGTTTTAATTCGATTCGTCGTCATATTGCCAAACTTACTTTGGATAAATTATTGGTTGATGGTCGTATCCATCCAGCCCGCATCGAAGAAGCTTATGAAAAGAGTAAGTCTGAGATTAATGAACAGATAAAAAAAGCTGGCGAAGACACTGTCTATGAGCTAGGTATTACTAATTTCCCACCAAAGCTTGTGCACTTAGTTGGTCGTTTATTGTACAGAACTTCTTATGGTCAAAATATTTTGAAGCATTCTACAGAAATGGCAAAGGTGGCGGCTTTGATTGCGCAGGACTTGGATGCAGATGTGTCTATTGTGAAGCAAGGGGCTTTACTACACGATATCGGTAAGGCTCTTGATCAAGATATGGAAGGAACTCATGTGGAAATCGGTGCACGTATTGCTACAAAATTTGGTTTGGATCCCCGCGTAATTGAAGCGATTGAATCTCATCACCATGATACTGATGTATCTGAGCATGCTAACGCACATGCACCATTATCTATTGAGGCAATGATAGTAGATGCAGCAGATGGAATTTCTGGTTCTCGTCCAGGTGCCCGTAAAGATAGTTTTGAAAATTATGTGAAACGACTGGGTGATTTGGAGGATATTGCTAATTCATTTGAAGGGGTTGAAAAAACTTACGCGATTCAAGGTGGTCGCGAACTTCGCGTATTTGTAACTCCAAATCAGCTTGATGATTATGCTTGCCAAAAACTGGCGCGTGAAATTGCCAATCGTTTGGAAACTGAATTGAAGTTTCCAGGAGAAATTCGCGTGCATGTGATTCGTGATTACCGAGTTATTGAGTACGCGCGTTAATTCTAGAGAACTTTCAACAGACACAGGTTATTAAATGAAGAACTAGGAGAGATTAGAAAGAATTATTGATGGCAAAAATATTAATTATTGGAGATATTATGGGACGACCTGGCCGACTTGCTCTGCGTCAGGTTTTGCCCATTTGGAAAAAAGAGTTTGAGTTTGATGAATCACAGGATGTGATAGTTGGGAATGTCGAAAACTTAGCCCATGGCCGAGGCGTCACTCTTAACACGATTGCCGAGTTAGAAGCATTGGGTTTTGATGCGTATACTTCTGGCAATCATGTTTTTGAAACCGGCCCACATGCACAAGATTGCTTTGAGAAGTACGACAAAATTATTCGTCCGGACAACTACACTACGAATGTCTATGGTCATGGATTTTATCGTTTTGCAAAAAATGGTCAGCAGTATTTGGTGATCAACATTTCTGGCAGATTGTTTATGGATCTGAATAACCGGTTTAACAGCACCAATCCGTTTTTTGCTTTAGATAAAATTATTTCAGATCAGTCTCAAAAAGATGATATAATTATTGTAGATATGCATGCAGAGGCAACGGGTGAAAAAGTAGCGATGGGTTGGCATTTAGATGGTCGCGCTACTATTATGTATGGCACGCACACTCATGTGACTACTGGTGACGAGCGACTTTTACCTAAGGGTACAGCTTACCTGACAGATGTTGGTTTGACCGGAGCTTATGATTCTGTACTGGGCATATCCGTAGATGCTGCCATTGGACTTTTTTTGGAAAAGCATAAAATTAAAAATGATATTCCAGAAACCGGCCCAGCAGTTGTTAATGCTTTGTTGGTACAAACAGAAGGGAATCGCCCCGTTTCTATCAAACGTCTTCAAAAAATAGTGCATATTGAGAGTTAGTTTATCCAGTTTGCATGGTTATCAAAAACTAACTTGTGTACAATTGAACTTCAAGCAAATGAAATTTATTAAACCACAAAATATAGTAGCCCAAATGGGTTTAAAAACAGGACAGACTGTTGCTGATTTTGGTAGTGGGAGTGGATTCTATGCCTTGAGTGCTGCACAAATGGTTGGTAATACTGGTCAGGTTTTAGCAGTAGATGTTCAGAAGTCAAAGTTAACAGCAACTTTTTCCGCAGGCAGTCAGCAAGGTTTAAAGAATATTAAAGTGATTCAGGCAGATTTAGATAAACCGATTGACAACGCAATAGATGTCACATCTTGTGATGCTGTGATTTTGGCGAGCGTGCTCCATGAGGTAAAGCACCGAGATATGCTCTTGCAAAATGCCTATAAAGTTCTCAAGACTGGTGGTTTAGTCCTTGCAGTAGAGTGGAAAGCAGAGCATACTATTTTTGGTCCATCTTTGGAAAAACGGATTCCAGAAGATCAACTAGAGCAGGAACTTGCCAGTATTGGCTTGCATAAGGTAAAATCTATTCCAGCTGATATGTATCATTATGCCTTAGTATTTAGTAAATAGTTTTTAAAATTTTATGAATATAAAAGAGATAAATTGGTCTGAGGTTTTTTCAAGAGATTTTTGGTTCGGGATTGATCGATTAACAATTCACCTTAGCGATAAATTATTTTTATGGACAGGGGTGGGCTTGGTTGCCCTAAGTATTGTTTTACTGTTATACGCACGATTTGTGCATAATTATTTTTTGGCGAAGGTCGCGTTGCGAATTTCTAAAATATTTTTGATTATTGGTATTATTGAAGGCTTGTGGTATTTGCTACGAATACAATACATCCAAGCACTTGGTACCCGATTTACAGGAATGCTCATTTTACTTTGTGGGCTTGTTTGGTTGTATTGGCCAGTAAAATATCTTGTAGTTCACTATAAAACAGATATGGAAAAAGCCCAGCGCGATGCTAGTCGTGAAAAATATTTGCAGAAATAGAATTCAGTAATAACCCAGAAAAATTTTATTCTTACTTCACATCAAAAATGTCATGTTTAAAGCATGGCATTTTCAGTGCAAAATAAATTGGGTTCATGGGGTGAACGCTTGGCTGAAAAGCGGTATCTTAGGGATGGATACATTTTGGTGGCGAGAAATATTTATAACACTAAAGGTAAACGACTAGGGGAAATAGACCTAATCTTTAGAAGTGACAGAGAAATCATTTTTGTAGAAGTAAAAACTAGACGGCAAAATCGATTCGGATCCGCAACTCACGCTATTACAAAAACAAAAAAACAGCGTTTAGTTCGAGCAACTCACTGGTTTTTAAGAATTTTCCCTCATTATTCAGAGCTCCTACCGCGCATAGATCTTTGTGCTATTGATATTGACAAATCTTCTGTAAATGTTACAATAATACCACATGCAGTAACTTTAGATTATTGATGAGCCAGTGCTCATCTTTTTTAATAAATTAGAACAATTAAATAAAAGAATATGAATGATCAATTTGAACAAGCGTTAGCGCAGATCGCAGAGGAAAAAGGAGTTTCTCGCGAAGAAATCATCTCCATGATAGAAGCCTCATTGGCTGCTGCTTTTCGTAAAGATTACGGAGAAAAAGACCAGAACCCAGTTGTGGTTTTTAATGGTGAAAATTTATCTGCTAAAATCTATGATGAAAAAACCGTAGTCACTGGAAAAACTCTGGAATCTGAAGATCCAGAAACTTTATTAGACCCTGTGAAAGAAATAGATATTGAAGTTGCTAAGTTAGAAAAACCTGATGCCAAAACTGGTGATGTCATCAGAAAAGAAATCACACCAGCTGACGGGGTAGAATTCGGGCGCATTGCCGCACAAACTGCTAAGCAAGTTATTATTCAGAAACTTCGTGAAGCCGAGCGCAATGTACAGTTCTCGGATTTTAAGGCAAAAGAGCGTACTTTGGTAAACGGAATTGTACAACGAATTGAAGGTGATACAATCTTGGTAGACTTGGGTAAAGCTGTTGGTGTGTTGTTCCCGTCAGAGCAAATTCGAGGAGAACGTTATGAAATTGGCCAAAGAGTGAAGGTGTTAATCCTTCATGTTGAGCCGGCTACACGTGGCCCTAAAATTACTTTGTCTCGTAGTCATCCCGATATTGTTCGGAAGCTTTTTGAGATGGAAGTCCCAGAGATATTTAATGGAGCAGTGGAGATAAAAGCAGTGGCGCGGGAAGCAGGCAGTCGTTCTAAAATTGCAGTTGTCTCAACTCAGGAAGGGATTGATCCAATCGGTGCATGTGTTGGCCAAAAGGGCACTCGTGTGCAAACTATTATGGCTGAACTTGGCGGAGAGAAAATTGATATCATTGAGTGGAGCGAAGATCCTGTGAAATTTATAGCCAACTCACTTTCTCCAGCAAAAATTCTTAATGTTCAGCTAGATATGGAAGAAAAGGAAGCAAAAGTTGGTGTTTTGGAAGACCAGTTGTCATTAGCAATTGGCAAGGCTGGTCAAAATGTCCGTTTAGCAGCCCGTTTAACTGCTTGGAAGATTGATATTAATCAAGAAAATATGGGGGCAGATCCAG
>ERZ795041.5-NODE-5-length-106258-cov-8.591245_pt1 | contig 106258 bp, 86 predicted proteins | sample MGYA00375125_ERZ795041 | MGnify/ENA primary metagenome ERZ795041 (study PRJEB30170, sample SAMN03074214) | activated sludge metagenome | biome: Common Effluent Treatment Plant; feature: Wastewater; material: Activated sludge; isolation source: activated biomass in a...
AGCGAAGACCCCGTAAGCCTCAAGGGCCAAACCTGGGAAGGCATCAAGCAGTCCATCTCACAGACCGTGAACGATTACCTGAAGTAGGAAACGTGCCGAGCCAACCCATAGGGCACCTCGAGTAACCCTGAACGGCCGGCACATGCGCTTCTACCAGCTTGAACCACAAATTAGTCCGATCTGCTTGCTCCTTTTCCACATGACTTCCCCGGATGGCACATGGCGCCTGAGCGAAGTTTTTCGAGGTGCCCCACAGGCAACCATCGGGCGTGGTGGAACCCTGGCTGCCGCACCGGTTTCCGCCACCGTACCTTTGCGCTTCCCCGCCACCTTCGCCATCCATGAGCGACGCGATCAAGCACGAGTGCGGCCTGGCCTTCATCCGGCTGCGGAAGCCCTTGGCGCACTATCAGCAACAACACGGCAGCGCCCTGTACGGCCTCACCAAGCTGTACCTGCTGATGGAAAAACAGCACAACCGCGGCCAGGACGGCGCGGGCGTGGCCACCATCAAGCTGGACCCCCCACCGGGCACGGCCTTCATCGACCGCGAGCGCAGCACGGCCAAGGATGCCATCCAATTGATCTTCGGCAGCATCCACCGCGACATCGGGGCGGCCATCGCGGCCCAGCCCGCCCTGGCGCAGGACGCGGAACAACTGAAGCACGCTGCGCCGTACGTAGGCGAGGTGCTGCTGGGCCACTTGCGCTACGCCACCTTCGGCCGCGATGAACTGGAGAACTGCCACCCGAGGCGCCGGTTGAGCAACTGGATCACACGGAACCTGGTGGTGGCCGGCAACTTCAACATGACCAATGTGGACGAGCTCTTCGAACTGCTCGTCAGCATCGGCCAAGTACCCAAGGAGCGCAGCGACACCATGACCGTGCTGGAGAAGATCGGGCACTACTTGGACATGGAGAACGAGCGACTGCGCGCCATCCACCACCAATTGGGGTACAGCGACCGGCAGATCACGAAGATCATCGAGGAGAAGCTCGACGTGAAGAACATCCTCCAACAGAGCGCGATCGACTTTGATGGCGGCTATGCACTGGCCGGCCTCATCGGCCACGGCGACGCCTTCGTGCTGCGAGACCCGGCGGGCATCCGCCCCTGCTACTGGTACGCCGACGATGAGGTGGTGGTGGCCGCCAGCGAACGGCCCGCCATTCAAACCGCCTTCAACCTGAAGGCCGGCCAAGTGGTGGAGCTGGACCCTGGCAAGGCCCTGATCGTAAAGAAGGACGGGAGCTACGGCACCGAGCAGATCTTGGAACCGCTGGAGAAGCGGGCGTGCAGCTTCGAGCGCATCTACTTCAGCCGCGGCAGCGACGCCGACGTGTACCGCGAGCGCATCGCCTTGGGCCGCTCGGTGTGCCCGGCCATCCTGCAGGAGATCGACCACGACTTAGAGAACACCGTGTTCTCCTTCATCCCCAACACCGCCGAGGTGGCCTGCTACGGCATGCTCAAGGGAATGGAGGATGAACTGGACCGCGTGAAGGAACGGCGCATCCTGGAGCTGGGACCGTCGCCGGACCCGGCCAGGCTGCGGGCCATCCTCGCGCTGCGCCCGCGCCTGGAGAAGGTGGCCGTGAAGGACGCCAAACTGCGCACCTTCATCACCAACGACAACGACCGCGCCGATCTGGTGGCCCACGTGTACGACATCACATACGGCACCGTACGTCCCGGGCGCGACAACCTGGTGGTGATCGACGACAGCATCGTGCGCGGCACCACCCTGCAGCAAAGCATCCTCAAGATGCTGGACCGGCTGGAGCCCCGCAAGATCGTAGTGGTGAGCAGCGCCCCGCAGGTGCGCTACCCCGACGGCTACGGCATCGACATGGCCAAAATGGGCGATCTGGCCGCGTTCCGTGCCGCCATCTCCCTGCTGCAGGAAACCAAGCAGGAAAACATCATCGACGACGTGTACGACCGCTGTGTGAACATGGTGGAAAAGCCCATCACCCAGCAACAGAACCTGGTCAAGGACATCTACCGGCCCTTCACCGCTGAGCAGGTCAGCCAACGCATTGCCGAGATGCTCACCCCGCCCGGCCTGAAAGCCGCGGTGTCATTGGTATACCAAAGCATCGAGGGCCTGCATGCCGCCTGCCCGGGCCACACGGGCGACTGGTACTTCACGGGCGACTACCCCACCCCCGGCGGCAACCGCGTGGTGAACCGCGCCTTCATCAACTGGCACCAGGGCAAGAACGTGCGCGCCTACTGAGTTCCGGGAGCGTCCAGGCCGTCCACATACTTCCTGTCGTTGGCCAGGCGCGGCACCTTGCTTTGGGCATCGTTCATGCCGCGCTCCTTCATCCAGGCCGCGAAGCCGCCGCGCCGCACCGGCACGATCACCAATGGGCGCAGCACCTTGCCGGTGATCAGGTCTTTGTAGTAGGGATTGCGCTTCTGCAGCGCAGCATCAATTGCTTGCGCAAGAGCGGCCATGTCGGCGGGCGGTTGGGCAAACTCGATGTGCCACTCGTGGAACGGCAGCCCCCCACCGGGCGGCGCCGCCTGCGGTGCCACGGTGAACTCGGCCACCTCGCAGGGGTTCAGGGCTACCGCTTCCTGCAAGGCTCCCTCCACCTCCCCGGCGATCACGTGCTCGCCGAAAGCGCTGGTGAAGTGCTTGGTGCGCCCGGTGACCACAATGCGCGGCGGCACCAGCGATACGAATTTCACCGTGTCACCGATCTCATAACCCCAAAGGCCCGCATTGGTGTTCAACACCAGTGCGTAGTTCACCCCCAGCTCCACCTCGCCGATGGACAGGCGGCGCGCCCCGGGGTTGCCCACCTCATCGGCCGGAAGGAATTCGTAGTAGATGCCGTTGTCCACCACCAGCAACAGGCCCTCGCCGGGCCCTTGGTCCTGGTAGGCGATGAAGCCTTCGCTGGCGGGGAAGGTTTCCACGCGGTCCACCGGCCCGCCGATCAAGGCTTCCAAGTGGCTGCGGTAGGGGCCGTAGTTCACCCCGCCGTACACAAAAAGCGAAAAGTTGGGGAACACCTCCAGGACGCTGGCCTTGCCGGTGCGGGCCAGCAGGCGCTCGAAGTACATCTGCACCCAGGCGGGGATCCCGCTGATCAGGCGTAGGTCCGCGTGCATGGTCTCGCCCACGATGGCCTCCACCTTGGCTTCCCAATCCGTGATGCTGTTGGTGGCGAAGCTGGGCAGGCGGTTCCTCAGCAGGTAGCGGGGCACGTGGTTGGCCACTATGCCGCTCAACCTTCCGCTGGGGATGGCGCCCTTGCGGTCCAGCACCGGGCTTCCCTGCAGGAAGATCATCTTGCCGCCGGTGAACGAGGCGTTCCCCGTGCGGGCGATGTAGGCCAGCAGCGCGCGGCGCGCGCTGCCGATGTGGTTGGGCAGGCTGGCCTTGGTGATCGGGATGTATTTGGCGCCGCTGGTGGTGCCGCTGGTCTTGCAGAGGTACAGCGGCCGACCCGGCCAAAGCACGTCCTGTTCCCCGGCTATAATGCGGTCGATATAAGGACGGAATCCTTCGTAATCGCGCAGGGGCACGGCCTGCACCAGGCTGGCATGGTCCGTGACGTGCCCCAATCCGTGCTCCTTCCCGAAGCGGGTATCCCTGCCCGTGGCCAGCAGCGCGCGCAGCACGTTGAGCTGCGTGGCTGCGGGCTGCATCGCCGCCCGCATCGCGCGGGCCGCGGAGCGCTTGGCCCAGAGCATCGCTATGGCGGACCTGATGGACATGCCGCTATTGGAAGGAGATGTACATCTGCGGGTCGATCGGCGTGCCGCTGCTCCACAGCTCGAAATGCAGGTGCGGACCCGTGGTCTGCTCACCGCTGTTGCCCACAATGGCGATCGCTTCCCCGGCCTTCACCTTTTCGCCCGGCTTTTTCAACAATACCGCATTGTGCTTGTAGATGCTCACCAAGTCCAGGCGGTGCTGCACTTGGATCACGTAGCCCGCGTCGCTGGTCCAGCTGGCCAGGATCACGGTGCCGTCCAGGCAGGCCTTCACTGCTTCATCGGCCTTGGTCACCACATCAATGCCGTAGTGCCCTTGGCCCGCGTCGAAGGTGCTGGTGACCACCCCGCGCAACGGCGGGAAGAAGAGCAGCCCGGAAAGGCCGAGGCGTTCCAGCGAAGTGGGCGTGCCGGCCGCGTGCACGCTGTACGCCTCCTCGGCGCGGATCTTCCGGCGCATCAGGCTGTCCGCGCGCGAGGGCTGCAGGTCCGCCGACGACGGTGCCTTCACCGTGGGCACCGTCAGCGTGATGCTGTCGGCGGGCATGTTGCCGCTGAGCACGTTCTTCAGGTTGTCGATGTAGGCATCGCGGACGGCCATCAGCTGTTCGAGCGAATCGGCCGTGAGGGTGGCCCGATAGGCGTTCATCTTCACGCGCTGGTCCGTGTAACCGGGGATGTATTCCTTCAGCGGGGTATACACGATCACGGCGGCCACGAACAGTGCGTTGAGGATGAAGAGCACCACCGCCAACAGGATCACGTTCATCCGCGAGAGGCGGAAACTGAAGCGTTCCTCATAGGTGGATTCGTTGATCAGCACGGCGCGGTACTTACTGCGCAGTTTGCGGATCAAGCGCCTGCGGCGGAGCTTGCGCCGCTGGCTGGCTGATGGTTGGGCTTCGGCCATGGGTCCGCGCAAAGGTGGGGCTTGGATCCGTTCCGGCCGTTCACCTGAAGATCAACGGTCCGGCCCTTGCCTTGCATCAATGCCCCGGGGCTTCACCTCCGTTCAGTCCGGCAATTACCTTTGAGCTACACTGTGCCGCACAACCCGGCCCACAAACCACTGGTTGCACATCGATCTGCCTTATGCCATGACGAACCCTGCCTTGCGCGCCATGCGCATGATCCCCTTGGTCCTCCTGCTTCCGCCCGCACAGCAAGTTGTCTCGCAAATACCATACAACCCAGCCACCTTGGGCCAGATCGCGGAAGCCGAAAGGCACATTCCGGCACATGGCACCTTGCGCAATGGCGGACCGCCCACCCGCGGTTTCGACATGAAGTATGCACGGTGCGAATGGAACTTGGACCCGGCGGTGCACTACATCAGTGGATCGATCACCTCGTGGTTCACGGCCACTGCGGACTTGGACCAGGTGATCTTCGACCTCAGCGACGCCTTGGAGGTGGACGATGTGGTGATGCACGGCAATGCGCTCACGTTCACCCATGGTCCGGGCACCCAGTTGGTGATCGACCTGCCCGCCACCCTGCCCGCAGGCCAATTGGATTCGTTGACGGTGATCTATCAGGGCGCCCCGCCCAACACGGGTTTCGGCAGCTTTGTTACCGAAACCCATGCAGGCGTGCCGGTGCTGTGGACGCTGAGCGAGCCGTACGGTGCCAAAGACTGGTGGCCTTGCAAGGACGACCTCAACGACAAGATCGATTCACTGGATTGCTTGGTCACCGTACCGATCGGCAACCGCGCCGCCGGCAACGGGCTGCTGGTGGGCGCGGACACCACCGGCGACCAAGTGACCTGGCACTGGCGCAGCCGCTATCCCATTGCCCATTATTTGGTGGCTACGGCCGTCACCAACTACCTGGTGGACGAGCAGTACGCCCAGTTGACGGACGGCGATCTGTTGATGCTCACCTATGCCTACCCGGAAAGTTTCAGCAACGCCGTATCGGCGGCCACCGCCGTGCTGCCGGTGATCACGCTCTTCGACTCGCTCTTCGGCGCCTATCCCTTTGCCAATGAAAAATACGGCCACGCCCAGTTCAGCTGGGGCGGGGGCATGGAGCACCAAACCATGAGCTTCATGGGCAGCTTCCACCCGGAGATCATGGCGCATGAACTGGCCCATCAATGGTTCGGCGACAAAGTGACCTGCGGCAGTTGGGCGGAACTCTGGCTCAACGAAGGCTTTGCCACCTACCTCAGCGGCTTGAGCTATGAACACTTGGCCCCGTTCTATTGGCCTATTTGGAAGCGCAACCTGGTGAACCAGATCACCGGCCAGCCCGGCGGAAGCGTGTTCGTCACGGATACCTTGGACAACAACCGCCTGTTCGACAGCCGGCTCACCTACAACAAGGCCGCCATGGTGGTGCACATGCTGCGCTGGGTATGCGGCGACAGCGCTTTCTACGCTGGCTTGCGCAACTACCTGGACGATCCCGAACTGGCCTACGGCTCCGTTACCACCGCAGATCTGCAATCCCACCTGGAAGCCGCCTCGGGCCTGGACCTCACGGGCTTTTTGGCGGACTGGTACACCGGCGAGGGCTATCCCTCCTACACCACCGTTTGGTCACAGGATGACGCGGGCACGGTGACCGTCACCCTCTCGCAGGCCACCTCCCACCCGTCCGTGGATTTCTTCGAGCTCCCCGTTCCGCTGCAGTTCCTGGGCGAAGGGCAGGACAGCACCGTGGTGTTGAACAACACCACCAACAACCAGGTCTTCAACTTCCATCTGCCCTTCGCAGTGGATTCCGTAGCCTTCGATCCGGAAATCTGGTTGATCAGCAGGCAGAACATCGTGACCCGCGTGGGGACATCGGAAAGTGGCCAAGGAGCGCTGCTGCTACGGCCCAATCCGGCAACCGACCGCATCGCCTGGCATGTTCCTGCCGGATTTATCCCGCGTACCTTCCACGTGTGGGATGCCCATGGGCGCCTATTGGCCGTCGGGGGCGATGTTCGTTCGGGCCATTTGAACATTGCCCGGCTGGCGCCTGGCGCCTACACGCTGGAATTGCGGGGTGGCACGGATTCCCTGCGGGCGCGCTTCGTCAAGGAGTGAGTCGGGCCTCCAGCATCCGCCGCACGTATTTGCCCAGCACGTCAAACTCCACGTTGGCCATGTGGCCCGGCGCCAAGGTGCGGAAGGTGGTGTGCGCGTGCGTGTAGGGGATCACCGCCACGCTGAATGAGCGATCGTTCAGTGCCGCGATGGTGAGGCTCACCCCGTTCAGGCACACCGAGCCTTTCTCCACCAGCAGTTCCGCTTGCCCTGGCAGGGAGAAGGAAAACCACCAACTGCCCTGGTGCTCTTGCCGGGCAAGGCATTCCACCGTGGTGTCCACGTGGCCCTGCACCAGGTGCCCGTCCAGGCGGTCGCCTAAGCGGAGGCTGCGTTCCAAGTTCACTTCGTCGCCCGCGCGCAGGGCGCCGAGGTTGCTGCGCTGCAAGGTTTCCTCCACCGCCGTCACGCGGTAGCGGTCGCCCATCAACTCCACCACCGTCAGGCAAACCCCGTTGTGCGATACGCTTTGGTCCACCTGTAGTTCACCCGCCATGGGCGCCTGCACCACCAGGTCCGCATTGGTGCCGGAGGGGCGCACTTCCACCACGCCGCCCACCTGCTCCACAATGCCGGTAAACATCAGTTGCGTTGTGCGTGGTTGCCCCCGAGGACATGCACATAACCCTTCAACACTTCGGTCCGCGTGCCGTCCAAGTGCTTGAAGAAAACCGTGCAGACATAGAAGTACACGCCGTCCGGCACCGGCTCGCCGGTGTTGCCCAGCGTGCCGTTCCAGCGGATGGCGGGGTCGTTGGTGCTGAACACCTCCTGGCCCCAGCGGTTGAACACGTGCAGGTCGATCTCCTTCACGCCGCGGTACGGGAAGGGCACGAAGAAGTCGTTCACCCGGTCGCCATTGGGCGAAAACACGTTCGGCAGTGTATAGGAAGGGCAATTGTCGCCGCATACCTGGTTGCTGAACGCACTTTCATTGCCCACCGAATCGATGGCCGTTACCACATAGCAACCCGCCACCGAGCTGCCGTCGGTGTGGGTGAACAGCGTGTCCGTGGCACCGGTGATGGTGTGGATCAACACCATTTCGCCGCCCAAGCTGTCGGTGAACCAGATGTTGTAGCGGTGCGTGTCGTCCGCGCAGTCGTTGTTCGGGTTGGTCCAGGTGAGGGTGTTCAGCGGCAGCTCGCAATCGTTCACCAAAGACAGCGTGGGCGGGCAGGGCGGCGTAAGATCCACCGGTGATGCGCACACCTCCTGGCTGAAGTTGATCAAGGGCGACACGATGCCCGGGTCGTTGTAGCCGCCGAAGGCCTTTACATAGTAGCAGTAGCTCTGTCCGTTCACCAGGCCCGTATCCACGTACACGGGCTCCGTGGTGCTGCCCACGAATGTGAACACCCCCCCGATCTGCCGGAACACGTCGAACTGCGTGTTGAGCCAAGGCGTTTGGAAATTGATGTGCAGGGTGACTTGCTGGTCATCGGGTTCCGCCGTGATGAAGACGCTGGACGCCGTGTTGCCCGGTCCGATCAAGGTATTGCCGTTGCTCCCGTACAGTTCCACGCGGTAGGCATGGCCGTTGGTTCGCGTATCCAGGCCTTGGTCGAGGAAGGCCGTGTCCGGATTGGCAAGGAAAGGCGATGGATCGCTGGTATGCACGAGTTCCGTGGCGGAGGTGAGGCCGTTTCCGCGGTAAAGCTTGAACAGGTAGGGGCCGGGAAACTGGAGCGTGTCCAGGTCGTAGGCGTTGCTCCAGCGCACGGTGTCCACGCCTGCGGCCAGGTCGGTGGTTCCCACGCTCACATGCGTCATGATCGGCACCTCGCGCCTCAGCATGTTGCAGAATTCCTCGCTGGCATAGCTCCGCGCACCATCGGCGAAGGTGGCCACCACCATGTAGCAATAGGTGACCCCAAAGGCCAGCCCGGCGTCGGTGTAGGTTGTGCTGTTCAGCCCGCTGGTGCTGCCGATGTACTGGTAGCCGGTATAGGCGGGCACGTCCGTTTCGCAGTGCCCGTGCACAAAGCCGTAGGAGCCCTGCCTGCGATAGATGCGGTATCCGGTGGCATTGGCGCAGATGCTGGGGTCCCAAGTCAATTCCATCACCGCTCCATTGGGGATGGCCGAGGGGTTTTCGGGGGCGGGGGCCACCACGGTGATGTTCACCGTCTTATAGTCCTGTAATTGCACGGGGTTGTAGTTGTCCCGTGCATTGAAAACCACTTGCCACGGTTGCTGCCTGACATGGGAGCAGTTGGTGTTCCAGGTGAAATTCCCGAAGACGATGTTTTGCGCGGGGTTGGAGCTGAACACCGCCGGCGAGCTCGCCACTTGGAAGGGCGCCCCAAAGGCGTTCAAGGTGATGGTCTGGCCCGCATCGGCATCTGAGGCCTGCACGGAGAGCGCCACTTGGTCGCCGGCTTCCACGCAAAGGTCCTGCACGGAAGCGATCACGGGCGGCACGTTGTTGCACGGGCCTACGATCACCTGCATGTCGCGTTCCACCCAACCGATGCTCACCCACTGGCCGTTGATCTTGCGCCACTGGCGCACCTTGAAGGCGATGTTGTAGATGCCTGCCTGCTGCGGACTGTTCCATGTGATCGTGCCCGTGGCCGGGTCGATCGCGTACTGGTTGTTCGGACCGGGCACCACTTGGTCCGGGAACAGATAGCCTGGAATGGGGTTGCCAATGCCGTCGGGTGGAATGTTCAGGTCGCCGCCCAAGCATACCATGGGTTCAAAGGAGAGGCTGTCCCCATCGGTGTCGTACGCGCCGGGGTTGTGGACCCAAGGCTGCCCCAAACAGGCATTTTGTATGGGGGGGTTCAGGAATTGAGGGGTGCAATTGTTGCCGGCCACGCTTATCACCAACTCGGTTTGCACGCACATCGGCACGTTCACCGACCCGGGGATGTTCACCACGTCGGCCACGCGGTTGGGATCGATGAACTGCAGCAGGTACACGCCGGGGCCGGGATACACGTGCTGCTGGATGTACAGGTTGCGCTGGGTTTGGATGCCGGCCACCGTCAATACCGTGGAGTCATCGCGGGCAATGGTGTCCGGCAGGGTGCCATCGCCCCATGTCATCACAAATTCGGGCCGGTCCGCCGGTGAGTTGGGGTTGGTGTAGGTGATGATGGTGACCTCGTAGGTAAGGCTGCCGGGGCCTCCCACGTGGCACACCAGGATCTCACCGGCCTCGTTGTGCGTAGCCGAGGCCGATGCCGCCCAAGCCAGCAGCACGGCAACCCATAACGTGCGGAGGAATGCGCCCATGGAACCGGCAAAGTTCGCGAATTCCAGGCCAAGCCTTCCTTGGTGCCTCCGCCTTTCCCCCGATCACCGGTGCCGTTGCCCGGTATTTCCACATTTTTCCGCGTGGTGTGCGGGCTGGTCCTTGGTTTTTGGCTCAGGGTTGGCAACTTCGCCCCGGATGGCAAGCGCACACAAAAAGCTCGATGCCCTGCCGGCAACGGCCATCGCGGGCAACGACATCACCAGCAGTTGCCTGTACGTGGGTGCCATCGCGCTGATGCATGCGGGCGTGTGGGCGGTAGGCGCGATGTTGCTGGTGGCGGGCGTGCTGTTCCTTTTCCGCAAGATCTACGGCGAGGTGGTGGGCGCCCTGCCGCTGAACGGCGGTGCGTACAACGTGCTGCTCAACACCACCAACAAGTACAACGCCAGCATCGCGGCCTGCCTTACCATCCTCAGTTACATGGCCACGGCAGTGCTCAGCGGCACCACGGCCATGTACTACTTGGCATCGGTGGTGCCCGCTGTTCCGGTGCTTTGGGCCACGGTGGTGGTACTGGCGGTGTTCATGTTGCTGAGCATCGCCGGCATCGGCGAATCCTCCTTGGTGGCCACAGTGATCTTCATCGCCCACTTGGCGATCATGGTGCTGTTGATCCTGGCCTGTGTGTGGTATGTGGCCCGCAACGGTTTCGGCCTGATGCAGCTCAACTGGTCCATGCCCGTGCCCGGCGGACGCGGAGTATTGGTGGCGCTCTTCCTGGGGTTCAGCACGGCCATGCTGGGGGTTACCGGCTTTGAGTCCTCCTCCAACTATGTGGAGGAGCAGAAGCCGGGCGTTTTCCCGCAAACCCTGCGCAACATGTGGATCGCCGTGTCGGTGCTCAACCCTTTGATCGTGCTCTGCGCCCTGATGGTGATCCCCTTGGCCTCGGTGCCCGACCACGAGGAATCCATGCTGTCGTTCATGGGCTTGAACGTGGGCGGGCGCTGGCTGGCCACCTTGATCAGCATCGATGCGGCGGTGGTGCTGTGCGGGGCCGTGCTTACCAGCTACGTGGGGGTCACCGGCCTGATCAAGCGAATGACCTTGGACCGGATCCTGCCGCAGGCCCTGCTCAAGGAGACCAAGCGGGGCAGCTCGCCGCGCATCATCATCCTGTTCTTCCTGCTCTGCCTTTCGGTGCTTTTCCTTACCAACGCGGACACCACGGCCTTGGCCGGCGTTTACACCATTTCCTTCCTCACGGTGATGGCCTTCTTCGCCTTCGGCAACTTCCTGCTGAAGATCAAGCGTGCACGCCTGCCGCGCCCCGAAACCGCCAGCGTGGCCACGGTGTCCATCGCCACACTGGGCGTGGTCGCCGCGCTCTATGGCAACATGCGCCTCAACCCCAAGTACCTGGTGTTCTTCCTGCAATACTTCGTACCGGCCATGCTGGTGATCATCATCATGCTGGGCCGCAAGGTCATTTTGGAGTACCTGATGGTCTGGGTGAGCGGCTTCGTGGAAAGCGTGCCCGGCTTGGCCGTACTGGGCCGCTTCACCATCTCGCGCACCATCCGCCAGCTCAACCGCCAGGAGTTCGTCTACTTCACCAAGGGCGACGACCTCTCGGTGCTCAACCGCGTGATGATGTACGTGGAGGCCAACGAGATCACCCGCAAGCTGAAGATCGTCACCGTGCTCAAGGAGGGCGAACACGTGCGACAGACCTACCGCGACGACATGAAGGTGCTGGACCGCGCCTACCCGGACATCAGCATCGAGTTCATCGAGGTACAGGGCGAGTTCGGCCCGGCGTTGGTGCACCGCCTCAGCACGGAGTGGAACATCCCGCCCAACTTCATGTTCATCGGCTCACCGGGCGACCGCTTCCCCTACCGCCTGGCCGATCTCGGCGGGGTTCGTCTGATCATCTGACGGCCCGGGACCGCCACAGGTCCTTGCCGTATACGCGGTACCGCTTCCACACCGTACCGCCCAAGCGCTCCAGCTCGGCGCGCATCAGGCGGTTGGTCTCCAGCACCAGGTGGCTGTCGAAATGGGCGTAGCCGCGCCGGCGGGCTTCCTCCAGCAAGGCGTTCGCCAGCAGGCAGGTGAGCCCGTGTCCTTGAAGGTCCGGTCGCACGGCCCCAAGCAACAGGTTCAATTGCCGCGAGCGTTTCATGGCGCCCAGCACGTGTATGAAGCCAAAGGGGAAAAGCCTTCCCCGCGCCTTGCGCAGCCCCTCGCCCATGTCCGGCATGCCGACCACGAAGGCTGCGGCCTGTGCGTTGCGGTCCACCACCACCTTCACCAACCCGGGGTCCAGCACCGGCATGTATTGGGCGGCGAGCTTGTTCATGGCGGCCTCGTCCATGGGCACAAAGCCCAAGAGGCCTTTGTAGCTTTCGTTCACCAACCGCAGCACGGGCACTACCCATGGTCGCAAGGCTTTCCGTGAAGCGATCGGCAACACGCGGTACTCCCCGTTGCACAACAGGCGGTCCGTGATCCGGCGGTATAGGGCCGGCATTTCGCGGGGCACGGTGGTCTTGTAAGCCAGCGCGTCCGAAACCTTCCCGTAGCCCAGCGCTTCGATGTGTTTGGGCAGGAAGGCCGGGTTGGCGGGCGTGGCCAGCACGGGCGGGTGCTCGAAACCTTCCACCTGTGCGCCCTGAGGGTCTTTGTCGCTGAGGCCAAAGGGGCCGATGATGCGTTGCATGCCCATGCTGCGCGCCCAGTGTTCCACGGCGCCGATCAAGGCGGCGCTTACGGCCGGGTCGTCCACGGTGTCCAACTGGTAGAAGCGCGCGGTGCGCTCCCCGTGGATGCGGTTGTGGTTGCGGTGCACAAGGCCCATGATGCGGCCTGTGCACTGTTTCCCCTGCCAAGCAAGAAAGCGCACCGTATCACAATCGTTCAACACGGCATTCCGGCGGGGATCATGGAAGGCATGCTCGTCCGCCCACACCGGGGGCACGAAGTTGGGCCGCTGGCCCGGGAGCCGCTCCGGCAAGTGGATGTAGCGCCGCAGGTTTCGGGCATCCTTGACTTCCTCCACACGGAACGGAGCTGCGGGCATGGCATAAGCGCAGGGCGAAGATACCGGGGCGTGTGGAGCGGTCAGTCCTTCACCTCCACCACAAAGCGGAAACCGGGATTCCCCTTGTACCCCGCCAGCTCTTCTTCAGTGCCTTCGCGGAACACCGCCCGGTCCGGGGGCACACCGGCCTGTTGCAAATAGGCGGCCACCCTGCTGCGGCGTACTTCGCCCAACTCCTTCACCGCTTGTTGTGCAGCAGCGGCCCCAACGGCTTCCACGCAACGTTCGGCTTCGGCGTTGCCTTTGGTGGCCGGGCTGCGGGCATCCAGAAAGGCTAAGAAGCTGCTGTCGCGCAGGCTCAGTTCCACCACGCGCAAACTGTCCGCCTTGCCCAAGGGTGCGTGCAGGCCCAAGTGCTCCATCTTCAGGCGCCGGGCAGCCCATTCCTCCATTTCCTGTTGTGTATCGGCGACAGGAACCAACGCGACCTGTAGTTCGGGCTTTTCCTTCAGCAGGGCGGCCAAGGCGTCCAGCGCCTGGCGCTGTTCCTTGCCCATGGCTGTGGCCAAGGGTGGAAAGCGCACCTCCTCCACGCCGGCATCTTCCTTGGCGCCGAATGCACCGGCCACCAGCTTCACCGGTGCAGCCACTGCCTTCACCACCAGGTTCTTCAGCACTTGCCACACAATGGGCCACGGTTTGAATTCCGGGTCGTTCAGGTCGCCCTTCACCGGAATGTCCAGGTCTATCTTACCGTGCACGTCTTTGAGCAGCGCGGCGCCGAGCCGCAGGGGCAGCACGTAGATGCCGGTGTCGTGCACGGCGGTCTTTTTGCCGAATTGCAGCCGGTCCACCCGCAGGTGGTTCCTGCTGTCGATCCGCCCGTCGTGGATGGTGGTGGTGCCTTGATAGGCCAATTTGCCAGCCAGGATCGGATGTGCGGCATACCAGCGGCTGTATGCATCCAGATCGGGCAGCACCAGGTCGTTCACGGAAAGGTCCGCGGCCACATTGCGGAAGTTCCCGGGGTCGAACTTGAAGGTGCTCTGCAGCATGCCGCGCCCGTTCAGCCGTGCCGAAGCGGCGAAGTCGGCCGTTCCTCCGGCCGTGGTGATGCGGCTGCTGTGCACGCTCAATTGGTCCAGGGTGTAGCGGAAGGGCTTCTCGGGGGTGAAGTCCTCGAATTGCACGGTGCTGTTGGTCACCACCAAGCTATCGGCGGTGTACTGGTTGGCCACGAATTCCTGGCCCAGCATGCGGATGTAGTCGGCTAGCATCACGAAGATGTTGGCAGGGTCTGCGGCGAATGCGGCCGTGGTGCTGTCGTCGGTGGTGGCGTCCATCTTCAGCGCCTTGGTCCACGTGTTGCTGCCATCGGCCCATTGCTGGAAGCGGGTTGAGAACCCGTCGATGTGTACACGGGTGATCCGGAAGAGCTGGTCGCGTGCGTTCAGTGTGTCCAGCACCGTGCGTCCCTGCCGCAGGGCGATCAGCGATTGACCGTCCGCGCCGGTGACCTGCAGTCCATTTAGCGCCAGGTTGCCGCTGGCGGCCAATGCGGCGGTATCGGCCCAGCTGTCCTCCAGGTTCAGCCCTAGGTCGAGGCTTCCGTGCAGGGCGGTGGTGTGCATCAGGTCCTGCAGGTAGGGCAGTAGCGGCTCCAAGGCCAAGGAGAGCAGGTCGGCATGCACGGCATACAGGCTGCGTTCGGTGTCTATCTTGAAGGTTCCGCCCAGCTCGCCGCCACCGTCGATGGTGAGGTGCAGGTCGAAATCCATCCGTGCATGTTGGGAAGTAATGCGGCTGCAATTGGCCATCAGGCCGGAGATGCCGATGGGTGCCTTCAGCAGATCGCTGGCATACACGATCCTTCCCCCGGCAAGCTGGATATCCTCCATGCTGAACAGCACCGGGACGGTGTCCTCCGCATCGGCCGTTCCCTCCCCTGCACCCAGTTCAAGCAGGTCGCTGAAATTGAACCGTTCCCCGTGCTGTTCAATGTGGAAATAGGGGTCGCGGATGCGCAGCTGGCGGAAACGCCAGTGTTTGTTCCGGAACCCGCTCCACAGGTCGCTTTTCACGGAAATGGAGCGCCAGGAGACAAACACTTCGCCGCCGTCCGGTTCCATGCACTTCACCCCGTCCAACGCATAAGTGAAGGTGAAGGGGTTCAGGGTGATGCTTTCGATGGTCACCCGGCGGTTGATCCACTCCACGCTGTGTGCCTCGATGTAGCGCTTCAGCAGGTAGGGCAACAGGTAGGCCGTGAGCCCCAGGAGCAGGGCCACCGTGCCCGCAGCGATCAAAAGCCAGCGCCGCAACCCCCTCCCCCGCCGGAGTGTTTGTTCGGGAACCATGGGTGCAAATGTCCGAACTGGAGCGCTGCGCCACCTGCCGGGGCGACCCCGTCCGTGATATTCCACCAGTCCTGCATAAAGCCTTCAGGAACCGCCCATTAAGCAGGTCCCTTTTCAACTTCGTATCTTTGTGGCGCCGGTGCCGGCAGTACTGCTGGCGGTTGCATCCGGGAACCAACATACAACCATGAGCGATTATACCCAGATCCCGTTGATCAACGACGCAAGTTCGCGCCAGTTCGAAATGGAAGTGGAGGGCCGCATGGCCAAGGTGGAATATGAACTGAACGGCACCAAAATGTTCCTGACGCACGCCAAGGTGCCCAAGGCACTGGAAGGAAAGGGGGTGGGCGTGGCCATTGTGGAACGGGTGTTCAATTACATCGAAGAGAACAACCTGAAGTTGGTGCCCATGTGCGCATTCGTCACCGCACACCTGCGCAAGCACCCCGAGTGGAAACGCATCGTGGAAAAGGGCGTGGAGGTGTGAACGACGACGGGCCGCCTAATTTCGCGCCCCCGGAAGATCGGGCTTGAAAACATCCCGGGCTGCGGGCCCGGCCGGAAAGAATGTCGGTACGCGTAAGGTTTGCACCCAGCCCCACGGGGCCGTTGCACATGGGCGGAGTGCGCACCGCGCTCTACAACTACTTGTTCGCGCGCAAGCACGGCGGGCAATTCCTGCTGCGGATCGAGGATACCGACCAAACGCGGTTCGTGCCGGGGGCGGAGGAATACATCCGCAAGTCTTTGGCCTGGTGCGGCCTGAGGACCGATGAGGACCCCTGGCAGGGCGGCCCGCACGGACCCTACCGCCAAAGCGAACGCAAGCACCTCTACCGGTCCTATGCCGAGCAGTTGGTGAAGGAGGGCAAGGCCTATTATGCCTTCGATACGGCGGATGAGCTGGAAGCCATGCGCGAACGCCTTAAGGCGGCGGGGGCATCAGCCCCCGCCTACAACGCGGTCACGCGCGACCACATGCGCAACAGCCTTTCGCTCAGCACCTCCGAAACGCAAGAGCGGATCGACCGGGGCGACGCGCACGTGATCCGCCTGAAGGTGCCCCGGCAGGCCGAGGTGCGCTTCGAGGACCTGATCCGCGGATGGGTGACCGTGCACAGCAGCCACTTGGACGACAAGGTGCTGTACAAAAGTGACGGCATGCCCACATACCACTTGGCCAACATCGTGGACGACCACCTCATGGGGATCACCCACGTGATCCGCGGCGAGGAGTGGCTGCCCAGCGCCCCGACGCACGTGCTGCTGTATGAGGCCTTCGGGTGGGAAAGGCCCGCCTTCGCCCACTTGCCGCTGATCCTCAAGCCGGACGGCAACGGCAAGCTCAGCAAGCGCGACGGCGACCGCCTCGGTTTCCCCGTGTTCCCCTTGGATTGGCAGGATCCCGCCACCGGCGAGCGCAGCAGCGGCTATCGCGAACGCGGGTACTTCCCCGAGGCCTTCATCAACATGCTGGCCCTGCTGGGCTGGAACCCGGGCACCGACCAGGAGGTCATGTCCCTGGAAGAACTCACCGCCCTGTTCGACCTGGAGCGCGTGCACAAGGGCGGCGCCCGGTTCAACCCCGAGAAGGCGCGCTGGTTCAACCAGCAGTACCTCCGCCAGCAGCCGGACGCGGAACTAGGGGCCCAACTCCAGCAATTGTTGGCCACCAAGGGCATTGCCTCCACCGGGGAAAAAGCCGTTGCGGCGGCCGCCCTGCTGAAAGAGCGCGCCACCTTCGCAGCGGACATGCTGGAGGGTGAATACCTCTTCACCACCGGCTCACCCTTGGAGCACAACAGGGAGGCCGTGGATGAGCTGCAAAAGCGCTGGAAGCCGGGTACCACCGCCGCACTGGCCACCTTCATCGCCAAGGTGGGCGCCATCACGGTGGCCGATGCTCCCGCATTTGAACAGGCCTTCAACCAGGCGTTGGAGGAGCACGGGTTGAAAATGGGACAGCTCATGCCCGCTTATCGGCTGTGCGTGGCCGGGCGGATGCAGGGACCGGGCATGTTCGACGTCAGCGCGATCTTGGGCCGCGATGAAGTGCTTTCCCGCTTGGAAACCGGCCTGAAGACCGGATCGACATGGGGCTGATCGAAGTGAAGGGAATACGGGTGTATGCCTACCATGGCTGCCTTTCCGAGGAGGGCCGCATTGGTGGGCACTACCGCGTGGATGTGGCGGTGGAAGGCGACATGGCGCGTGCCGAGCGGTCCGACAAACTTGCCGACACCATTGACTACAGCCGGGTAACGGCCATTGTGGTGGAGGAAATGGCCGTGCGCTCCAAGCTGATCGAGCATGTGGCGGCACGTATCCTTGCGGCCTTGCACAAGGAGTGGCCCCACGGGTTCACTTGGCGCGTGAGGTTGGAAAAAGAGCATCCCCCCATTGCCGGGGCGGTGGACTGCGTGGTGTACACGGTGGCGGGTTGAGCTGAACCGTTTATCTTCGCGGCCTTGCTGCGGGGCGGGAAGCCCGCCTGTAAATTGAAATACTGGTCGCGTGGCCGAGTGGTTAGGCACAGCTCTGCAAAAGCTGCTACTGCGGTTCGAGTCCGCACGCGACCTCTACAAGCGCCCCGCCCCGGGGCGTTTGCCGTTTGCCCACCTTTGCGGGCCCATACCGATCGCACCCGTTCCACGTTGAGACCTCCGTAGCTTCGGCCCGCATGCGAACAATCCCCTTCCTGCTGCTTGGCGCAGCCTTTGTGACCATGGCCCCCGGGTTGCAGGCCCAGCCCGCCATCGGCCAATGGCGCGACCACTTCCAGTACCGCAACACCTTGGCCGTGGTACAGGGTGGCAACAACATGTACTGCGCCACCACCACGGCCGTGTTCAAATACAGCCTGCAAACCGGGGAAACGGAACGCTACAACAAGGTGAACCGGCTGAACGACGTGGACATCCTTTCCGTGGCCTGGAACGCCGGTGGGCAACGCCTGCTGGTGGGCTACAGGAACGGCAACCTGGACCTGGTGGGGGACCAGGGCACCATCAACATGCCCGACATCAAGCGCAGCAGCGTAGTGGGCAACAAGGGCATCTACTGCATCGCGGTCCGGGATGACCTGGCCTATTTGGGCTGCGGCTTCGGCATCGTGGTGGTGGACTTGGTGCGCATGGAAGTGAAGGATACCTGGTTGATCGGTCCCAACGCCGCCCAGCTGCAGGTCAACAGCATCGCCTTCCACAACGATTCCATCTATGCGGCCACGCAGGCCGGGCTGTACGCCGCATGGCAGGGGGCGGCCAATCTTGCGGCATTTTCCAACTGGCACAAGCGTACCGACCTGCCCGGCGCCAACGGAGCCTTCACAAAAGTGCTTGGGTTCAGTGGCCGCTTAGTGGTGAACCGCAGGGTGAGCGAACAGGAAGAGCTGGACCTTGATACCATCTACTACTACGATGCCGGATGGCAGGTGCTCAGCGGGGCTGCGGGCGGCTTCAACCGCAACATCACCGTATCCGGTGATGGGGAGTACCTCACCATCACCGGCCGCAACCGCATCCGTGAATTCAACCAGGGCCTGTCCGAGGTGAACTATATCGACCATTTCGGTTCACAAGCATTGAACCCGCATGATGCCCTGCGGACCGACGCGGGCTCGCTGTGGATCGCCACGGCAGGAAGCGGCCTGGTGCAGTTCCATGGCTTCAACGACTACGCGGTGATCGCGCCCAATGGACCCGCCAACAATACCTGCTACCGGATGGCCATTGCCCAGGATTGGCTCTATGTAACCACCGGAGGCACCACGGGCACTTGGGGCTTCAAATACCGCAAGGAGGGCGTGCACTACTTAATGGACGGGCAATGGCACACCACCAACAGAACCAATGACCCGCTCTTTGCCTCGGGCGCGAACGACTATGGGGAGGCTCTCAACGATGTCCTTGCCGTGCAAGTGGACCCTAACGACGGATCGCATGCTTACGTCTCCAGTTGGGACGACGGGGTTCTGGAGATGCGCAACGGCCATGGCACGGCATTCTTCGGCCCGGACAACAGTACCCTGCAGCGCTTTCAGAACAGCAGCTCCAACAGCGACCCCACCCAGGTGGCAGGTTTGGCCTTCGACGACAAGGGGAACCTATGGGCCACCAACAGCCATTGCACCCAGCCCATCAGCGTGCGGCTTAAGGGTGGGTCGTGGTACAACGGCAACGTAGGCAATGTGCTGGGGAACAACACCCTGCTGTCGGACCTCATTGTGGCCAAAAACGGGGACAAGTGGGTCATCAGGCCATGGGGGCACGGGCTGTTGGTGTACTCCGACAATGAGACGCCCACCCAACCCGGTGACGACCGCGCCAAAGTGCTCACCACCTTCGAAGGGGAAGGCAAACTGCCTTCGTTGGACGTCCTCAGCGTGGCCGAGGACCTCGACGGTTACATCTGGGTGGGCACCGGCAAGGGCGTGGCCGTGTTCTACAATCCCGACCTGGTATTTTCCACCAGCAACTTCGATTGCCAACAGATCCTGATCCAACAGGACGGCAACTGGCAGATCCTGCTGGAAACCGAATCGGTGAGCAGCATCGTGGTGGATGGTGCCAACCGCAAATGGTTGGGTACCCAAAGCAGCGGCGTGTACTTGGTGAGCGCGGACGGCACCGAACAGCTTGCCCACTTTACAGTGGACAACAGCCCGCTGCCCAGCAACAACATCATCTGCATGGCCATGAACGGAACCACCGGTGAACTCTTCATCGGCACGGACCAAGGCATCGTGAGCTACCGCAGCGATGCCACCGCGGGATTGAAAAAGGCCGAGTGCGCCAGCGTGTTCCCCAACCCGGTGCGGGGAAACTTCACCGGTCCGGTGGCCATCACCGGCCTGGTGCGGGGCAGTGATGTGCGCATCACCGACATGGCCGGCAACCTGGTGTACCACACCGTCTCCAAGGGGGGGCAGGCCACCTGGCCGGTAACCGACATGAACGGGCGGCGCGTGGCCACCGGAGTATACCTGGTGCTGGCCATGGAGCCCGATGGCGCGGGCAAGTGCAACACCAAGGTGGCCGTGGTGCGGTAACAACCCCGATGGCACCGGTCCTGCTGCAGACCACCCGCGCCATTGCCCTGCGCACGTTCAAGCATGGCGACCGGTCCGTGGTGCTGAAGGCCTATACCGAAGCCTTCGGCCTGAGGTCCTATATGGCGCGTACCGGCAAGCAGGGGTCTGTTCAACCCATGCACCTGCAACCCTTGGCCCGCTTGGAACTGGTGGTGACCGAAAATCGCGAGCGCGAACTCCACGCCGTGTGCGAAGCGCGCCTCCTGAAGCCCTACACGGGCATTCCCGCCGATCCCCGGCGGGGCATGGTGCTGCTGTTCACCCAGGAGGTCTTGTACCGCACCCTGCGGGAAAGTGCGCCCGGCCCCGCGCTCTTCGCCTTTGCCATGGAGCTGCTGGAGGCCATCGATACCGGTGGCAGCCTGGGCCGGTTACCCTTGGACCTTATGGCCGGGCTCGCACGGCACTTGGGGTTCCTGCCCGAACCTCCACGGCCGGGCCAAGACCGTTTCGACCTGCGGGATGGCTGTTTTTTCCATGGCCCTTCCCCGCACGCCTTTTGCCTGGGACCCGAGGCCTCCTCGACATTCGCCCGGTTGCTGGCTCCCGGTCCGAACCGCTTCACACCGGCGGAGCGGAAGGCCTTGCTGGAAACCTTGCTGGCCTATTTCCGCTTCCACGTGGAAGGTTTCGGGGAACTCCGCTCGCCGGAGATCTTGCACGAACTGCTTCTTTGAACCCGCACCGGCAAGGCTAAATTCGTGCGCGCCGCGCCTCCGGCAAGACCACTTGGCCACCTGCCCACCCCATGCCCCCACGCCCCCCCTCTTCACCCTCCGCGAATGGCCAGGAAAACCGGACCGTGGGGCATGGCCCGGTACGCACCGATGAGTTCGCCTGGCTCAAGCTTAGCGAAGAGCAGCGCAATGCGGGGGTGCCCGATGCACAAACACGCCGGGTGATCGACTTCCTGGAGCACGAAAACGCCCATACCGAACAAGTACTGGCACCGCTTACCCAGCTACGCCAAACCCTCTATGCCGAAATGAGGGCCCGGATCAAGGAGGATGACCTCGGGGTGCCGTACCGCGAAAATGGCTACTGGTACCGGTACCGGTTCGATCCCGGGGCGGAATATCCGGTGCACATGCGCGCCCTGGTGCTGGCGGACAAGAACCAGGTGCCGGCCGTATTCACCGACTTCTTAGATGAACCCGCCTTGGCCGCAGAGCACGAGTTTTTCGACTTGGCCGATTTTGAGATCTCCCCGGGAAACGGGTTGATGGCGTACAGCATCGATACCGTGGGGCGACGACTGTATGAGATCCGGTTCCGGAACCTGGCCACCGGGGAAGACCTTCCCGACGTGATCACCCACGCCAGTGAGGGGGGCGCCTTTGCCGACGACCGCACCTTCTTCTACGTGCGCAAGGACCGCAGCCTGCGCAATGCACGGGTATACCGCCACATCATCGGCACCAACCCGGCCTCCGACGAGGAGGTGTTCCATGAAAAAAACAGGGCCTATAGTTGCGAAGTGTACCGCAGCCGCTCGGACCGCTTCGTGGTCATCACCTCGGAAAGCACGCTCTCCAGTGAACACCGTTTGCTGCGCACCGATGACCCCATGGGCCGGTTCCAGTTGCTCTTTCCGCGAGAAAGGCGCCATGAGCTCAGCATCATGCATGCCGCAGACTCCGCTGACCCGGCCGGCCCAGGCACGTTCTACCTGCTCACCAACTGGAAAGCACGCAACTTCCGCCTGATGCAATGCCCCGGCAACCGCACCGAAAAGAGCGCATGGACGGAACTGGTGCCCCACCGCACCGATGTGCTGCTGGAGGATGTTGAGGTGTTCGTCGACCACTTGGTGTTCACCGAGCGCGTGAACGGCCTGGTACACCTGCGCATCAGGCAGATCAGCAGTGGCCGTGAGCACCAGGTCCGGTTCAACGACCCGGCCTACGTGGCCTACGGCGGTACCAACCCGGACCCCGATAGCACCAAGTTCCGATACGGATACAGCTCGCTCACCACGCCTTCCAGCATCTTCGAGCATGATCTGCTGGCGGGAACGGACAAGCTGCTGAAGCAACAGGAAGTGGAGGGCGGCTACGATGCGGCGCAGTACATGGGCGAGCGCATCTGGGCCACGGCGGCGGACGGTGTGCAGGTGCCCATCAGCGTGGTGCACCGCCGCGACCTGCCCATGGACGGCCTGGCACCCCTGCTGCTGTATGGTTATGGCGCCTACGGCATCACCGTGGAACCCGTGTTCAGCAGCGCCCGGATCAGCCTGCTGGACCGGGGGTTTGTGTTCGCCATTGCCCACGTGCGGGGGGGAGAGGAACTGGGCCGGGCCTGGTACGAGGATGGCCGCATGGAGCACAAGATGAACAGCTTCAGCGATTTCATCGCCTGTGGCGAGCTATTGGCCTCTGATGGCCACGCCGACCCCAAGCGGATCTATGCCATGGGCGGAAGTGCCGGGGGGCTGCTGGTGGGCGCAGCAATGAACATGCGGCCCGACCTGTGGGACGCCATTGTGGCCGAGGTGCCCTTCGTGGATGTGGTGAACACCATGCTCGACCCGGCCTTGCCCCTGACCACCGGCGAGTACGACGAGTGGGGCGACCCGCGCCAACCCGATGTCTTGCAGCGCATGCTGGCCTATTCGCCATATGACAACGTGCATGATGCCGACTATCCCGCGCTATTGGCCACCACTGGTTTTCACGATAGCCAAGTGCAGTATTGGGAGCCTGCCAAATGGGTGGCCCGGCTGCGTGAACACCAAATGGGGGACCGGCCCCTGCTGCTGTGGACCAACATGGAGGCCGGCCATGGTGGAGCGACCGGCCGCTTCGAGCGGTTGCAGGAAGTGGCCCGCATCTATGCTTTCCTGCTTGGCCGCGCCGCACGCAAGGGGCACGGCACGCACGGAATGAACGGCATGTGATCCCGGCCTACCCGGCCAAGCGCTCAGCCAGCAGGATGTCCTCCAGCACCATGGGCATCACCTCCATGGGCCGGTGCGGTTCACGGCGCGAACGTTCATACTCCCCGATGGTGGCGAAATACAGGCGGCATTCGTCATTGGTCTCCACTTCCCACACCACGCCGTACACCTCCCTGCCGCTGCGCAAGCGGAACCGACAATGCGCATGCATGTATTCCCGGATGTTCGGTAGGCCCATGGTGCATTGTTTGCACCGAAGGTAGCATGGGCCACCCTGCCCCGGAGGGTGAAAACATCAACGATCGTTGATAACCCCGCCAAGGATTTCCCTCAACCCTTGTCCACCGCCACCTTGATGCGCTTGCCCACCTTCAAATGGCGCGTGTTCATCTCGCCGTTCAGCCGCCGGATGTCCTCCACGGTAACTCCCGGATAGTTCTTCGCGATCTCCCACAAGGTGTCGCCTGGCTGAATGGTGTGGTAGATGTAATCCCTGCTTTCCGCGCCGGCCCTGGCTTCTTCGTTCCCACTGGCGGCTTGCTGCGGGGTGGCTTCCGCTGGCTTGTGCAGCACCAACCGCTGGCCAATATGGATGCGGTCGCCATGGATCTGGTTCCACCGGCGGAGGTCGTGCACGCTCACCCGGTTGCGCTGTGCGATCAACCCCAGGGATTCCCCCTTGCGCACCACATGGAAGCTGCGCCCCGATGGTGCCTGTGTTGCCTGCGGTGCCCGGGCCGATGCCGTTGCGGGCGCCGGTGCGGTTAGGTCCGGTTGGTAGCTGCGCGAAATGGAATCCTCACCCTGGATGAATGCCGCCACATACTGTACCGGGAGGTACACGGTGGCCGGCCATTTCATCTCCGGCACCACCCCCAACTTGAACACCGGGTTGAGGTCGCGCAGCTCTTGCGCCGGGGCGCCGATGATGGCCGCGAGCGTATCCAGCACCAACGGATAGCGCACGTGCACCGTGTCCACTTCGTACGCACAATAGTTGGGGATCACCGGGAAGATGTTGTGTTCCGCAGCGTGGTTGAAGATGTAGTTCACCGCAATGAACGCCGGGACGTAGCCGCGTGTTTCGCGGGGCAGGAAGTCGTACACCTTCCAATAATCCAAGGTGCCGCCCGCGCGGCGCACGGCCTTGTTCACATTGCCCGGCCCGCAGTTGTATGCCGCCAGGGCCAGTTCCCAATCACCGAACGCCTGGTACAGGTCTTTCAAGTACCGGCAAGCGGCATCCGTGCTCTTGTAAATGTCGCATCGCTCATCCACATAACTGTCCGAGCGCAGGCCGTACAACTTACCCGTACCGATGATGAACTGCCAAAGCCCCACGGCCGCCGCACGGGAGCGGGCTCCGGGATACAGCGCACTTTCCACCACGGCCAGGTACTTCAGCTCCTGGGGCAGGCCGTAACGGTCCAGGGCTTGTTCAAAAACCGGGAAGTACAGTTGCGCCAGCCCGAGCATGCGCGCGGTTTGTTCCTGCTTGCGCTGGGCGTACATGTCGATGTAGGCACGCACCGGCTGGTTGTACGTGAGCTTGAAGGGGGTGCGTTCATCCAAGGCCAACAGACGCTCCCGATAGGATTCCTCGGGCCATGCGGGCACCTCGCCCGGGGCATAGCCGTGTACGTTCAGTTCATCACGGTCCGTGACGAAGGGGTCGTTCTTCAGCCATGGCAACCGGCTAAGCTCATCAATGCGTTCCAGCACGGGATCGACGGGCAAAAGCGCGTCTTGTGCAACTACGCCCGCCGGAAGGGCGAGCAGCGCCAATATCAGGTGTCGGATGTGCATGGGGGATGCGAATATCGCAATTCATACGTGGTTGGGCCGGGGATGTTGTGCTGGCAACTGCCAACGATCGATCGTTGAGGGAATGCCGGAAGCGCGTGGCCGTGGCCCCTATGCGCCAAACACCTGCCGCGCCACCGCCAACAACCGCTCATCCCCGAACGGCTTGGCCATCAACTGGATGCCGAACGGCATGCCGTTGGGGTGGGTGCCTGCGGGGATGGAAATGGCGGGCACCCCGGCCAGGTTGGCCTGCACGGTAAAAATATCCTGCAGGTACATGGCCACCGGATCGCTGATGTGTCCGTGTGGAAATGCCGTAATCGGGCATGTGGGGGTGAGCAGCACATCGCATGCCGCCAGGTCGCGGAGGGTGTTGTCACGGATCAGGCGCCTCACCCGCATGCCTTGGGCGTAGTAGGCATCGTAATAGCCCGCGCTCAGCACAAAGGTGCCCAACAGGATGCGGCGCTTCACTTCGGGACCGAAGCCCTGGGAGCGGCTTTTCCGGTAGACCTCCTCCACCCCGTGTGCATCCTTGGCCCTGTGGCCATAGCGGATGCCGTCGAACCGGGCGAGGTTGCTGCTGGCCTCGGCGGTGGACAGGATGTAATAGGCCGGCACGAACAGGTCGGCCAGGGCCAGTTCCATGGGCACCACTTCGTGGCCTTCATCGCGCAAGCGGTCCAGTTGTTGGTGCACATGGGCCTTGATCTCCGGGTCCATGCCCGCATGGTCCAGGCAGTGGGTGTAATAGCCCACCTTCAGGCGCTTGGGCACCTCCGCCGTCCCGAAGGGCGCGTGGCTGCTGGTATTGTCCCTTTCATCGGGCCCTGCGATCATCTCGTAGACGCTCTGCACATCGCGCACATCGTGGGCCAAGGGCCCGATCTGGTCAAACGAGCTGGCAAAGGCAATGAGGCCGTAGCGGCTCACTCTTCCGTAGGTGGGCTTGAACCCGGCTACCCCGCAGAACGATGCCGGCTGGCGGATGGACCCGCCCGTGTCGCTCGCCAAGGCGATGTGGCAGATACCGGCCGCCACCGATGCGGCGGCACCTCCGCTGCTTCCGCCGGGAACCCGCGCGGCATCGTGCGGATTGCCCACCGGCCCATAGGTACTGGTCTCGTTGCTGGAGCCCATGGCGAACTCGTCGCAATTGGTGCGGCCGATGATCACCGCGTCGGCGGCCAACAGGCGCTCCACCACCGTGGCGCTGTACGGGCTTGTATACCCCTGCAGCATGTGGGAGGCGGCGGTAACGCGGTGTTCCGCGTAGCACAGGTTGTCCTTGATGCTGACCACCGCACCGGCCAATGCGCCGGCCTCGCCCTTGGCCCGTTTCGCATCCACTGCGGCGGCTTGCTCCAAGGCGCTTTGTTCAAAAAGCTCCGGGAAGATGTTCAGGTGGGCTTTGGCCTTGGCCTGTTCCAGGGCCGCACGGGTGATGGCGGCCACATTGGTCAACCCGGAAGCCAACGCCTTCTTGGCCTCGTGGAACGTACGGGGCATGACCATGTTGCCGATGCGCGCGCTCAAGGTTTATCGGACGGCGTTGCGTCGCCCTTCTGGGCGTCCTTGAATTCCTTCATGCCCCTGCCCAGTCCACGCATCAGTTCAGGTATCTTCTTGCCGCCGAAGAGCAGCAGAAGCAAGGCGATGATGAGGATGATCTCCGTTGGACCTATTCTTCCCATGGTGCTGCGGCGACCGGTGATAGATGGCCGTCCGGAAGGACAAATGTAGTGCGTATGTCCGACCCCCGCCGGCTTCCGTTCCCGGGCAGGCAGCCTACTGCATGATCCAAGCGGCCGGGTTCACTTTTTGCAGTTGGCCGTCACTGCCGATCTTCCAGATCTCCAGGTGGGCCGTACTGGCCCCGTCCTCGGTCATCACCGTACCCACCACCTGTTTGGTGTCCACCTTATCACCCTTGTTCACCGCCACGTCCCGCAGGTTGCTGTACACGGTGCGATAGGCGCCGTGGCTGAGCATCACCGCCTTTCCCGCACCTGGGATCACGATCACACTGCTGACCTCACCCCGGAAGATGGCCCGCACCGGTACGCCGGGGTTGCAACCGATGTCCAAGCCGTTGTTCTCGATCTGGATCCCCTTGAGCACGGGGTGGGGCTGCTTGCCGAAACTGCTGGTGATGGTGCCTTTTTCCACCGGCCAGGGCAGTTTACCCCTGTTCTTCTCGAAATCGGCGTTGAGCTCCTTGGCCTCGGGCGTCAGTGAGAAGCCGGTGGCGGCCTTGGCTGCCGGGCTGGAAGTTTTGTTGGCGGCGGCCCTGCTGCGCGCGATCTCGGCCTCGATCGCCTTGCGGATGGCCGCGGCCAGTTCCTGGCGCTGCCGCTCCTGCTTGGCAAGGGTCTGTTTCAGCTGTCCCTCCTGCTTGCGCAATCCTTCCAGCGCGCCCTGCTGTTCTTTTTTGTCCTGGGCCAACTGGCGGGCTTCGCCCTGTTGCCGGTTCAACAAGGTGGACTTGTCCCTGCGGGTGTCCTCAAGTGCACCCACCTTTTCCTCCAACTGCCTGCGGGTATCTCCGATCAGTTCGGCCTGTTGGCTTCTGTGCCGGGCCAGTTGGTCCAGGTACCTGGACCGCCTGAAGGCCTGTGCGAAGCTTTCGGCCGCGAAGATGTAGCTGAGCCGGTCGTATGCGCTGCGGTTCATGTAGGCGAACTGCACCATCCGTGCATATTCCTGCTTCAGGTGTTCCAGTTCGCCCTCCAGGTGGTGGATGCTGTCCCTCCCGTCCTGTATGGATCGATCCATCCGCACCAGTTCACCGTTCATGGCCTGGATCAGCTCTTGGCGCTGTCCGATCTGCGCATCCAGCAGCTGCACCTGCTGCTGTGTGTTGCGCTGGGCGTTCCGCGCCTTGTCCAGCAGCGCACTGGTCTGCTTGATCTGCGCATCCAAGGCATCCTGCTTTTTCTGGAGCTCCTTCCTGCTCTGGGCCTGGGCGGGCACTAAGCAGGCGGCCAGCAGCACGGCGGTGGCGCACCGCCTAATCCAAGCGGCCGAACTTCGCCGGTATGCGGAAAGGCAGTGCATTGGGCTCATTGATCACGATGCGGTCCAGGTGGATGCTGCCGCCGGCGCTCTGTCCGGGTGCCGACAAAGAAAGGGCTACCCGCTTTGGAATGGAATAACCGGAGATGGTTGTGCGGTCCATATAACGCACATCGGCCTGTTGATCGTGCACCAGATCGCTCACCATCACACGGTTCAACTGCAGGCTGTCCGGGTCCATCCAGTATTTGTACACCACGGTTTCACGGCGCTCGGCCTGCCTGAGGATGCGCTCCAGCCGTTTTTCGCGTAGGTCCTTATTGTCCGGCAAGGTGTCCCACGGGGCGATCTCCTCCGCTGCGCGGATGAACTTGCGTCGTTCGCGCACGGCCAGCGAGTACATGCCTTCCTCCCTGCCGCTGCGGTACTTTTCCGTGGTGTCCAGCCCCATGGGCAGGCCCAGGAGGGCATCCTGCAACAGGCGCAGCCCGGGCCGCACGCCGAAGCGCGCTTGTGCCTGGTCGTTCGTGCCGGTCCAATACTGGTCGTGCAGCTTGTCGATGAACTTGAGCGAATCGGGCGTAAGCAGCACACGGGCCACTTCGATGCCCAATGCGGGGGTGACGCTGACCCAAATTGCGCTGTCGCGCACCAGGCGCAAATGGGCCTTGAAGCTTTTCCGCTCCCCGTGCATTTCCATGGAAATATCGGCCTTGGCCGCGAGGTGCCCCGGCACATGTGCCGCTGCGGCGGCAAGGCGGTCCACCAGTTGGGCGGCACTGCGCGGGTGCAGGTCGCGGGGAGCCGCGGCCGCGTCGGCCACCGCCCTGCTTCCGCGGCAGGCCAACAAGAACATGGAGGCCCCCAGGATGGCGATCTGGAAGCGCCCCCTCATTCCACCAATTTGCCCTTATCCACCTTGCGGTCGATCAGTTCGCTGGCACCGCCGGCAGCCTGTGCCTTTTTCCACTGTTCCACGGCGCCGGCTTGGTCGTTCAGCTTGTACAGGATGTCGCCGTAGTGCTCCAACAGCACGCCTTCCGGCGCCGGGCTGGCCTTGATGGCCTTCTCCTGCCACTGCCTGGCCTCCCCGTATTTCCCCAGTTTATACAGGACCCATGCGTACGTGTCCATGTAGGTGGCCGTACCCGGGGCCAGTTCGTTGCTCCTGCGGCTCATTGCCTCAGCCTTGTCCAGCCGTTCACCGCGCACGCTGAGGTAATAGGCCCAGTTGTTCAGCACACCGGCGTCGTCCTTGTTGATGGCCAGCACGCGTTCGTATGCCGCATCGCTCTTTGCGTAGTCCTTCACCTCGTTGTACGTGTCGCCCAGCAGCCCGAGGAACTGGGCCTCCAACGGCTTGTTGTCCACCACCATATCACGCCCCTGCACCAAGGCTTCGATCGCCTGGTCGTACTGCTTGAGCTGGTTGAGCGCGATGCCGTCGTACAGGAACGGTTCGGGCTGCGAGGGGAAGAGTTCCGCGGCGGCCGCGGCATCCTGGTGCAGTGAGGTCCAATCCTGCAGTTGCAGGTCCAGTTGCAGCAGTGCGCCCCAGATGGGGAACTTGTCGCGCTCATGCACCAGTGCCTGGCGGAATGCATCGCGGGCTTCCTTCGGCTTGTCTTCCCGCATGAAGAAATCGCCTTCGATGGAGCTGGGCTTGCCGGATTCGGGATGGGCGGTCTTCATCACCTGGATGAGGGCATGGCTCTGTTCCACCAATTTTTGCCCCGTGCTGTCCGGCATCCCTTGGCCGCTGGCCTGGTAGAAGCCCAGCAACAACTGCATCTTGGGGTCGATGTCCAGGTCCGGGTCGGCAAATGCTTCGCGCAACTGCACGAATCCTTTGTCGTACTCCCCCTCGTCGTAGTACAGCTGAGCCAGGGAGATGCGCGTCATGCTGTCGTCCGGGTCCGCCGCCAGGGCCTTGTGGTAGAGGTCCAGCGCCTTGTCCCTTTGGCCGAGCTCCATGTACACCTCGGCGAGCATGCCCATGTAGCGGTTGTCGTCGGGCTGTTCCGCCATGGCCCGTTCCAGCAGGCCGCGTGCCTTCTCCAACTGGCCTGCGCCCACGAGCATTTCGAACTCGCGTGTCACCAATTCCTCGTTCGTTCCAAATTGCTTCTCCAGGTCGCGGTACACCTTCTGGGCCTCGTCCACGTTGCCTTGCCTGGCCAAGACCTCGGCCAGCCCGAAATACACCTCGTAGCGTTCCGGCCATTTGTTCAGAATGCCCCTGTACGCCTTGGCCGCCCCTCCCAGGTCGCCCAGTTGGCTGCTGAGCTCGGCCAGCAGGAAGCGGTACCAAATGTTGCCGCCATCCGCCTCCACGGCCTTCCGGGCCATGGCCAAGGCCTCATCGCCCTGCTGTGACTGATGAAGGATCTTCGCCAGCTCGAACATCGCAGCCGCGTTCGACGGATCGAGCTTGATCACGCCGCGATACAACTGCACCGCCTTGCCTGGATCTCCCTGCAACTTTGCGTTGGTGGCATCCAAGTAGAGGCGCATCACCTGGGCACGCTTGTCCTTGGGTGCCGCAGCCCGGCCCTCCACAGCCGCTGCATTGCCGCCATCACCCACTGTCTTTGCCCCCGCACAGCCCAATAGCAGCAGGAGGGACAAAAAGGGGATCAGTGCGTTCTTCATGTGCACGTTAACCAATGGCGCAGTCGTCGCCCACGCTCAGGTCCATGGCGCGGCCCTGCACCCTGGCCCGTTCGCCCAACATGCTGTTGGCCACCACGGCACCGGTTATCGCCGCCTGCCCGCCGATGATGGCATTGTCCACCACGCTGTTCCTGATCACGGCACCTGCCCCGATGGACACGTACGGGCCCACCACGGCATGTTCCAGGGTGGCGCCTTCGGCAATGAAGCACGGCGGCACCACCACGCTGGCCTTGAGCTTGGCCCCGGGATGCACCAAGTGCTTCTCCGCCTTGATGTGCTCGAGCACCCGGGCGTTGGTGTCCACCATAGCGTCCTTGTTGCCGCAATCCATCCATGCGTCAACGGCGCCCGCCTTGAAGCGTGCCCCCTTGGCCTTCATGTTCTCCATGGCATTGGTCAACTGGTACTCGCCCTTCTCGCGGATGTCGTTGTCGATCAGGTACTGCATTTCCTTGCGCAGGCGTTCGCCATCGGCGAAGTAGTAGATACCGATGATGGCCAGGTCGCTGACGAACTCGGCGGGCTTCTCCACAAAATCGGTAATGATGCCCTGGTCGTCCAGTTGCACTACGCCAAAGGCGCGGGGGTCCTCCACCTTGCTCACCCAGATCACTCCGTCGCAATCAGCGTCCAACTTCATTTCAGCCCGGAAGAGTGTGTCGGCAAAGGCTACCAGGATGCGGCCCTTCAGGGCGGGTGCCGCGCACAGGATGGCATGGGCGGTGCCCAGTGCTTCCTGTTGATGATGGATGGTGCCTTTGGCCCCGATGCCTTGTGCAATGGACAGCAAGCGCTGTTCCACGGCAGGCCCAAAGGCCGGGTTGGTCACAAAGGCCACCTCTTCCACAGGCTCCCCGGCCACCTTGGCCAGGTCCTCCACCAACCGTTGCACAATGGGTTTGCCGGCAATGGGCAACAGGGGCTTGGCCGTGGTGTGGGTATGCGGACGCATCCGCTTGCCCATACCGGCCATGGGGACGATGATCTTCATTCAAGGGTTGGGGTCGGTCAATGTGTGCCGGTGTGGCCGAAGCCCCCGGCACCGCGTTCAGAGGCGCAAAGTTCCGGCATTTCCTCGAAACGGACCTTGATGTACCGGGAAATGACCATTTGCGCAATGCGCTCACCATCCTTCACCTCGAATGGGGCTTTTCCATGATTGATCAGCAGCACGCGTAGTTCGCCCCGGTAATCGGCGTCCACCGTGCCGGGGCTGTTCAGCACCGTGACCCCGTGCTTGAAGGCCAATCCGCTGCGCGGCCTTACCTGTGCCTCGGTGCCTTCGGGCAGCTCGATGTACAGGCCTGTGGGGATCATGGCAAAGCCGCCCGGCTCCAAGGTCAGCGGCCCGTCCAGGTTGGCACGCAGGTCCACGCCGGCACTGTGCCCGGTGGCGTGTTCAGGCAGCGGGTGGCGGCTCTTGTTCACCACACGCACGGTGGCCACGGCAGCCTTTGTGGGTTGTTCTTCCTCGGGCATGGGGCAAAGGTGGGTACAATGTGGGAACAATGCGGAATCACGGGAAGGCGAAGGGGAAAACCGCCCCGGCGCCACGAATAGGTGCCGCCACCCATGAGGAAGGGGCCCGGTTTCCCGGGCCCCTTCCTCGATCCGTGCATGGCCGACTGCCTATGCGGCCGCTTTGGCAACAGCGGCATCTGCGCGCTTGGGCAGGGTGATCATCTTGAAGTCGTTCATCACCACCTCGGTCACCAGGCGCTTTACGCCGTCCTTGCCCTTGTACGTTCGGTGCACAATGCGGCCTTCCACCATCACCGGCATGCCCTTGGTGAGCAAGAGGCCCACCTGCTCGGCGGTGCGGCCCCAGGCCACCACGGTGTGCCATTGGGTATCGGTCACCCGTTCGCCTTCGGTGTTCAGGTAGCTTTCATGGGTGGCCAAGCTCATGCGGGAAACTTTGCGGCCCGTGGCGATCTCGCGCACTTCGGGGTCGAAGCCCAGGTTGCCGATCAGTCGTACGTGGTTGCTCTGCGTTCTCATGGTGTTGAGGATTTAAGGGTTTTTCGTTCTGCAAGACCGCTGTGGTCCGTTGCCGTTGCAAACATTCGGTGTCCCTCAATCCCGATCCGGTTGATCTTGCATTTGTAATCGTTCATAGCCGGTTGCTGTCGTTTGTGCAACGACACGTGGTTTTGGAGGTTCGGGCTGGGTTAACCCCGCAGACATTCCCGATCCGTGCGCCCCTAGGAACCTGGTCCTATCTTTCAGCATCTTCTTTTTCACCCCACAGGCAGCGTTGGGCTCCAACCCCGTGTCTTGCCTTTGGAAAAACACCCGAGCCGACCGGTGCCTGAGCTGGATGAATACGAGCTGGTCCGTGGATGCTTGAGCGGGAGCGGCCGCGCTGAAGAGGCGCTGTACGCCCGCTACGCACCGCGCATGTTCTTCGTATGCCTGCGCTATGCCCGCGACCGGGCCGGAGCGGAGGACATGCTACAGGACGGCTTCATCCGGGTGTTCGACAAATTGGGCACATTCCGCATGGAAGGCTCACTGGAGGGATGGATACGCCGGATCATGATCACCACCTGCATCAACCATCTGCGCAAAGGCTGGGTGTACCACGAGGTGTCCGTGGCCGAGGAGGCGAACGACCACGCCGTGGCGCCGCAAGCCCCGGGCGACTTGGGGCGTGATGAGCTACTGAGACTGGTACAGGCCCTGCCCGATGGCTACCGGGCGGTGTTCAACCTATACGCCATTGAAGGGTATGGCCATGCGGAAATTGCCGCGCAACTGGGGTGCAACGAGGGCACCTCGCGCAGCCAGTTGGCCAAGGCGCGGAGGGCGTTGCAACGCGGAGTGGAACAATTGAACAGCACGAAAAGACATGAAGGAGCACCATCCGATCGATGAGCTGTTTGCCCACGCCTTGGGCGATGCGGTAGCGGCACCCCCCGCAAGGGTGTGGCGTGGCATCGTACGCCGCAGGGGGTACAGGCGCCCCGGTGCGCTGCGCCGCTGGGGCTGGCTACCACTGCTGCTGTTGATGGGCGGAACGGCAGGCTGGTGGCTGGCCGGCGGCAATGGCCAGCAAGCCCTGCACCCGGCGCAAATGGCCAGGACCACGGAGACCGGCGGGATCGTTGAACCTGCGGCGGCCACCAGCACTTCCAAGGAGGCTGCGACCATGCCCCAGGCGGCCACGCCTGCCGCAGCCGAACGTCCTGCAACTACGGATACCACTGCGGTAGCCGAAAGCAGGTCCTTTGCTGCGGACCCCCGGCTTCGTGGGGACCTTGGGGAAAAAACGGCCCCTACTTCACACCCGGGTGCCGCGCAAGAAAAGCGCGACATCCCCGCAATGCATCCGGCACCGGGGCCGAAGGGCGGCCAGGTGGTCATTTCCCCAGTTGCTCCCGCCCCCGCGGCAGCTTCGACGCGATCGGACGAGGCCCACCTTCAGCCGGGCCGTGCGGAGCCGGAGAACAGGCCGGAAACGGCAGCTGGTAGCGCGTTTGCACCTGTTGTTCCCGTGCTGCTGGCAGACCCAGGCGCAGCACCTGTCCGGTTGGCGGTGCTCCGGGCATCGATCCCCGGGGTGGCGGCCCCGGGGCCCAACACCCCTCCTGATCCGGTCCATCGCGGTCCGCGACGTGCCATATGGGTGGCTGCCACGTCGGGCCTGTTCACGGAAAAGCGGCGCTGGAAGGGCACCAACGACACTTGGATTCGCGCCTTGGAAGGCACCGAAGTACCGCACCCGGCCACTACCATGGGCGTGCTGGTGGGCTTGGAAGGCCACCGTGGATGGAACGTGGCGGTGGGCTTGGAGTACGGCGTTTCGCGGTACGACTTCCACCATCTGGACCGCTACATGGGCCAGCGCGATTCACTGGTGCAGTATGTGGTCACCTTCAACTCGCAGGTGGTTTCCAGCCATACGGAAACAGTGGGCACGTATGGGGAAGTGCAGCAGCGCGTGGCTGCGGAGAACCGTTTCAGCACCTGGCGGGTGCCTGTGGAACTGGGCTGGCACAAGGGCTTTGGCCGCTTCCACGCGGGTATGCGCGCCGGCCTGGCCGCCGAGGTGAACCGGATCCGATCGGGTGCCACGCTGGCCATGGCGGACGGCGGGGCCCGCAGCGTTGACGCCACCGACCACACCACCGTGCTGCTGGGTGGCACGTTGGCCGCCGACCTTGGCTATGCGATCACCGAGCAATGGGGATTGTGGGCCACGCCCACGATCGGAAGCGGCCTGTTTCCTTTGTCATCCACAAATGATGCACCCTATGCCCTACCCCGGCGTTTCGGCCTCCGCCTGCGCCTGGCCTACACCCTGAAGCCATCGCACTGATGCATCTGCACCGCCCGTCCCCCCGCAACTGGTGCGCCTTGGCCTTGGCCTTGGCGGGCGGCTCCGCAGCGGCCCAACCGATGTGCGACAGTCTGCACACTGCGGACTTCACCTGGCAGGCCGTGGGCGGCACCACCATGGCTTTTGCGGCCACGCCGCCAGCCCAAGGCACGATCGCTTATACAGAATGGGCCTTTGTGGGCGATGGTTTCCAGGATTGGAGCGGGGCCGTACTGCCCGAGTATGCCTTCCCCTACCCTGGCGACCATGCGGCCTGCCTGTTGGCCACCGTGTGGGACCCGCTGCAAGGGCAATGCATTTCAGCGGTCTGCCATGTGGTGCCCGTGCCGGTGGACAGCAATTGTGCGGGCGTACTGCCAGCATTCACCATCGACGTGCAAGGCGACAACATCCTCTTTATCGACCAAACGCAATCGGACCAAGCGATCACCGTGGTACACTGGGATTTTGGCGACGGCTCCTCGTCCGATCAGCCAGCGCCCACCCATGCCTATGGTACGGGCGCTTTTGAGGCTTGCCTCACGGTTGCCAGTGATCAGTGCGTGGCCACCACGTGCAATTGGATCTACCTCGGGCCCTCCAACGTGCCTTGCGACGAGGTACTGCAAGCAGTGGTGAACGTCGTACAGGCGGGCCCCGGCATCGCTTGCTTCAACCACAGCACCACCTCGGGCATGGAGCACTCCATCAGTTGGGATTTCGGCGATGGTGCCACGGCCGTGGGCAGTCCGGTGGTTCACGTGTTTGAAGATGAAGGTTACTTTCAGGTTTGCGCCACCGTGGACACGTGGGGGCCCTTGGCGTCCGACACCTGCACGGCCACCACCTGCACCACAGTGTATGTCTTTTCGGCCGCTGCCGTGGGTGAAGCCGACGAGCGGGGGATGCGGGCCTTTCCCGTGCCCTTCACCGAGGTGCTGTTCGTGGAGGGCCTGCCCGCCAATGCACGTTGGGAACTGATGGACGTGCAAGGCCGCAGGTTGCGGGAGGGGATCACGGCCCATGCAGGCACCCTGGCGGTTCCCTGCGGGCCGCTGGCTCCCGGACAATACCTGCTCCGGGTTGCCACGCCCGGCAAGGTTGAAGTGCAACGCGTGGTGAAGTGCGGTAGCGATTGATCTTGGGCATGTACCCGGGCGGTTGCGGGCCTGCTGGGTTCCGTACAGCGCCACGCATGGGCATGCGCGCATTGAACCGGTTGGGCCAAGCCTGCAAATGGCGAAGGGCCGTGGCATTCCGCCGCAGCCCTTCGCCCTTGGGAAGATCCGATGTTAAGCCGCCTCGGCCTCGGCCACCTTGGCCTCCATCACTTGGAAGCTGTTCATCACCACTTCGGTGTAGTAGCGCTTCTGGCCGTCCTTGCCCTCATAGCTTCCGTGGGTCAGCCGTCCAATAACGGCCACCCGGGTTCCTTTGGACAATTGCTCGGCCGCCTCTGCGGCCTGGCGCCCCCACACCACAATGTTGTGCCACTGCGTGTCTTCCTTGGCCTGCCCGTCCCCAAAGGTGAACCGCTCGTTGGTGGCCATGCTGAAGCGGGCCAGCTGCTTGCCGTTGTCGAACTTGCGCAGTTCCGGGTCCTTGCCGAGGTGGCCGATCAGTTGTACGCGGTTGGGGTTCATTTTCTCGTTGGTTTCCATGGTTTGTTGGTTTTTGGCGTTCATGTGTTGGTTTGTTCCGATCGGTTGTTCTTGGCCGGTGCAAACATTCCACCCTCCCCGGCGCCGATCCGGCCAGTGAACGTTTGTAGTCGTTCATAAGCGTTGGCATCCGTTTGTTGTCGGCTCCGGCCTCTGCCCGATCCCATTTCTTCCTGGTCGATCCCGCGCTATCTTCGCCACCCACCCCAACGCACCACCAGCCATGAGCACACAAAAAAGGATCTTGGTCCCCACCGACTTCACCAAGGTGGCCGATTGTGCCATGAACCATGCGGCGGCCTTGGCGGAGCGCATGGGTGCCGACCTGGACATCCTGCACATTGTGGCCCGGCAGAACGAGCTGGAGGAGGCCCGGGAGAAGGTGAAGCTGGAGGTGGAGCGTGCCAAGCGGTGGAGCAGCCGCATCAAGGTGAAGCCGCAAGTGCGGGTGGGTTCGGTGTACGACGAGATCGGCAACACGGCCTCGGAGATCGGCGCGGAGCTGATCATCATGGGCACGCACGGCATGCGGGGCATGCAGTTCGTTACGGGCAGCCGGGCATTGCGGGTGATCACCAACGGGAAGGTCCCGTTCATCGTGGTGCAGGAGCGGAACATCCGCGAGAATGGCTACGGCAAGATCGTGGTGCCCATGGACCTCCAGCGGGAGACGCGGCAGAAGGTGGCCTTGGTGGCGGAGATCGCCCAGTACTTCAACAGCAAGGTGTACGTGATCACACCCCGGGAATCGGACGAGTTCCTGCACCGGCAATTGGAGAACAACATCCGCTTCGCGGAGCAGTACTTCGGTGAGCGGAACGTGGAACTGGAGGCCACCATTGCGGAGGTCGACAGCAGCAAGTTCGTGGAGGCCGTGATCCAGCATGCCATGAAGGTGGATGCGGACCTGATCACGATTATGAACTTGGCTCGCGGCAACATCTTCGGCGTGCTGGGCGTGCCGTACGAGCAGGAAGTGATCACCAACGAGGCGATGATCCCGGTGATGCTGCTGAACCCGCGTGAATCGGTGGGCGGCAGCGGTTGGAGCTTCCAATAGGGGCGGGTGCCGCAGCTACAGCTGCATGCCCATCACCAGGATGTCATCCACTTGTTCCTGGGTGCCCTTCCAAGCGTTGAAGGCTTGTTGGAGCAGTGCCTTTTTCCGTTCAGGCGGCTCGGGGCTGATGCGCACCAGCAGGTCCCTGAACTGCCGGTAGCGGAACTTTTTCCCTTTTGGCCCCCCGAACTGGTCGGCATAGCCGTCGGAAAAGACGTACACCGCATCCCCTGGCCTCAATTGTTCGCTATGGCCCTTAAAGGCGCCGGGCTGCTGTACGAAGCCCCCGATGGGCATCTTGTTGGGGGCGAACTGCAGCAGCTCACCCTCCCGCACCACATACAGCGGGCAGTTGGCTCCGGCGAACTCCAGCACCCCGGTCCGGCTGTCGAAGCAGCACAGGGCCATGTCCATGCCATCGCGCACATATTGGTCCCGGTCCTTGTGCAGGGTGTCGAACGCAATGCGGTTAAGCTGGTCCATGGCTTCATGGGGCACGGTGACGCCGCGTTCCTTCACCACCTGGTTTAACGCATTGTGGCCCACTATGCTCATGAATGCACCAGGTACGCCGTGGCCGGTGCAATCCACGGCTGCAAAGACCACCTTCCCGCCGATGGCTTCCACCCAATAGAAATCACCGCTGACGATGTCCTTGGGGCGGTACAGCACGAAACTGCCCGGTAGCAGTTCGGACAGGCGCTGGTCCGACGGCAGGATGGATTCCTGCAGGCGTTTGGCGTAGCGGATGCTGTCGGTTACGTTCTTGTACAACTCCACCACACGCCGACTTTGGCGTTCCACCTCATCTTTTTGCCGCACGGTTTCCTCGGTACGCTCCCTGACCTTTTCCTCGAGCACCCGCTCGCGCTCGCCCAGTTCCTTGCGCATCATCAGCAGGGCGTGGCCCAGCACGTCCTCGTTGCTCAGCGGCTGGTACTCCGCTTTGAAATTTCCCGCTGCCAAGGCATGGGAGAAGTCGGTGGTGCGTTTCAGCCCGTCCACCAATCCGCTCAGCGCCTTGGACATGTCGCCGATCTCATCGTTGCGGGCATTGATCTTCGTGCGCGGGAACACGCCGCGGCCCAGCTGGAGCAGCACCGCACGCAGGCGCCTCACTGGCCCCACGATGCCCTTGACCATCAGGATGGCGATCACCGTACCGATGATCACCAGGGCCGAACCCAGGTACAGCACGAAGAAGCGCAGCGAATTCAGGCTGCGGATCATGCCGTCCCGCAAGGCCTCGCGCTTGCGCCCCTGCCCGTCCAGCAGTGCATCGAGGTCGGCCAGCACCTTATCGGTCTGCACGTCCAATGCCCCTCCTTCCTCGGCGAGGTCGCGTGCGTTGAAATAGGCCACGGGGTCCTTGTAGCTCTCAAAGGTGGGCAGCATGTGCTTCACGCTGTCGTGCAGGGCGAAGAGCCCGCTCATATCGTGGAAGGTGCGCGACATGAGCGCCACCTCGTCCTTGTCCCAGGCTTCTTGCAACGTGTCGATGCGGTCCAGCAGGGCGGGCAGGTCGTTGGAGGTGAGCTTGACCAGGGCGGTTTTCTCCGGTGCATCGGGGATGCTCTCCACCAGGGCCCAGTGCTTCACCAGGGTGCGCGCGTTGACCACCAGGTTGCGCAAGCGCACCAAGGCATCCACCGAGGGTCCGTAAACGCTGTTGATCTGCGTGTTGATGGACCGGCTGCGCTCAATGGTGCGGTTGGTGAGCACCACCACCACCAAGGCGAAGAAGATGAACAGGCCAAAGCCCATTCCGATGCGGCGCCCGATGGTCATCCGGATCTTCATGGATGGCGATCACTTGTCCTTTCCCTTCAGCTCGTCGTGCCTGAGTTCCTCGTAGAGATGGCGGTAATGCCGGCTCTGCTCCTCATCCTGCAGGCTGTAATGGATACCCTCCAGGCCCAGGATGGTTTCGGGCCGGGCGGGCCTCATGCGGTGCGCCTTCAGCATGTAGGGCAAGGCTTGGCTGAAAAATTCGCGGCTGGCCTCCTGGATCTGCTGCAGGCTGGGGATGTCATTGTCGGCGGAGATGCGCTGGATGTTGTACACGCCCCGGTTGTAAAAGAGCGTGGCCAGGTTGTAATTGGCGCCGTAGTTGGAACTGTCCAGTTGCAGCACGTGCATGTATACGGCCACGGCCTTGTCGTACCACTTGAACTGGGTGCGGTCTTCGGCAAAGAGCTTCACGTACACGGTTCCAAGCGCGTTCCAGTACTCCACGTCCTGCGCGGTAAGCACAGTGTCCGGCGCCATTCTTCTCACGGCTTCGCCGTACTTGGCGTAGAGCCCGATGGCACGTTCGGGTTGCAGTTCGCCCAAGGCGCGGGCCACGTCGTTGTAGATGGTCTTGGCAAGGAACCAGTACGCCGGCACGCTGCTGGCGGCAAACTGGCGTTCATGGTCCTGCTGGTTCGCGGTGTACAGGCTGGCCAAGGCCTCGTCGCGCAGGGTGGCTGCTTGTTCCCCTGCGGTTTCCTTGTAGAGGTCCTTGTAAATGAACCCGCGGAGCACCCACAGTTCGGCAGTGCTTGCCAGGGCCGGGTCCTTCGCGGCCTCGTCCGCCAAGCTCCGCGCGGTTTTCAGGTCCCCGGCGCGATAGGCTTGGTTGACACGGGCCAGCATGTCGCCCTGGGCCAGTGCGCCCGTGGCGAGCAGCACGGTGCCGACAACTATGGAGAGGGTGCGCTTCATGGTCATTCCACCACTTTATCGGCCAGTTGTCTCAAGGTAAGCCCCACATCGATCCGGTGCTTGTCCGCGTTGGCCATGCTCAACTCGTACTTCAACGTGTTGCGCGCCGCCAGGAAGTTCACAACCGCTCCGTGGTTGAGGGCATCGGGAAAATCGGTGACCACCAAGGTGGACCGTGCATTGGGCTGCTTGAGTATCCCGGGCAGCAGCGCCCGGTCGATCCCGGGTACGAAGAGGATGTGGCAGCGGTCCACCTCCGGCAGCTCAGGGAGCTTGCGCACTTCGATGGGCTGTTTGCCGATGGAGCGGTTGGCGTACTTGTTCACCAGTTCCTGGTACAGGTTGTCGCTGCCCATCACCCCGATCACGAAGGGCCCGTTCCGCATGGCGGGATCGCGCCACTGGACCAGCTTGGCAATGTTGTAGATGTAACTGGCCTGGATCATGGCCGTGGTGTCCTTGTCCGGCTCGCGCTGCTGTGCGGCGCCCCCGAGTACCGCGGCCAGCAGCAAAAGCAGGCCTCCCGTGGCCAGGGCAAGCAGGGGATGGCGGCCCCTTCGCATGTTGTCGGGGCCTCCGAATGGGCGGGGGAAGTATTGATCCATTCTTCCGGCACGCCAAGGTAGGCCGCCCCTCCATGGTGCGCGTTCCTCGCCAGCCCGTCTATCCACAAGGCCGTGTGCATGACGGAGGGCCCCGAGGTTTTTCGGGCCTGCAAAGGGAGGTCCGTGGACCGCCTGGCCTACTGGGACTTGGCGCCTTAGCCCTTGCCGCCCATCAGGTCGCGGTCAAAGAGGTACAGCCCGGCCTTGTCATTGCCAATGAGGTTGAGCTTGTCCAGCAGGGTGCGAGCCAACCGCTCCTCCTCGATCTGCTCGGCCACGTACCACTGCATGAAGTTGTGGGTGGTGTAATCCTTCTCCTTCAGGCACAGGTCCACGATGGCGTTGATGTCCGCGCTCACTTCGATCTCCTGCTGGAGAATGCTCTTGAACACGTCCATGATGTTCTTCATCCCGGCGGGAGGCTTCGGCAACGCGGGTACCACGGCATGACCCCCCCGCTCATTGATGTAGTGCATGAGCTTCAGGGTGTGCATGCGCTCCTCGTCGCTGTGGCTGTATAGGAAGGCAGCAATGCCCTCCAAGCCCTGCACTTCGGCCCAAGAGGCCATGGCCAGGTAGATCTGGCTGCTGATGGCCTCCTTGGCCACCTGCGCATTGAGCGCCTGTTCCACTTTTCTCGATACCATCCGGATGTGTTGGTTTTTGTTCGGACCGACGCGGTGAAATTAGCATGCGCGGTACCGGTGATGTAACGGTTTCCGTAAAAATCACCACTGCCAGGCAGATTGCCGTACCCTCATTTTTGATTGCAGGTGTTCATGGCCCGCTCAATGCCGATCAGACCGAACTGCAACACGGCCTTGCCCGCCTTTTCGATGTGGTCCGCCAAGGTTTCCTGTTCCTGCGGGCTCCATTCTCCCAGCACGTAGTTCACTTGCTTGCCCTTGGCAAATTCGTGCCCGATGCCGAAGCGCAGCCTGGGGAAGGCTTCGGTGCCCAGCAATTCAATGATGTTGGCAAGGCCGTTATGCCCCCCGGCTCCTCCCCCGGCACGCAACCGGATCTTGCCAAAAGGCAGGGCCAGGTCGTCCGTGATGACCAGCACCCCGTCGGCCGCCACGCCCTCCTTTTCCATCCAGTAGCGCACAGCCTTGCCACTGAGGTTCATGAAGGTTTGCGGCTTGATCAGGGTGAAGGCGCGGCCCTTGTGCCTGAACCGGGCCACATCGGCATAGCGCTCCTGCACGAATCCGGTTTCAAAGAAGCGGGCGAGCGCCTCCACGGTCAGGAACCCGATGTTGTGCCTGGAATTGGCATATTCAGGGCCTGGATTGCCCAAGCCTGCGACAAGGTATTTCATGCTGGGGCCGCGAAAGTACAAGCCCCGCTCGGGGCGGGGCTTGCGTATGGAGGGTCAAGGGCGCAGGCCCGAAGGTCACTTCTTCGCGGGTGCGGCCTTTTCCGCAGCAGCGGGTGCAGCAGGTGCGGCAGCAGGTGCCGCGGCGGTGGCGGTGGCGGTGGCAACCTCGGCCTCCTTCTTGGCCATTTTCACGCTGGCCACCACATCACCGGGCTTGCCCAGCACGATGACGCCCGGCAGCTTGATGTCGCCCACATGGATGCTCTTGCCCACGTCCAGGGTGGTCACGTCCAGCTCGATCAGGTCGGGCATGGATTCAGCCTTGCCCCGGACCTGCAACTTACGGATGCTTTGGTTGAGCTTGCCGCCCTTGCGCACCCCGGCGCTTTGCCCCTTCAGGCGTACAACCAGGCCCAGGCTGATGTCCTTGCCGGGCTGCACTTCCATGAAGTCGCAGTGGATCACGGCATCGGTCACCGGCTGGAACTGCTTGTCCTGTACAATGGCCGTGTGCTTTTCCCCTTCAATGTCCAATTCCACGCGGTGTGCCAAGGGGGAGTGGATGATCTTGTTCAGTGCGGGTTCATCCACGCTGAAATGGACAATGCCATTGCCTCCGTACAGGACGCAGGGGACCTGCTTGTTGCGGCGGACGATCTTGGCCCCGCTGGAGCCTTTGGCTTCGCGCCGCGTGCCGATGAGTTCGACGTTCTTCATTTGCCTCTGTTGTTATGCGATGATGAAGTGGCTGCTGATGCTTTCGTGCTGTTGCACGCGCCGGATGACATCGGCGAACAACTGCGCCACGGACAGTTGCTTGATCTTGGGTGTTGCCTGCAGTTTTGCCTGGGCGATCGGTATGGTATCGGTGACGATGAGCTCCTCGAGCGCGCTTTCCTGGATCCGCTCGAAGGCCGGGCCGCTGAGCACGGCATGGGTGCACATGGCACGCACGCTGCTTGCGCCCTGCTCCATCATCATGGCGGCAGCCTTGGTTAGGGTGCCGGCGGTGTCCACCATGTCGTCGATCAGCACCACGTCCTTGCCTGCCACGTCGCCGATCACGGTCATGCTGTCCACCTTGTTGGCCACCTTGCGCTGCTTGTAGCAGATGGCCATGTCCACGCCCAGGTGCTTGGCATAGGCATTGGCCCGTTTCGTTCCGCCGGTGTCGGGTGCGGCCATCAACAGGTTGGGCAGGCGGAGGCCTTGGATATGGGGCAGGAAGATGCTGCTGGCAAAGAGGTGGTCCACGGGCACCTCGAAGAAGCCCTGGATCTGGTCCGCGTGCAGGTCCATGGTCATGATGCGGTCCACGCCTGCGGCGGTGAGCATGTTAGCCACTAATTTGGCGCCGATGCTCACCCGGGGCTTGTCTTTGCGGTCCTGACGGGCAAACCCGAAATAGGGCATTACGGCTACGATGCGCTGGGCACTGGCCCGTTTGGCAGCATCCACCATCATCAGCAACTCGAACAGGTTGTCACTGGGCGGCATGGTGCTCTGCACGATGAAGACCACGCTGCCGCGCACGGTTTCCTCGTAGCTGGGCTGGAATTCGCCGTCGCTGAAACGGCTTACGGTCACCTCGCCAAGCTTCTGCCCGCGCTCCGCCGCAATGCGCGCGGCCAACTCCCGCGTGGCGGTGCCACCGAAGATCTTTGCCCTGTCGTTTGCCTGCAGCTCCATTCCATTGGGGGTCTCAGCCCCGCAAAAGGGCCGCAAATGTAATGATCGTCCGCCGGTTATCAACGATCGTGGATGGGATCTTTTTCGGCCCGTCCGGGCGGGCCATTCCCCGGCACCCCCGCAATTCTTGCCAACTTCGCGCCCCATGAGCAGGAAGAACAAGCTGCGCCGCGCGGAAGGCCCCGCCGCGAACGACCTCCTGGCGCTGGTCCGGGAGGCCGGGCCCACCGGCATCACCGCCCAGCAACTGATGCTGAAGCTGGGCTTGGACAAGCGGGAGCGCGACCTGCTCCAGGAAGTCCTCGGCGGCCTGATGGCGAAGGGCAAGGTGGAGACGGCCAAACGCGGGCGCTACGTGGCCGGCGGAAGCCGGCCACCTGAAGGCAAAGGCGGCGGCATGGAGGCCCTGCTGGACATTATCGCCAGCGGGGCCGGCTATGCCCGCTTAGGCACGGGGGGGGAGGATGTTTACATCCCCGAACACGCGGTGGGCACGGCGCTCCACGGGGACAAGGTGCTGATCCGCGTGCAGCACGGCCGCAGCCGGCCCGAGGGCAAGGTGCTGCAGGTGCTTGAACGCCGGCGCACCCGCTTTGTGGGCAAGGTGGAAAAGCAGGGGCAGCAATACGTGCTCCGCGCGGACGACCAGAAAATGAACCGCCCGCTGCTGATCCCGCAAGAGAGCCTCCACGGAGCGGCAGCGGGTGAAAAGGTGGTGGCCGAAATGGCCGAGTGGACCAACCCCCGCGAAATGCCGCGCTGCAGCGTGGAGAAGGTGTTGGGCAAGGCCGGTGAGCACGAAGTGGAGATCCACGCCATACTTGCCGAATTCGACCTGCCCGCGGAATTCCCCCAGGCCGTGGAAGAAGCCGCCGAGGCCATTCCCGCCGGGATCAACCAGGCAGAGATCACCCAGCGCCGCGACGTGCGCGGCATCACCACCCTCACCATCGACCCGGCGGATGCCAAAGACCTGGACGATGCCCTCAGCGTGCGCAAACTTCCCAACGGCCGTTGGGAAGTAGGCATCCACATCGCCGACGTGAGCCATTATGTGCGGCCCGGCAGCCCCGTGGACAAGGAAGCCGCCGCCCGCGCCACCAGTGTGTACTTGGTGGACCGCGTGGTGCCCATGTTGCCGGAGCGCCTCAGCAACAACCTCTGCTCGCTCAACCCGCACGAGGACAAACTGAGCTTCAGCGCCATTTTCGAACTGGATGGCAAGGCCCGCGTCCACGCCGAGTGGTTCGGGCGCACCATCATGCGCAGCGACCAGCGCTTCGCCTACCACGAAGCCCAAGCCTTGATCGACGGCGGTGAGGGGGAATTCAAGGAAGAGGTGCTCACCCTCTACGAACTCTCCAAAGTGTTGCGCAAGGACCGCATGGACAACGGCGCCTTGGAGGTAGGCGGCAACGAGGTGAAATTCCGCCTGGACGACCAAGGCCGCCCCTTGGAGGTGTATGAAAAGGTGATGGGGCCCGCCAATTGGCTCATTGAGGAATTCATGCTGTTGGCCAACAAGCAGGTGGCCGCCTCCATCAGCCGCCGCAAGGGTGGCGCTCCACCGTTCGTGTACCGCATCCACGACCTGCCCGACCCGGAAAAGGTGCAGCAACTGCGCATGCTGGCCAAGAGCTTTGGCCACGAGCTGAAGACCGACGGGCGACCGGAAGACCTGCCCAAGGCCATCAACGCGCTCATGCACAAGATCAAGGGGAGCGAGGAGGAGAACATCCTCAAGCAGCTCACCATCCGCTCCATGAGCAAGGCCATTTACAGTACGGACAACATCGGCCATTACGGCCTGGCCTTCCGCGATTACACGCACTTTACCAGTCCCATCCGCCGCTACCCGGACCTGATGGTGCACCGCGCCATGGCCCATTACCTGGCCGGCGGAAAGGCCCTGAACAAACAAGCGCTGGAACTAAGCTGCGTCCACAGCTCGCAGATGGAAAAGCGGGCCGCCGACGCCGAGCGCGCCAGCATCCGGTTCAAACAGGCGGAATACATGCTGCAGCGCTTGGGGCAGACGTTCGCGGGCATCGTCAGCGGGCTTACGTCCTGGGGCATGTACGTGGAGCTGGCGGAGAACAAGTGCGAGGGCATGATCGCCCTGCGCGACCTGCCCGGCGACCACTACTCCTTCATACAGGAACAGTACACCGTGGTGGGCCAGCGCACCGGCCGCCGCTTCCGGCTTGGCGACGGGCTGCAAGTAATGGTGCGCGGCGTGGACATGGAGAAGCGCACGGTGGATTTCTCCCTGGTGGATGAAGTGGAAATCCCCTTGCAGCCCGTCAAAACCGGCCGAGGCCAGTGGGATGAAACCCGGCCCTACCCGGCTTCCGACGGCCACGGCCGCCGCAAGGGTTTCCGCAGCGCAAAGGGAACCGGCTCCAAAAAGGCCAGGAAGGAAAAAAGTGGCAAGGGAAAGAAGGGGCGGTAGAACTGCAAATCTCCACCGGATGCCCTCCAAGCGCCCCCTCTTCGCATTCCTTGCTGTTTTCGCAGCCCTTCAATTATTGGCTGCTTTCATCCACCACCGGGTTGGCGTGCGGCTATTTGTGCCCTTCGCCATAGGCGCAGTGGTGGCGTTCTGGGTGACGTGGACGAACCAACGCAAAAAATGAACCGCATTGGACCACGGGGGTCCGAACCGGCGCAAGCTGTGTCCTTTGCACCGGAAACTACTTACACCAGATTCAGGCGCTTGGCCAAGTCATCCTTGTAGCTGCCGCCGATGGGAACGATCTTCTTGTCATTCTCCAGGATCAGGTTGGGCTGCTCAATGGCGGTGATCTTGTCAATGCGCACGATGAAGGAGCGGTGCACCCGCATGAACTCGTTCTGGGGCAGCTTGGCCTCGATGTCCTTCATGGTGCTGTGGATGGTGTATCGGGTGTTCAGTGTGTTGATCACCACGTAGTCCTTCAGCGCCTCAATGAAGTAAATGTCGCTCATCCGCAATTTCACCATGCGGCTGTTGCTCTTCACAAAAAGCAGGTCCTTGTTTCCCCCTTGGCCTTCCACCAGGTTGAACAGCATATCCCGTTCCTTCAGCACCTCGGCCTCTTTCTTGTGCTTGTACAGGGCCATTTCGATCGTGGTGTGGATATCGATCTCCTTGAACGGCTTGATGATGTACCCGTAGGGCTGGGTGACCTTGGCCTTGCTCAATGTGCTTTCGTCGGCGTAGGCGGTGAGGAAGATCACCGGGATGTTGGCCTCGGCGCGTATGCGGGTGGCGGCCTCAATGCCGTTCATCTCCCCCTTGAGCATGATGTCCATGAGGATGATGTCGGGCTTGACCTCCAAGGCCAGGGACACGGCAGCTTCACCGGTGGCGGCTGCGCCCACCACGTTGTAGCCCAGCTTCTTCAGGCTTTGCTGGATGTCCTTGCTGACGATGCTCTCGTCCTCCACTACCAGTACGTTGATCTGCGCCATGGTGCTCGCTCAGGTATGTTCAAAAGTAATCAAATAGGAAGTTCCCGTTGTTTCCGGTGCCGTTGATCTTGAAATGGTTCCGCCCAATTGGTTCATCAGCACCTGCACCAGCTCCATGCCCAACCGGCAATCGCGCCCCTCGGTGTACCCGGCCGGAAAGCCCGCGCCGTCGTCCGATAGGGTGATGCGAACAAGCTCGTTTTCCTTGTGCAGCGTAAGGTCAACCCGACCCTCGCGGCCATCGGGGAAGGCATGCTTGAGGGCATTGCTCACCAGTTCATTCAGCACCAGTCCGCATGGTATGGCCCGGTCCAGGTCCAGCATCAGCGGCTCCAGTTGGGTGTGCAGCTGGATGCGCCCGCCGAGCGAGAAGCTCATCATCAGGTTGGTGCACAGGCGCTCGAGGTAGTTGGCCAGGTCCACTTGGGCGAAGTTGCGGCTCTGGTACAGGCTCTCGTGAATGAAGGCCATGCTTTGGATGCGCCCTTGGCTTTCACGCACCAGTTCCCTGCACCGTGGCTCGTCCTCTACGTGTGCACGCTGCAGGTTGAAGATGCTGCTGATGATCTGCAGGTTGTTCTTCACGCGGTGGTGCACCTCCTTGAGCAGGACTTCCTTCTCACGAAGGTTTGCGATCAGGTTCTGTTCGTTCTTCTTTTTCTGCGTTACGTCGTGCGCCAGGCAGCTGATCTCGTGGATGGCCCCGTCGCTGTAAATGGGGCTGATGAAGAATTCAATCCAGATCTCGGAGCCGTCGGCGAGCTTCATCACGTTTTCATGGTGGCGGGGGGTCCCTTTGAAGGCGCCGTTGTACATCTTCAGAAGCTTCCGATCCAGGTCGGACGGCACCTCGCCCAGGAAAGTCTCCCTGAGATTGTCGCCGACATTGATCTGCCTGCCGAAGCTGATTTCGCCCACCTGCCTGAAATGCTCGTTGCATGCGGTGATCCGGAACTCGCGATCCATGCTCCAGATCATCACGTCGGCACTGCTTTCGAAGATGGCCTTCAGCCTGGCTGATTGCTCCTGTGCCCGCAGCTCGGCCTCGCGTTCCGCCGTTACCTCCAAACCGATCCCGAACACCTCCTCCACTTGGCCATTGGCATCCAGCACGGGGCTAAGGTGGATCTGGTTGAACACGCGTTTACCGCTGGTATCGGTCAATCTTGTTTCAAACTGGACTTTGTTTCCCGCAAAGGCCTCTTCGTATTTCCCTTTCCAGAAATCGTGGTACTCGGTGGGTGCAAAAAGCTCGCGCGGCTTGTTCGGGTCCAAATTGATCTGTGGTGCCTTGCCGTGCAGCCGCACGATCATGTTATGATACCCCTTGTTGAAGCTGGTGAGGGCGATGCGGCGGTCCACCGTCCAGAACATATGGTCGCTGCTTTCGAACAAGGCCTTTTCCTTGGCGGCATGCTTGAACAATTTGACCTGGGCCTCGTGTGCGGCGGTAATGTCGCGAATGATGCTCCGCACACCCACCGGCTTGCCGTGCTCAACGCGCACGGTTGAGATGCCTTCCACCAAGATCTTCCGCCTATCCTTGGCCAAATAGTGGGCTTTCCATCGCTGCGGTACTTTTTGGCGGTCTGTTTCCCGGTACCAGTTCCGCACCTTTTCCGCCGTCCCTTGGTCCGCCATCAGGTCAACTACCCGTAAGGACTTCAAGTCTTCCTCCGAATAGCCCAAGGCATTCATCCACGCCTTGTTCACGAAGGTGAACCTGCCATCCAGGTCCGTGCTTTGAATCAGGTCCGTGGCATTGTCCACCAGGTCGCGGTAGCGCTCTTCGCTAAGGCGCAAGGTCTCCCGGTCCTTCTTTGCCTGTGTCACATCCCTGCTCACGCCCATGCTTCCCAGGGACCTTCCCTCCTCGTCGCGCAGGCGCGACGCCGCCACGAAGCTGGTGAACTCGCGGCCATCCTTGGTGATGTTGCGCACCTCGCCCGCATAGGCGCCATAACGGTCCATCTCCCGCTGCACCCGGTCGTAATCCATCGGGTCGGCGTACAGCAGCCGCGAAGGCTTTCCGATGACCTCTTCCTGTTCATAGCCGAACTTGATGGTGGCCGCAGGATTGAATTCGGAAATGATCCCTGCGGAATCCACCGCTACGATCATGTCCAGCGAGCTATCGATCAGGCTTTTGGACAAGCGCCTGCTTTGCTCCAAGGCTTCCTGCGTACGCTGGTGCTCCTCGATCTCCTTCCGGAGCGAGGCGTTCATCTCCTCGGCCAAGGTGGCACGCAGGCGTTCCTGCATCAGGCTCCGTTCGGCCTCTACATCCTGCAGGCTGATCCGGAAAGCGGGCTTTTTCATGTAGACCCCCCCCAGTGCATGCGCCAAAAGAGGTGTTCGGCCTGTCTGGCCAAAGCCAATGGGCATGGTAGCGGATGAACCCCCTTCGACCAACCCGTCCAACAGTTGTTTGAAAGCCTCCCGTTGATCAGCCGCCACCAGGTCCATGAGGTTGGCACCCAGCAGGGCCATGCCGCCTGCCATGGCCTCTGCGGCGGGGTTGGCATACACCACCTTGCCGTCCTGTACCATGAGGATGCCGTCCCTGAGCTGTTCAGCAAGTTGTCTGTAGTTGTCAGCCAAGATCCGCTGCTCCTGTTCAGACCGGCGCAAGGCGCTAATATCGATCACCACTCCTTCAATGACCGATGCTTTTCCGGGTGCCTCGTGCAAGATCACCTTTTCCAGCACGTGCACCTGTCGGCCGCTACGGTGCTTCAGGAGAATCTCGTAATCGTCCAGCTTCTTGTGCTCCAAGAGCTCTTCCAAATACCGTTGGCGCTCATCGGCATCAACATACAAGCGCCCAGCGGGCACGGCCATCAACTCTTCCGCACTGGCATAGCCCAGCAAGTTGGCCAAAGCCTGGTTGCAATCCAGGATGCGTCCAGTGAGCGTAGTACGGAAAAGCCCAAGCAGCTCGCTGGTGAACAAATCATCGTACCGGTGCCCGGCAGGTACCTGCCGGCCGGAATGCTCCGGCTCACCCGTTCCACCATGCCGCGTGCCTCCTGGCTGCGGATCGTGCACTTGGGGGTTGTTCATGGCACCGATCCCGCCGGCTCGTAGGGGGGCGGCAGTTTTGCGTCGTTCAACTTCATTTCGCTGCCGTCCTTGTAACGGATAGTGAGCAGAAGCGTTCCATCCTCGTTGAAATAGTTGAAATCGCCCTGTTCCAGGCCCGCGCTGTATTTTCCTTCCAACTTCAACCTTCCGTTCGGCCAATACCATTTTTGCTTTCCATCCCGCGCACCGGCCACAAAGGAGCCGGTGAAGTATTTGCGGCCGTTGTCGTACGTACTGGCCCAAGGCCCACTGCGCAGGCCATCCCTGTATGCACCCTTGTCGGTGTGGCCGTTCACATGGTAGGCCCACTCACCATCCTTCAACCCGTCGATGTATTGCCCTTGTAAGATCACTGTCCCGTCCGCTGCGTATTCCACGGATGTGCCATCCTCCCTGCCTTTCCGGTAGTGTTCCTCCCGGTGCAGCTGGCCTGTTGGGTAAAACCATCTCCACTCGCCTTGCGGTAAGCCTTCCCGGTAATTGCCCTTCTGTTCCACCTCCCCGCCGCGGTGGTAGAAGGTCCACAACCCTTCCTTCCTTCCTTCCACATAAGAGCCTTCCGCCCTTTTTTCCCCGGTTGCGTAGTATTCCGTCCAAGGGCCGTTCATGGCGCCGGCCTCGCTTACTGCACCAGTGGCCACTATCCGGTCGTCCCGGTAGATGGAAGCATCCACCGGCTTTCCGCTTGCATCAAAATCCCTGAAAAGCCCTTCCTTGCGGCCACCTTTGGTATAGCTGCCGATGCTGGACACTGTGCCATTGGAATGGTAGGTATTGCGCAGGGTGAGCAATACCGTTTCCTGGGCATCCGGCAGCAACTGGTCCTGGTCATACTTGGCCAATTCGAGCAGGTTCCCCTGCTTGTCATACTCCTTGAAGATGCCCTGCCGCCTGTCATCCACGAAGCTTCCCTCCCACTTCAGGTTTCCATTGGGGTAGTAGCCTTGCCAGGGGCCTTGGCGCAAATGGCCCTCATCATACCGGTTGATCTCGCGCCTGCGCTGAAGCACCCCTGCGCGCCAATCGGTAATGGTGATGGGCCGTCCATCTTCGCCATAAACGTAGGCCTTGCCCTCCTCTTTGCCTTGCTCGAAATTCACCACGCTCGCCACGCTTCCATCCGGATGGAACGTGCGGCTGGGCCCATTTTTCACATCCTGTTCGAAGTGTTCCTCGCTTACCAGGATACTGTCCGGCGCATACTTGCGCTGCGCGCCGTCCTTGTGGCCATGCGCATACTGGATCGTGCTGGTCAGCTCACCATCAGGGCCGTAAAAGGACCATGTTCCGTCCAGCTGGTGTTGAACGCGGCTTCCCTGGCTCTTGAGCATGCCATCTTCGTAGTAGGTGCGCCAAAGCCCTTCCGGTTTGCCGTCCAAGAGCGATCCTTCACTGCTAACCCTCCCATCGGGGTAAAAGTACTGTTTGAACCCGGTCTCCACCTGTGCCCAGGTACCGCTCCACGATGCACACATCAGTATTATCAATACTTTTTTAAAAAGAGAATGATGGTATAGTATAGGCTGTTCATCTTGTTGATGAACAAGGGGGTCCTTTGCCGCCGGTTTCGACTTGTTGCAAGCGATCAACATGATATGCACAGCGCCGTGCAGGGGTGGATTGCTGCGGCCGTGTGAAGATAGCTCACAAAGCACCATGCCGATGAACGATCGTGCACAACGTGCCTGCGGGCTGATCGTGGATGAGGCGGCCTGCTCATTTGCCCGCGTTCGATGTTGACCGCGCCGTGGATAAGACGCCGGGACCGCTACTTGGAAATGTGGAAGTTTTGGCCATGCAGTGCTCCGGTGTGAAACTCCAAAAAAAGCCTTCGATAGTTATGCACGGGACAACTCGCTTATGAACAGGCAGAATGTTGGATCCAGCACGCGCCGTTACCTTTGGCCGATGCGCATTGCAATAGGTAGTGACCATGCGGGTTTTGCGCTGAAGCAGCAGATCATCAGCCATCTTCGTGCCAAAGGTGTTGTTGTCCAGGACCATGGTACGCACACTGCGGAAAGCACGGACTACCCGGGTTACGCCCATGCGGTGGCGGAGGATGTATCGGGGAAGACGGCCGACCTGGGTATTGTGATCTGCGGCAGCGGTAACGGGGTGAACATCACGGCGAACAAGCACCACGGCATCCGCTCCGCCCTAGCTTGGAACCCGGAGGTGGCCATGTTGGCGCGGCAGCACAACAATGCCAACGTGCTGGCCTTGCCCGCGCGTTTTGTTGGCATGAAGGAAGCGGAAGCCATTGTGGACGGGTTTCTGGCCGCCTCGTTCGAGGGTGGCCGCCACCAGCGGCGCGTGGATGCCATTGAATAAGCAAGGTATGCTGAACGGAAAGGCAAGGGCGCTGGCAACGGGCATGCTGCTGGCTGCCGTTGTCCCTGTGCACGCCCAAACGGACAGCTTGGCGCGGCATTATGCGAACACCATCACCCAGGCCGATCTCCGGGCGCGCCTGGAGATATTGGCCAGTGATTCCTTCATGGGCCGTGAAACCGGTACGGAAGGACAACGCCTCGCGGCTCACTACATCCTGGAACAGTTCCGCAGCTGTGGCATTCCCCCGGTGCCCGGTGCCACCGGGCGCGGTTTGGAGGCCGACGGATACCGGCAGTTGTTTCCCGTGGAAGTCATCCGCACGGGAGGGTTGTCCATGGCAGTGGCCGGCCGATCGTACACCTTCCTGCAGGATTACGCCTATTTCACCGAGAGCCTGCGCAGCGACCTGGATGTGGCGGAGGTGATGGTATTGGCACCGGTGTCGTTGGGAGGGGCCAAGCTGGGGGGTGCAAGCCAGGTGGTGATGTTGTTGCAGGACCGCCAAACGCAGGATGACCCGCATGCCATGGCGGCACAGGCCATGGAAGCCTTGGCCAATACGGGAACCAAGGTGCTGTTGATGGTGCATGAGCAGGCCCGCGCCATCATGGAACAGCGTGGATCCTTCATCACGCGCGAACACATGAGGCTGGCAACGGACAACGGTTCCCGCACAAGGTCCGGTGGCGCTGGGGTGCAAGTGATCTTGATCACGCCCGAGCTCGCACAAGCCATATTGGACCATGGCAAGGTCTCCTTGAAAAAAGCTGCGGCCACGGCTGGCAAAAAACGCCTGATCATCAAAGTCCCGGTACGGTTCACCTATGCCTCGCGCAATGGCCCGGCCACGGGAGAGAATGTGCTGGGCTTCATCAGCGGCAGCGACAAGAAGGATGAGCTGGTGGTGGTGACGGCGCACTACGACCATGTGGGCGTGATCGATGGCGAAGTGTACAACGGGGCCGATGACGACGGTTCGGGCACCGTGGCGGTTCTGGGCATGGCCAAGGCATTCGCAAAAGCCAAGGCCGAAGGGCACGGCCCGCGCCGCAGCATGCTCTTCATGACGGTTAGCGGAGAGGAAAAAGGTTTGCTCGGCTCCCGGTGGTATACGGATCATCCCGTGTTCCCGCTGGACAGTACGGTAGCCGACCTGAACATCGACATGATCGGCCGCACGGACACGGTATACGGGGATAGCTCCTCCTATGTATATGTGATCGGCAGCCGTCGCATCAGCAACGAGCTGGGCAACATCATCGAGCGGGAAAACGACGCATTGGCCAATTTGCACCTGGACTACACCTTCGATGCCGCGGACGACCCCAACCGGTTCTACTACCGCAGCGACCACTACAACTTCGCCAAGCACGGTGTGCCCATTGCCTTCTTCTTCAATGGCGTGCACGCGGATTACCACGGCCCTTACGACGAAGTGGACAAGATCCGCTTCGACTTGCTTCGCCAGCGCACCTTGTTGGTGTTCCACACCGCATGGGTGCTGGCAAACAGTGAAACACGGTTGGCGAAGGACGGGCCTGAAGGCGGGAAGTGACGGCGGCTTCAACCGGCGGACGGTTCGCGCAGCAACTCCACAATGGCGTTTTCCAGACGCTCCTTGAAACGCAGGTAGCGCGCCCCAGTACCGGGGCCGTAGATGCCCGTGTAGATGTGCCGCACCGTGCCGTCGCGTGCGATCAGCAAGGTGGTGGGATACCCTTTCAATTGGCTGATGAAGGGCAGTTGCCGGGCCACGGAATCCCGCTGCGCCATACCGCCATACAGAATTTCGTATGGGATCCCCAGCCTTTCCCTGAACCGCTCAATGGCGGCCAAAGCCTGCTTCGGGTCGGCGTAACGCTCAAAGCTGAGTGCCACGGCTTCCAACCCGTCCTTTTGGTATTTGGCGTACAGTTCGCCCATCAAGCGGCTTTGGTCCAAGCAATTGGGACACCAGGTGCCCATGATCTCCACCACCACGGCTTTCCCTTGGTACACTTCGTCGGTAAGGGCATGTATCCTGCCCTGCGTGTCCGGCAAGGAGAAGGCTACCGGATGCCGGGGATCGAGGGTGGTGAGGGTCTCATCGTTCGCCAGGGTAAACGATGGGTTGCGCACCCCGTACCAGGATTGTTTCCAGCGGTGGCCGCTTCGGAACTCACCGATCAGGCTATCGTTGCGCAATGCGGCGCGGAAGAGATAGGCTTGGAATCCGTTGAAGGTGGACAGGAACAGCGAATCCGTAGTGGCGGTACCGTCCAGAAAGCGTAGATCACCGGTTTCCGTGGCGAAGCTCCCCCGCACGCGGGCTCCGTCCACTGCGAAAATGCCGATGGCTGGTTCGTTTCCGTCATCATCCAGGAAGTGGACTTCCCAATCCCCGGAAATATCCACGGAAGGTGGAGCCGCCGATTTCGTGAACCGGGGTCCCTCACCAAACCTGGCGGTGAAGGGGATGCTGTAGTCCGGCCCCTTCAGGAAGTTGTACCAGCGCCCTTGGAAATAGGTGCTATCATGGATGGTACCGCGGAATTCCGAATCGAAAAAGGGCATGCGGAAACGAATGCTATCCCCGCGCACCGCAATGGAGTCCACGGGGATGGCTTCATCCCGGTTGTGGATGGTGATGTGCCATCGGTCCCGGCTCCGCTGTAAGTCGAACTCGAACGGCAGCGCCAGTTCCGCACTTGTGCTGTCCAAGTCCAGCACCATGCGCCAAGCACCGGTGGCCAGCATTGGCTTTTCCGCATCCGGGGCAGGATGGGGCTGCTTGCAAGCCGCAACAACCAGCAAAATGAACAAAAGGATACCAAGTCGCATCAACCGTGGTGAACGCTGCGAACTTAGCGCAGACGTGTCCCGCGGATCGCCCCGCAAATCGCGATTGCACGATTCCTATCCGGTGCACGGCAACCGGGCCCGTGCCGATCACAGGTCGAATTTGATTCCTTGGGCCAAGGGCACGGTAGTACCGTAATTGATCGTGTTCGTTTGCCGACGCATGTACGTTTTCCACGCATCGGAACCGCTCTCGCGACCGCCGCCGGTCTCTTTCTCGCCGCCAAAGGCACCACCAATCTCCGCACCGCTGGTGCCGATGTTCACGTTGGCAATGCCACAGTCGCTGCCACCCACGCTTAGGAAACGCTCCATTTCACGCATGTCGGTGGTCATGATGGACGAAGAAAGCCCCTGTTTCACATTGTTCTGCGTGGCAATGGCGTCGGCCACGTCACCGTTGTAACGGATCAGGTACAGGATCGGGGCGAACGTCTCCTGCTTGACGATGTCCATCTCCGGTGTTACTTCGGCAATGGCCGGCTTCACGTAGCAGCCGCTTCCATATTGGGCGCCACTGAGCACCCCTCCTTCCACCAACATGTTGCCTCCTTGTTCCTTGATGGTGGCGAGTGCCTTGGTGTACAGGTCCACGGCGGCCCTGTCGATCAACGGCCCCACGTGGTTGTGCTCGTCCAATGGGTCGCCGATGCGCAGTTGGCCATAGGCTTTCACCAACTTGTCGGTGAAGGTCTTGTACACCTTGTCGTGGATGATCAGCCGACGGGTAGTGGTGCAACGCTGGCCGGCGGTGCCCACGGCACCGAAGAGCGAGGCATGCAGCGCGATGTCCAGGTCGGCCTTGTCGGAAACAATGATGGCATTGTTGCCACCGAGCTCCAACAGGGCACGGCCCAATCGTTGACCCACGGCGGCACCCACCGCCTTGCCCATGCGGGTGCTGCCCGTGGCGCTGACCAATGGGATGCGTTCATCGTGGGCCAACCACTCCCCTACTTCGCGTCCGCCATTGATGAGGGTGCTCACCCCTTCCGGCGCTTGGTTGCGCGCGAGTACCTCGGAAACGATGGCTTGGCAGGCCAAGCTGCACAACGGCACCTTTTCACTGGGTTTCCAAATGGTGACGTCGCCACATACCCAAGCCAATGCCGTGTTCCACGACCAAACAGCGACCGGGAAGTTGAATGCCGTGATGATGGCTACCGGTCCCAGCGGGTGCCATTGCTCGTACATGCGGTGCTCGGGCCGCTCACTGTGCATGGTCAAGCCGTGCAGTTGGCGCGAGAGGCCCACAGCGAAATCGCAGATGTCGATCATTTCCTGCACTTCGCCCAAGCCCTCTTGGTAGCTCTTGCCCATTTCATAGCTCACCAGTTTGCCCAATTCGGCTTTGTGCTTGCGCAGTTCTTCGGCAAACTGCCGAACCACCTCGCCACGCTTCGGGGCCGGCCATGTGCGCCATTCCAGAAAGGCCTGCTGTGCTGTTTTCACGGCCTGGTCGTACTCGGGGCGCGATGCTCCGCGTACCGTACCGATCTCCGAACCGTCCACCGGTGAGGAGGAGACTAAGCGCTCACCCTCACCTTTCAACCACTGCTTGCCGGTGGAAACGCCGGAATGGTCTTCCGTTATGTTCCATTGCTTTAACAGGTCCGCAATGCGTGAGGGGGCAGTGAGCGTGTTCATCTTAAGAAAGCTTGATTTTTTCGGGGTGCAAAGGTACAGCCTCAAAGGAGCATGGAGTGGAAGGTGCTCCATGAACCCTTAGAAGGTGTATCAGGGATGGAACACACGGACGCAGAAAGAGTGCGTTTCCCTATCTGATTTGATGAGTAATTGTGTAATGAGTTGATAATCAGCCGGGTAAAATGAGGTGTGTAATTTGAGTTTGCGAGACTATCGAAGAGTGGTTGGATGCCCATATCCAAAAGTGTTGTCGATGGGCTTAAATCGAGGGTTTTTGCCCTTCCTGGTGGTTTTTGCCTTTAGAGGCGAGGTATAACGAACTTGAAGTGGGGCGTTTGGTAGTCAGCGCTATCAAATTGGACCAAGCCCCCACCAGTAAACCTTTCCAAAAAGAACTGAAAGAGTTAGCGCCACGGTATTGTTCACTGAGCATGGAGACGTAAGGCGCATCGAACCACATGGGGCGGATTTCAATGAGGTTGAATCCAGTTTCTGAAAGAAGCTTGGTGATATCCTGTCGGCGGAAATGGGACAGGTGACGAGGGACATCCCACGCTGCCCAAAGAGGACCGTAGTGCTGTCGGTCCCAGCTTTCATGGTCGGGTACGGCAACTACGAGCAGGGCTCCCTCGGCCATGCGCTCATGGATTTGTTTCAAAGTCGAGCGTGGGTTCGACACATGTTCCAGAACGTGCCACAACGTAACCAGGTTGAAGGGTTGCGTGAGCGGCACTTCCTCAAGGTCGGCAACAGAAGTGAGCCCTTTGGTGTGGGCGATATTTCTAGCCACAGGGCTCAGTTCCACCCCGTAAGTTTGGTATCCTTGGGCTTTGAGGTAGGTGAGGAAGTCGCCGGTGCCACATCCGACGTCCAATGCGCGGCCGTGGGGCTGGTACTTTGCGATCAGAAGGTGCTTGTTCCTTATGGCACGGCGGCGGACCCAATGGTAGATACGGTCTTTGAATCCATGGGCTTTCTCTGAGTGGGAGATATAGTTCCGGGAAAGGTAGTAGCGTCCGATTTGGTCTGGGCCCGGCCGCGGCGAGGTGAAGAAAAACCCGCACCGGGAGCACGCTTGGATCGGGAAGTGTTCGTGCGTGACGGTATGGTCCTCCGGGGTGAGTTCAACTCGGAGCTGGGTTCCTCCGCAAACGGGGCAATGGGGCACTGTTTCCATGTCGGTGTTCCACGTGGAACGATCCAGTGTTAGCGGCCAAGGTAAACCATCAAAACACTGATGTCCGCGGGTGAAATGCCGCTGATCCGTGCGGCTTGGCCCAAAGTTCGGGGTTGAACTTCGCGAAGCTTTTGACGTGCCTCGGTGGAGAGTGAGTTGAGTTGGGCGTAGGGTAGATCAGCGGGCAAGGGTACATTTTCCAGATGGGAGACACGCTGGACCATGTCGCGCTCTTTTTGGATATAGCCTTCATATTTGAGTTGAACTTCCACCTGTTCACAGACCTCCTCCTTGAGGTGATCAAAGCCAGCTGCCATTTTCGCCACAGGAGGCGAAAGGGTTTCAATATCGGTGTAGTTGAGCTGGGGGCGAAGGAGGAGGGTGTTCAGTTTTACGCGCTGACGGATGGCTTCTGTTCCACGTGGAACAATCACCGGATTTACGACTTCCGGCGCAGCACCCTCCGTACGGATCAGTTTTGATAAGGCCTTGATGTGAAGGGCTTTGCGCTCTAAGCGTAACATGCGCTGGTTGCTGGCCAGCCCAATGGCGTGCGATAGAGGGGTGAGCCGCTGATCCGCATTGTCTTGCCTTAAAAGGATGCGGAATTCCGCCCGGCTGGTGAACATGCGGTAGGGTTCCTCCGTGCCCTTGGTGATCAGGTCGTCGATCAATACACCGATGTAGGCTTGGTCCCGGGCAAGCACGAACGGCTCCTTTTCCACCAGTTTCAGGTGGGCGTTGATGCCCGCCATCAGACCTTGACAAGCTGCCTCTTCGTAGCCGGTGGTGCCATTGATCTGCCCGGCAAAGTAGAGGCCGTCCACCAACTTGGTCTCCAGGGTGTGGCGCACCTGCGTAGGGGGGAAATAATCATACTCCACGGCATAGCCCGGCCGGAAGATGCGCGCATTGGCAAAACCCGGCAGCTTGCGAAGTGCGGCGACCTGCACCTCTTCGGGCAGGCTGGTGCTGAAACCGTTGATGTAGGTTTCCACGGTGTTCCAGCCCTCGGGCTCCACAAAAATTTGGTGGCTGTCCTTGTCGGCGAAGCGGTTGATCTTGTCCTCAATGCTGGGGCAGTAGCGCGGGCCCTGCCCTTGGATTCGCCCACTGAACATCGGGCTGCGGTCGAATCCGGTACGCAGGATATCGTGCACTTCTTCACTGGTGTATGTGATCCAGCAGCTCAGTTGTTTGGTGGTAGGTCGAGTTACGTCCGAGTAGCTGAATTTAGCCGGATGCTCATCCCCCTTCTGTTCCTCCAACACGGAGTAGTCGATGCTGCGACCATCCACCCTGGGGGGTGTGCCGGTCTTCATTCGGCCCGAGGTAAAGCCCAGTTCAGTGAGTTGCCCGGTGATGCCATGGGCGGCTTTTTCACCGGCCCTGCCGCCGCCGAATTGATTCTCTCCGATGTGCATCACCGCACTCAGGAAGGTGCCGTTCGTGAGGATCACCGCCCTGCAATGGATGATGCCCCCTAAACCAGTGCGCACCCCACTGATGCATGCTTTACCATTGCTGTCGGTCCGTACTTCAATGCCGGTGACCGTGTCTTGCCGAAAGTGGACATTCGGGATGCCCTCCAGTTTTTCGCGCCAGGTTTGGGCGAAAAGGTTGCGGTCATTCTGGCTTCGCGGGCTCCACATGGCTGGTCCTTTGCTCTTGTTCAGCATTCGGAACTGCACCGTACTGAGGTCGCTAACAATGCCCGACCAACCACCTAAAGCATCGATTTCCCGCACAATCTGGCCCTTCCCCACACCACCCATGGCCGGGTTGCAGCTCATCTGTGCGATCACGCCCATGTTCATGGTGATCAACAGGACGGAACTGCCCATGTCGGCCGCGGCGGCCGCAGCTTCACAACCGGCATGGCCACCACCCACCACCACAATGTCAACTTCCTCCTTCATGACGTGTGTTTCACGTGGAACAATCTGGCTATCCTGTTGATAATGAGATGGATGCCTGGCTTGTTCGTAAACTCTGCCACCATGGTCGAAAATGGAAGACCATTGGCGATTGGAACCCACAAAGTTAGGCTGGGAATGAATTGGCTTGGAGATGTTCGCAGGGCAATCGGGTCTGGCGCGTCCTGCGGGTATGGCATCCACCCAAATTCCAACCACGGATTCACACAGATCCACACAGATGGGTTGTCCTACTGTGGGTTTGACAATGAAAAGGTCCGCCCAATGGTAGTGCGTGCAGGAGTGTGAGGACGAAACCTGCATCCCCTGCACCTTTGCACGCTTTGACCCCCACACATACCGTAATGGGAAACGCAAGAACTTCACCGCCGCCCGCACACGTTCAGCCGCAAACAGCCTTCATCATCCGTGTAGGTCCGTGTGAATCCGTGGTTTGTTAAAGACCTGCATGTGCCGTCAGGCGCAGACGCCAGACCCGGTTGCCATGACGTGTTCAGGGCTTGTTCTTCGGCCTATGGCTTAGGAAAGGTGGTGCAAAGGATCCGTGAGTTGCCTGTCGGGAAGCAGGTCTTCGCGAGGCATGGCCCAACAAATGGGGCAAGGCGATAGAAGCCAGGGGCCCCGTGGACCCGGTGAATTGTTTCCTGAACTGAGGAAAACATTGCCCAGACCCGTCCGGAAATCCACAACCGGCACCCGCGAATGCGTGCCAAGGTGTTAAGGTCCGTTATTTGCTTCCCCAAGAGCCGTGAACCGGGTACGTGCCACAATGGACCATTGGGCAGCATAAAACACTGCATTAACTCACGAAAGGAAATAATGACCGTGCTATTGATAGACGATGAGCCGGAGATATGCTTTCTGATGAAGAACATGCTGAAGCGGAAGGGCATCATCTGCGATTTGGCCCATTCGCTTGCCCAAGGGCGTGAACGGTTGGGGAAGGGATCGTACAGCGCGGTGTTCTTGGACATCCACCTGCCGGACGGCAAAGGCTACCAATTGATCGGAGAGATACGACAACGCCAACCCGGCGCCCAAGTGATCGCCATCAGTGCCGTGGATGCCGAAAAGGAAAATGCCGCAGGCAGGGGAGCGGACCTGTTCATTGCGAAGCCCTTTGACAAGAGCAGTATCTTAGGCGGTCTTCAGTCCCTCGGTATCACCACCGACTGACCAAGAAGCCACCGCATGCCAGCACCCCACCTGCTCGTAATAGACGATGACGCCGACATCTGCACCCTGCTCTCCAGGTTCTTGGAAAAGCAAGGGTACCAAGTGGACACGGCCCTGCGCGGATCCACCGCCAAGGACCTCCTGAAAAGGAACCACTATGAGTTGGTGCTTTGCGACCATCGCCTGCCCGATACCGACAGTGAGGAGATGCTCCTGCACATCAAATCGGTTTCCCGGGATACGGCGGTGATCATCATCACCGGTTATTCGGATGTTCGCACGGCCGTGAACCTGATGCGCAAAGGGGCTTATGACTACGTAGGCAAACCATTGTATCCGGACGAGATCTTGATGCGGATCAAGGAGGCGCTCAACAAGGCCGTCCCCGCCGCACCCGCCGCAGCTGGGCGCAAACAGCCTGCGGAGGGTGTGCCAACCGCGGAGTATGTGCAGGGCACCGGCCCGCAGGCCGAATTGCTCGCCGGGCACATCGCCTTGGTGGCCCCAACGGACATGACCGTGCTGATCACTGGGGAAACAGGCACCGGGAAGGAATACGTGGCCCGCGAGCTGCACCGGCAAAGCGGCCGGGCGGGCAAGGTGTTCATAGCCGTGGATTGCGGTGCACTTCCGAAGGAACTGGCCGGCAGCGAGCTGTTCGGGCATGTAAAAGGGGCCTTCACCGGTGCCTTGGGAGATAAGCGCGGAAGCTTTGAGCAGGCCAATGGAGGCACCTTGTTCCTGGATGAGATCGGCAACCTCACGTACGAGAACCAGGTGAAGCTGTTGCGCGTGCTGCAGGAGCGGCGCATCAAGCGGGTGGGCGATGAGAAAGACATCGAGGTAGACGTGCGCGTGCTGGCGGCCACCAACGAAAACCTGCACGTGGCCGTGTCCGAAGGACGCTTCCGCGAAGACCTGCTGCACCGGATCAACGAGTTTACCTTGGACCTGCTGCCCCTGCGCGAACGGCCCAAGGACATCATGGTGTTCGCCCACCACTTCCTGAAAAAAGCAAATCAGCAGTTAAGCCGCCATGTGGAAGGATTTGACGCTGCCGTGGAGGCGCGGCTGATGGTCCATGCCTGGCCGGGCAACTTGCGCGAACTGGGCAATGTGGTGAAGCGCGCAGTACTGCTTACCCCGGGTGGAACCGTTCAACTAAATGCACTGCCTGCCGAGGTGATCGCGGGTGCACCGGCCCCTTCCGGCATTCAGCAGGGCATGCTTGCGGAAATCCAGACCGAGGAAGGATTGCGGGGCGTTTCCCACACAGCGGAAAAGCAAGCGATCTTGAAAGCGTTGGAACGCAATGGGTTCAATAAATCCCGTACGGCCGAAATGCTCAACATCGACCGCAAAACGCTGTACAACAAGCTGAAATCCTTCGGGATCGAGATTTGACGAGGATGGGAAGCGGGGCATTGGGGGCCAATGGCCATGCAGGCATGCGGGATGGGATATGGCGGTGTGCTCCATCCCATTCCATCCCGTCTCCTTCCTCCCCCCTGCCGCCCACCCCCCCTACAACGCTCTTTTTCGGCGACCCGCCACCGGTATGCGTGAAAGTCGCCTTGGCGGTTGTTCCCCATGTTCCGTACCGGTGAGCAACTGACCCAGGGTGGCCGGGAGCGGCGGATGCTGCGTGCGCTCTATGCATTTACGCTGGCCCTGTTGATCCTGTTCCTGTTGGCCACCATCGCCACCTTCAACAGGTATACGGTCGCCAACAAGACCATCCGCGACAGCAATGCCATGCTCAATGCGCTGGAGGCCATGGTTTCCGGCCTGAAGGACGCCCAGATCGGCGTGCAGGGCTATATGCTCACCCACGACACCGTCTTGGCAAGGCCCTTTCGCTTGGCGCAGCCTGCCGTGGAGGCCAGTATGCGCCAGTTGGATTCGCTTCAGCACACCGGCACCACCACCAAGGACCTGTCACATATCCAGGACCTGTCGCGGCAGATGCTGAAGATGATCCAGGACCAGTTTCTTTCGGAGCGCGGCTCCCTGCCGGGGTTGCAAGGAAGCGAGGAGGACCGCGTCCACCGATCGCAGGAGCTGATGGAGCGGATCAGGGTCGAACACGCCGGGCTTGTGTTGGCGGTGGAATCCATGAGGGACCGGAACTTGACCATGGAGCGTAGCCTGCAACCGGATACCCCGTTGATGCTGCTCATCTTCTCCGTGATGGCCATCCTGGCCACGGCCCTGCTGTTCTGGCGGCTCTTTCGCGCCTTGGCCAAGGCGGAGGGGGCCGAGGCCGAGATCCAGCGGAAAGTGGACCAGCTCAACCGGGAAATGCGCACCCGCGAATTTGCCGAACGCTCGCTCAAACGGGTGCTGGACAGCTCGCCCAGTGCCATCATGGCTTTCCGCAGTATCCGCGATGCCAACGGTGAAGTGGTGGATTTTGAGTGGCTCCTGGCCAACCGGGAAAGTGAGCGGGTCTATTCACGCACGCACGAGCCCATGATCGGCAAGCGCCTCTTGCGGGAGCTGCCGGAGATGGCTGAAGATGGACTTTACGACGCCTTTCTGGAAGTGGTGGAGACCGGGACGCCCTTTGAAAGCACCCGCCAATCAGCACTGCGCCAAGGAGCATGGGTGCACCTGCACGCCCTGCGCCTGTTGGACGGGTTTGTGGTTACCATCACCGACGTGTCGGAGGCGCGAAGAGCACAGGACCTGTTGGCCGAGGCCGACCGCTTGGCCATCACCGGTGGTATCGCACGCACCATCGCCCATGAGGTGCGGAACCCCCTCACCAACCTGCGCATGGCTCTGGAGCAGCTGACCGAGGAACTGCCCGGGGAAGTACGGGATGAGACCACGCCGTTCACCGACATTCTGCGCAGGAACATCCTGCGCATCAGCAAGCTGATCTCCGACCTGCTGGAATCCTCACGGCCGCACGAATTGGACCGGCAGCCTTGCAACATGGCCGACCTGCTGGAAGCGGCCGTAGCATCCGTCCAGGACCGGTTGGACCTGCAGCACATGAGGGCCAGGGTGGAGGTGGACCCTGCACTGCCCCGCATCATGGCCGACCCCGACTTGCTGGGCGTGGCCCTCACCAACTTGTGCGTCAACGCCATAGAAGCCATGGAGGAAGGCAAGGGGCAGCTCTTGCTCAAAGCATGGTTGCAGCGGGGCCGCGTGCATGCCAGCATTACCGACAACGGCAAGGGCATTCCCGAAGAGAATATCCAACGCTTGTTCCAAGCCTTCTATTCGGGCCACAGCGGCGGCATGGGGCTGGGGCTCACCAGCGCGCGCACCATCCTCAATGCACACGGCGTGCACATGAATGTGGAAAGCACCGTGGGCGAGGGCACCACCTTCACGCTCACCTTCCCCGGATAGAACGGCTGGTAGCGATCTTTGCAACATGCCCATTGGCAGCAATACGAAGCAGGCAGCGGAACTGCTGGGGCAAGGAGACTTGGTGGCCATCCCCACCGAGACCGTGTACGGCTTGGCTGCGAACGCCTACAACCCGGAGGCGGTGCTGAAGATCTTCCAAGCCAAGCAAAGGCCTGCATTCGACCCGCTGATCGTGCATGTGCACGGCCCGGAACAAGCCATGGAAGTGGCCGACCTGCGGGGTTTGGGCGAGGACATGCGTCGGCAGGCCGAAGCCTTGATGGCCCGGTTCTGGCCCGGCCCCCTCACCCTGGTGCTGCCCAAGGCCAAACACGTGCCCGACCTGGTGACCAGCGGGTTGGACACCGTGGCCGTGCGCACACCGGCGCATCCAATGACCTTGGCCTTGCTGCGCTCCTTGGAATTTCCCTTGGCCGCGCCCAGCGCCAATCCCTTCGGCTACATCAGCCCCACCACCGCGCAGCATGTGGCCGACCAGCTCGGTGGCAAGGTGCCCTACATCCTCGACGGCGGCCCCTGCACCGTGGGCGTGGAAAGCACCATCATTGGTTGGGATGCGCAATTGCGGCACTGGGTGCTCTACCGCCCGGGCGGCCTGCCCGTGGAGGAGGTCGAAGCGGTGATCGGCACGGTGGGCCGCGCCTCGCGAAGCGTGCTGCCCGCATCGCCCGGCATGCTGGAAAGCCACTATGCACCGCGCAAACCGGTGCATATCGGCAATATTGCGGAGCTGATGCTGGAGCATGCCGGCAAGCGCATCGGTGCGATCACCTTCCGCAACAGGTATGCGGTACATGCCCTGGAAGTGCTGTCCCCGCAGGGGGACTTGGCCGAGGCCGCCCGCCATCTCTTTGCCGCCCTGCGCCGATTGGATGCCGGTGCTGCCGAGCTGATCGTGGCGGAGATCTTCCCGCAAGAAGGGCTTGGTGCGGCCATCAATGACCGGTTAAAGCGCGCAGCAGCACGGCGCGATCCGTAAAATCCCGGCTTAACCCCGACCTTTGCACCTTTGACGTTCGGCCGTGCCCCAGTCCACCCCGCTCCCCAAACGCATTGCCATTCTTGGCAGCACCGGTTCCATCGGCACGCAAGCCCTGGAGGTGATCCGGGAGCAACCCGGCTACTTGCAGGCCGACCTGTTGGTGGCGGGGCGCAACGCGGCCTTGCTGATCGAGCAGGCGAAGGAGTTCAAGCCCAATGCCGTGGTGATCGGTGATGAAGGCCGCCACGGCGAAGTACGCGACGCACTGTTCCCGCTGGGGGTGAAGGTGTATGCAGGCGCGAAGGCCATTGAACAGGCGGTGCAGATGGAAAGCATCGACCTGGTGCTCACCGCCATGGTGGGTTTTTCGGGCCTGCGCCCTACGCTGGCGGCCATAGAAGCCGGAAAACCCATCGCCTTGGCCAACAAGGAAACCTTGGTGGTGGCCGGGGAGCTGGTGACGCAGCGGGCACGGGAAAAGGGCGTGAACATCTATCCGGTGGACAGTGAACACTCGGCCATTTTCCAGTGTATGGCGGGGGAATGGGGCAACCCGATCGAAAAGGTCACCCTCACGGCCAGCGGTGGCCCCTTCCGGGGTTGGAGCCGAACACAGATGGCCAAGGTATCCAAGGCCGAGGCCCTGAAGCACCCCAACTGGGCCATGGGCGCCAAGGTCACCATCGATAGCGCCAGCCTGATGAACAAAGGCCTGGAGGCCATTGAGGCCAAATGGCTCTTCGGCCTGGCTCCCCACCAGGTGGATATCGTGGTGCATGCCCAAAGCATCATCCACAGCCTGGTGCAGTTTCAGGACGGCAGCCTGAAAGCGCAACTGGGCCTGCCCAGCATGAAACTGCCCATCCAATACGCCCTGACCTATCCGCACAGGCTGCCCACGGACTGGCCGCGGTTCGATTTTGCCCAATACGGCCAGCTCACCTTCGAGCCACCGGACACGGAAGCTTTTCCCAATCTGCGCTTGGCCTTGGAGGCCATGCGGCGCGGCGGCAACACCCCGTGCGTGCTGAACGCGGCCAACGAGGTGGCGGTAGAGGCTTTTTTAGAGGAGCGCATCGGCTTTTTGGAAATGAGCGACATGGTGGGGGAATGCTTGGCCAAAGCCACCTTTGTACCTTCACCGGGTCTTGCCGACCTGGAAGCCACCGATGCTGAAACCCGCCGCACCGCCCGCGAGGCGTTGAAACACCCCGCATGGAGACACTGATCTACGCCGGCCAGCTCATCGTGGGCTTGTCCATCCTGGTGGCCCTGCACGAATTTGGCCACTTCCTGCCCGCCAAGCTCTTCGGTATGCGGGTGGACAAGTTCTTCCTGTTTTTCGACGCACCCTACGCGCTGGTGAAGAAAAAGATCGGCCAAACCGTGTATGGCATCGGCTGCCTGCCCTTCGGTGGTTATGTGAAGATCGCCGGCATGGTGGACGAAAGCCTGGATGCGGAACAAAAGGAACGCATGCAGCGGCCGCCCGAGCCGTGGGAGTTCCGCGCAAAACCCGTGTGGCAGCGCTTGATCGTGATGGTGGGCGGGGTGACCGTGAACGTATTGCTGGCCTTTGCCATCTATGCCATGGTGATGTTCACATGGGGGCGGGAATACCTGCCGGTGAAGAATCTTACCTACGGCGTGGCGCCCAGCGCGCTGATGAAAAGCGAAGGCTTCCAGGACGGTGACAAGATCTTGGACCTTGATGGCAAGGAGCCCCAAACCCTCGGGGATGCTTCCTTGGCCATCTTGATCGACGGGGCGAAACACGTGACCGTGGAGCGCGAAGGCCCCGATGGAAAACCGGAGAAGAAAACCATCGAGTTGAGCGCGGACATCCAGGAGCGCATCTTGGAGAGCAACGACAAGTCACTTTTCAGCGTGCGGTTCCCCTTCTATGTGGATTCGGTGCTTCCAGGCCACAATGCCGAGGGAACCGGCAGCTTCCGCAAGGGCGACCGCATCATTGCCGTCAATGGCCGGCCGGCCCGGTACTTCCAGGACTTTGTGGAGGAGGTGAAGGACAAGAAGGACCGCCAGGTGGAAGTGACGCTCCTGCGCGAAGGGCACCAAGTGCGCATACCGGTGAAGGTGGACGCTGATGGCATCGTGGGCTTGATGCCCAAGCCACCGGCGGACTATTTCACTTTCGCCAAGGAGGAATACGGCTTCTTTGCCAGCATCCCCGCAGGCATCAGCTACGGGTGGCAGCGCCTGAAGGATAACGTTTCCTCCTTCAAGCTGCTGGGCAGCAAGGCGGGCATGAAGCAGATGGGCGGGCTGATCGCCATGAGCAAGGCATACGGCCCGCAGTGGGTGTGGCAGCGGTTCTGGGAAATGACGGCATTCCTGTCCCTGGCCCTGGCCGTGCTGAACATCCTGCCCATTCCGGCCCTGGACGGCGGCCACGTGATGTTCCTGCTCTATGAGGCCGTGGCGCGCAAACCAGCCAATCCCAAAGTGCTGGAATACGCCCAACTGGCCGGGATGGTGTTCCTGCTCACCGTGATCATTGCGGTGAACGGGCACGATCTGGTGAAGCTGATCACGGGAAAGCTGTAACCGGTACCGCACATCCTGCGGCCCCCGGCCCTGTGCGCTTGCCAAGGGAGGGAGGCGGCCGGTGCAACCGTTCAAGCGTGCTGTGCGTAGGAACATCCAAAGCTTCCGCCATGCCACACGTGATGGTTGTTGAGGACGATGCCTTGGTACGCCGTGCCATTGCCTTTTGTGCCATGGATTCCCATTGGCGCGTCACCACGCTCTGCGACGGCCGCGAACTGGGGCGCATGATCGAGGACGAACCCGCCGACCTGCTGTTGATCGACCTCGGTCTTCCGCATGTGGACGGCCTTGCCCTGGTGGAAGAGCTGCGCGCCAGGGGAAACAACACCCCGGTGCTCGTCATCACGGCCCAAGAGCTGCCACACCTGCGGGAGATCGTGATGGGGGCCGGGGCCAACGACTTGTTGCACAAACCGTTCGATCCGGACGACCTGCTGCAGCGGATGCGCCTGTTGCTGGCCGCATAGCCCGACTTCCGTTCGGGGTGCCGCGTTGAACCACCTTTGCAACGTGCAATACGATGTGCTCATTCTGGGCCACGGCATCGCCGGGGCGGTATTCGCCGAAACCTGCCGGATGCGGAGATTGTCCGTGCATGTATTCGACCAAAAGCGTGAGGGAAACGCCTCCATGGCGGCCGGCGGCCTGGTCAATCCGGTGGTGTTGCGGCGTGACGTGCCCGTTTGGCGCGCAACAGAGTTGATGACCGCCATGCGCACGTTTTACGCCGATTGGGAACGGCATCTCGGTATTTCATGCTGGCATCCCACCCCGTTAGTGAAGCTCTTCCCCACGGCAAACGACGTGCGGCAGTGGAAGCGCGCCATGGCAGACCCGGCCACCGCCCCATTCATCACCTGCCAACCCGAACCCGAGGTGGATGCATCGCCCTTGCGCGCTCCCCACGGGTACGGAACCGTTACCCATGCCGGGTGGTTGGACATACCGCTGCTGTTGGAAGCGCACCGGAGCAGCTTGGCCCTGGAAGGCCGGTTGGCGGAAAGGGAAGTAAGGCCGACCGATATCCGCACGGAGCCGGGCGGAATACGCGTCGGCGAGGTGCACGGCCGCTGGTTGGTGGAGTGCACGGGGTCCTTCTCCACAGCCCAGGGATTGTTGCCAGTGAAGGGCGAAACGCTGACCGTGCGCATCCCGGGCCTTCGCCTCAGCCGCATGATCCATGGCAAGGCGGGCCTGCAACCCGTGGCCGACGGGCTTTTTCGTGTGGGCGCCACGTTCAAGTGGACGGACCTGTGGGAAGGACCGACCCAAGAGGCGCGCACGGCGCTGTTGGAGCAATTGTGGGCCACGGTGGATGCGCCGGTGGAGGTGGTGGCACAGCACGCCGGGGTGCGCCCGGCCGTGCGCGACCGCCGACCCCTGCTCGGGAAAACTGGGCCACATACGGTCCTGTTCAACGGCATGGGCACGCGTGGTGTGATGCTGGCACCTTGGTGCGCCGCGCACCTGCTGGAGCATCTGATGGACGGTAAACCGCTGGACCCCGAGGTGGATCGTTCGCGCTTCGATTGATCCCGTATTCCCCCTATCGCGTGCCGCCGGGAGAGGCGTGCATCACTTGCCCCAAGCCGTCGGGGAAATAGCGGTTGGCCAATGCCACGAATTCGTCGCCGCGCATCAGGTGGTCCATGCCCACGTCTTCCACGTGGTCCAGTCCGCAGGCCGCCAACAGCTCCATCAGGGTGAGCAGGGTGTTGCGGTGGAAGTTGAACACACGCTCGCTTTTCTCGGGCACCACGATGCCGCGCACCAGGGAGCGGTCGTGGGTGGTGATGCCGGTGGGGCAGGTGTTGGTGTTGCATCGCAACGCTTGGATGCAGCCCAGGGAGAACATGAAGCCGCGGGCACTGTTGCACAGGTCGGCACCCAAAGCCAGCATCTTCATCAGGCGGGCTGCGGTAACCACTTTTCCGCTGGCGATGATCTTCACCTCCCCGTGCAGCCCGTAGCGCTCCAGGGTGCGGCGCACGAACATCAGGGCGGGCTCGATGGGCATGCCCACACTGTCCGTGAATTCCAGCGGTGATGCGCCGGTGCCTCCTTCGGCGCCGTCCACGGTGATGAAATCCGGGCGCATGCCCGTTTCGGCCATCAACGCACAGATCTCGGTGAACTCATCGGTGCGCCCGATGCACAGCTTGAACCCCACCGGAAGCCCACCGCTGAGCTCGCGCAGCTTGGTGATGAACTCCAGCAGCCCGCGGGCATCGCTGAACGCGCTGTGGCCCGGGGGCGAAAGCACGGTGGTATGCGGTTCAATATGGCGGATGCGGGCGATCTCGGGCGTGTTCTTCACCGCCGGAAGCACCCCGCCATGGCCCGGCTTGGCGCCTTGGGAGAGCTTCAGTTCGATCATGCGCACTTGGTGGTGCTGGGTCACCTTGGTACGGAACAGCTCGGGGTCGAAATCACCATGCTCATCCCGGCAGCCGAAGTAACCGGTGCCGATCTGCCACACCAGGTCGCCGCCTGGTTTCAGGTGGTGGTCGCTCAATCCGCCCTCACCCGTGTTGTGGTAGAATCCCCCCTTGCGCGCCCCGGTGTTCAAGGCCAACACTGCGCGGTCGCTCAAAGCTCCGAAGCTCATGGCGGAGATGTTCAACAAGGAGGCCATGTAGGGCTTCTTGCAAAGAGCGCCGCCGATCTTTACGCGGGGCGGGTCTGCCGGCACCTCTTTCGGGTAAATGGTGTGGCGGATGCCCTCGTAGTTTGCCGCATTGATGTCCAGCTGGGTGCCGAAGGGCACGGTATCCATCACGTTCTTGGCACGTTGATATACCAAGGAGCGCTGCTGGCGGCTGAAGGGCCGTCCGTCGGTATGGCGTTCGATGAAATACTGCTGGATCTCGGGCGAGATGCCCTCGAAGGCATACCGGAAGTAGCCTAGCAAAGGGAAGTTTCGCAGGATGGTGTGCCGTTTCTGCACCAGGTTCCACACACCTAACAAAAACAAGGGGCCTACCACCACGAACGCCCAGAGGAACGCTGGGTTGAACCAACTTGCGGCACAGATCAGAACTGCGACCCCAAGGCTCACCAAATAGAACGTCTTGCGCATGGCGGTGAATTTATGGCAGTGTGCTCGCACGGGCGTGCACGGTGCCTTTGGCCAACACGCGGGAGGCGGAAAAGGTGCGCAAGTCGTTAGCGCGTCGGGGGCGTAAAACCCGGCTGTGTGCGGTGGTGTTCCGCGCGGTCCTATGGAATGGTTACCCGCCGATGCTCACCATGGGCCGCGTGCTCAGGCCGTGCAACACCTCCTGCTGCGTGTCGGGCTGGAACGCAGGGAGCCCGCCCAGCATCTTGTGCTTGGCCCAAACGTTGGCTTGGACCAGCGGGGCCAGGTCATCGCCGTTGCGCAAGGCCGTAAGCAGGTCTGTTTCCTCGCGGGCAAAGAGGCAGTTGCGCATCTTGCCTTCCGCCGTAAGGCGCAGGCGGTCGCAGCTGCCGCAGAACGGCTCTGTCACCGTGCTGATCACCGCGAAAGTGCCCTTCCAACCATTTACCCGGTAAGCCTTGGCCGTACTGTGCGGATCGTCGTCCAGCTTTTCAACCGCATGTACGCTGCCGATGCGGCCGAGCATTTCCGCGTAGGTGTACACCCGTTCACGGCCCCACTTGTTCCCGGCAAAGGGCATGAACTCGATGAAGCGCACGTGCACGTTGCGGTGTTGCGTGAGCCCCACAAAGCGCAGCAGCTCGTCGTCGTTGATGCCGCGCATCACCACCATGTTCAGCTTCACATGGAACCCCAGTTCGAGGGCTTGTTCGATGTTCGCGAGGATGCGGCCGTGACCGTCCCTGCGCGAGAGCTGGCGGAAGCGTTCCGCATCGAACGTGTCCAAGCTGATGTTGAGGTGCTGCAGTCCGGCTTCCTTCAGTTTCTCGGCGAACAGGTGCAGGCGCATGCCGTTGGTGGAGAGCCCCAGTTTTACCGGCAAGGCGGCCATGTCGCGCACGATCTCCACCACGTCCGGGCGCATCAACGGCTCACCGCCGGTGAGGCGGACCTTGGTAATTCCGTATTCCCCGACAAAGAGGGCGGCCAGCGTGCGGATCTCCCCACGCGTCATCAGCTTGTCGCGGTGCAGGAAATGCTGCTCCTCGGGCATGCAATAGGTACAGCGCAGGTCGCACTTGTCCACAATGCTGATCCGCAGGCTGCGGTGCGTGCGTGCGAAGCGGTCCGTTAGCAGGGGCATGGCAGGCACAAAGGTACCAAGGCGGGGGAGGGGAGGCGCTTCCGTGTGGCGCCACGCACCAACTTTGCGCGATGCCGAATGGGAACAAGGTGCGCTGCCCGTGGTGCCTGAAGGACGAAACGTACATGCGCTACCACGACGAAGTGTGGGGCGTACCGGAGCACGACGACCGCAAGTTGTTTGCGAAACTGGTGCTGGACGGTGCACAGGCCGGCCTGAGCTGGTACACCATTCTGGTCCGCAGTGAAGGTTACCGCAAGGCCTACCACAACTGGGACGTGGCCCGCATCGCACGCTATAGCGCGAAGGACGTCGAGCGCCTGATGAACGATCCGGGCATCATCCGCAACCGCGCAAAGATCAACGCCTCCATCACCAATGCCCGGGCTTGGCTGAAGATCATGGAGGATGGCCCGGGGTCCTTCGACCGGTTCCTATGGAAACATGTAGGCTACAAAACCGTGGTGAACCGTTGGATGCACCCCGGCCAGGTGCCGGCCAGTACACCGCTCAGTGACGCCCTTAGCCGGGATCTGGTGAAACACGGCTTCAAGTTCACGGGAACCACCATCGTTTACGCGTTCATGCAAGCCTGCGGCTTAGTGGACGACCACTTGGAAAGCTGTTGGCGGCGCACTGCGGGACGATCGCGCTGATGTACGGTCCCTGCGCGCCGTTACTCCGCCTGAACGAGCGGCCGGGAAGGTGCCCGAAGACCCTTCCAAAGAACCTGCCCCACCAGGCCCAGCATAATCGCCTCGGCCAGCAGCACATTCACCGGCAACAGCGACAAGGCACCCAGCAACAGGGCCGCTGCGGCCAAGGCCAGCACGTTCCAGGCCAAGGGCTGCTTGCCGTGGCTTAGCAACAGCACCACCAGCGGGGCGGCCCACACCACCACTTGGTAATCGAAGCTGGGCACCCGGAGGAACAGCATGAACAGGACCCAGCAGCAAAAGCCCAACAGCAGCAGGTCCCATGCAGGCAAGCGCCGTAACCGGCGGCCCGCCACCAGCACGATGCCTAAGAGGAGCGCAACAAGCAGCGCCCATGGCGTCCAGGCGGGAATGTCCAGGCCGAGCACATGCAGGATGGCAGGTATCGAACCATTTTCAAATTCCATCGCATGGTGGGCATCCAGCCCGGCCATCCCCTCGATCACGGACGGATACGTGTAATTCGCCCCTTCAACCACCGGCGGTTCGCTCGGATCGGGAAGGCTGTTCCAGGTCCGCATGGCCGCGAAGTATTCAGCCCAGGCGCGCAACCCGCCGCCCAACAGGGCGAAGGTGCCTGCCATCAATGCCGTGAAGCCCGCAGCGCCTGCCCAGGTGCGCCAGGTGGCCGCCAGCAGCAGGGGCGCGGCGATGATGGCATTGGTGGGCTTGATCAATACCAGAACGGCGATCAGGACCCCGGTTGCGACCTCGCGCCGCGCTTTCAATGCAACGAACAGGAGGGCCAAAACGGCCATGGGCAATACGTACACTTGGCCTCGTTCCACGTGCAACCGCCATGACTGGCAGGCAACGAACAGCAATAGCACCACGGCGGCCACCACCGCTTGTCGGGCGGGGTCATCCCTGCCGAATGCCCGGGCCGTGAACAACACGGATCCGATCAGTAGTGCGTACTGGATGACCAACCAGGCCATCCGGCCCTCACCGAAGGGAAGGGCGGCTACCGGAGCCATTAACAACGCTTGGAACGGAGTACCGGTATAGCGCGTCATGGCTGTTCCGGGTGGTAGCATGGGGTCCGCAAGTCGTTCCGGGTCACCTGGCCGCCAGGGGTTGTAATAGAGCGATCGCCCCTCCATCAAGGAACGGCTGCCCACCACCTTGTCGCGCAGGTCAATTCCTCCGTAGTGCCGGGTCAGGTGAAGGTCGACCATAAAGCAGGCAACCACGCCGATCACAATGGTCCAACGCAGGACCAAACCTCGCTTTTCCATTCCGGGAACGGTGCAACGGCAGGCAAGATAATTCGGTTCACCGTGCGCATGTGCCATGGGGGCACTTGGCGAAAGACAACAACACGCGCATGGGCCGCCTGAACACGGCTGGGCCATCATGCTGAACGCCGTACTTTGGTGGCCCCGTTCAGCCCCCGGGGAATGACCCGGGCATCAGCAAGGGAAGCGGGGCCACACCGGCAAGCAGGCCATGAGAGCACCCGTAGAGGCGGTTTGGACCCGGCGGTACCTGGGCGGCGGTCTGGAGGTTGCGGAAGATGTTTTGGCCGCCGAGGAACCACTGGAGATCCGCCTGGGCCATGGACCCTTGGAAGACCGTTGGGAAACGCGATTGAGCGTGACCATGCGCACGCCGGGCAACGACGAGGAATTGGCCTTGGGCTTCCTGTTCACGGAGGGGATCATCCACGGCCGGGAGGATGTGCTCCGTGTAGTGCATTGTGAAGACGTGAAGGAAGAGGAGCGGGGCAACGTGGTCCGCGCCGAACTGCATCCTTCGGTGGAGGTGGACCCCTCCCGGTGGCAACGGAGCTTCTACATGTCCAGTAGTTGCGGAGTTTGCGGCAAGTCGAGCATTGATGCGGTACGGGCACAAGGGTTGAGACCGCTCACGCCGTTCGGGGCGGTTGATCCGGAGGTGATCACTGCACTGCCGGAACGCATGCGCAACGTCCAGACCGTCTTCAGGCACACCGGCGGCATTCATGCGGCAGCGCTCTTTGACCGCCAGGGCAGCTTATTGATCCTGCGTGAAGGCGTAGGCCGGCACAATGCCGTTGACAAGGTGGTGGGCGCCATGTTGATGGCAGATGCCCCGGGCCGGGCGGAAGGCCCGCAGTTGCCACCGGCCTCGGACCGCATGCTGTTGGTCAGTGGCCGTGCCGGGTTTGAGCTGGTGCAGAAGTGTGCCATGGCGGGCATTCCCTTGATGGCCGCCTTGGGCGCACCTTCATCGCTCGCTGTTCGGCTGGCCCGCGAGACCGGGCTTACCCTAGTCGGCTTTTTAAGCGAAGACCGGTTCAATGTCTATAGCGGAGGGAGCTGATGGCGGCACTTTATTGTTTCATCCATTTCACGGTTCGTCGACCCGCTATGCCATCCAGCTCAACAAGGTAGATGCCTGAAGCAAGGCCACTGCTGTTCAACACGAAGGAGCCGTTAGGGTTTGATGCGATCAAAACCGCCCGGCCCATGCCATCAAATACACGCACGGTCGTCAAGTCCCTTGCCTCGGTTTCGACATGCAATACCTCCGCCCCGGGGTTGGGGAAAACCTGGATCCCCGTCGGCCTTACCTGTTCATTTATGCTGGTGCTGAAGCCGCATGGCGTAGCCGGTGCGGTCGTGTATGTGATGTCATTGTCCCGGTAGCAACGCAAGCCCTCGAGGGGGCCATCAATGGAAACCCAAAGGGAATAGTCGGGGATCAGATAGAAGTAATTGAACCCTATTCGCTCAATCAAGGTGTCTGTCCCCAAGGTGTCAACTTGGCCGACAAATGGATGGCCAAGCAGATGCACGATCAATCGGCGCAGGTTCAAGCCATCGATCTGAACGGAACCGGTGTCCACCACAACAAATTCCGTCGTTCCAACCGCTCCCGTTTCTTGCCCCGGCCATGACCAATGGTCTCCCGGGGAGGCAGTGAACCACATGACGGTGTCGAATTCGTATGGTGAAGGGTGGAGCAGGTATACCACGCCATCCATTTGGCGCATGTGGAAGTCTGCGATGAATGGGGAAATAATTGTGGAATCCGGCGTTGCCTCCTCATGGATATAAGAAGTTGCGCGAATCCGTTGGGTTTCTTGCCCATCCACTATGGTATCACCGGAAAAGCGACTGATCACAACACCAACGTATGTATCCCCGGTGCTCCAGTCCACACTGTAGGATTCGTGGCTCCACTCCGCGCCCGGCGGACACCAGGATTGCGCAAGTACCGCTTGGGCGGCACCTATCCAAAAAATCGGCAGGAGGGCAAGGAACTTCTTCATTGTTTCATCCATTTCACGGTTCGTCTTTCTCCGCCGCTATCCACTTCAATCAAGTAGACGCCCGGTGAGAGTGCTGCGCTGCTTAGCTTCAGCACGCCCGTACCCGAGGCCGCCAGCACCGCCCGGCCCATGGCATCGCGCACCTGCACGTCCATATGGCCCGTGGTGCCTGTTTCGATGTGCAGCACATCTGTTCCCGGGTTTGGCCACAACTGCACCTGGCGCACAGGCCGCTCCGCCTCATGGATGCCAACACTTAGGCCATGCAGCTTGGCAATGAAGGTCATGCTGGTATCGCTCACCGTGCCGTCATCAAAGCCTTTGAAGAAGCCGCACACGAAAATGCTGCCGTCCGGTGCTTGCTTAATATCCGTTAGGCCACTGTACAGGTAGGTGCTGTTGAAATCATGCCAGAGGCCGCAGCCCTGCCCAGTGAAGGCTGTGGTGAGCAAGTGCCCCGTGCTGTCCAGCAGGGCGATGCCTCGCCGCAATTGTCCGGCGATGTGTGTGAAGTCCCCACCAACCATGATCCGGCCATCGCCCAAGGGTAGTAGGGCATTCACGCTGAACGCGAAATCCCCGAAGGAAAGCGGCGGCACATGGCTATACTGAGTATGGTTGTTGAAGGTGGTGTCCAATGCTCCATCCGGCATCAGCCGGATCAAGTGAAGGGTGTCGGGTTCATTGGGGAAAACGAACTGCCCTCCGGCGAGGATGCGGCCGTTGGGCTGTTCCACTAGGCAGGTCGCATAGCCCTTGATGATATTCGTGTGGAAGGTGGTGTCCAAGCTGCCGTCCGGCCAGATGCGCAGGATCCGCCCCTCGGGCTGCCCCTCGTAGGTGTTGTATACACCGCTGACCAAGAGGCGGCCCTGCGTGGTGGGCACAAGGGTCCAGATCACCCCGTCCGTTTTCCGCCATTGGTAGGTACTGTCCAGTATGCCGTTCGTGTCCACGCGCAGCAGCGAATACCAGCCCGGTGCATTGATCCCCCATTGTTCGGCAACACGATGGTCCCCGGTGCAAAGCACCATGCCGTCCGGTTGCACGTACACATCACCGCCATTGTAGGTCACTAGCCCAGGATGGGGATAATTCTCTGTAATGGGAAGAAAACCCTGGTCTAACGTTCCGGTCGTGCGGAAGTACCGGGCCGGAAATCCATTGATCGTCAAATAATAATAATCCCCGGAGGTGAGGATATCTCCGTAGCCCCAATTCGAAGTCCAAGATTCGTCCAGATCACCGTTAGGCAGGATGCGGAAAAAAGAGTAAGGGATGTTGGAACCATCAATCCGTACATACCATCCGGATGCTAATACACTCCCATCTTCCAAGGGCAGCAAGGCAATCAAACCATTGTTCAAGAAGCGCGTGCAACGGAACGAAGTGTCCAAGGTAAGCGGCACCTGCGCTCCGCCGCTGCTGGCCGTCATTGCGGCCAGCAGCGCGAGGGTCAAGGCTTTCATGGCTTGAGTACCAAGCGTTCCGTGGCAATGCGCCCGCCATCGTTCAGCAGTTCCACGCTGTAGGTGCCGGGGGCGTAGCTCCGCGTGTCCAGCAGTTGCTGGCCCTGCTGCGTGGAGAGGGGCATGCGCTTCAGCTCCCGCCCGTCCACGCCGCGCAGTACCAGCACCGCATCCTTCGGCGCATCCGCGAGCTTGTAGGCTAGGGTAACGTAGGCGATAGCCGGGTTCGGGTATACAGCCAGGGGGCTCGGAACGGTAGTGGGCACGGTAGGCTTGGGCAGCTGCAGCATCTTCTGCGTGGCACCCTCGCCGGTGCAGGGGGCATAGCATTCCCCGTAGCCGAAGCAGAGGATGTTCTGCGCCCAAAGCGCGGGCCGCTCGCAGCCCGCCGCCGCGATGATCCGCAAACTGGCCAGTTCCGTGCTGTCCAAGTGCATCAGGTCATGGCCTGCCCTGTGAAAACTTGCGAGAAGATCGATGTAGGCCACGGCATCATCGCGCTCCTTTGCTTGGTCATCGCTCAACTTATACAGCGCGCCCAGCCCGAGCATCAAGTCCTTGGCCGGGTCGTACTCCCCGCGCTCCAAGCGGGTGAGGGCCTCGCTGTAGCGCGCACCGAGGCTGGGCACCTGCTGCCAGCGGACAAGGATGCTGTCCGTGCGGATGCCCAAGGTGTCGTTTTTCCATTCACCGATCAGCTCGTCCGCCGCGAAGCTCATGTCCGCGTGGTGCTGCCCCATGTCGCTTTCCAGCTGGGTGCGGAAGGTCTTCTGATTCCACGAGCCCACGATCAGGTCGATCATGTATTGAGGTAGCGGATAGGGTGAATCATATTGCAGCCATTTGATGAAGCCTTCCTTCTTCGTCCCGTCCGGGTTGGCTAACAGCACCTCCAGCAGCATGGCCTGCGGCATGATGTTCTTGATCACTGCCTCGCGCAAGACCTCCGTGGAGAGGTAGGGCGATTTGGCCATCAATTGGTCGTGCAATGGCCAGGCATCGGCCGGCCAGGTCATTTGCACCTCATCGATCAGCGCATCCGTGTTGCCGCCGTCCAGCAGTGCGTTGTACACGTAGGCCGTGTTCACGTAAGCTGTTTTCGCTGCGGCGAATTGCCCGCGCACTTCGTTCATCTGGGCCTGGGTATATTGTTGCGGTACCCGTCCATCGAGGTGCGAGGGGCATCCGTTGGTGTGCGTGGTGTAGGTGATGCCCACCCATCCGGGGGTATAGTCCAGCGGCTTGGCGGCGGGGTTGGAGCCATCGTTGTACCAGTAGTTCAGTACCCAGTCCGTGTTGTTCTTGAAATCGCTCTCGTCCATGGGCGTGGTCTCCTGCGTGAAGATGTTCCCGGCGGGTGTGGACGAGGAACCCTGCTGGGTGCGGATGCTGTGATAGTTGCTATAAGGGACTCCGGTCACTTTCTGGTCGAAGATGTCTGTTCCGCCTGGATTGCTGTTGCTATTGCAGAGGAATTGCAGGCCCACGTAGGCGGCTTGGGCCGGGTCAAAGCACTTGCCCTCGCCCACAAAAGCCTGGTCCGTGCCCGCAGCCGTGTTCTTGTATACCTGGCTGTTGTACTCCCCGCTGAAATTGATCCGGGTTCCGGTGAACAGGTTGGGTGCACCCGTTGATGGGGCGAAGTTGTTTTCCTCGATACGGAAGCCATGGCCGAAGGTGGAATAGATGCCATGGTGTCCGCCTGTATTCACGATATTGTAATCTGGCGTTCCGAACACAGGTTCTACATCTCGACCTCCCCCTGTGAAATTACTCCTGAACACGTGGAAGCTGTTCACGCTGTTGCTGTATATCCCGATCACGTTGTCGGTGAAATCGCAATCGGTGACCGAGAAGGTGCGGTCCGTGGAAGAGACGGAGGCCTCGATACCGTGGTCCAGCCCTTCGAATGTGCCGCGGGTTAAGTGCGCGGGCGGGCAAGGGAAATAACCAGATGAGCACGCGCCGGAGATCATGTACTGTGCATCAATGCTCGTGATGCCGCGGCCCAGCTTGTAGCTCTCCGTGATCCCGGTCTGCAGGTTCTTGAAATGGCAACCGCTGATCCTGATGCCGTCCACCTGCCACATGCTGATGTGCGTGGAGAAATCATCCACTCCGCGGTAGTTGTCATCCACGATGAAGTCGCAGTATTTGAATAGACTTCGGTTGGCGGTGGGCTGGCCACCGGCCGTGGTGTTCTGGTAAGCCAAGAATTCTGCGGATCGGTGACAGTTGAGGAAGGTGGTGTTCGTAGCTTGGATGATCCCGCCAAAAGTCCCGTACACGCCGGGTTGTTGCATGGTGATGTTCCGGGCATGCTCAATCACCGCGCCGTTCTTCAGCACCAGCATGCCCTGGTAGGTGGGGATGGGGGAACCGGATTGGTTGTGGGCATTGTCGCCCCATACTTCGATGCCGGACCAGAATGAATCGTGGCAGCCCTGCGCCTTGGTCAGTGTTGCACCGTCCAGGACTACCTTTGCACCCTGTTGGATGATTAGCTTGGCACCATCGGCAAATCGCAGTTTGCCAGTGACCGTCAGCACTGCCCCTGAAGCAACAATCAGGTCATCCTTTATGAAGTAGTTGCCGCTCCACGTCTGGCTGGATGTAATTAGTGCATGGTGGCCGTAGTTCTGTGCCATCAGGCATGCTTGATAGGCGTTGATACGACCCGCTCCCAACATCCCGGGATAATTTGTCGCATCTGAAACGGGGTCTGCGGTGGCCTTGATAATGACTTGAACATCCTCTGCGCCCAAACAGGGTTCAACACTTATTATGAGGGCGCATATACTTGCAACGATGGGCGAAGCGAAAGAAGTTCCCCCCATCCACTCCCCCGAGCTATTACCACCGTATGGCCATCCGTTTGCATCGCAATTTGTGGGCACCAATCCCAATAGGCCATATCCTGGGGCGCAAATATCCACTTCTGGAAATTCGCTATATGTGTGTTCAATACCAGCCCCCGTATAGTATTGGTGCATGTCGTTATTATCCGTGGCCGTAACGATGATGACTCGTTCATCGAACATGGGATGAAAGGGATAAAAAGGGTGCCAATTCCCTTGAGAGCCACAATGTGTACCGCCCAGCCCGTTGCCTGCTGGATATATGATACATGTGCCATTGTCGAATATTTCAGCCATCACATCCTCAATATATGGTATTAGGCTACTCTGAACGGAGCATCGGATTCCTGCGCCGGCACAGCTTGTTATCGTCCTGGCACCCATGACGGTTGATGCATGCAAGGCCTTTACTAGGAAGGTATTGTCGGAAATTCCCCAGGATGTGTATGCGACTAGGCTGCATTTGAACGCTGCTGATGCGTTCCGTCCAAGTGGTGTTCCCCCTATCTCCGCTGTTTCAGCCGCAGCAAATCCGGCTACGGCCGTTCCATGCCATCTTGCATTAGGAGAGACTGACAGTGGCGCAGTGCAGTCAAATATGATTGATGGGTCATAGGGGTCATAAGGGACCACTAACTTAGAAGCAAGATCGGGATGGGTTCCGTCAATCGGGATATCCAAGGTCGCAAGCCGAATATTCGGGTCACCAAGAGTAATATCCCATGCCAAATCGGCTTGAGTTTTTAAAAGATCCCACTGCCATTCACCCGGGTTTTGGGTGGCCAAGTAAAAATGATAGTCGGGTGGGGAATATAGAACCGTATCAGTGCTTGATTCGTGCTTCACAAAATCATGGAACACGTTGGGAAACGCCTGGGCTAATGCACTGTACAGAGGGGCCAGGTCACCCGTTCCTTGAATTTCGCAGACACTTTGCAGGCGTTTGCTCCGAGCGATTGCCATCGGTCGGCTGTATTTGACGACTCCATGGGTGTTAAACAGGGCATTCAGCTGGGTGTTTTTACTGAATCTTTGGCCCGAAGGGTCCGGGTATAGGTCGGGGTCGCTGACCATGACCCAAGCGATGGAATCCAAAATATGTTCCTGTGCTTTTATCATTGGACTCAATGCGAGCATGAAAAAAGAAATAGGCATTGGGCCGTCAGGTTGGTGTGGGGCATGGAGCGTGACATGGCGAAATGGGGTTTAAGGTTTGACCATTCGAATGGGAGGGGACAGGAGGTCGCCGACCGTGATGAAGTACGCCCCCGGACCGAGTGAGCGAATATCTATTTTCACCTGGCCACCTAATGGATGGGCTAGGCCAACGGCAACAGTACGGCCGCATAGGTCATGGACCCTGTACCTCGATGTGCCGGGTTTAAGGCCGCTAACCAAAACGTATCCTTCCGTGGGCGGGTTGGGCCAAAGCCGTACAGAAATCGGGTTGTCCATGGGAATGACGCTCGTCGGGACCTGGCATGCCAAGGCCCATACCGGGTCGCTCGCATGGCCTGCCAACAAGCCATCTTTGTAATGGCAGAGCGCATACGGGTCCAAGGAAGAACAACTCCCATCGGCATAGTCGATTCCCCTGTTGGGGCCATAACCTTCAATGAATTTGAAATTTTCCGGTACGGAAAGCCCTTCAATGGGCGAGTCGAACTCGACCGTATACCTGCCTTGTAAATCGGTATAGGTTGCAATTACCTCAAAAGTATCGCCAAACTGTGAGAATACTTCAAACTGTTCGCCCACTTCCAATGAAAAGTCCATGATTAAAGATGGAACAGGGTATTCGGCATTGAAGAACCACACTTTTCCTTGGACCGTGTCTTCGGCATAGTACCTGACACATTCAGATTGAAATGTGGGTCCCATAAAGCTGTTGAATTTGTAATAATGCATATTGTCCATAATGGTGTCGCCACCATATACCAGGCTATCCGTATACGCTCCCGACAAGTCGGACTTTTTGATGGTCCAAGCCGTGGATTCATTACCAAATAGAGATGTGAATTGGGGTTTTGCTTCCGTCGCCGACAGTGTCAATAGAGTCGGAAGGATTGAGTGAAAAAGGATGGTGTGGGTTTTCATCTTGCTGAGGTTTGGCTGTTGAACGGTTGGGACGGGCTGAAGAGCACGGCATGGGCCATCAATCTCGTGTTCACTCTTTGATCCATTGCCGGACGAACTGGCCATGCGTTGAGCGGATCTCAATGGAATAGCATCCGGAGGGAAAGCGTTCCGTGTCCAACACGACCTCATTCTCTACGGGGGTTGCCTCATGCAGGAATATCCGGCCAAATGCATCATGGACCAGCACCCCTTGCAGCTTTTCACCAACCGACATCCTGATGGTCAAGCGATCCGTGCCAGGATTTGGGTACATAAGAATCTTTGGTCGTGCGACATGCGCCGTGACTTCAAGAGGAATATCGCAGGTCTGGACGGTGGGGCTTTGGTAGCTGATTTCATTGTCGTTGTAGCAACGGAGTGGTCCACCCTCCCCTGCATCAGTGGCGCCATTGGGGAGCGAATAGGGGAGCATGTACCAATCAATGGAACCGATGCGTTCGATTAAGGTGTCAAGGAATATTTGGTCACTCCACAGATCACCGAAATCGTATTGCACGGAAAGCCAACGGAAGGAGTTGCCACCCATAATGGTGTGCCCTGTGTCCAGAACGGTCAGGGAAAAAGGCGGATCACTAAGGGCGGGTTCCGGCAAGTGGATCAATTGCCAAGAATCACCGGGGGAAGCATTGAAATCATAGAGCGTGTCAAATGCGTTCAACTGTGGGTCGAACATCCACGCGATACCGGAATCCGAATACGTATAGAGGTCCGTCAAACTGTCCGTATAGACCGGTGAATCCATGACCTGATAGAAGCGGATGCGTTCAATCCGGGAGCAGGGTTCACCATTGATGGTCGTGTCCCCCGCATTCTGCATGCGTATGTATCCGGGGCACTCCAATGGGCAAACATCTCCGTCGTAACGCCACTCCGCCCCTGGCGGGCACCATTGTTGGGCATGGGTTGGCGCGAGGGAACACATGGTCAGGATAAGGAGGAGGATGTTCTTCTTCATTGCTTTATCCATTTCACCGTTCGTCTTCCTTCGGCGCTATTCTCCTCAACAAGGTAGACACCCGGTAAGAGCATAGCGCTGCTTAACTCAAGCGAACCGGTTGCACCTGATGCGCTCAACATAGCTCTGCCCGTGGCATCGAGCACATGTACGTCGATCTTACCCGTAGTGCCTATCTCAATATGCAACACGTCCGAGCCCGGATTGGGGTACACAAGAATCGTTGGCCGTGCGGCATGCTCCGTGACTTCAAGAGGAAAATCGCAAGCCTGGACGAAGGGGCTTTGATAGCTGATCTCATTGTCGCTGTAACAGCGGAAAAAGCCGCCCTCATTCCCATCCACAAATCCATTGGGGAAATCATAGGGGAGCATGTAGAACGTGTTGGACCCGACCCGCTCCATCAACGTATCGAGATAAGGAGGATCATTTCCCGTTGCGCCCTGAAAGTGATATTCAACGGATAACCAGCGAAGCGCCTGGCCATCGATGCTGATGTGGCCCGTGTCCAGTACGGTCAGAAAATCAGAACCGGCCGAGTATTCCGGCAAATGGATCAATTGCCACGAATCTCCGGGGAGTGCGTTGAAATCATAAAGCGTGTCGAAAGCATTCAACTCCGGGTCGAGCATCCATACGATGCCTGATGCGGAATACGTGTACAGGTTGCTGAGCGTATCAGTAAGAATGGTAGGGTCGAAATAGGCGGTATACGTTCTTGTCCGTTCAATCCGGGTGCATGGTTGGCCTTGGATCATTGTGTCCTCGGCACTCGCCAAGCGCACATATCCATTGCAACCTCCCATGCAAAAGGCGGCCGTGTAGCGCCACTCCGCCCCCGGCGGGCACCATTGCTGTGCTTGCACCATGCTCATACATAAGCTGGCCCATAGGCCCATCGATGCGTGCAGGTGCGTGCGGTTCATGATTGCTTGGTGTTCAGCGTAAGGTGCTGTGTGGAAATGCAGCACTGTGCAAGTAAAACGAATGGGCGTATAAACCAAAGACAGGGCAAATCCGATCTTCGTTGCCTGCGAGGGCTCGGGTTGTGGAATCTACGTATACCAGGGGCCGTGCAAGGAAACATGGTCATCGGCATTCCGTCCGGCCACTGTTCCCAGGGTAGCCCCACGCCAAACGTGACGGTTGTCAGTGGCTGGGCGTTGGGAGCCGCATACCTTGCGGGTGCAAACCCGAGAGTGGCCTGGCAAGGCCGCCGGACCGTAGGACATGAATGAAGCTACAGGCGGTGAAGGCGCCACCGTTCAACAAAAGGAGATCATCACCATTGCCGACATTCGCCTCTTGGTGGACACTTTCTACGGCCGCGCCCGGCAGGACGAACTGATCGGCCCGATTTTCAACAACACCATAAAGGACCGCTGGCCACAGCACTTGGACAGGCTATACGGATTCTGGGAGACTGTTCTGCTGGGCAGGCGCAGCTACCATGGGGTCCCCTTCATGCCCCATGTTCCGTTGCAGATCCACGGGGATCATTTCAGCCGCTGGCTGGAGCTCTTCCACCGCACCTTGGACGACCTCTTCCAAGGTGCGAAGGCGGATGAAGCCAAGCAGCGTTCGGTAATGATGGCCCGCATGTTCCAATATAAGATCGCCGCGCATGCTCAGCCCGCGCCGCCCATTCGGCAATCCATCCAAGACCATCCTGCGGACCCATAACCCGCACCATGAACAACCCCACGATGAAGATCACTCCAGAGCGGACCATCGGGTCCATTGTCGCCGAAGACTACAGGGCGGCGGCCGTACTGACCAAACACGGTATTGATTTTTGCTGCAAGGGCGGCCAGTCCGTGCAGCAGGTCTGTGAACGAAAAAACATCGATGCCGCAGCCTTGGCCAACGAGATCGCAGAGGTGCTTGGCCGGGATGCACGGACGGGCGAGGATGTGCGCACCTGGCCATTGGACCGGCTGGCCGACCATGTGGAAACGGTGCACCATCGCTATGTGGAGGAGCGCGGACCGGTGCTGAAGCAATATCTGGACAAGCTGTGCAAGGTGCATGGCGACAAGCATCCGGAGCTCTTCGCGATCAATGAGGAATTCAATACTTGTGTTGGCGCCATGGCCATGCACATGAAGAAGGAGGAGTTGATCCTCTTTCCGTTCGTGCGCAACCTGGCCAAGAGCGAACGCTCTGGCGAACCGTTCAAGGCACCGCGCTTCGGCACCGTGGAAAGCCCGGTGAAGGCCATGATGGAGGACCACAACGACGAGGGCGAGCGGTTCGAACGCATGAACGCGTTGAGCAACAACTTCACGCCTCCGGCCGATGGATGCACCACTTACACCACCGCCTTCCGCATGCTGAGGGAGTTCGAGGCTGACCTGCACCTGCACATCCACCTGGAGAACAACATCATGTTCCCGCGCGCCATAGAACTGGAGAAGCGTTTGGCACATGCGGCCAACTGACAGGGCACCGGGATTGCAACAAATCGGCCACGCGCACCACGATACCGTACGCCTGTGCCGGAAGATCAGGGAGGCGATCGATGAAAATGTGGCGTCATCGCGGATCCAGCGTTATTGCCGCCACTTTCTAAGGAAGCAGTTGGAGCCCCGGTTCCATTTTGAGGAGGAGGTTGTTTTCCCCGCCCTTGGACGCGATCACCCGGCCGTGCGCAAAGCCTTGGCCGAGCACCGGCGTCTGCGGCGCCTGATCAACGGGAACATGGACCCGATGGTGGCCGTCTCCCTGCTGGAGGAAGAACTCGAGGCGCACGTCCGCTTCGAGGAGCGCCGGCTGTTCAACGACATCCTGAAGAAGGCCACACCGCAACAATTGGCCCGCATGAGGGATGCATCCTTGGCGCTGCCTCCACCAAGCCCGATCGACCGCCCATTGGGTTCACGCTGAAGCAGGAACTGCCCCGACCCCGGAACAGTGCGGCGGTTATACCCTTTCGCAATAAGAGGCCGTCCAAAGATGCGCAGCTATTTTTTCGCAGGGCGATACGAGGAGGGCGTTGCGTAGCGGTGTTTACGGAATGACCTCATCGGAGAAGCCATGTGGAAAAAGGCTTCATCCCGCTTGCGGGAAGAGCAAGTAGGACCTGTCCCGCCAAAGCGGGATCTGATGGGGCTTTATTGCGAAAGGGTATGAGGGGTCCGAACAGCGTAGTGCCTGCACTTCACCGTGTGCGCAGCAGCCATGCATGGCTTTGAAGGCCGTCCGCGCTGATCCACAAATAGCAGACCTGCGAGGCCGGGTCCTCCTGCAAGGCCACCAGGTCGCGGTGGTCCGCATCGGAATAGAACAGGTGGATCCGGCCCTTTTCCATGTCGATCCACGGTGGTGGTAGGGGCTCCCCCGGGCCGACCACGGTAGCCACGAGGCTCTTGGCCACGCTGTGCTTCGTGGCAGGCGTGCCCTTGAACAGCAACAGTTCCGGGTGTTTTCGTGAGCGCCGCCGGATGTGAACGGCCTCCACCCGGCCTGAGGCACGCAACGCCGGTGCCGCGGGTCGGTCAAGCAATGTGGGGTCTTGCACGGATGAGCGATCGGACATGGTTGCCACGGTGCCGTATGCCGGGGCAAAGTACGCAAACCGGATCGAAGACCGGGGCGCAGGCAGGGCTATCGCCTCTTAATGCTGCGCCTGGCGGCGCTTATTCAATACTTGGGCGAACCACGGATCCACACTGATGGACACGGATCGCGAGCCTCTCCAAGTATCGGACGCAAAGCCGTGGCCCACTTCCTGCATCGCGCATTTATCCGTGTTCATCGGTGTTCATCCGTGGTTGAGAATTCGGGAAAGTCGCGACCGCAGGGCGCGCAAGAGGCGATAGCCCTGGGGCGCAGGCGGTCGGGCAACGGACACGCGGATGGCCAACAGGCCGTAGCGCCTGCCCCCAGGCCGTGAGCCAGTACGGTGCAAACCACCGGTCGCGTGCATTGGCGTACCATTACCCCGCCGATCGTTTCCTGAAATGGACCGCCGCACCAGTGCTCTCGCTGCCCTGTTTCTGGTCAACCTGCTGTACGGGCTCAATTATTTGGTGGCCAAAGGATTGATGCCGCGGGTGATCGACCCCTCGGGCTTCATCCTGCTGCGCGTGTGCGGTGCGGGTGTGTTGTTCTGGTCCGTGCGGATCTTCCGGCCGGAGCGTGTGGCATGGTCGGACGCCAAACGCCTGGTGCTTTGCGGCATCTCGGGCGTGGCCGTCAACCAGTTGATGTTCTTCCATGGGCTGGCGCGCACTTCCCCCGTGCATGCCAGCATCATCATGGTGGCCACGCCCATTCTGGTATTGGTGCTCAGCGGCCTGCTCATCGGCGAGCGGATCACACGGGGCAAGGCCATGGGCGTGATGTCGGGCGCGGCCGGTGCGCTCATCCTTGTGCTATCCGGCGGGCAGGGGGGTGGCGGCGCTTCGTTGCTGGGCGATTTCTTCATCCTCGTCAACGCGTCCTCCTATGCCGTCTTCCTGGTGATGGTGAAGCCGTTGATGTCCAAATACTCCGCCCTGACGGTGATGAGCTGGTGCTTTCTCGTAGGCAGCATCCTGGTGGTGCCTTTCGGTTGGCAGGGTGCCGCCGAAGTGGATTGGACCGGCTTGGCCGCAGCCGACGCCTGGGGCCTTGCCTTTGTAGTGGTGATGGTGACTTTCGCGGCCTACTTGATGAACACGTGGGCACTGCGTGCGGTACAGCCCAGCTTGGCGGGCACCTTCATTTACCTGCAGCCGGTTCTTGCCATTGGGGCTGCCTGGTTCCTGTTGCCCGGAAGCTTGGGCTTGGGATGGCTGCAGGCGCTGGCGGCCGGAGCCGTTTTCGCCGGGGTGTGGCTTGTGGGCAGGAAGGAGGCCCCGCGTGCTGCCTGAAGCTTCAGTGGTGCATGCCCCATGGGGCACGCGGCTACCTTTGCGCCCCCATGCTGCTATCCATGACCGGTTTCGGCCGGGCCGAAGGCTACGTACGCGATAAGAAAGTGACCGTTGAGGTCCGGTCCTTGAACAGCAAACAACTGGACTTGCTGGTGAAACTGCCCGTGCAGTGGCGCGAGAAGGAACCCGAACTGCGCCAACTGGCCACCACCCGGGTGGTCCGCGGGAAGGCCGAGCTGGCCATCAGCACAGAGGGTGCCTCCAACGGGAAGCGCACCACATTCAATGCCGGCGTGGTGCAGGCCTATTACAAGGAGCTAAGGGAATTGGCGGCAGGGTTGGACCCGCAGGCTTCCACCGATCTGCTGGGCGTGGTGCTGCGCATGCCCGATGTGGTGGGCACCGCACGGGAAGAGGCGGACCCGGCCGATTGGCCCCCGATCGTTGCCCTTTGCGGGGAGGCGTGGTCGCGTTTTGATGCATTCCGTGCCGCCGAAGGCGAAAAACTGGGATTGGAATTGGGCGGGCGTGTGCGCAACATCACCGCGCTGCTCAGCGAGGTGGAGGCCATGGACGGCGGGCGCGTGGAACGGACACGCGCACGGATACAGGCCAAATTGGAGGAATTGGGCACCAAGGTGGACCGCGATCGCCTCGAGCAGGAAATGATCTATTACTTGGAGAAGCTCGACGTGACCGAGGAAAAACTGCGATTGGCCGCGCATTGCAGCTACTTCATCCAAACCATGGAGCAGGAGGAAGGACAGGGCCGCAAACTCGGGTTCATAGCCCAGGAGATGGGGCGGGAGATCAACACGCTGGGCTCCAAGAGCAATGACGCGGAGATGCAGCAGCGGGTGGTATTGATGAAGGATGAACTGGAAAAGATCAAGGAGCAGGTGTTGAACGTGCTGTGAGCATGGGCACAGGAACCCCGGGCAAATGCATCATTGTTTCCGCACCTTCCGGAGCGGGAAAGACCACCATTGTGCGGTATTTGCTGGGTTGTGGCCTCGGACTTGATTTTTCCATCAGTGCCACCAATCGGCCCAAGCGCGACCATGAGCAGGACGGTCGCGATTACTTCTTCATCACCACTGCGGAGTTCAGGCAGCGGATCGGCGCCGGTGCTTTTGTGGAATGGGAGGAGGTGTACCCCGGGCGCTATTACGGCACGCTACGGGCGGAGATCGAACGCATTTGGGCCAATGGCCGTGCCCCCATTTTTGACGTGGACGTGGTGGGAGGCCTGCGGCTGAAGGAGATCTTCGGGGAGCAGGCGCTGTCCATCTTCGTTTCGCCGCCCACGATCGAAGCCCTGGAGGAGCGATTGCTGTTGCGCGGCACCGAAACGGCCGAGACGCTCCGCACGCGGATGGACAAGGCAGGGCAGGAGCTGGCCTACAGCACCCGCTACGACCGCATCCTATTGAACGACGACATGCAACGGGCCTGCGAGGAGGCCCATGAAGTGGTAAACGCTTTCCTGTCGGCATGAAGATCGGTTGCCTGTTCGGTTCATTCGACCCGCCCCACTTGGGCCATGTTCAATTGGCCCGGTACGTACGTGAACATGCGGGCTTGGACCAGGTGTGGCTGGTGGTCACCCCGCAAAACCCGTTCAAGCAGCACCGCAAATTGAGCCCCGAAAAACACCGGTTGGCCATGGTGCATTTGGCCGTGCAGGGCTTGGAAGGCATTAGCGCCAGCGGGTTGGAATTGAACCTTCCCAAGCCCAACTACACGGCCGACACCCTGGCCTTCATGCGTGAACGCTGGCCCAGGGACGAGTTCTCCCTGATCATCGGCAGCGATAACCTGGCTGAACTGCACAAGTGGAAGGATGCCCTGGCGATGTTGGAAAAGACCCGGGTGCTGGTGTATCCAAGGCCGGGCCTTGAAGAGCATTTGGCCCAGGCGGACCTGTTGTACCATCCATCGGTGACCCTGATGCCCGAAGCCCCGCAGATGACCATGTCCTCCACGGTGGTCCGGGTTCGCTTACGGGGCTGGAAACCTGTGGAAGACCTGCTGGCCCCCCCTGTGCTGGCCTACATCCGGCAGAATGGATTGTATGCCGAATAGTGCAGGGTGGACGATGCCCCCAATACGATGCGGTCCGCCACGTCGGCCCTCGCGCCGAGGTGGTCGCAGAGCACGGCAAGGGCACGATCGTGCCGGGTTTCATTCACCACGAGCAGGTCGCAGAGGTGGCGATAGGGAAGCAGGTACTGGCGGTATGCCGGCATCACGTGGTGTTCCCATTTGTACAGCACCTCCTCGCGGCCATAGCTGCGCTCCCGCTCGTCGCGCTTGATCCTCCGCTGCAGTTGTGCCTCGGCGCTTGCCTCCACGAACACTTTCAGGTCAAGCAGCTCGCGCAAGGCCTCATGGTGCAACAGGAAAAGCCCTTCCACCAAGATCACCGGTGCCGGCCGGACCTCCATCCACCGTTCCTGCACTCCGGGCTGCTCAAAGGCGTATTCCTTGCGGTACACGGGTTCCCCTAAGGACAGGCAGCGCAGGTCATCAGCCAACAGGTCCAGGTCCAATGCACCGGGCAAGTCAAAGTTCACCTGGCCGCTTGGGTCCTTGGTTTGGCGGTCCAAAGGCAGGTAGTAGTCATCTTGCGAAACGATGCACGTACTATCCGGAGGCAACAACTCGCGGAGTGCGCGGACCAGGGTGGTCTTGCCCGATCCGCTCCCACCAGCCACGCCAACCAAGTAGGGACGGCCTTGCATCGGGGCGAAAATAAGCGGTTCCGTCCGCTCCCGGGCACCCGGCAGGCAGCCGCTATGCGGGGTTGGTCGTTGTGGCACGGCTTTGGCCATACCCTGCCCAACAAGTACCCAAACAGGAAAGTCATGGAACCGAACAAGGAACGCACCCGGAAACTGGAGGGAATGGCCACCCGCATGCTGTTGGCCGGCAACCTGGAGCGCTACCTGCATGCCCTGCGCCTGTTGGTCGTGCTTAGGCAGCGCAGTTCCGTACCGTGCTGATCCGCTGGCGCGTTTTGCAGGCTGATGCCGGGCTTGGCCGCAGTGCGGAAAATAAATTCCGGCGGAGTGGATCCTTTTGCGGCGAAGCGCCGTTGAAGGGCACATGACGAAGAAGGACAAAATAGCCTTCATCAAGAGCAGCAAGCGCAAGTCGCATGTGTACAACGACCTGCACCGGTACTCCGACCATCAGCTCGATGAGCTGATCCGGGAAATCGTGCATGGGCTGGTAAGGGAAAGCGAGCTGATCGCAAACGCTTACATCAACGGCTACCGTTGAACGCATGTGAGCTTCCCTCTTGAAGGGGCTCTAAACCAACAGGTGGATCGGCCCCGGTTAACTAACCGGGGCTTTTTCACGTCCCGGCCGTTCCGCTCAGCGGCGCCCGCGGGGCACGGAAGGGGGCGGGGAACGCTTGATCGTGCCATTCTCATACTCCACTCTGGAGACCACCTTGCCGGTGCCATCGAAACGGATCATGGCACCGTGCAGCCTGCCGGCCTTGTAGTTCATTTCCTGCACCACGCGGCCCCTGCTGTCGTACACCGTGCACTTGCCTTCGGGCGTGCCGTTGAGGAACGTCTGTTCGCGCTCTTTCGCCCCTCCTTTTCCGTAGTAGGTCCATGGCCCGGTGGGCGTACCCTTGGCGTACAAGCCTTGGCTGGTGATCATGCCATGGGCGTCGTATTCCGTCCATCGCCCGCTCCGCTGGCCTTCCGCAAAACTGCCCTCCTCCTTCAACTTCCCGTTCTCATACCAGCTTTTCCAAGGCCCGTTCTTCGCGTTGTTCTTCCAAGTGGCCATGTAATCCTCTTGGCCGTTGGGCAACCAGCCCTGCCAGATGCCGTCCATCCGCCCCTGCTTGAAGGAGCCCTTGTCCTTCTGCTGCCCGTTCTGGTACCAACTGTTCCAGCCACCCTCTTCCTTGCCGTTCACATAACTGCCTTCCTGCAGCTTTTGCCCGCTCTCAAACCAGGTGGTCCACAGGCCGTTTTTTTCACCCTGCTCCCATTTGCCTCGTTTCCAGTTCTGTCCCCCCTCATAGTAGTAGACCCACTCATCCTGCTGCTTGCCGTTGCGGAATAATCCGGTGGCACTGAGCTGGCCGTTGGGGTACCAATATTTCCACAGGCCGTCCTGCTCGCCGGACTTGAAACTGCCCAGCATATCGCGGGCGCCAGCCCGGTCGTACCAGGTCCAAGTGCTGTCTTTCAGTCCCTTGGCGTAGAACCCCTCCACGTTCACCCGTCCATCGGAGAACCACTTGATGAAAGGCCCGTCCAATTTGCCCAAGCTCCAGTTTTCCCTTGTTTCATGGGCATTCCCGGAGGTCCAATGGTCCCATTGCCCGTGTTTTACCCCACCGGTCCAATGACCTTCGGATTTCAGGTTCCCGGCGGGCCAATACGTGCGTTGCACGCCGCTTAATGCACCGAGGTGGTAATGGCTTACCTCGGCCGTGTCGCCACTTGGATGGTAGGTGCGGGTGAAGCCTTCGCCCTTTTTGAGGGTTTGCGTGCTATCGCGGTCCCAGGCATCCAAGGCCAGGCAAATGCCCTTGTCGCAGACCTCGGAAAGCATCTTCCGACCGTCGGGGTAGTAATAATTCCAAGGCCCGTGCTTTTTGCCCGTGCGGTAATTGCCTTCCTCCATCAACTGGCCGCTTCGGTAAAAGCTCCGCATCAGGCTGTCCTGCTCGCCATGGTGGATCCACCCATCATGCTGCACCTGGCCATTGTCATAATAGATCACCACATGGCCGTCGCGCTGTCCGCTTTTGAAATCGGAAACTTCGGTGAGCTGACCAGCGCTGTTCCAGTACTTCCATTCCCCCCACTCGCGCCCGTTCACCATCAGGCCCTCGCTCTTCTTCACGGTCTTCAAACTGTCCCAGTGGTCCACATAGGGTTGAACGCCTTGGGCATGGCCCGCGATCGGGGCCAAGGCCAGGAGGCAGGCACCCATGGTTGGCAGGCACAGGCCGGAAAGAAAGGCGGGGAAGAGGCGGAACGGGGGAGCGGCGTGCATGCGGTCAAAAATAGAGATGGCCAAGGACGGGCTTGCGCATGGAACGCGGAACCGTTCACCTTGGTGTGCTGGAAAGTATTGCCGTTTGAAGACCCTTTCGGGCGACCGATGCGTATAACTTGCACGAAAATGGCAAGTCGTCGCCCGCTTCCCGGAAGGATCCGCGTAATGGCCGGACTGTTGGCCTTGGTGCTCCTGTTGGCGGGCTGGACGACGGCCACCACGCCGGTAAAGGGGCCGCACAGCCCGCTGGAGCTGATGTTCGTGCGCGAGATGAGCGATGGGCTTACCGTGCAGTTCGGCACCTATTTCGTAACCGCCGGTCGTTGCTCGGGATGCCACGGGCACGACGATATGGGCCATGCGATGATGGCGGGCGAGGAGGACGTGAACGTGGTGGATGACTGGCGCAGTACCATGATGGCGCTCAGCGCGCGCGACCCCTTCTTTTTGGCCAAAATGGAGCATGAGGGCTTGGTGAACCCGGGGATCAAGGAGCAGATCGAGCATACGTGCCTCAGATGCCATGCGCCACTGGCCGTGTTTGAGGAGCAGATGCTGGGCAATCCGCCCTTTACCATGGCCAAGTTGGACACCAGTGTTTTTGCGCAGGATGGGGTGAGCTGCCTGGCGTGCCACATGCAGAACCCCGATGTGGCCGGCCACTTCTTCTCCGGGAACCTCCAATTCGACAGCGCACGCGTGTGGGGACCCTACACCCAGGAGCAGATCAACCCGGCGATCATGCAGTACTTCGTCAACTACACCCCCGACCAGGGCAGCCACATCCTGGACGGACGCGTGTGCGCGGGCTGCCACACGGCCATCAACCAGCCTGTGGACCTGCAGGGCAACCCCACGGGCACCTCCTTCTTCGAGCAGACCCTGTGGCAGGAGTATGTGAACTCCGTATACTACGGAACTGAGCAGAACTGCCGCAATTGCCACATGCCCCGCATCCAAGATTCAGTGGTCTTGGCATCGGAGTATATCTACTTGCAGGGACAGTCGCCCTTTGGCAAGCACCACCTCACTGGCGGTGGCGTCTTTATGTTGAACATGATGAAGGGCTTGATCGACAGCTTGGACATTCCGGCCACCCCGGCACAGTTCGACAGCACCATTGCACGCAGCCTCCGCCTGCGGCAAACCACCCTGTCGATGGCCGTGGAGGCGAACGGCCGCACGGATGACACGATGTACGTGGACGTAGCCCTCACCAACCTCATCGGCCACAAGTTCCCCGGCGGCTTCCCCAACCGCCGCGCCTTCGTTCGGGTGCTTGCCCTTACCGAAAACGGCGACACGCTCTTCCAAAGCGGACACTGGGACGGCACCTATGAAGTGGTGGGCAACGACCTGCCCTATGAACCGCACCACAACGTGATCACACAGGGGGACCAGGTGCAGATCTACGAGTTCGTGATGGGGGACGTGAACTACGATGTCACCACCACCTTGCTGCGTGCCGTGCATCGCTTGAAGGACAATCGCCTGGTGCCGATCGGATACCGTGTTTCGCATCCCAGCCAGGACACCACGGCCATCGCCGGCCTGGCCCTCAACGACCCTGATTTCAACCACGATGGGAACGGCGTGGAAGGCAACGGTGGCGACATTGTGCATTACCACATCCCGGTGAACGGGTATGGCGGCACCGTTCAGGTGAAAGCCAGCGTGTGGTTCCAGCAGGTGCCGCCCCGGTGGAACCAGGAGATGTTTGCCCATCACGGCACTTACATCGACCCCTTCCAAGCCCTGTTTACCACGGCCGACAACACGCCCGAGCTGGTTGCGGCTGACAGCCTGATGGTGCTCAGCACAGGCGTGGCCACCAACATTCCGCAAGACGTGCGGGCCTACCCGAACCCCACGCGGAACGGCGTGGTTGTGGTTCACGCGCCAACCAGTACGACCATCAAGGCCTACGATGCACAAGGAAGGATGGTGCCGCTATTGGCGGAACGCCAAGCGTCGGCATGGCGCTGCCGGTTGCCGGAACAACCAGGGACCTATTACCTGGTCCTGGCCGGTCCGGAGGGGAGCCGCGTGCTGCGCGTGGTGCGGGCAGGACCGTAATGTGCAGCTCCGCATGTCGTGGCTGGCGCACGGTTGCATGCGGGCAGTGCCCCCACGGCAGGCTGCGCACCCGGGATGAAGGGGTTACTCTGCCGGCGACCAATATTGCACCTTGTTGGCCACGGGCTTCAGCGCGTGCAGGTAGTCGTAGATGGCACCGAGGTCTTGCTCGGTCATGCCCCCATACATCGTCCAGGGCATCGTGGTCTGAAAGTCCCTCTCCTCCCAGTTCACCTTCTGTGGCGTATACGTGCTGTCGCCGAACTGCTTGAATTTGCGGATGAACGTGTCGCGGTCCCAGGCACCGATGCCGGTGGCTTTGTCCGGGGTGATGTTGGCGGAGCGCACAATGGACCCGTTGGGGAAGCGGAACTCAAAGCCTCCCGCAAAGGGTTGGCCCACGGCCTTGCCTTTCTCCATCTTTGTATGGCACTCCCTGCAGCCGGAGGCGTTCGCCATGTAGGCACCGTATTCCGGGTCGGTGGGTTTGGGCAAGGCCATTGGGTCGGCAGGCTTGGGGATGGTGTGGAGGATGATGTTCATCGGGAAATCGGCTTGTGAGGTCTCCGTATGGCTTTCGATGGAAGGCAGGGTGCGCAAATAGGCAATGATGCTGTACACATCCTCAGAAGCCAGCTTGTTGTAGTAGAGGTAGGGCATCACCGGGAAAAAGGGGTGTTCATCCTTGCTCACCCCGCTGGTGATCGCCCGGTAGAGCTCCCCATCGCTCCAGTTTTTCAGGTGGAACGGGGTCAGGTTCTTCGACACGAAACGCCCCGGAAAATTCATCGATTGGTCAAAAACTTCGCCGCCCTTGCCCAAAGTGCCCGGGGTCAGCGGCCCGGAGAATTTGTTCCAGTCGCGGGTGCTGTGGCAGTCCATGCATACCGTTACATGGTTGGCCAAGTACTGCCCACGGGCTACACGCCCAGGGGTTACCTCAACATTCAGGTCCTTGGGTTCCGGGATGTTGGGCAGGGCCTGGGTGATGTAGGTGACGCCGCCCACGATGACCAACGCCACAACGAGCAACAGCACGCCGATGGCCTTGAGGAACTTCTTCATGTTACGTTGGTTTTGATCCGAAAACTAAGAGCGCAATACCCTGTTTTGGCCAGGTTGTTTACAAAAAATTCCGCCCCGTGCATTGCCCATGTCGGACGGATGGATCCTTCCCCTGAGATCATCAGCGCTTCAACCCGGATGATGCAGCAGGATTCGTTGCGAGGGCCGAAAGCGCAATGGCAGCAAGGATTTCATGGAGGAGGAATAGCCCAAGCTGTTCTGACGAAAGGAAAACCAGCGAAGCGCCTGCTGCCGCAGCGATTTCGGGCCGTAGTAGAAGTCCTCCTGCATATTCCTGGTTCAACCGTGCATCCATGAGGCTGCATGCCCAACTTTGCCGTGCCATGGCCAAAAAGCGCATCGCCAAAGAGGAACTGCTCAAGATCGAGCGGTCGGCCGTGCGTGAAGAGCGCAAGGAACAGGGCGCGCTGGACGGCCGCTTCCGCGAGAAGGTGGAGAAGAGCAAAAAGAACTACACGCGGAAGGTGAAGCACCGGAAAAAGGAGAAGTGAACGACCTCCTTGCCTTGGTTGGCGTCGTCAACGGACCAACAGGAGGACAAGGCGGGGGCATTCGGGCCACCCGGTCCCGCCTACCGGCAGCAAGGTTCGGGAATGGGGGGATCCGCCGCGTTCCAAGGTGGAAGCCATAGGGACGGTACAACGCATAGCACGGCGCCCATCTACCTTCGCGCCCTCATTCCCTCATCACATCATGAAGTTTTCCACCAAGTGCATCCACGCCGGCGTGGAGCCCGACCCGTCCACCGGCGCCATCATGACGCCCATCTTCCAAACCAGCACGTACGTGCAGGCCTCGCCCGGCCATCACAAAGGCTACGAGTACAGCCGCACGCACAACCCCACCCGCACGGCGCTGCAAAAGGCGTTGGCGGCACTGGAGAACGGCAGGCACGGCTTGTGCTTCGCCACGGGCATGGCCAGCATCGATGCGGTAGTGAAGCTCCTCAAGCCTGGCGATGAGGTGGTGAGCACCAATGACCTGTACGGCGGCACCTATCGCCTCTTCACCAAGGTCTTCGAGCCTTTCGGGGTGAAGTTCAAGTTCATTGACATGTCTGATGCAGCCAACGTGGCTGCCGCCATTACGCCCAAGACCAAACTGGTGTGGGTGGAAACGCCCACCAACCCCACGATGCGCGTTGTGGACATTGCCGCCATCGCCAAGCTCACCAAGGGCAAGAACATCCTGTTGGCCGTGGACAACACCTTTGCTTCACCCTACCTGCAAAACCCGCTGAACCTGGGCGCCGACCTGGTGATGCACTCGGTCACCAAGTTCCTCGGCGGCCACAGCGACGTGGTGATGGGGGCGTTGGTGGTGAACGACGATGAACTGGCAGAGCGGCTCGCTTTCATCCAGAACAGTTGCGGCGCCACGCCCGGCCCGCAAGACTGCTTTCTGGTGTTGCGCGGGCTGAAGACGCTTCACCTGCGGATGGAGCGGCATTGCAGCAACGGGAGGGCCGTGGCCGAATTCCTTTCCAAGCATCCCAAGGTGGGCAAGGTGTACTGGCCGGGGTTGGAGAACCACCCCAACCACGCCGTGGCCAAGCGGCAAATGCGTGACTATGGGGGGATGATGAGCTTTACCATCAAGGGGGACAACATGGCCGACGCCATGCGGTTCCTCAGTACGTGCAAGCTGTTCTCCCTTGCAGAATCCTTAGGCGGCGTGGAATCCCTGATGGGCCATCCCGCCAGCATGACGCATGCCAGTATTCCCCGGGAGGAGCGCGAACGCACCGGTGTCACGGATTCCCTGATCCGACTGAGCGTGGGCGTGGAAGATGCGCAGGACCTGCTGGATGACCTGGCATCGGCCCTGGGATGAAGTGGACCGGTGCCGCGTTTGGAACCCAAGGGTAAAGTGCTTTCATGCAAGGGAAGCCCATGGGCCAAGGCCGGAGCCAGTATCTTTGGAATTCCCGAACCGCTCAAATGAAGAAATCCCGAATGTTGCGCAAGTTTTCTTTCCTGTTGACCGCTGCATGGCTTCTGTCCACCCTGTCCGTGAAGGCCCAACAAGAGGTGCCGTTCGTTTGCGGGGCCAATGAACTTCACCGCATGGGCTCCCTGGTGGAGGGCCACCCGGACCGGTTGCAGCAGATCGACCAAGCACAACAAGACCTGGAGCAGTTCACCCGGGATTGGGCCCAACATCCCTCGCGTGACGAAAACACGTACATCATTCCGGTGGTGTTCCACATTATCCATGTCAACGGACCGGAGAACATCAGCGACGAGCAGGTGCGCGATGCGGTGCGCGTGATGAACGAGGATTTCAACAAGCTCACGCCCGACTGGGACCAGGTGCAGCCCGAGTTCCTGGACCGCGTGGCGGACATGGAGGTCACTTTCAAACTGGCCCAATTGGACCCGAACGGTAATTGCACCAATGGCATCACGCGCACGGTGAGCACGCTCACCAACGCCGGTGACCAGAACATGAAGAACCTGATCCAATGGCCGCGCAACCGCTACCTGAACATCTGGGTGGCCGCCAGCGCACAGGGTGCAGCGGGCTACTCCATGTACCCGTCCTCCGTAACGGGCCAGTGGGGTGAGGCTGCGGATGGCATTGTGGTCCTGCATTCCTATGTGGGCGCCATCGGCACCAGCAGCATTGAAAGGTCGCACACGCTCAGTCACGAGGCGGGCCATTGGTTGAACCTCAAGCACTGCTGGGGCGATTCCAACGACCCCGGCCTGCCCTCCAATTGCGACATGGATGACAACGTGTCGGACACGCCCAATACCAAGGGATGGACCAGCTGTAATCTGCGCGGCGCCAGTTGCGGATCAACCGTGGACAACGTGGAGAACTTCATGGAATACTCGTACTGCTCCAAGATGTTCACCAACGGGCAGAAGACGCGCGTACACGCCGCCCTGAACAGCAATGTGGCCTCGCGCAGCAACTTGTGGAGCCCCGCCAACCTGGCATTGACCGGCGTGAATGCCGAGCCGCAGATCTGCGAAGTGGAGTTCACGAGCAACATGCGGACGATCTGTGCCGGGCAAAGCATCAACTTCACGGATGCGAGCTACAATGGCGTGACCGAATGGTCTTGGAGCTTTGCGGGAGGGACACCTGCTGCGGCCAGCACCGCCACTACGACCGTCACGTATGCGGAGCCGGGTACCTACAGTGTGAGCCTGACCGTCGGGGACGGTTCGGAAAGCATGACCGAAACCGAGGAGCAGTACATCACGGTACTGCCCTCCGACGGGGCGCAACTTCCCCTGTCTGAAAGCTTCGAGGGAAGCGGCGGCTTGGCCTCCACCATTTGGACGCCCCAGGCCGACATTGGCGCAGGATTCCAAGTTTCATCCTCGGCGGGGTACACCGGCCCGCACAGCCTGATGGTGCCCAACAACAACTCCAATTCGGGGAGGGCGTTCAACTTGATCAGCAACACCGTGAACGTTGCCGCCTCCTCCCCGGCAGTGATCAGCTTCCGTTATGCGTTCGCAAAGCGGAACGACAGCAACAACGACGCCCTGTACGTGTACATCAGCCGTGATTGCGGCCAAACATGGAGCATGCGCCGCGCCTTGGGCGGGGACAACCTGAAGACCGCGCCGAACACAGGGTCCTCGTTCGTTCCAAGCGGCCCCGACCAGTGGGGCTACAGTGAAACTCCGCCGATAAGCGGCACCTACGCGGTGAGCGACCTGCGCGTCAAGTTCGTTTTCCAGAGCGGGGGCGGGAACAACCTGTGGATAGACGACATCAACATCGACGGGGCCGTAGGCATTGCGGAACAAGGAACGGTCCAGGGTTCAACCCTCTCCGTGGTGCCCAATCCGGCCAAGGACGTAGTTGAAATCGGCGCCTTCCTGGCAACTGCGGGCTCCGTGAAAGCCGACCTGGTGGATTTGTTGGGCCGCCCGGTTCGGGAAATTGCCGCAGGCATGCAACCAGTGGGCGAAGTCCGTTGGACCGTGGACTTGGCAGGCCTGCCAGCAGGCCTCTACTTTATCCGCGTACAGCAGGCAGGCCGTGTGCAGGTAGGCAAGCTCACCAAGGAATAGCGTTCAGCCCAGCAGGTCTTCCGTTCGCCACCGGTGCAGGCCACGCCCGGGCACGGCTACTTGTAGCCCAACAGAATGGCCACGCACCCCACGGTAAGCATGTTGGTGCCGCCCTGGTCGCCTTTTGGCACGCTGATGAGCACGGAAAGCTTCTGGGTGGTGGCCACCTTGAAATCAAAACTGTCCTTGGGCGCGTCGGGCGTGCTGTTGAACAGGACATTGCCCGCCCCGTCGGCCAGTTGCCAGTTCACATGGCCCAAGATCGGATGCGCGCACACCAATAGGCGGTATTCCTGGCCGCTGTAGAACGTAAGGTCCACTTGGGCATCCTCGCCCGGTGCCAGTTGGGCGGCGTTGAAGGTTTCGTTGAACTTGTACGGGGCCATGGCCGGCATGCACTTGTTCTTGGCAAAACTGCGGCACTGGGCATGGGCAACGGAGGGCAGTGCGGCAATGAGCAATGCACCGAGGAAGGTATGTAAAAGCTTCATGGCCGGATTTAGTTGATATAGCTGGAACGGATGGCGAAGGTGGCCTCCGTGATGGCGCTCAATTGTTCGTCGGAAAGGGAGGCCGGGGGTGCGGTACCGCCGATCAAGGCCACACCGTCCTCTTGGGTGATGGTGCTGTTGCCCGATGGGGTTACCACATTGGCGAACAGGGCCTGAAGGCGTTCGAGGTCCTTCAGCGCGGAAGCAATGGCCGGGTCGTCGGGGCCGTAGGTCTTCACCAGTCCGACCAGGTCGTCCAGGGGAATGCGTTGTTCGGCTATCCGTTGGCGAAGTTCCGGGGTATTGTGTTGTTTGGCCACTTGAGTGGCGATGTACAGGCCTTCCACCCAGCCGCCGGCCACCATCAGGGCACTGATGTTGTCCCTGCCATTTTCCTTCAGGTAGGCGTCCACCTGCCAATAGGTCTCGCTGATGATGTTCAGCAGGGAGTCGCGGCTGTTGCGGTTCTTCTCCAACCGGTCTACCACCGCTTGGTTGAAGGCGTTGGTGACATCGAGCTTCTTGGCCAGCTTTTGCGCACAGCTGGTGTAGAGCATGCTCTCCTGGGTGTTGTTGTACACGCTGGCGTAGCTCAGGTCTGCGCCGTAGATCCCCAAATTGAGCGCCTGCTTGCTGGCCGCAGTGTAGTTGTCCACGTTTTTCACGTCGTTCAAAATGTCCCGGTCGTACACTGCCCCCGCCGATTTCAGCAGCCCGGCGGTCTCCATGGGGGAGGGGATGTTGTAAAAGATGCTCCGGGTGCGCTCCGAACGGATGATGTCCGCGGAATCCAAGGCTGGGACGTTCAGTTCCTGCGTGACGGGTTGGTCACCGCCGCCGCATGCGGCAAACAGCAGGGCGATGGTGAAGGAGTAAAACAGGTAATGGGCGCGCATCATGTATCGGTCTTCTGGGATGTATCGGGGTAAAGGTGCCCTTTCGGGCCCATGGCATCAGTGCGCCTCCAGCCAGTTTTTCCCCACGTTCATGTCAACAACGAGCGGAACGTCCAGCTTCATGGCTCCTTCCATCAGGGCTTTTACGTGTTTGCGTATGGCAGGTTCCTCCTCCAAGTGGCAGTCGAACACCAGTTCGTCATGCACCTGCAAGAGCAGCTTGCTGCGGAGCTTTTCGCGTTCCAGCCAAGCGTGGATCTGGATCATCGCCACCTTGATGATGTCCGCCGCGGTGCCCTGCATGGGCGCGTTGATGGCCACCCGCTCGGCCGCGGCCCGCACGGTGTTGTTGCCGCTGAGCACGTCGGGCAGGTAGCGTCGGCGGCCCATTAGTGTTTGCACGTAGCCGTGCTGCCGGCAGTAGGCGATGGTCTCGTCCATGTAGCCTTTCACGCCGGGGAACTGCGCGAAGTAGCCGGTGATGATCTCCTGCGCCTCGGCGCGCGGGATGCCCAGGTTTTGGCTCAGGCCGAAGGCCCCCTGCCCGTAGGCGATGCCGAAGTTCACGGCCTTGGCACGGCTGCGCTGCTCGCGCGTCACCTCGCCGATGGGCACGTGGAACACCTGGGCTGCCGTGGCCGCATGGATGTCCAGCCCCTGCCGGAAGGCCTCCTGCATGTTCGGGTCGCCGCTCATGTGGGCGATGATGCGCAGCTCGATCTGCGAATAGTCCGCGCTCAGCAGGCCGTAGTGTGCGTCGCGCGGCACGAAGGCCTTGCGGATCTCGCGCCCTTTCTCGGTGCGGATGGGGATGTTCTGCAGGTTGGGCTCGTCGCTGCTCAGGCGGCCGGTGCTGGCCACGGCCTGCCGGTAGTTGGTGTGTACGCGCCCGTCGGCGGGGTCCACCGCCAGCGGCAGCGTGTCCACGTAGGTGCTTTTCAATTTGCGCAGGCTGCGGTAGTCCAAGATCATCGGGATGGCCGGGTGCTCATGGGCCATGGCGCTCAGGATGTCCTCGCTGGTCTGGTACTGGCCCGTGCGCGTCTTCTTGGGCTTTTCCCCGCCCAGCTTCAGTGTCTCAAAGAGCACATCGCCGAGCTGCTTGGGCGAGTCGATGTTGAATGGCACGCCGCAGGCCGAGATGATCTTTTCCTGCAAGGCCAGGATCGCCTCGCCCAGCTCCGCGCTGAAGGCGTTCAAGGCATCCGTGTCCAAGCGGATGCCCTCGCCCTCCATGTCGGCCAGCACCCGCACCAGGGGCATCTCCACCTCGTTGAAGAGCTTTTCCTGGTCCTTCTCCTGCAGCTTCGGCGCGAGCAGTTCGTACAGCTGCCAGGTGATGTCGGCATCCTCGGCGGCGTATTCGGCCACGCGCTCCACCGGCACGTCGCGCATGGTCTTCTGTTTCTTCCCGGCGGGGCCGATCAGCTCGGTGATGGGCTGCGGCCGGTAGTGGAGCAGCGTTTCGGCCATGTAGTCCATGCCGTGCCGCAGGTCTGATTCCAGCAGGAAATGCGCCAGCATGGTATCGAACTGCTTCCCGGCAATGCGCACGCCGTATCGGTCCAGCACGCGCATGTCGTACTTGATGTTCTGGCCCACCTTGGTGATCCGCACGTCTTCCAGCGGCTGGCGGAACCGCTCCAGCACCTGCTGCGCGGCCGCACGCCCGGAGGGCACGGGCACGTACCAGCCCGTATGTGCCTTCCAGCTGAAGGAAAGCCCCACCAGCTCGGCCTGTTGCAGGTCCAGCGCATCCGTTTCCGTGTCGAAGCAGAATTTTTCCAGGCCCGCCAATTCCTTCGCCAAGGCTTCCTGTTCCTCCGCCGTGGTTGCCACGCGGTAGTCGTGCGGCACCGTGCTCAGGTCACCCATCCCACCGTCATCGCGAGGCTCTGCGAAGCGATCCATTTCAGAATCTGCATCGCCCCCACTGAACAGGTCCGGCTGCTGCTTCGGTGTCACTTTCAGCCGCACCGGCGCGGGCGCCGCTTCCGCTTCCCCGCCCAGCACCGTCTTCAGCAGGGTGCGGAACTCCAGCTCCTCGAACACCTCGCGCACCTTCGCCTCATCGGGCGGGTCCAGGTGCAGGGCCTCGTGGTCCAGCTCCACCGGCGCATCGGTGATGATCGTGGCCAACTGCTTGCTCATGCGCCCTTGCTGGGCAAAGGCGATCACGTTCTCCTTCTGCTTGCCCTTCAATTGCTCCACGCCCTCCAGCACGCCCTCTAAGCTGCCAAACTGCTGCACCAGCTTCATTGCAGTCTTCTCGCCGATGCCCGGGATGCCCGGGATGTTGTCCACCGCATCGCCCATCAGCCCCAGGATGTCCCGCACCTGGTCGGTTCGTTCCAGCCCCCAGCGCTCGCAAACTTCCTTGGGCCCCAGCACCTCCGGCGGCGCACCGCTCTTGCCGGGCTTGTACATCAGCACCTGGTCGCTCACCAACTGCCCGAAATCCTTGTCGGGCGTCACCATGTACGTGGTGTAGCCTTCTTTTTCGGCCTGCTTGGCCAAGGTGCCAATCACGTCGTCGGCCTCGTAGCCGGGGCTGCCCAGCACGGGAATGTTGAAGGCCTCGATGATGCGGCGGATGTACGGCACGTTGCTGCGGATGTCATCGGGCGTTTCATCGCGGTTGGCCTTGTATTCCGGATGCACGTCTAAGCGCACTTGCGGTGCGCCTTTGTCGAACACCACGGCCAAGTGCGTGGGCTTCTCGCGCTTGATCAGGTCCAGCAGGGTGAGCGTGAAGCCGAAGGCCGCACTGGTGTTCTTGTGTTTGCTGTTGATGCGCGGTGTGCGGATGAAGCTGAAGTAGGCGCGGAAGATCAGCGCGTAGGCGTCCAGCAGGAACAGGCGTTTGTCTTCGTTGCCGTTGGTGGAAGGGGTGTGCAGGGACATGCGGGGCGTGAAGGTAGGGGTGGAAGATTTTTTTCGTGACCGGCTACTATTCGTACAGTTTTGTGCTACATTGGCACTTGAAAATGGTCAGGGGGTGAACCAATGACGCACCATTTCCCAACCCTCACGCGAGGGTCCACGCTCGTGTGCGTGAAAAGCAGCCCGCGATCGATCTCATACGAGCGTGGACGCTCAATCCCGGCGCCCGGGTCGGGCTTGTGGGCGGGCATGCGCGTCCCGAGTGCCCATCGGTCGTTCCGCCTCCAGCGGGCTCCTGCCATCTTCGGCAAGTATTTGCGAACGTGTTTCGTGGTGGTTCCATGCAAAGAGCTGAAACGGCCAGAGGCCGCGAAAGAGCAGGCACTCGGCACAGCCGAGCGCCCAATGTCATTAAGTTAAGGGATCCCGAGGTTTTCAGATCGAGG
>ERZ795041.8-NODE-8-length-93364-cov-5.137972_pt1 | contig 93364 bp, 78 predicted proteins | sample MGYA00375125_ERZ795041 | MGnify/ENA primary metagenome ERZ795041 (study PRJEB30170, sample SAMN03074214) | activated sludge metagenome | biome: Common Effluent Treatment Plant; feature: Wastewater; material: Activated sludge; isolation source: activated biomass in a...
AACCACTGCAGATGCGGCCTCCGACTCGTTTTTTTTCTTAGATCTTCCAAAAAGTCTGTCGAGCATTTCTCAGGAATTTTATTAATGGAAGGGCAATATACAAAACAAGGAATTGGAACTTTGTTTTTCATAAAGTTTTCACTAAAGTCCCCCTTTTATTTATTTACAAAGTAATCCACCGGGGCAGGAGAACCTGTTGTGTGTAATCTAAAAATCAGTAGTTTCGCCACAAACCAATTGTAATGAAGTTTATAGCGTCATCGTCTTCACTGCTGAAACAACTGCAGCATATTTCCGGTGTTATAAATACCAACACCGTGCTTCCGATACTTGAGGATTTTTTGTTTGAAATTGAAAAGAACAAACTTACTGTTGTAGCTACCGACCTGGAAACCGTAATGCGGATACAGCTTGATATAGAAGCAAAAGACAGTGGCCGAGTGTGTATTCCTGCAAAAATTTTATTGGACTCGCTTAAAAATATACCCGAGCAGCCACTTACATTTAACATTGATAAAAACTTTGGAATAGAAATTACCAGTGATAATGGTAAGTATAAAGTGATGGGCGAAAATCCTGATAATTTTCCCAAAGAACCATCGGCAGATGATACTACTTCATTTACCATGACGGCCTCAGCACTTGTAAAAGCAATCAACGAAACCATATTTGCCACCAGCAACGATGACCTGCGACCTGCAATGACCGGTGTATTTTTTGAACTGGATAAAAAATATCTGCAATGTGTAGCCACCGACGCACATCGATTAGTGAGGTATAAGCGTACAGATGTAAAGTGTCCCAAGTCCGACACATTCATTGTACCACGCAAACCGCTCAATCTGGTAAAAAGTGCAATTCCTTCAAATGAAGACGAGGTAACGCTTAGTTATAACGACAATCATTTGTTTATAAAACACGGCTCTACGCAAATGAGTTGTAGATTAATAGATGCCCGCTTCCCCGATTATAAAGTAGTAATTCCTACGGACAATCCATATCGGCTTACATTGAACCGTGCCGATTTTCAAAGTGCCCTGCGCCGTGTAAGCATCTTTAGTAATAAAAGCACCAATCAAGTAGCATTGAGTATTACCGGCAGCGAACTGCAACTGGCGGCACAAGATGTGGATTTTAGCAATGAAGGAAACGAAAGAATGAATTGCCAATACAATGGCGAAGATTTGGTAATTGCTTTCAATGCCCGCTTTTTAATAGAAATGCTGGGTGCTACCGAAAGCAATGAGGTAAATGTAGAACTTTCTACACCTACAAAAGCAGGATTGATAAAGCCGGTAGATCAAGAAGACAATGAAGAATTGCTGATGCTGGTAATGCCCTTGATGCTGAATCAATAAAGAGAAAACTCTTTTATACAAAGCAGTCCGTTATTAAAATGTGACTGCTTTTTTATTTAGTAATTTTAATATAAACAGGCGCCACAACCCCCGGTTGAATATGTAATATGGATTTCATTATTATCAACAGATATCAAAATTATATTGACGCCAACATTGCAAAAGGAGTGCTGGAAGCAGCCGGTGTGGAAAGCTGGCTGCAGGATGAGTTTACCGTAACTATTGATCCCATACTTACCCATGCGGTAGGCGGTATAAAGCTACTGACACGAAAAGAAGATGCCGAAAAAGCTCTCACCATTTTACAACAATTAAAAGAAGAACAAAAATCCCGTTTGATTTGTCCGCGTTGTGGTTCGCATCAAATAGAGTTGGTAAGCACACCCAAGAAAACATCAAACTGGCTGAGTGTCATTACAGGTTTATTTGTGAACTATGCCGCACCTATTGACAAAGTGAATCATTGCTTTGACTGTGGCTTTGAATTTAAAACAAGTTCAATAGAAGCCGGCTAATAATATTTGTATAATAGTTGTAACTTTTGCGCTCAATCAATCATCATGTGGGATCAATTGCTTGAATATTTTGCCACGCTTGAAAAACGCCCGATTGACCGTATGGCTATTTTGGTGGGTGGGTTGCTTTTCTTCTGGATATTGGAAGGAGCCATTCCGCTATTGCCCATGCGGTACAAGAAAAATAAAATAAGACATGCGGCTGTCAACTTTGCATTTACGGTTATGCATCTTATCATTCACACGGCACTTGCTGTACTTATTGTATTATTGGCTGACTGGTGTGCTGCACAAAACTTTGGACTGGTGTATTGGTTTCATTCCGGAATTATTATGACAATTGTGATAGGTGTACTCGCACTTGATTTCAGTAGCTGGTTAGTACATTGGGTAATGCATAAAAACAAATGGCTCTGGCGTTTTCATCTTATCCATCATAGCGATACGAATGTAGATGTAACCACCGGCCTTCGCCATCACCCGGGCGATAGTATTTTAAGAGGCATATTTTTTTTGTTGTTGATTTTTGTTTCAGGAGCACCTATGTATGCTGTTATGATTTATCAAACCCTGGTTGTGGTTGCTACAGCATTTACACATGCCAACATCAACCTGCCGACAGGTGTTGATAAGCTCATCAGCTATGTTTTTGTTTCGCCCAATATGCACAAAGTACACCATCACTGGAAGCAGCCATATACTGATAGTAACTATGGCGCAACATTTTCAATTTGGGACAGAATGTTTGGCACCTTTAAAAAATTGGATACCAAAGAAATTCGATACGGGCTCGATCGTTATTATCCCGCTGAAAAAGACGAGGACTTTATCAGGCTTTTGAAGGATCCATTTTTGCCAAATAAAGACCATAAATAAAAAACCAAAACCTGCAAATATGAAAATGCTATTTTTTGTTGCATTAATTTTTACAACCATTACCGGCAAAGCGCAGCCTTATGGCAATTATTTTGTAGCCGCAAAAACGGGCTTGAGCATGAGAGAAAAGCCCGAAATTGATTCAAAGGTACTTGACAAAATCCCTTATGGCACTAAAGTAACCACACTTGAAGAGCCGGGCAATTGGGTTTCTGTAACTACCGAAGGTATGATGGGCTACTGGAGAAAAGTAAAATACAATAATAAAACCGGATATATAGTTGATAATTATTTACTGCCCTGGGCACCACCTAAGCTAAGCAGTATAAAAGATTTGAAACAATATCTTGCACAGGCATCTCAACCATTTGGAGCCAAACTGGTAAGACGCTCAGGCGCTATGAATCAAATAGAAGAAGGCGGATGGGAGCTTAGCAAACAATTGTATAAGAATGGAAGCGAATGGCATCAGTTTCTGGCATACGAATACAACTCCGACACTTATTTTCTTCCTGACTTTAGTTTGCAACAGGGTTTTTTATTATTAAGACTGATACCGGAGTTTAAGATGGTGTTTGGCGAAAAAGATGAATTTCCAACGGCAAATAAAAAGATTACACGTGATGATAATGATTATGAAATAAAACTTTTCAAAACCGTGGATGAGCAGGAATATGGTGGACCCTTTACCATTGAAAAAATAAAAATTGAATTTACAGATGGGGCTACTTATATTTTTGAAATGTATATGCAGGACAACCAACTGGTAATTTTCTTTGGAGGAGGATTGTAATTGAAAATTTGAATTTTAATAAATTGATTTGAATAGGCAAAGGATGAAAAAGATTGCAATGATACCGGCACGATATGCAGCCACTCGTTTTCCGGGTAAGCTGATGCAGCTATTAAATGGCAAACCCGTAATCAGGCTTACTTATGAAAACACAGTAGCAACCGGCTTGTTTGATGAAGTGATAGTAGTAACGGATAGCGAAGAAATATTGACAGAAATAAATGCCACGGGTGGTGTAGCAGTTATGAGCATCAACCGGCACGAGAGTGGAAGTGATCGGATAGCAGAAGCAGCAGCATCTATTGAAGCCGATATCATTGTAAATGTACAAGGCGATACGCCATTTGTAAAAAAAGCACCCCTTGAAAAATTGCTGCAACAGTTTGATGAATCATCGGTACAAGTAGCTTCTATGATGCAGGCCATTAGCAGTCTGGATGACATAATGGACCCCAATTTTGTAAAAGTAGCAGTAGATAAAAATAATAATTCACTTTTTTTCAGCCGATCGGTAATTCCTTATCCAAGAGACAGAAATTATCCGACGGTGTATTATGAACACATTGGTGTTTATGCGTTTCGAAAAAATGCATTACTTCAGTTTACACAATGGCCCATCACCCCACTTGAGGCGGCAGAAAAAATTGAATGTCTTCGATATCTGGAAAATGGTATTCCGCTGCGTATGGTATTGGTAGATTATATGGGCGTAGAAATAGATACACCCGAAGATTTGGACAGGGCAGCAAAACTTATCTGATCTTTTGCAAAGAATTTTGATTGATAAACGGCAACTTTGCAGCAATAAAAAATATTTGTTATGGCTTTTCGCAATTTCAAAATGGTAGGCTATGTTATTTATGGCCGTGGTTCATTTAATCAATTAGATGAAATACTGGCTCCCCATCGCAAAGGCAATGCTCCCATGGTTTTTTTAGTAGATCATTTTTTTGAAGGAAAGCCATTGACAAGCCGTATTCCTTTGAAGGGGAATGATAAAATTATTTTTGCCGATGTTACTTACGAACCCAAAACTACTTATGTAGATGATTTAGCAAATAATCTTAAACAAGAGTTTGGAACGGTTAGCGGCATCATAGGCATTGGTGGCGGTAGCACCATGGATTTGGCAAAAGCTGTTTCATTAATGATGAACAACCCCGGCTCATCTGCCGATTATCAAGGGTGGGATTTAGTAAAACATGCAGGTGTATATAAAGCCGGAATACCCACGCTAAGCGGTACCGGTGCAGAAGTATCGAGAACAACAGTGCTGACAGGGCCCACCAAAAAGCTGGGCATGAATTCCGATTTTACACCATTTGATCAAATTGTATTAGACCCCGAATTGACAAAAGATGCTCCTGTGAACCAAAGATTTTATACAGGTATGGACTGCTACATACATTGTATAGAAAGCCTGGAAGGAACCTACCTGAATGAATTTAGTAAAAGCTATGGTGAGAAAGCGTTGCAACTTTGTCGTGATGTTTTTGTAAATGCAAAGGAATGGGATGATGAATGTGATGATAAATTGATGATGGCTTCTTATGCCGGCGGTATGAGTATTGCTTACAGCCAGGTAGGCGTGGCACATGCCGTAAGTTACGGGTTGAGTTATTTATTGGGTACCAAGCATGGTATTGGAAATTGTATCGTAATGAATCATCTGGATGAATATTATCCGGTCGGCGTTAAGGAATTTAAATTAATGGTTGAAAAAAATAAAATTGAAATTCCAACAGGCATTTGTAAAGGTTTAAGTGATGATGATTTTGAAAAAATGATGGACGTGTCGATGGGTATGAAACCCCTGTGGGAAAATGCACTGGGTAAAGATTGGGAACAAAAAATGACTCGGGAAAAACTACGAGCTTTATATGAAAAATTATAAATAGCGCAATAAGCAATTTTATTTCAAAAAATTTTGATACTTCAATTTTCAAAATTGTATATTTAACACTTTATACCTGCCTTTCCCGTGCCTAAATTCAAATAGAGATCTGCCACTATTTATTATCAAACGGGGCGTTACCGAAAAGCCTTACGAGTAGGAAATCTATTTACCAAACAAAAACATCATGACAAAAAACTTTTTTGCAATTGCTTTCATTGCTATTTTATTAAGTGCTTGCTGTGGTACCAAAAATGCGGGGGAAAATAAAAATTCGGCATCGGCCATCAGTGTGCCTTACACTACCGCCAAAAATTATTTTGTAAGAAATGATTACAAAGAAGCTCCGCTACATTTTTTAAAAATCACATCACTAACAGATTTTGAAAACGTATTTGGCCGTGCGCCCCTGGAAATGAATGGTGGCAATCCTACGGATATTGACTTTTCAAAAAACTATGTTATTGCAATTATTGATGAAACCAATGACAAATCTGGCGAATTAAGTGTGAATAGTCTTTCTCAAAGGAATGAAACAATTACTGTTTCCTATCATATTGCTGATGGACATAAAATGTCTTTTTCAAAAAGATATTTAGCAATTTTGATTGTAGATAATAAATACCAAGGTGCAATACAATTAGAAAAAACTAAATAGTCAATTAATACACAAGCAAACAGCCGGCATTCAAGTCCGGCTGTTTGTTTTTAATAAAGCCAAAGGGTTAAAAAATCCACATTATTAATAATTCCAGTGGCCGGGTACCCATCTATATCCACGGCGACTGTATTTCCAATGGCCGGGTATCCATACTGCATTATGTCTTCTCGGTTTTGCCCAATAGCCGGGCACACATTCATACCTGCTGCCTCGCCACACCCACTCCGGGCCTACCCATACAGCACCGGAAAACGGCGCTCTGTTACCGGCATTTACACTTATCCCGACCGGGAAATTCAATCGCACCTTTACTCTTTGGGCATTTGTAGCACTTATGGATAAGACAAATGCAACAAAAAGAAATGAAATTATCTTTTTCATAGCTAAACTTTTTTATTATACATCTGACTTAGTGTACACACAATAGTTTATTTGTATCATAAGATTTCTTAATTTTCACGCTATGAACCTGCGACCCGATAAATACCTGAAGTTTTTGAACCCGGTAAATTTATTTCCGGCCAAGCGTACCAAACAAATATTATCGGTAAACCCCACCATCTTACCCAAGCGAGCCGAAGCCCAGCAGGTAAACATAACCGTATTTGATTATAATGCAGAAACAATAGACATTAAAAGCCACGCAGAGATTTCTGAATGTTTACAATATAAAACCAGTGGGCGAAACTCGTGGATCAATATTGATGGCCTGCGCAAATCGGATGTAGAAAATGTATGTAATCATTTTGAAGTGCACCCGTTGGTAATAGAAGATATATTAAGCATCAACCAGCGACCCAAGATGGATGAAGCAGAGAATTATATTTTCTGTTTATTGAACATGTTGTATTTTAATGAAACTACTTTTTCGGTAGAGCAGGAACAAATCAGCATTTTATTGGCTAAAGACACAGTATCAGTTTTCAGGAAGATGCTACCCGAGATGTGTTTAATCAATTGAGAGAAAAACTAAAAATACCCGGAACAAAACTTCGCCAACGCACTGCGGATTTGCTTTGCTATGCTTTGTTGGACACCATTGTGGATCATTATTTTTTGGTAATGGAAAAGCTGGGAGAAAGAATTGAAGTGGTAGAAGAAGAAGTAGCGAGAGGAAACAATCCAAGAGCCTTGGCTCATGTAACGCAGTTGCGAAAAGAATTGATTGTATTGAAAAGAAACTTTTCTCCTGTAAGGGAATTGGTAAATGGAATGTTGCGTAGCGATAGTGCCTTGCTGGATGACCGGCATCAGAAATATTACAAAGACGTATATGACCATATCGTACAGGCGATTGACCTTACCGAAAACTATCGTGATGTAATGGTGAGCTTACAAGATCTGCACCTCAACAATACCAATCTAAAGCTTAATGAAGTAATGAAGGTAATGGCGATTGTTACCTGCTTGCTTGCTCCCGCCACAGTTATTGGCGGCATATTTGGAATGAATTTTGATGAAAACGTAAACTTTTTTCATCAACGTTGGGGCTTTTATACTGCCGTAGCTTTTATGCTGATAGTGCCACTGGGTATGCTTTATATTTTTAGAAAGAGAGGCTGGTTCTGAAACTAAAAATCCTGAAATAATTATTTAGCTACAACCGGTTTTTTAAAAACAGGAACTGTACTGCATGGCTCGCCATACATAATGCTCTTGGCCACCGGCCGCAATAATTTGGTGAGTTCCATATACACATAATCGCCAATTGGAGTTTCGCCGCATCCTTTTATAACTACACGCTTATCATTATAAGCAGCGGTATCTAAAGCGGATATATTTTTTAAAAATAAAACTTTGTGCAATTCTTTTTCGTCGCCCATTACTACTTCTTTAGCAAAGGGTTGCAGGTTGCTGGCCACCAGCATCCAGGCCCAAACGGGTATAATGGCATCAACGCTGCAAGTGAGCGCCACATTTTTGTCTTGATATGTTTGCCATTTGAGCCCCTTCATAGCTTCACGAAAATCTTTTTCTTTCAAAATCATACCCATAAACAAAAACTCTTTCAAATCAAAAACAATGGAATCGCCCTTGGGCAAAAACTGAACAGGATCCAGTGTAATTAATTCGCTTTGTGCTACTTTATTGATAATGGGTGTGGACATATACAGCACGAAATTACAATTAAAACAGGGAAGCTATTTGCGACTTCAGAAAATCAAGTAATTGATAACTTTTTAATATCTGAATCACCAATTCATTTGCCCATTAATTTTACAAAGTGGCGTATAAAAAAATATTAACAAAAGAACAGGCTCTGCAAAAATTGAAGCAATATTGTGCTTATCAGGAGCGTTGCCACCGGGAAGTAAAGGAAAAACTCTATGCTTTGGGTGTTTGGAAAAGAGATCATGACGAAATCATTGCCACACTAATAGAAGAAAACTATTTGAACGAAGAACGATTTGCCATTGCTTATGCCGGAGGAAAATTTAGAATAAAAGGATGGGGAAGGGTAAAAATCAAGTATGAATTAAAGCAAAAACGAGTGAGTGAGTATTGTATCAAAAAAGCTTTAAAACAAATTGACGAATCCAATTATATTGATAAGCTTACAAAGCTGGCAATTGAAAAGTATCAATCGCTCAAAGGAGAACAGTATCTGATACGCAAAAAGAAAACGATAGATTATTTGGTGGGAAGGGGATTTGAGTTGGACCTCATTAACTTTGTGATAAGTGAGTTGTCGCCGATTCAAAACTAATATAAACAACAGCACCTTCATTTTTTATACTTTCAATTTTGAGTGTGGCGTTAATTGTTTTCAATAAATCTTTTATAATTAAATAGCCAAGGCCGTGTCCCTTTTTATTGTCCACATTGGCTGAAGATATAACAACATCATCAGCCAGCAGGCGCTCTATTTGATCCGGAGTCATTCCTATTCCTTCATCTTTTACAGAAAGCGTAACAGTAGTAGCGTTTTTTGATACATCTACAGAAATTGTTCCTTTTTCTGTAAAATGAATACTATTTGTAATTAAGTTATATACCAAAATCTTTATGGGTTCGTAATATTGATAAACCAAAAATTCGGGGTCAACGTTATTTACCAATAGAAGTCCTTTTTGTTTTGCCAATGATTGAAGAATACCGAAAATTTGTTGTACCATTTCGTACAACAAAAAAACTTCTTTGTTCATTCTACGGTTTTCATTCTGATATTTTATCCAGTTAAGTATATTGGTAGAAAGCAGTTGCAACTCCTGTGAAGTGTTTGTCATTTCTTGCACGGTTTCTTGCTGCAGCGCTTCAGACATCAGGCTCTTTTTTTCCAAGAGATTTTTTCCGGCAACGGTTACAAATTTTAATGGAGTGATGATGTCGTGACTGATAATAGATATCAATCTGGTTTTTATACTGTTATTTTTTTCCAGAATTTCATTTTGGCTTTGCAGCTCCTTTGTTTTTTCGGCCACTTGTGCTTCAAGTTTCTTCTGACGAATTTGATACTGAAGCGTACGCCAGCGCAGGTAGAGACTTATAATCCCAAACAAGAATAGCCCACACAAAGCAAAAAACCACCAGCTGCTGGTCCATGAAGTTCGGATTGAAAAATTAATTTCTTTATAAGTATAATTGTTTACACCAAAGCCATTAAGTTTTCTTATCAGCAATCGATATTTACCAGAATGTAAATCTGTAAGATTGATAACGGCTCCATTGTTTACATCTACCGGCTCCCATGCAGTATCATTATTTATGCGATACTCGATATATATATTTTCTTTATTGCACCAGGCGGAAAAAGCAAGATCAATACTTATAAATTTGGTGGATGCAGGAAATGCCCTGTAACTAATGGAATCTAAAGTAATATTTTTTTTATTTACTGTAAACTTATCAATATAAATGTTCCCTTCGGGCAGCAGTGTATTGGATTTATCCGGGTTTACCCACAATAATCCATCCATTGTAGGAAACGAAAAATCGCCATTTTGAAGTTTTAGAGCGCAGGGATTACAGCCTCCATTCATTTCGGTAATATCCATTCCATCGTTTTGCCCTAAGAAATGATAATAAACCTGACTATTGTTTTGCTCATAGGCATCTACTAAATCACTAAGTTTTGCTTTAAACAATCCCCTGTTGCTGCTGATCCAGCAAAAGCCATTATTATCTGCTATAAAACAATGTGTGTATCTCAAATAGTTATTTTTATCAAGGGGCATGGCTTTAATTTTTCCATTTTTCCAGATATAAAATCCTTTGCCATAGCTGCCAATAAATATGTAGTCCTGATATCTCCATAAAGTGCGATAACAATAACCCAGCGTTTTTAGAATTGTATCGGTAGTTCGTTTTTTAATATTGTAAAGGATCAACCCGTCGCAGGAGCCAACACCAATTACACCGGGAGAAAACTCCAACATTGCATAGCTTGGAGATTGTTGTGATTTGTTGTTGCCCGGCCGAAACAAGTATTCCAACGAATCACCCTGAAGCCTTCCCATTCCCTTATAAAAAGAAAAGTAGAACTGGCCATCCATCTCTGTCATGGCAAAATTGGATAATACGACAGATAATTTTTCATAAACAAATGTGGAACCGGTTTTAAAATTATATCTATGCAGATAATTGCTTCCCAATTTGTTGTTGATTTGAGCGTACCAAAGCATTGAATCACCACTCTTAAAAATATTATAATCAAAGGCTCCATTTATAGGAAGTTGCCCCGCTTGTTCTGGATTTGTTCCAATTACTTGTCCTGCATTTGTCAACACATTATTATTCTTCAGTTCTATTTGTGCATACACTGCATTTCTAATACTGATGTCGCTAGCCGTATTCTTCATTGGCCAAACCCTGTTTTCAGAAATTACAATAATACCTTTTGAATCGGTTCCCAAAAAAAGTGTTTTGTTTTTTTCGCTGTATTGTGCATACGCAATAAAAGAATTTCTTGGCACTATATTACAAATGAGTTTTGCTATAAGTTTACCATTTACAAAGTGAAGCGACCAAGCATTTTCATTTGAAATTAGAATTGGATTCTTCATGCCATTTTCTGCAAAAAGCAGATTTTTTTCTGATTCTATTATTAATGGATTTCCAGATTCATCTATAATTTGAACCTTTGCTGTAGTGCTGAAGTTCTTGTTGACAAGCTGAAAATTTTTTTGATTGTCAAAGACGAACAAATTACCCTCAATAACAAATGAAACATTGTTACCGCTGCGAAAAGGCATTACTATCGGGTCTTTATTTCCGGCTGTAATTAAACACCGAAGCTGGTCAGCTAAAAGCATAACAGAAGTATCGGAGTGTTGTAAACAAAATTTCCAATAGCCGGGTTTTGACTGCTGTAAAAATGAAAGTAGTTTGCTTCGGACCTTTTCGCCCCTTGTTGCTAAATAAAATTGTTTATAAAATGAGCCAACAGAGTCGAGTTGTTGCAATTTTATTCCGGTCAGTAAACTTGCATTAACCTTTAATATATTCTCTCCCACATCTAGAGTATAAATTTCATCTTCATTATTTTTAATTATAAAACTCATTCTTTCGTGCGAAAGTCCCGGTGTATTCAGTTTTGAGAAAACAGAAAAATCCATACCATTGTATCTTGCCACACCTGCTTCGGTAGCTATCCATAAGAAATCGGTTGCTTCATCCCATGCCATGCCTTTTATTCCATTGGAAGGAAGCCCGTTTTCTGTTGTGAATTGTTGTATATGATAGCGATTGCTTTCCTGAGAATAAGCAAAGCGGAATGAAATGAGCAGAATGGATATAAAAAGAAATCGGAGCATAATTTTGCCCCGACAAATTACAGTTTCTATTTAATAATTTACATTATAAAGTGTGGCAAGTTCCAAAAGTTCTTTAATATTTACTGCATTTGTTTTTTCATAAATACGGGCTTTTACTGTGGAAACTGTATTCATTTTCAAATTGAGGTTTTCGGCAATTTCTTTTGTGCCCATTCCTTTTAATACATAATGCAGTATTTCTAACTCTCTTGGTGATAGCGTTGTAAACGGGTTTTCTGTTTTTGGCACACTCTGAATGCGTCTTACCGGCGCTTCGTTTTTCAAAAACTTACGAAGCATTTGAATGATTTCTTCATCACCGGCAGATTTTGAAAGATAGTAGTGGATACCATACTGCTTCATGGCCTCGCCATAAATTTCTGCCGGCTGCATTGAAAAAACCAGAATATGAAGGCCTGGATATACTTTTATAATATTCGGAATTATTTCTAATGTGCTGCCATCTGAAAGAATGACATCTAAAATAAGATGGGTATATTTTTTCTTTACCAGTTCTTTCATTAAATCATTGCAGTTGCCTACTTCCGTAATATCCGTATAACCCAGTGTTAATTGCAAATGAAGTTTTAACCCTTTGCGTATCATGCTATGGTCGTCGGCAACTAATATGCTTGGCTGTACCATCATGGTTTCTTTGATTTCTCTATTTGCAGGCAAGGTAGTTTCCATAAATATACGTAGCTGATTAAATCTTTATTGAATAAGGGTTACTACTCCTTTAATTACTTCAGGTTTATTAGGAGAAAGCTTAATAACATATATATAAACACCCGGAATCATAAGACCTTTATACAGTCCATTCCAGGCATTGGTATAATAATTTTTTGCCTGATATACTTTTTCGCCCCATCGGTTATAAACCGTAACAACAGCATCAGGATACAATGCAAGTCCCTGAATTTCCCATTTATCATTTTTGCCATCATTATTGGGTGTAAAGCCAGATGGAATATAAAGTTTGGGAATCGGTGAAACTTTGACAGCATCGTTTCCGCTACAGCCGGTAGTCTTATCGGTCGCTACAATAGTATAAATAGTTTCTACGGTTGGAGTGGCTACCGGATTAAGAATAGTGGCAGCACTAAGCGTAATCGAAGGCGACCAAAGAAAATCATAATTAGCCGCATTTGCTATGCTTGCATCTAATGTGGTAGATGTACCTAAACTTATTAATTTATCGGGGCCTGCATTGATAGCCGGACCGGGATTGATAACAACAGGATTGGCAACTACAGCGGAGCCACAGCCATTATTATCGGTTACCTTCAGTGAAATATTATAATTACCTGCATTGTTGTAGGCATAATTAAAAGGCGGGGCCTGTATGTCTGTTACACTATTACCAAAATCCCAGTTCCACTTTGATACATTAAGTGTGCCGGAAGAAATTTGTAAAGGCTTTGATGGGCAGGATGGGCTTCCGGTTATATTAAATGACGCAATCGGATTGTTGTTAATAATGGGAATAACTGTTGTTACAGTATCAGGATTGCAGCCTGTGGTGAGTGTGGCAAGATGTTTTACGGAAATAGGACCCGCGTTGGCAGCATATTTATGAGTTGCAATATTTGATGTGGTAGAGGTTGTTGTTTGCCCATCGCCAAAATTCCAATACCATGTTGTTGGGTTTGAAGCATCGGGAGTAATGGATGATGTAAATGTAATTACACTATCGGCACAAGGCTTGCCTGAAGCAGTGATGGTAAGTACCGGTGTAGTGCCGGCGCCTACATTTATTAATTTAGTAGTATCGCCCACACACCCATTGTCGGCTGTTATTTGATAGCGTACATTATAATTTCCGGGAGCAGTATATAGTTTTTTTGCATTTACATTGCTTTGGGTAGAAGCATCATGAAAAGTCCACAGGTAGCTGCTAAGATTAAAGCCCGGCGCACTGGAAGTGCCTGTAAACCGTACAGTATCTCGAAAGCATTGATTGATAAAACTAAAATCAGCAACAGGGCCTTGCTTTACAAGCACTTTTAATTTCGCAAATTCAGTTTGGCTACAGTTTTGAATAGCGGTAGCAGCATATTCAATTGGAATTTCATAAGTACCTGCATTGGCAAACATAAAATCCTGTTGTAATGTATAGAGATAATATGTTCGCCCATTTATTATTTCTGTACCTATTGGAATAGGTGTTGTAATAATAGAATCAACGTTGGGACTAATGCCGGGAACCTGACTTAGTTTCCATGTAATAGCGGTGGCCGGAAAAGCCAGCTTAGCGGTTAAACGAACAGGAGTTTTAGGACAGGTAAAAGTATCCACCTGATTATTGGTGTTTAAAGTATTTCGGATACTGGTATAGTTATTCAGGTTTTTTACAAAGGTGCCAACATTATATCCATAACTTTCAAATAAACCAAGGCCATAGATGGTGGCATTGAAAATAGAATCGCAAGTAAGTCTATGTTGTCCTGCTGCGCCGGTTACACGGGTTACAGCTACAGAATAGGCAGGATTATTAGGATGTGTTTTTATATTGGCAGGTAAAAAAGCATTACCATCAATTTTCAAAGAAGGAATACCTGTTGTTTTCAAAATAACATTTACATAATTATAATCTATAAAGGTTTTTCTATTAGCATAAAATAGAGCATCCTTGCTTCCTTGTTCCAACGGGCTTAGGTAAATCATTTCGGGATCGCCATAGGCAAACATGCTATTATTCCAGCAGCGGTTTCCCCCGGGTGTATATTGTGCCACCATAATGGGTTTATCGGCCGTAATAAAATCACCACCGGTACTGTCTATGATTTCATAGAAAAAATTATTGGTAAGCCCGGTAAGGGGCGTACCATTTCTTAATACAACAGTAGTGGGATCATCTACACCAATGCGATAAAAGTTTTTGAAAGGATCATTAATGTCTGTTGTAGTATTATTCAACATGTGATAAGTAAGGTACTGTGTGCCCCAGGCCTGCACAGGAAATGCCTGCTGCATGGCTACTTCGCCACCATCATAATAGCAAAGGCGAATACCACCACTGCCTGAAAACAATGCTATCGGATGACATTTACCATCATTGCCCGGAATGGAAATAACCTTGCTGCCACTCATATCTTTACTTGCTTGCCACAACAGGTTTCCACCATCAACCAGCTTTCCCATTACATTATAAATTTCTCCTTTGTTTAAATTAACAGTAATAGTCTGATTGGGTAAAACACCGGTTGAAGTAGTGTCGGAAGGCGTAATTTCAAGTCGGGTATTATCTTCTGCTGCAATTACATAAAACCATGAATACCAGCGAGTGCCATTGGCTGTGGTAGTAGAAGTGGAATACGGAACCTTAGCATTGGACTGAGATTGAGAATAATTGAGTGAAAAATATTTATAACCATAAGTTTCCACCGGTATCAACATCGTAGCACCAGAGGTCTGCGTATTATACATGTGTGCAAATACAACAATTGGTGTATCGCTTACAATATGTATGGCACGGTTGCTTAATCCCTCGCTTAATATTCTGGCATCATTTGCTCCCGTTTTGGGAACCAATATACTGGCATCAACCGTATTGGCGGGTATATTCAACGTTTGGCTCCACCCGGTATTGGGAATTGAAACGGTAACTGTAGCGGCTGCTTCAGTGGTTATATAAAGATTAAGCTCTTGTGCATTAGCAGGCAAACTTCCATCGGGTACAAAAAACCATGAATTGTAACCATAGCCCAGCCAAAATTCTTTTCCCTTGTTTGACTTGTCCTGGCTTATAGCAGCAAAGGAAAAAACAAAGAGGAATGTAAATAGTATAACAGTCTTGTTCCGCATAGCAGATATAAAGGTCAATATTCTGAAGGAAAGAAATAAACACGAATAGAATTTATTCTACAATCGTCCTTTATTTGTTGGTATAACATTGCCAACTGTTTTTACACCCAATAACTAAAAGTAAATAAACATGAACAAAAACTGTTATGGGAAGATGCGTTTCGGTTTTATGCTGATAGCCTCCCTTTTTTCGTATGTAGTACAAAGCCAGGTAACACCTGTAGCCAGTACTTATAGTACCGACAAGTTTCGGTTTACCAACCCCCAGCCGATGGGTTTTACCATTTCCGACATTGACTTTTTTGGCAATGATAACGGTGTAGCTGTAGGCGTAGGAAATGGAAATATTGCATATACCAAAGATGGCGGAGCCAATTGGAAATATGGTCATTTTTCATTTTCAAATGCTGCCGGTTTAACTACTTCTACCAGTTTTCAGGACGTACATTTTGTATCGGCCAATGTTGTTTATGCAGTGGGTACGCAAGGTTGCATGGCTAAATCGGTTGATGGTGGTGCTACCTGGAGTTTTGTAAAAAGCCCATTGTATAGTACTGCAAAAAACATAAACAGTGTTTGGTTTCTAAATGAAAACAAAGGATACATAGGTGGACAAAATAATAATACACCTGATTTGGAGCCTAAACTCTATGTAACCAATGATGGTGGCAATACCTGGGATTCAATGGCAGCACCCATAGGTGGCAAAACCAGAGTAGGTTATGTAAACAACACAGCAGTAGGTTCGTTTTTATGGGATGTAACTGCAAAAGGAAAAGAAATTCAAAGAATTAAATTTGTAAACGACAATCTGGGTTATGTAACCGGTTCAGGTTTAGGAACATTTGAACCTATTCCTGCTGTAAACAGCGCCACTTGTAATCCAACAGGTGGTAATACATCCACTGGATCACATCATGCTTCTTTACTTTGGAAGTTTGAAAATGGAATACTTACCGATTATTCAATCAGTAAAGAAAGATTGGGATATAATGGTGTATTTACAAATTTGCCTGCAGCTTGTAATTACCGCTATGCTTCAAACAGTGTGCATACGCAAACATATAGAGCGATGCAGATTTTGGACGACTATACGGTATTACTGATTTCGCTAAACAATAATATTGTTATAAAAGTAAATACAGCCCCCGGTGCTACTACACCGAATATTAATGCACCCGGTGTAAACGAAAATGGTATTTATACTTTGCTTAATGCACCAGCACCTCCTGTAAATAACAGTTCAGCTTTAGGCACACCCATTCCGGCAACCCCGGCTTATGGATTTTTAAATCCAATTAATATTGTAAAAGCCGCCAATGGAAAATTAATGACTCCGGTTCAGGTTTCTGTGTTTATGCCTCAAAACAAAATGATGACTTCTATGGATAATGGAAGCACATGGAGTGAAGAAAGATGGTTGCCAACAGGCAGAAACTATAGTGAATTTGGCGGTAGCGCTATTGCACTATTGCCATCGGGTAAGGTAGTAATAGGTGGAACAAGAGGTGTGATGGCTGATTCTACATCGGGTAGTGTATGGAAGAGTATTTATAATACGCCGGTAAATGGCAGTTTTAATAAAATGGATTTTGCCAATTGTGCAAATGGTATGGCTGCCGGTGGCGGCTATATAGCCCGTACAAATGATGGTGGTAAAAACTGGACAGAAATAGTGAGACAAGATTTTATTAATCTGAATATTAATATCAATAGTGCTGCGTATGTGTCAAACGATCCAACAAAAGCATATTTTGTAACAAGCATCGGTACAGTATATAAATCAACTGACTTTAATGCGGCTACGCCAACTTTGGATCCTTCCCATGCACTACCAGGCTATCAGTTATACGATGTCGCTACTTCAGGAAAAGACAGCGTTTGGGCTTGCGGTTACACCACTTCACCATTTACAGCACAAAAGTCAGTTGTAGTTCGTTCGTTTGATGGCGGCACAAGCTGGACAACAGTAAATGCTTTTCCAACAAACCCTAGTGCAACATCTTATTTATTAAGACACATTGAATTTCCAACCAATCAGATTGGATATGTGGCTGGTACAAGAGATACGGTATGGAAAACTACAGATGGTGGTGTAAGTTGGAACAAGCTGACTTTACCAACACCTGGAGTTACACCACAAATCACATATAACGATATGTTTGCATTAGATGCCAATACCGTTTTCTTAGTAGGTAATGGTTTCCCACGCAAGGCTGTATTTAGAACTACAGATGGGGGTACCAGCTGGCAAGATATAACGGGAAATATTTTAAGTATTTATCCTGTTGGCAATTTTAACTCAGTATTGTTCCACGATCAAAATAATGGATATGTGGGTTGTGCCGGTGGTGCCTTATTAAGTACAACAAATGGCGGTACTACATGGAAGTTGGAATATGCGCCTAGCTTTACACAGGGATTTGGTGGTATTTCAAATATGGCGGCTATGAGTTTTCCTTCCAAAAAAGTACCCGCAGGAACTTCTGTTGAAAACAGAAGATTATTAATCGCCAACAACTTCAACCCTGATATTTTTGAATATGGCGAAACTGCAAAAATCAATGTATCATCAACCGAGCAATTAGCTTCTTCTTGCAGCAATATTGCAAATGGAACAGTAACTGTAACAGCAACGGGAGGCATTGCTCCATATACATATAGTATTGATGGTGGTGCGGTTCAAACAAATGGTGTGTTTAGCAATGTAAGTGCAGGCAACCATACCATTACAATAAATGATTTTGCTTGTGGCACTATTACAAAAACAATCAACGTACCGGTACGCCCTGCACCTGTAGTAAATGCAGGACCCGATAAAACAATTGTAGCAGGAGATGCAGTACAACTGCAAGGAAGCAGTAATGGTAATCCTACTACCATTCAATGGACTCCAAACACCAGCATCCTTTCAGGCGCCAACACCTTTACGCCAAACGTAAAACCACAGAATACAACCGTGTATAATATGTCGGTTTTAGATGCTAATGGATGTTTGTCAAATGATAATGCCCTGGTTACTGTTATACCATACTGTATCAAAGTAATGTCGGCCTTTACACCAAATGGTGACGGACAAAATGATCGCTGGCTGGTAACCAATGGTGCTGCTTGTACCAAGCGTATAGCAGTAGCCGTATTTAACCGCTATGGAAATGTAGTGTACAAAAATGATAATTATAATAACGATTGGACAGGTACTTACAACGGTAAGCCTGTTGCCGACGGTACTTACTATTATGTAATTACATACACTACCATTACCGATAATACAATTTTCCTAAAAGGCGATGTAACCATTTTGAGGTAAAAAACAATTTAAAGAGTAATAACATGAAAAAATATATTGTAATAATATTAGCAGGAATCTTTACCGTACAAGCGAAGGCGCAACAATTGCAAACTTCATCGCTTTACGACCTGCAGGGCGTTTATCACAACCCATCAATGGCAGGCACCCAAGCTATGAATATGGTGGGTGTATCTTACCGAACACAATGGAGTGGCATCAGCGGAAGCCCCAAAACGGCAACTGTGTTTGGTTCATTTGGCTTACCAAACCATAATATTGGAATTGGCGGCTATGTTTATCGCGACCAAACCGGTCCTACTTCACGCACAGGTGTAGCATTGCAGTTTGCCAAGCATATACCATTAAGCAATGGTGGCAATTTCTCATTAGGTTTAGAAGCCAGGGGACTTCAGTTTTCACTGGATAGAGCAAAGCTGGTTGCTGAACTAGGATCAGATCCTGCACTGGGAACAAGTGACAACAAGTTTAAATTTGATGCAGGCTTCGGGGTTTCTTACAATGGAAAGCGTTTGCAATTGGGTGCTGCTGCATCACAGTTAGTGCAATCCAAACTCGGTTTTTATACCGGCAATCTTAACAACAGTGAAAGCGCAAGACTGTATCGCCATTATTATTTTCATGGAGCTTATAAGTGGAATGTGGATGATGCCACAACACTTACGCCAAACGTAATGTTTATTTATCTGCCCAATGCTCCATTAGAAGTACAGGGCGGCATACGTGTTGAGCATCGTGAAATATTTTGGTGGGGTGTGGGCTATAGAGCCAAGCAAAGTTTTATACTTTCAGCCGGATTAAATATCAATAAAAAACTCACTATTGGTTATGCTTTTGATATTTACAGCAAACCTATGAATGTTTTTGACGGAGGCAACAATGCACACGAAATGCTGCTCCGTTTTAACTTAAGCAAACAAGGGAAAACCGTAGATTGATAAATGTTAGTTTTTGATGAGCAGATGCAGCCCCGGACTTTGGGCTGCATTTTTTTTTAATATTGCAGCAGTTAAAATTCCTGTTAAATATTCAATCCACCGCATACACTCAAGGTTTGTCCGGTAATATAGCTACTCATATCACTAGCAAGAAAAAGTGCCGCATGGGCAATGTCTTCAGGCGAAGCAAATTTTCCAAGAGGAATTCCGGCTTTATATTTATCTGCGGCTTCTCCTTCTTTAAGATAACTCGTCATATCTGTTTCTACAAAACCCGGCGCAATGGCATTACAGCGAATATTGCGACTGCCCAGTTCTTTGGCTACCGATTTTGTGAAGCCAATAATTCCTGCTTTGCTGGCCGCATAACTGCTTTGTCCGGCGTTGCCTATTTCGCCAATGATGGAACTCATATTAATGATAGATCCACTTTTAGCTTTCATCATAGGACGAATGACTTGCTTGGTCATATAAAAAACACTGTTCAGATTTATCTTTATTACATCATCCCACTGTTCGGGGCTCATGCGCAGCAGCAAATTGTCTTTTGAAATACCTGCATTGTTTACACAAACATCTACCGTACCAAACTCTTTCAATACATCATTTACAAACGCTTCACACTGAGCAAAGTCGCCTGCGTTGCTTTGATATGCTTTAGCCTTTACGCCGAGTGCAGTAAGTTTTGCTTCCAGGCTTTTTGCTTTTTCAGCACTGCTGTCGCTTACATAAGTAAAGGCAATAAGTGCACCCTGTTCTGCAAATTTTAATGCGATTCCTTCACCTATACCTCTTGCCGCTCCGGTAACGATGGCTGTTTTTCCTTCAAGCAGTTTCATGTGTGTGTTTTATTTATTGACAAATGTAGGATTAATCATTTCCAGAATTTCTTCTAATAGTTTTCTTTCATTGCTCAGTCTGGGTACTTTGTGCTGCCCACCCAATTTTCCTTTTTGGCGCAGCCATTCCGTAAACATTCCTTTTTGTACTGCATGTACAATGGGCATACGCAGTGCAATGTCTTTATGCCGCTTGGCATCGTAGTCGCTGTTTACACTCCTTAAAGCTTTATCCAGTTCTGCAATAAAAGCATCAAGATGCTCAGGTGCTTTTTCAAACTCAATCAACCACTCATGTGCACCATTAGATCCTTCTGAAAAATATATAGGCGCAGCGGTATAGTCGTTTACTATGGCTCCGGTTTTTTCGGAGGCGATTGCAATGGCCCTGTCGGTATTGTCAACAATGATTTCTTCGCCAAAAGCATTGATAAAATGTTTTAACCTGCCCGATACTTTGATGCGAAAGGGTTTTAAAGAAGTAAACTGAATGGTATCGCCCAGCAGATAGCGCCACAAGCCGCCATTGGTACTGATAACCGGCGCATAGTTTTTTCCCAGTTCCACTTCATTTAGTCCTATCGTTTTAGGATTGCTGCTGCCATACTCACTCACAGGCATGAACTCATAAAATATACCATGATCGGTAAAGAGCAACATGCCGTTTGCCAATGGTGTTGTTTGTGCTCCAAAAAATCCTTCGCTGGCATTATACATTTCCAAATAATTGATTTCTTTTCCTATCAGTTTTTGAAATTGTTCTTTATAAGGTGTAAATGATACGCCGCCATGCATATACAATTCCAACTCAGGCCACACTTCGGCAATTGTTTGCTTTCCGGTTTTTTCCAATATTCTTCTAAACAAAACCAGGGTCCAAGTGGGTACACCCGATACAGAGGTTACTGTTTCCTTGATTGTAGCCTCTGCAATTTTTTCAATTTTGCTTTCCCACTCACTCATTATAGCAATACTCAAATCGGGTGTACGAAGCCAGTGTGCCCAGAATGGAGAGTTTTGAAACAGCACGGCACTCAAGTCGCCAAACTGTGCTTCTGCATTTACAGGATTTATGCTATGGCTGCCACCTATTACAAGCCCTTTGCCCGTTAACAATGCCGAATTGGGTTTGTATTGATAATAAAGCGACAGCACATCTTTAGATGCTTTATAATGGCAATCTTCCAGGCTTTCATCACTAATGGGAATAAATTTACTTCTTTCGCTGGTGGTGCCACTGCTTTTGGCAAACCAATAAACAGGCGTATTCCAGAGTAGATTCTGCTCACCCTGCAGCATCCGTTCTATATAAGGCTTCAAGTCTTCGTACTCTACAATAGGCACCGCTTCTTTATAATCACGAACCGTAAACAGGTTGGAAAAATTGTATTTGCGCCCATATTCAGTGTACTGGGCAGCCGTAGCAATATTCTGCAATACTTCACGCTGTGCATCCAATGGATTATTTTTCCAGGCATCTATACGCCAGAGGCGCATACGAAACAGTGAGGATATAGCGGGAGAAAGTAATTTCATTTGCGCTTCAAAATAATGAAAATACATCGAGACGCAATTAAAGAATAAATATTTTCAAAAAGTAAGCCTTATTTGAGATGTTTATAAAATTCAACTATTTTATTTTTTAATACTTCTTTCAACATGTCATCACAAAAAGCATGATTGATGGCCTCCAGATTGCAGCGTAGAAAATGTGATTGATTCCAGTGAAACTCTTTTGCGAGCAGCTCATATTCATTACAAAGTGTTGTATTGGAAATGGTGCGGCAATCCGTATTTACACTCATAGAAATTCCTTGCTGGTATATTTTATCTGCAGGATGCTGGTGAATCGTATCTACTACATTGGTTTGTACATTGCTGGTGGGGCATACTTCCAGATGAATACTTTTTTCTAATAAATGTTGTAACAGCGCTTCATCCTCTACACTTCTTACGCCATGTCCTATTCTTTGTGGATGAAAATTTCGGAGTACCTGCCACACACTTGCTGCCCCACAGGCTTCACCCGCATGTGCGGTTACAGCTATATGATTGGCTTTGGCATATTCAAAAGCGGCAACATGTGCGGTTACAGGATAACCCGCTTCATCACCGGCAACATCAAAGCCTGCTACCAGTGTGTTTTTAAACCGGGCTGCCAGTTTTGCGGTTTGCATACTTTGTGCTTCATTATACTGTCGCAAGGTGCAAAGAATGAGCCGGGCTTCTACGCCGGTTTGTATTATACCTTCATTTGTAGCGTCTATTACAGTTGCTACCACTTCTTCGGGCAAAAGCCCGCCGGCAATATGCAATAGTGGAGCGAACCTGATTTCGGCATATATCACACCATCTTCCTTCAACTGCTCCATCAAATCCAGTGTTATTAATCTAAGTTGTTCTTTGGTTTGCATCAGCTCAAATCCCTTTACTGCTCTTTTCAAATAGTCCATCAGATCGGTACACTTGGGTGGCGCTATAAATGATTCTTGATATTCATCCCAACTGATTGCAGGATTGATTGCCTGTACTACTTTATAACTTAGACTACAATCGAGATGGAGGTGTAATTCTATTTTAGGTAACAATTGATAATTCATAATCACAATTCATTTACAAGAAAAAATAAAATGTTGAAAAACCGAAATGTGTATTATTTGTTTTGAAATTCTTCTCTCGCTTCTTCATGCAAATAATCTTTTCGCTTCAATTCAAAATTTCTGCCGAGATATAAGCGTTTTACTTCTTCATCGGCGGCCAGTTCTTCGGCAGTGCCGTGTTTAAATATTTTACCTTCAATCAACAGATAAGCCCGGTCGCATATTGAAAGGGTTTCGGTTACATTATGATCGGTAATTAATATTCCGATGTTTTTATATTTTAAGCGGGCAACAATGGCCTGTATGTCTTCAACGGCTATGGGGTCAATGCCTGCAAAAGGCTCGTCCAATAATATAAATTTTGGATCTACCGATAAGGCTCTTGCTATTTCTGTACGTCTTCTTTCGCCACCGCTCAGTACATCGCCATTGCTTTTTCTTACCTTCTCCAGCCTGAACTCGGCAATCAGCGATTCTAATTTATCTTTTTGCTGTTGTTTAGACAGAGAGGTCATTTCTAAAATGGCCGCGATATTATCTTCCACACTCAGTTTTCGAAAAACAGATGCTTCCTGTGGCAGGTAGCCAATCCCCATTTTAGCCCTTTTATACATGGGGAGTGAGGTAATATCCTGATCGTTTAAAAAAACCTGACCCTCATCCGGCTTTACCAGTCCCACCACCTGATAAAATGAGGTTGTTTTACCGGCACCATTAGGCCCCAGCAAGCCCACAATTTCTCCCTGATTGACCTCAAACGAAACATGATTAACTACAGTTCTGTTTCCATATTTCTTTACCAGCTCTTTTGTGCGAATGGTTACTGACATGGAACAAAAATAAGTGTTTGAAATTTTAATTATTCAGGCTTTAACCTTGTTTTGGCTAATACTTCATACTTATTAGCTTTGCACACTTATGAAGGTAACCGACCATATCGCTCAGGCCAAAGACACATTGATTTCTTTTGAAGTACTGCCACCCTTAAAAGGAAAAGGCATTGAAGCGCTGTATAAACATCTGGATCCATTGATGGAGCATAAACCCTCATTTATCAATGTTACCTATCACCGCAGCGAACATGTGTTTAAAAAGAAAATTGATGGCTCATTTGAAAAAGTAGTGGTGCGCAAAAGACCGGGCACCGAAAGTATTTGTGCTGCCATTATGAACAAATATAATGTGGACACGGTGCCGCATCTGATTTGTGGTGGTTTTAGTATTAATGATACCGAAGATGCATTGATAAATCTTCGCTACTTGGGTATTGACAATGTACTGGTACTGCGTGGCGATGCTGCAAAAAATGAAACGGCTTTTGAACCCGAACCGGGCGGACATAAATACGCAAATGAATTATTGAAACAAGTTGCTGATTTGAACGCAGGCATATATCTGGAAGAAAACTTAAAAAACAGTCATAAAACAGATTTCTGTATTGGTGTAGCCGGCTATCCCGAAAAACATTTTGAAGCACCTAATATGGATACCGATCTGCAATATCTGAAAGCTAAAGTAGATGCAGGTGCCGATTATATTATCACTCAAATGTTTTTTGACAACGCAAAGTTTTATGCATTTGTTGATGCCTGCAGGATGGTAGGCATTACGGTTCCCATTATTCCCGGGTTAAAACCTATTTACAATAAAAAACAACTGACTGTACTTCCCAAAACATTTCATATTGATTTGCCAGCCGATCTTTCAAATGAAATTCTGAAATGTAAAACAGATGATGAAGTAGAAAAACTGGGACAGGAATGGCTGCTGGCCCAATCCCGAGATTTAAAGAAAAATGGCGTTCCTGTTTTACACTATTACACATTGGGCAGACCCCATGTAGTAGCAAATGTGGTGCGTGACTTGTAAAACGCTATTTACTTATTTCGGCCAACACCTTTTCATCTATTTTCACCGGATATTTTTTTATCAATGTGGTATCCCACTGCTTTTCAAATTCTTTTTGAAGATCATTGATAACAAGTCCTTTTGCTTCTGCAAAACTCCGCTGTTCCTGCTGTGGAAACGATTTGATGATATATGCAAATGAAGCTGTGTTATCTGTTTTGTTGATGAAAGGCGGTGTTACGGCTCCTGCTTCAATTTTTACTTTATTTGGATTGGGCAGCTGTTACCACTCATAGCGAGAAGAGGCGGCTACAATTTTATCGGTATTGCGATTTACTATACTACGCCAGTTGATTGGTTTTGCTTTTACAAGCTGGTATGCTTCCTGTGCGGTTACCTCATCAGGACAATAAAAAACCACCGCATCGGCGCTGGGTTGCCACAGATAGTTTTTTTTATTTTTTTCGTAAAGTGCCGCCTGTGCTACACTGTCTGTCTGCGCCCGGTTCCACACTTCCTGTTGCATAATTTCAAAAAACATATTGCCATCTTTAAACTCCTGCATCTGATAGCGAAATTCATCATTAAAATCTTCGAGATGCTGACGATAGTAAGTTGTCATTTCAAAATCAACCCATTCATCTCGTACCTGCTCCCAGGGTTTGGGTCCGGTACCATCCTGCTTGAAGCGGTAGGTATTGGCATAGTTTACCCAGGCATTTGCATTGTAAATAGAATCACCAATAGAAAATAATGGTGTAGTAGCTTTTATCGCCCATCCGGTATTCATCGGTTTATAATCCAACACACTGTCACTCATATTCCAAAGCGCCGCATCATCATAGTCATATTTTTTATAACCCACTTTTTTCTTTACCAGCTCATATATAAAATCCTTTGAAGTTTGCCAGCGGCTGTCGGCCATTATTTTTTGTTGCAGGTTTTGCAAATTGTCGGCATCCGATTTGTCAGTAATAACCGGTTTTGTTGAAATTCGTTTTACTATGTGCCATCCAAACGAGGTAAGAAATGGTTTGCTTACTGCACCGTCTTTAGGTAGTGACCATAGCATATTTTCAAATGCAGGCTCATATTCGCCCACTCCTATATCGGGCATCAATCCACCGGCAGCACCGCTTACATAATCATTACTCAACAAGGAGGCCAAACGATTAAAATTTTCGCCCGCCAATATTCTTTTATAAACCGAATCTGCTGTTTGCTTTACCTGTTTTTTGGCTGCATCATCAGCGCCCGGAGGAAATGCAAAAAGAATTTGTTGTGCTTTTATTTTACAAACGGCTTTTCTTTCTTCCAAATTTTTGAAAATATGAAAACCCAGCTTAGATCTTACCGCCTCGCTGAATTTTCCTATTTGTGTATTATAGATAGCGCTTTCAAACTCGTAAGGAAGTGTAAATACCGTAATAAAACCAATATCTCCTTTATTGTTTTTTGCCGCAAGATCATCAGAATATTGTATGGCCGTTTTTTGAAAATCAACACCTTTTTTTAACTCATTCAAAACTGTTTCTAATTTTATTTTTGCGGCCGGTGTATCTATTTTATTGGCAGCATCTTTAAATGAAATAAAAATATGAGCCACATGAACGTCTTTCAGGCTTCTTTGAAAGGCTTCCATTTTTAAGCGGGCTGCCATCTCAGGATCGGTCATATAGTTTTCAGAAATCTGTGTACGCAGGTTTTCTACTTCCTGTTTTATTTGCGGCAGCGTATCGTACCGGCGGTCATAGGCATCCTGAATTTTTAATTTTGATTTGATGTAGAGATCAAGATATTCGCGGATGGATTGTGCCTTGTTCACCACTACCGGTTGATTATTTTTTTTATAAGCCCTCATAAATTCAGGTGCCGATACTTTTTGATTGCCATAGGTAAACAATGTTTGTGCGCCGGAAAAATGAACACTGCCCAGTACAATCAGCAAAGCGGATACAAATTTTTTCATGTGAGTTTTATTTTATTCCTTCCGGAAAAGAGAAGACCTTATTGTCCTTTTACTTTCAACTGCCAAATTTCATCAATTTGATCGTAAGTCAGTTTTTTTGCAATTATCTTTTTGTCTTTATCTAAAAAATATAAAGTTGGAAAGCTATTGATATCATATAACTGCGAATAACCCGGAATATTATTATCTGTTCTTAGTTTATCATCGGCTTTTGAATAATATACATTTGTCCACTCCTGCAGGTGATGATCTTTTATAAAATCAAACCAATCTTTTTTACTGCCATCGGTTTCTTTTGCTACTGCAAATATTTTGATACCACCGGCTTTCCATTTTGCATTATATAACGAATCAATCTTTGGCAATACTTCTTTGCAATGGCCACAAGTGGGATCCCAAAAAACCACAACCGTAAAAGGACTTTCTAATGCATATAACGAAGCCGTTTTTCCATTGGTATCGGGCAGTTCAATATCGGCAGCAGGTGTGCCCATTATATTTGCCATCAGGCTGTATGCCCGGTCGGTTATGGTTTTACGCCCCCTTTCATTCAGCCAGTCATATTGTTTGTTGGCAAAATATTTTTCAAACAAATGAACAAATACCGCATCCTCCCACATATACTTTTGATTGAGGTAGCGGTTTACAAACTTGATAAGCAGAAACCGGGTCATTTCCTCGCTGGCACTTCCAAAGGAAAGCATATAATCAATTTCTTTAATAACTGAATCAGGCTCCAGCGCTACCAATTGATTAAAATATTTATCAATTTTGTCTTCAAAGAAAGGCGTGTAAGCAAGTCGGCCATCCCAAAAATTGACGCCGTCCCAAAAATTATTTTTGTAAAACTGATAAGCAGCTATCGAGTCTGCTTTATTTTTAGGATCTTTTAAATTTCCGGTAAGCACCGGCTCCCGCATAGCAGTAAGTAAAACGCCCAGCAAGCTTTCTTTATTTTTTTTAATAAGGTCTTCGCGGTATTGGTTGATGTCCACATCGTCTTTTTGCAATTGTGCTTCTATAATGGCCGAATCTTTTTTATTGACTGCTGTTTTTAATTTATCCTGCAATGCTTTTATCTTCTTCCCCGATGCCTGCATGTGTTGCTGATATGCTGTAAACAAAACATTGTCGGGTGAGTTGGAAAATTTAACGCCACTGGCAATTGTTGCCGTATCAGCCATTACCGAAAAATGTTGTTGTTCGTCTATCAGTATTTCAAAAAAACCATTACGATTAGGATAACCTACCAGATAAATTCCGCCATTCAGTTTATTATTTCCTTTAAAAACGCCCTCACCTTTTTCATTTAATAATGTAGAATCAATAATGGGATAGGTTTTGCCAAAATAATGACCCAGATAGATGTATTGGTTTTTGAATGGTTTAAATGTGATTTTTATTTCATAACCATTTTGGGCCAGCGATTTTATACTAATAACAAAGGCAAAAAAGACAAATATTTTCTTCATACATTTTGATTCAAAAATCATCCCTGATGGGAACCCGTAAAGATAAGCCGCTGCGTTTATAAGCAGCATCTTTGCCGCCAATGATTAACAGGGTATTTACAAGACTTGCAGCGGCTGCAATTAGTTGCCTCATTGCTACTTGTAGTTTTCAAAAACCGAATCAGCTACTTTTGCCAAATGGCAAGAAGAAAACGAAAAAATACGGTACTGGAAAAACTGCTGATTGAAGATTTTGCTGCCGAAGGCAAAAGTTTGGGTCGCTGGCAGGGCAAAGTGGTTTTTGTAGAACGTACCGTACCCGGCGATGTGGTTGATGTTTTTTTATACAAGAATAAAAAGGACTGGGCTGAAGGTTATCCTTTGGTTTTTCATGAATATTCAAAAAAAAGAGTGGAGCCTTTTTGCAGTCACTTTGGCGACTGTGGCGGTTGCCAATGGCAACAGGTTCCTTATGAAGAACAATTACGTTTTAAACAGCAGCAAGTGCAGGATGCCCTGCAAAGAATAGGCAAACTGCCATTGCCCGAGTTTTTACCCATACTAGGTGCTACTGATAATAGATTTTATCGTAATAAATTAGAATATACATTTGGCACCAATCGCTATGTTCCCGAAAAAGAATTTGATAAAGAAAAAACGATAACCATAAGTGAAAGAGGAGCTGCCGGTTTTCATGCCAAAGGTTTGTTTGATAAAATTGTAGATATTAAAACCTGCTATCTGCAAGCAGAGCCAACCAATGAAATAAGAGAAACTATAAGAACCTATGCCGAAGCAAATAAACTAACCTATTATGATGTGCGCCATCATTCCGGCCTTTTGCGCAATGTGCAATTGAGAATATGCACGACCGGCGAAGTAATGGCGAATGTAATAGTGGGGGAAGCCGATGAAGCAAAAATTTCCGGATTGCTACAATATTTGCAATCGCAAATACCGGCGATTACAACCCTGCTTTATACCATCAATACCAAAAAGAACGATAGCCTGCACGGACTGGAACCTGTAGTATATTCCGGAAAAGGGTATGTAATAGAAAAATTAGAAAATTTTCAATACAAGATAGGGCCAAAATCATTTTTTCAAACGAATACAAAGCAGGGAGAAAAACTGTATCAGGTAACCCGTGATTTTGCAGAACTAACAGGCAACGAAACGGTGTACGATTTATACTGCGGCACCGGAAGTATTGGCATTTTTTTAAGTGGACGGGCCAAAAAAATAATTGGCGTAGAGTTGATTGAAGAAGCCATAGCCGATGCAAAAGAAAACTCAGCACTCAATAATATAACCGACGCTGCATTTTTTGCAGGCGATGTTATTGATATATGTAATGACGAATTTTTTGCAACACATGGCCGTCCCGATGTTATTGTTACCGATCCGCCTCGTATGGGCATGCACCCCAAACTGGTACAAAAAATATTGGACATAGCAGCACCCATCGTGGTATATGTAAGCTGCAACCCCGCCACGCAGGGCCGCGACCTGAACCTGCTGAGCGAAAAATATGAAGTAACAAAAGTGCAGCCGGTAGATATGTTTCCACATACACATCATACAGAAAATGTGGTGCAGTTGCGTTTAAAAATCTAAACCAAATTTTATCAATTCTACAGCAACATTTAGGGCTATTTTTGCGGCATGAGTAATGTTCGGTTTCGTTCTACAGAAAGCTTTCCACCCGTTGTAAAAAATCTGATAATTATAAATGCGCTGGCATGGCTTGCGCAGCTTACACTGGATGAAAAATTTCAGATAACCATGAAAGGAGCCTTATGGCCTGCCGAAACTCCTTATTTTGAACCCTATCAGATTTTTACCAGCATGTTCTTACATGCACCTTCATTCGGAATGATCTATCATATACTGTTCAACATGTTTGCACTGTATATGTTTGGCCGAGTACTTGAAAATGTGTGGGGCGCCAAACGTTTTCTTTTCTTTTATCTCGCATGTGGTATCGGCTCGGCCATTACCCATTTGCTGATGCAGCATTTTTCAAATGGATTTTCACCTGCCATTGGAGCCTCAGGTGCCATAATGGGAGTATTGGTAGCGTTTGCATATCTGTTTCCCAATACAAAACTCATGATTATCCCTATTCCCATTCCCATAAAAGCCAAATGGGTGGTGCTGGGTTTTGTCATCATTGATCTGTTTGGTGGTTTTGGGCAGGTAAAAGGGGATGATATTGCTCACTTTGCACACCTGGGTGGCGCACTTACGGGTTTTATTATTCTGTTGATATGGAATAAAACAAACAGGCGAACTTTGTATTGATTTCAAATGGAAACCATGACTTACGCAGCGGAAAAACAAGAACAAAAAATTACATTGGGTCAAAGCGGTAATCAGTTGATTATATTGCTGGCCATTTGTCTCATTTTTTATTTATGTCTTGCATTTATGCGGGCTATGTGGTTATATCGTTTTCCTGAAAATGTGTCCACTACTTATTTCTACAGCGATATTTATAATCAGTTTTCTTTAGCTGCTGATGGCGGCAGGCTGCTGGCACGCCCCTGGACCCTTTTCACTTTTATGTTTATTCACGATGATGTGTGGCAGGTATTTGCCAATATGCTTTGGTTGACAGCATTTGGTTTTATGATGCAGGAGAATGGGGGCAATAAAAAAATTATTCCGGTTTTTATTTATAGTTCTCTGGTGGCAGCTATTTTGTTTTTGCTGGCGTATAATATGATTCCGGCACTCGCTGCACAAAAAAATATAGTGTATGCCAGCGGTGCTACTGCCGGGGTGATGGGTATTGCCGTTGCCACTACATTACTCTACACACGGTATAAAATTTTTCACATGATAGGCGGCGGCATTCCGGTGTGGATGATTGCTTTGATATTTGCCACATCAGCTTTGTTTACACATATTCATAATGTAGCTGCCTTGCTGCTATTGCTGGGTGGAGCCATTTCCGGTCTTTTATTTGTAATGATTTATCAAAAAGGAACTGACCTTTCTACGGGAATGAATCATTTGTTCGATTGGTTTGGTAATCTCTTCAACCCCGATAAGCCGGCAAAAGGGAAACAGTTAAAGGATGAACTCTTTTATAAAACAGACAGAGCACCTTTTTCAAAAAAACCCAACCCTACACAGGAGCGAATAGATGCGATACTCGATAAAATAAACAAGGAAGGAGTAACATCGCTAAGTGAAGAAGAAAAAGAATTGCTGAAGCGGACCAAAAATTTTTAACAAACCTTCTTTGCCTTTTTTTTGATTGTGATATACGGCTTGTACACAAGAATTCCTTTTCTTAATTTGCATCAATGCCCAGCAAGCTCCGCCTGTTTACCAAACGGTTTTTTATTATCTGCAATATCGTTGTAGTGTTTTTCTTTTTGCTGGCCTGCATAGCTCCTTCATTGAATCCACAAAAATGGTGGTTCATTTCGTTCTTCGGCCTTGGTTTTCCGTTTTTACTTTTACTTGTCTTGTTTTTTTTAATTGGATGGCTGATCATTTTAAAACCAAAACTGTCGCTCATTTCTGCAGTGGCGTTGCTGTTGGGTATTAAAAGCATTATCGTATTCTTTGCTTTTCATCCGCATGGGGCATTCAATTATGCAAAATCGCCGCAAACCATTCGTATAGTATCGTGGAATGTAGCCCGCTTTGTAGAGCTGAAAGTAAGTAATAACAAAGGCAGTCAAAAAAGGCTCAAAATGTTTGAACAACTAAAGGCACAAAATGCAGATGTACTTTGCTTGCAGGAATTTCATACTGCCAATGAAGCCCGTACTGAGTTTTATGACAACATCACGCCCATTCAAAAAGAAATGGGTTATCCTTATTATTATTTTTCTTTTGATACGGACGGCGATAACCTTTTTTACAGCACCATTATTTTTTCTCGTTATCCTATTGTGGACAGTGGTTTTATTCGTTATCCACGCCCCTCGCTGCCCGATGTGCTCATACATGCCGATTTAAAAGTAAATAACGATACGATAAGAGTTTATGCCACGCATTTACAGTCGCTGCAGCTGGGAAAAGCCGACTATGCCCGCATAGAAAATGTAAAAGCCGGCGACAGCATTATTGGAAGTTCCAAGGGCATACTATCAAAAATTAAAAAAGGGTTTACCAACAGAAGTATTCAGGTAAACATGGTGAAAGATGTTTTGGCTGTAAGTCCGCACCCCATTTTATTTTGCGGCGATTTAAATGACATTCCCAATTCATATACTTATCGTACCATTAAAGGCGATATGCAGGATGCTTTTTTGAAAAAAGGATTTGGTATTGGGCGCACCTACAGTGGCTTATCCCCCACACTTCGTATTGATTATATTTTTGCTGATAAAAATTTCAGAATCAAACAGTTTAACCGGATTGTAAAAAACCTATCGGACCATTATATGCTGGTGGCCGATGTGGAGTTGAAAAGAAAATAAAAACCCTTATCTTTAATCTTATGAAGATTTTTAGTCGACATATTTTTTGTTGCCCTTCGGGCATATATTAATTTATTAGCTTACCCCCTTTTCAACGGTCTGTTTCATTGCTATTAATCAATTTTTTTCTTGATGTTGCTGCCAAATAGCGCAACGAAAACGGAATTTGCGGCAACAAAATGTTTTTATAATTTTGTATCCAATTGAAGACAGTTCAAAATGTATATAATTGAAAAAACAATTGAGTTTGATAAATGGTTTAGAAAACTTAACGATATTAAAGCAAAAGCTAAAATATTGTTCAGGTTGCAAAAATTAGAGCATGAAGAATATTTTGGAGATTGTAAACCCGTTGGAAACGGAATTAGCGAATTGAAAATTAAATATGCAAAAGGGTATCGGATATATTTTAAAAAGGCCGAAGGAAAAATTATAGTGCTGCTTATTGGAGGCGATAAATCAACACAACAGCAGGACATAAAAAAAGCAAAACAAATTTGGGAGCAATTAAAAAAGTAAAAAATGAAAACGTCAAAATTTGAAATAGCCGACTATTTGGACAACCATGAAATGATTGCCGAATACCTGAATACCGTTTTGGAAGAAGGGAACGAAGCAGAAATTGTAACTGCAATAGGACAGGTAGCAAAAGCAATAGGCATGACTAAAATTGCAGAAGAAACCGGGATGAGCAGGCCCAGCTTATACAAAGCATTATCAGAAGGAGCCAAACCACAGTTTGCTACTATCATGAAGGTATTAAAAGCTGTAGGCGGACAATTAAGAGTAAACCCGATTACTACCTAAAATTTTAATTATTTGTTTGTAACCTCGATGTAACTTTTACAAGCAATGCATCACCCATTAATTTCGGAACAAGAATAGAAGACAATATCAAAATAAATTTATGAACGAATTAAAAATATACAACTCCTACTCCCGACAAAAAGAAGTTTTTAAATCCATTACTCCCGGTCATGTGGGTATGTATGTGTGCGGCCCTACGGTAAGCGGCGAAAGCCATCTGGGTCATGCCCGTCCTTACATTACATTTGATATTGTGTTTCGATACCTGCAATACTTAGGTTATAAAGTAAGGTATGTACGCAACATTACCGATGCCGGGCATTTTGAAGAAGAAGGCAGAGATGCAGTGGATAAAATTGCGGACAAAGCATTGCTGGAAAAGCTGGAGCCCATGGAGTTGGTGACTAAATACACCAACCTGTACCACTGGGCCATGGAGCAGTTCAACACTCTAAAACCCAGCATAGAACCTACTGCCACGGGCCACATAGTGGAGCAGATAGAAATGATAAAACAAATAATAGATGCCGGCTATGCCTACGAGGTAAACGGCTCGGTTTATTTTGATGTAAATAAATATGCATCATCGCACGACTATGGAAAGCTGAGTGGCCGGGTGATAGATGACCTGCTGGAAACAACCCGTGAGCTTGAAGGACAAGCGGAAAAAAGAGACACTGCCGATTTTGCACTTTGGAAAAATGCAGCACCGGAGCATATTATGCGCTGGCAAAGCCCCTGGGGAGTGGGATATCCCGGTTGGCATATTGAGTGCTCGGCTATGGCTACCAAATATCTGGGCGCACAGTTTGACATACATGGCGGCGGTATGGATTTATTGTTTCCCCATCATGAAAGTGAAATAGCGCAAAGCACAATATGCAACCATACGTCACCGGTAAGATACTGGATGCACAATAATATGATTACCATTGAAGGCCGCAAAATGGGTAAGAGCTATAACAATGTTATCAAACTTACCGAAATGTTTAGCGGCAATCATCCATTGCTGGCCAAGGCATATCACCCAATGGTGATACGATTTTTTATTTTGCAAACGCACTATCGCAGTACGCTCGACTTTAGCAATGATGCGCTGCAGGCTGCCGAAAAAGGACTGAAGCGGCTGTGGGATGCTTATGAAAAGTTACAAGCATTAAAAAGCGAAAATGAAGCGGCCGCAGATAAAGAGTTGGAAGCAAAAATACATTCTTTGCTCAATGGTTTTGAAGAAGCTATTAACGACGATTTTGGTACGGCCCGCGTATTGGCCAATATGTTTGAGCTGGTGCCGGTTATCAATTCAATGCACGATAAAACCATTGCGACAACTGCCATTGGCACTACCATGCTGACACTGTTGCAGCAGAAAATGAAAGACTATGTAGAAATCATTTTTGGATTGAAAGGCATAAACGAAGCGGACAATGAAAAACTAAGCGGTGTAATGAACCTGTTGATTGAAATAAGAAAAGAAGCCAAGAACAAAAAAGATTTTGCTACCAGCGATAAAATAAGAAACGAACTGACTAAGATGGGTATTGTACTAAAAGATGAAAAAGGCGGCGGTATGAGCTGGGGAGTGGAGGGTGTGTGATATTAAAAATCAAATATTTTAGAACGGGGAATTTGAAGTGCTTCGGCAATTTTGTTTAATGTAAACGCAGTTGGGTTAGTTCTCCCATTTTCTATTCGGTTTATATTTTGTTTTTCAATTTCAATTAAATAACCAAACTCAATTTGGGAAAGCCCTTTTTCTCTCCTAAGCGTTGCTATATGCTTGCCTAAGGTTTTCTGAAATTTTGCTTTCTCCATTACAGGCGCAAGGTGAGCTTTCAGAAAAATTATTTGGTAATCAAAAATGATTACTTTATTTTCAAATTATCATTTTTTGCATAATATTAAAATATTGTTTATGAAGCGGACATCACATTCGTTACTGATATTATTGCTTTGTAGTCTTTTCTTTACATTTTCTTGCCAACGAGAGATTTCTTTTAAACCAAAAGCCGAATCATTCACTACCGAAGTTGCAAAGGAATGGTGGTATGGTGTCTTTAAAAAATCAGATGAGTACAAACAAATTAATTGGAAAAGTCCAATAGCTCCACCACAAGGAAGTTCCACTATTAAACTTCCAAGGTGGAAAAGCGCAATTTCTTATAAAAAAGCAGGAAATCAGATTATTGAATTACCACTTGTGTTTAAAACTAGCAATATAATTCTACCAGATATGCAAAACCTATATAAAACTGCATCTGGTATTAGATTAGCAAAATCGGCGATCCATAAATTAATACTTATTCAAAAGCAGAATGGTGAAAGAATAGTTAGAGTCTGTTCTATTATACCTACGGAAGAATATGCAAAAAAATGCAATTATGATATTAGTAATATACAAACAAATAGTTTACCAATAAATTTTGAAGGATATTTTTTAATAACAGGGTGGGATTTGAAAATAATAAACCTTGTAAAGGTTAGCGATGGAAGAATGAAAAAAGCTATAAAAATAATTTCAGGTTCGGAGATAGAACATTTTCAAAATAAACAGCAATTTAGCAACAACCAAATATGCCCGGAACCCATTTGGGTGCCAGCAGTTATTTGGGTATGTGCATATCCAAATTCTGGCGATGATATTGCCGATAATGAAGCTTGTCAAGAAAATGGCAATTGGACAGAGTCCCAGACTGGAGGAGCTTATGAAGTTCCCGAATGTTATGACGAAGAAACAGAACAAGATGAAATACAAGTATTAAATGATTGTCTTGAAAATAACTCTAACGAGGATTGCTATTGCTATATTTTTGGAATTGGATGTCCTATTGACCCGGAAGATGGTAATGAGACATTGCCTATCATTGTAAACAGTGTTGATAATCCTTGTTTAAAAAGTAATGTTGAAAATGCAATTTCATTGGACTGTCGTAATAAAATTTCAAATTTCATTAATACAGTTTTTTTAGATAATGAGAATCTTATTCTTTATTTTAGTGATAATGAATTTAATGCAGGACCGCATGTAGGGTGGGATTCATATTCAGGAACACAACCATTATCTGATAGCAGAATTAAAACCACTATTATTCTTAATAACCTATTATTGAACAATGCATCACAAGAATATATAACAGCTACAATTTTGCACGAAGCCGTGCATGCATGGATTGATTATCAATATGGACATGGCTCACCAGAAGCTAACATCCAACACAATTTAATGGCTCAAAACGATAGATTTAACATGATGCGAGATGCATTAATGGAAATGTTTCCTAACTTGAGCTTGCAAGCCGCCACAGATCTAACTTGGGGAGGGCTAAAAAACACAAACGCTTTCAGTCAATTAAGTGCTACAGAGCAACAGCGAATACTACAAATAAATTATAATTATAGAGAACGAATAAATAATACAGGTACTGCTTGTTCAAATTAATTTTTGATTATGAAAAGAGTTAAATTATTAATTATTGGTGTATTTATTTTTAACAGTTACGCTTTCAGCCAAAACAGTTTTGCAAAGGAGCTAACCAGAAGATTGTTTATTGATATATTTGTCCCAGAATTTTGCACACAAGGCGATAGTTGTTACAGATATACAGAATTGTTAAAAATTGAAATTGAAAAAACCGGAAAAATTGAATCAATTTGTTTTTCAGACTCAGCACCAGGTTGGTTAAAGGAAAATCTGGATCGTTCAATCAAAAATAAAATTTTTAATTTCCGGAGATTGGATTCTGTTGCTAAAGATAACCATTACGTTGACTGCACATTGGTTTTCCCCGTATTATTGAAAACATTTATCCCTCCCACTGAAATTCAAAAAGGATTGAAATGCGAACCCGATAATTTTTTTGTTTTTAATAAAAAACAACTATCTGGCAATATTATTTTTGGAGAGTCCATTTGTATTATTCCAATTTGGACTATTATAAATCATTAACTTTTCATGGTAATCAACGCTTTTAGAGCAAAAATTATTTCTAATTTCAATGTTTTCTTGTTTAATCTTGAGTAAAATTCTTTTTGTCCGAATAATCTCACTAATATATTAAGAAATAGCTTGCTTTTGGATTTAGAAAATTTTTATGCTTGTATTGTAGGCGATATTTAATTTCGGTACTCGATTTAATTAAACAGGATTTAGATAAGTATAACAAAATATCTTCCATTTGTTATGCTGGTACGACACTAGAGGAATCAAGGAAAAATTGTTTTGGAGAGTTTATAAAAATTAATTCTGACTAAAAGAGTATGTGTAAATAACCAAAAGGAGTAGCAAAATTTACAATGTATATCATTTGCCAGATAAATCCACAACTAATTAATTTCAAGTCATGAAATAAAATTAATGAGTCTTTTTGAACTTAACTCCAGCATATACGGAATTCTATGTGCTGCAATCTTTATATTTCTATTACCATTTATAAAAAGTAAATACTTATGGGTAAAGTCATTAAGTATTCTTTTATCGTTTTCAGTGTTATGTATCTTAATCTTATCTAATAGCAGATCGGGGTGGTTGGGTGCATTTGTGGGAGCAATATATCTTATTTTTTTTTTGGCAAAAAAATATTGGATTTTTAAAAGAAAGAGAATCGCTTTTTTTTTGGCTTTGGTTTCTTTTCTCTTTTTACTGACAATTTTAAGTAAATACAAATCAGACTCAACAAAGGGACGTTTGCATATCTATCATTTGTCGTTAAAATTATTAAGGGAAAATTGGCTTCATGGAATAGGGTTTCAAAAATTTCGTGTTGAATTTAATGAACAACAGGCAGCCTATTTTTCTAATAGGTCTTTAGATGATAATATTTCGCTTCTTGCTGATAATACTTTTTATGCATTTAATGACACTCTACAATGGATAATTGAAACAGGCATAGTTGGTTTTTTAATATTAGTATTATTTTTTGCCTTTTTGTTGAGAAGAGTAATTCTATTAAAAAAAACGACACAAACAAATTGTTTCTTACAATCTTCCATTAGTACATTAATTTGCTTATGTACTGCCTCAATGTTTTCATATCCTATGCAAGTAATTCCAATTCAGGCTTTGGTGTTAATATGTGTCGGAATAATAATCTTTTTCCCGCTAACAAGTTCTTCGAAAGTAGAATCGGTTATTAATGCTTTAGTAAAATTCGGATTTATTTTTTTGAGCATTTATTTTATCATTAATTCTATAAAAGCAATAAAAAGAAAATCTGATGTAAAGAAAGCATTTGAGCTTTCGCTAATTGGGAAAAAATCTGAAGCGCTGAGAAAATATGAAAAGGTATTGAGTAGGTATGAGGGTAAAGGAGATGTTATGTTGCTGTATGCAGAACAACTCTATTACACAAACAGATTAAGGGAAGCTTTAGTAATTTTGAACCAGGCCAAAAAATACTATGTAGATAATAAACTATATACATTAAAAGCAACAATTGAAGCCGAATTGGGATTATTTAAAGAAGCTGAGCGAGATTTTCTGCACTCCATTTATATGGTGCCTAACAGAATGACCAGCAGATTTGAATTGATGAATTTTTATTTAAATGCAGGAGATTCCATTAAAGCAAGAAATTGGGCAAAATCAATCGTTGAAATGCCTATAAAGGTACCCTCGTTTAGAACAGAGCTAATGCTTAAAGAAACAAAGAAGATATATTATTGATTTACTTATAATAATTTTTCTATTCCCCCCATGCACTACATCACCCACCTTTCCAAAGATGTTGTTTTAAAAAAGCTGATTGATGAACAGGAAACATTTGAACTGGAGATTCAAAAAAATCTTTGCATTTATCTATGTCTCTCTATTATGAGTCAGCAGCTAAGCACCAAAGTGGCTGCCGTTTTTAAAAAAAGATTTCTGGCATTATATAAAGGAAAACCTACGGCTCAAAAAATTGTGGACACCCCTTTTGAAACATTAAGAGCCATTGGCCTTAGCAATGCAAAAGCAAACTATATTCAAAACGTAGCCCGCTTTGAACTGGAGCAGGGAATGTCTTTTTCCAAACTAAGCAAGATGAGTGATGAAGAAGTTATCAGCTATCTTACACAAATAAAAGGAGTGGGTCGCTGGACGGTGGAGATGCTGCTCATGTTTGCCCTGGGCCGCGAAGATCTTTTTGCAATGGACGACCTGGGCTTGCAACAGGCCGTTATCGGGCTTTATGGTTTAAAACACCGGAAGAAAAAAACAATGCAAGCCGCTATCAAAAAAATTTCGGAGCAATGGGCACCCTACCGCACTTATGCCTGCCTGCATCTTTGGCAATGGAAGGATAATACACCCTGACCAATTCAAAAAAAAACTAACTTGCCCAAAACTCGTATAATGAAAAGAACGATATGGTTAATATTTGCAATCGCACTTTTATCTTTCAGCATTCCCAATAGCAGGAAAAAATGGTATTCGCTTTTTGATGGTCAATCGCTGAGCGGATGGAAGGTGGGCGATAATGCAGCCAGCTTTAAAGTTGAAAACGGTGCCATAGTGGTAAATGGTGAAGTGGCGCATCTTTTCTACGATGGGCCTGTAATGAATCATCAGTTTAAAAACTTTGAATTGAGTGCCGATGTAATGACAACGCCGGGTTCTAATTCAGGAATTTATTTTCATACACAATACCAGCAGGGCGACTGGCCGCAAAAAGGATACGAAGTACAGGTAAACAACAGCCATACCGACTGGCGCCGCACCGGCAGCCTGTGGGCCATACAAGATGTAAAGGAAAACTATGTAAAGGATAACGAATGGTTCAATATGCGGATAAAAGTAGTGGGCAAACAGGTTACCGTGTATATCAACAATCAGTTGGTAGTGGGCTATACCGAGCCGCAAAATCCCCTGCGTGAAAAAGGAATGGAGCAACGCATCATTTCTTCAGGCACATTTGCACTGCAGGCACACGATCCCAAAAGCAAAGTGTATTACAAAAACATAAAACTAAGACCACTTTAGCGAGGGCTTTTTTTAGAAGCCGCAATCGTTTTCCAAAATCTCTTTAAAAAGGAAACCCAACTTGTTTTAAATTCGCAACCTACACTTTCAACTTTACACAATGAGCAGAAAACAGGAAGTACTTCAGGATGTCGTTATCAAATTTGCCGGCGACAGTGGCGATGGTATGCAATTAACCGGAAGCCAGTTTACCAATAACACCGCATTGATGGGAATTGATTTAGCGACTTTCCCCGATTTTCCGGCAGAGATAAGAGCACCTCAGGGAACCCTGCCCGGCGTGAGCGGTTTTCAACTTCGTTTTTCAAGCGATAATATTTTTACGCCCGGTGATATGGTGGATGTACTGGTAGCTATGAATGCAGCTGCACTAAAAGTAAATCTTACTTCTTTGAAAAAAGGCGGAAAGATTATTGCCAATACCGATGGCTTTGATGCAAAAAATCTTCGGCTGGCCAATTATCCCGAAGGAGAAAATCCGCTGGAGAATGGCAGTCTTGAAAATTATTCGGTCATTAAAATGGACGTAACCAAAATGACCCGTGAAGCACTGAAAGATATTACCCTGGGCATGAAAGAAAAAGACAGGGCAAAAAATATGTTTGTACTCGGGTTTCTGTACTGGATGTACAACCGCGATATGAACAATACTATTAATTTCCTGAAAGAAAAGTTTGGAAAGAAACCCGATATTTTAGATAGTAATATCAAAGTACTGCAGGCCGGTTACAATTTTGGCGATACTACCGAAACTTTTACTACAACCTATACGGTAGAAAAAGCAAAGATGGAGCCGGGTACTTATCGATCCATCATGGGCAATCAGGCGGTGGCATTGGGGTTGATAGCGGCTGCACAAAAAAGCGGCTTGCAATTATTCCTCGGTTCTTATCCCATCACACCGGCATCAGATATTTTGCATGATTTATCAAAGTACAAAAATTTTGGTGTAAAAACTTTTCAGGCCGAAGATGAAATTGCAGCCATTGCTTCGGCAATAGGTGCCAGTTATGGTGGTGCATTGGGTGTTACTACTTCCAGTGGTCCGGGTATTGCGCTTAAAGGCGAAGCAATTGGGCTGGCCGTGATGTTGGAAATTCCATTAATTGTTATCAATATTCAACGAGGTGGCCCGTCAACCGGATTGCCTACCAAAACCGAGCAAAGTGATTTGATGCAGGCTTATTATGGCCGCAATGGCGAATGTCCCATGCCTATCGTATCTGCTTCCTCACCTGCCGATGCTTTTGATGCGGTGTTTGAAGCGGTAAGAATTTCTTTGCAGCACATGATACCGGTTATGTTTCTCAGCGATGGTTATATAGCCAATGGCGCCGAGCCCTGGAAATTTCCACAAAGCAAAGACCTGGCTGAAATAAAAGTTTCGTTTAAAAAATCAATTGACGAAGGCGACGATAAATACAAGCCTTACAAGCGTGACGAAAAGCTGACAAGACCCTGGGCCATACCCGGCACACCAGGACTTGAGCATCGCATTGGCGGATTGGAAAAACAAGACGTTACCGGAAATGTAAACTACGAACCGGCCAACCATCAACACATGGTAAAGCTAAGACAGGAAAAAGTAGATAAGATTGCCGATTATATTCCTGAACAAAAACTGGATAGCGGACCAGAAAAAGGAAAAATTCTGGTATTGGGCTGGGGCTCTACTTTTGGTGCTATTAAATCTGCCGTGGCAGAAATGCAGGCAAGAGGTTATGCTATCAGCCATGCACATTTAAGATACATTCGTCCTTTTCCAAAAAATCTGGGAACGATACTAAAGAACTTTGAAACTGTATTGATACCTGAAATCAATAATGGACAGCTCATCAAAATCATTCGTGATACTTATTTTATTGATGCCAAAGGTTACAATAAAATAATGGGAGTGCCCATTACTAAAACAGAACTGGTATTGAAACTGGAAGAAATGATGGGTGGGATGAATTAGAATATCGAAGTCTTATTTCTTAGTTTAAGATGATATTCCTTTGCACTTTTATTACTCGAGGTGAAAACATTTTGACGGGTTCAAAAAACCGGATATTTTACCAGAATATGAAAGAATTAAGGCAAGTTATCACAAGCATATTGAAATACGAACGCTGATTTCTAAATGCAAAAAGCAGGTTTTAACGCATTGGCTAAAACCTGCTCAAAATTGATAAACAATATACTATCTACTTCTTATTCTTCTCCAGCATCTCCATTGCTTTTTGTAGCATTTCTTCAGCATTATCATCAAACGTAAGACCGGTAAAACTGATCTTGTCCACTTTTACTTCTTTTGGATGATTGGCAGTCTTATCTATCAGCATTAATCCTAAAGCAGGAATCGTTACATTTTCTACTGACCCACTGATGCTCCAGCGATGCCCGCCGGTTCCGTTATCGCCCAAATCCTTACACTCAGTAAGTGTTACTTTGCTGTCGTATAATTTTTCTTCGCCACCTAGTAATCCGCCAAACTGTTGTGCTTTATCTTCTTTACCCCTTGTAAAACTTATGCCGGTAACCGGATAAGTACCCGGTTTCGTATCAAATACAAACCGAAGGATATAACCTTCATTATCCGGCCCGTTGCTACTGGTTATCATACCACGATAAGGAGCGCCGGCCTGTAGTTTTTTCTTGTCTTTATCAACAAGAATACTGCCATTAAGATCAAAATTTTTTCCTTCAACAATGACAACTGAATTTGATTTGGGTGTTGTACTTTCTGAAGTGGAAGGTAATTCAGTAGTAGTGGTGTTTGCATTTTCCTGTGTTGATTCTGTTGCCGGTTTGTCTTTTTTTGAACTGCTGCATGCTGATAATACAAGTACAGCGATAGGGATTAACGCCTTTTTCATTTGTAGGGTTTTTATGTTATGGAATTATTTAAAATGGTAAATCAGAATACGTTTCCTGAACCGTGAGTGCGGGCAAAACAAATATGACTGCAAATGCCAAAATGGATACGATAAGACCCCACATAAAAATATTATAAGCAATACGCAGGTAGCGGTATTTTTTTGCAAGCACAAGCCCTAAAAAATAATTGTCTTTTACCACACTGCTGTATAAATAATCGCGGTCGCCCAGCATTTCTTCCATTGCCCATGAGTAATCCTGTAAACCCATTCCATGAAAGTTTCCAAAAAACAGCAGGTTGGTTTTTTTGTTTTTAATGTCATCCTGTGTAAAAGTTCCATGGCTCACATTGGGCCTCGTGGCCAAAATGGCAAACACAATAGCTGCTACGCACACACTCACCATAATAATAACCGGAAACAACAGATTAGGAGTTTTCTCAATCTGTACAAACATGGTAGAAAGAATGATACTTAGAATAATTGAGTTTACAGATATAAGAATATTTGCTTTTGAGTCAGCCATACCACTCAGGTTATTTTGATTTTGTGCCATAATGCGGAATACGGTGCTGATTCCTCTTTCGGCTTCTTTTGCTTTTTTTGCTTTTTCGGCAGCCAGTATTGCCTGTGGGTCTTTTTCTTTGTTTTTATCTTTTCCTTTTTCTTTATCTCTGTCTTTTTCCTTTTCCTTTCCTTTATCTTTCTTTTCAGCTGCTTCTGGCTGTTCATCTTCTTCTTTCTCCATCAACGCAGCCAGATGTTTTTGTTTTTCAGGTTCCAGATTTGTTTTGGCATAATCAGTAAAATATTCGTGACGTTGTAAAAAACGCACATTAATTTTTCTCCATGCTTTTTTGGACAGGTCATTATCGCCAAAATCAATTAACTCGCGGCGAAGCAATTTGCTTTTTTCTTCAAATGCTCCGGTACCTAGATGAAATAAATCTGCATCGCAAATGATTTGTTCTATCAGGTTTTCGGGGCTTTGTGGCAATCTGGTAGCGTTGATACAACCTACTACCTTAGTTTTTATATTTTCTGCTATTGCATGACTGCTGATAAATTGGTTGGCTATAACAATACTTCTGTCTTCGTGTCCGGCTGATTCGCCTCCTGTATATCCGGTATCATGAAACCATGCGGCCAATATTAATGCAAAACGGTCCTCTTCATTTAATTTGTAGTAGTCGGCCATGGTTTGGCAGCCTGCTACTACTTCTTGTGTATGTGTGAGTGTATGAAACTTAATATTTTTGCTAAGTTTATCTGACAACAGGCTCGAAACCTGTGTTTGTGCTTCCTGAATTAGGTTAAGGCTTTTGTCCATAATTGAGATAAAGATAACTATTGCTATATTTAAAAAAAATATCCCGAATGAAGATTCTTAGATTTCCGGCCTTAGCGCTTTTGCTGGGTATTGGCCTTTTGGCAGCATGCAAGCAAAGAGTAAGGGTGTTAAAGTCGCCTCCCAACTACAGTTTTGCCTTTGGCTCCAAAGATAAACTGGATGTGCGGCTTCTGCATATTTCCGGTATTACCTGGGATAATCATGATAATTTATTTTATGCCGTAAATACCGGCTCCGATACCTTGTATGCACTAGACAGAATTTCCCGTTCTATTAGTGAAGTGTATCCGATAGGCGCAGCAGGTGATTATGAAGATGTAGCACTTTTTGATAGTGCTATTTATATTTTGAGAAAAGACGGAACAATTACAAAATTTACTAAAGATAGCAGCACAGGAAAAGCAACGATTGCCAAAGTAGGCGAAATGAGTCTTGCAGGCGCTAATGAGTTTGAAAGCCTGTATGCAGATACTGCTCAAAAAGCATTGGTTTTGATTTGCAAAAACTGTGAAGCTGATGACGAAAACACAGTCAGTGCTTATGCTTTCTATCCCGACTCTATAGGATTTACCAATAAACCCATTTATAAAATAGATGCAGGCAAAGTGGATAGTCTTTCACCCTTTAAAACAGGAAAATTTCGGCCATCAGCAGCTGCCATTAACCCTATGACCAAGAAGTTGTTCATTTTATCGGAAGAAAGCAAACAATTGGTAATCGCAGATTTAAATGGCGTTGTCAACTCAGTTTTTAAACTTTCACCAAAATTATTTAGCGGCCCCAAAGGCATTGCCTTTCATAAAACCGGCGAAATGTATATTACCAATGAAGCAGAAAAAGGGAAAGCCAGTTTTGTAAAATTTGCTTTTAAAGACCCTGCTGAAGCTGCACGTAAAAGCGCAGCAGGTGTGCCTTACAATTTTTCAACACCTGATGAAAAACTTGAGCTTGGCTCGCATCTCCATGAAATTTCAGGTATGGCTTGGGTACCATCACAAGAAATGATACTGGCAGAAAATGATGAAAAGGGTGATGTGTTTACTGTGGACTTTAAAAACCGAAATGATAATGTACGCAAGATAAAATTTGGCGGCAAGGGCGACTATGAAGATATTGTATATAAAGACTCTGCTACTATTTATATGTTGGTTAGCTCGGGTTCGGTTGTTAAAGTAAATCTTGAAAAAGATGAAGTAACGGGTGTTCCTGAAACCTATGAACTGCCTGCCGATAAAAAGAATGAATTTGAAACGATGTATCTTGATGAAGCTAGAAATTCTTTGATGTTGCTATGTAAAGAATGTGCAGGCGAAAAGAAAACAGAAGTACGCAAAGCTTACCGGTTTGACCTTGCTTCAAACACTTTTGACGAACAGCCCGCCTATGTATTGCAGATAAATGCTATTAAAGAAATACTGAATGATGCAACAGCAGAGTTTAAACCCTCGGCAGCAGCCATCAATCCGGTTGATGATAAGTTATATATTGTAGCATCAGTAGGAAAACTATTAGTAGTAGCCAATAAACTGACCGGCAAGCCGGAAAATGTAGTAAGGCTTGATCCAAAATTATTCAACCAGCCGGAAGGTATTACGATAACGCCTGAAGGCGATATTTATATTTCTAACGAAGGCGGTACGGGAGTAGCTACAATATTTAAATTTATCCGGCAAAAAAAATAAGCGACACTTTATTTACGGCTCCATATTTTTTCTGACAAAAGCATGCTGATACTTAGCCAGCAAAGTCCTATTGCGTAGCCGGCTAAAACATCGGTTATAAAATGTACCCGCAACCATAACCGGCTAAAGCCTATCAATAAAATTATAGTTACTAAAAGAAAAATGGCTACTGTTTTGTAAGCCTTGTTATTTAGAAATTGTAGGCAAAGTAGTATCAACATACCGTAAAACAACAAGCTCATCATTGCATGACCGCTTGGGAAACTAAAATTTGAAATCCCTTCTACCAATGGATGTGATGGCCGGGGGCGGGCAAGTATTTTTTTCAGCATACTCATTAAGCCTACACCTGCCAGTGCAGCAATCGCATTGGCAGTAGCCCATTTTTTTTGTTTGTAGTACAATAAAACAACTATCATCAACAAATTGGCAGGAACTAAAAATGAATGATTGCCATAAAAAGTAATAAACCGCATGAAATGGGTAATCGTAGTATTCGCTGTTTGGTTTACTGAGGCCAACACCCAATCGTCAATCCATTTATAGCGAACAACAAAAACCATTAGATAGATAATAACAAACACAAACAATGAAGCAATAAAAAATCTGACAAAAAATTGTGTGTTCCCTATCGGGTTTGTTGATTTCATAAACGATAATTGTTATGACTTATCAAACGTACAAGAAAAATTTTACGGGAGGTTATTATGGCCAAAAACAATATTAAATATTCAAAAAGAAACTAATAAATCATATTGAACCGGGTGCCAATAGAAAAATTAAGCGAACGTTCCTTTTTGGAATAACCTGCTGTGCCTGTAAGCAATAAACGATTGAAAGGCATAAAATAAAAACCAAAGCCGTAAGCTTCATGCCAGTTTTTTGCATTTTCTGATTTTAACCACACTCTTCCTATATCATAAAAAGTGGTGAGGCCAAATGGGCCGGGAAGTATGAATGAGTTAATATCAAATAACTTAATCCTAAGTTCAACACCGGCATAGGCAACTGAATTTCCGGCGTACCTGTTTTTTCTAAAGCCCATCAAACCATTTTCGGCACCCAGTGTAAGTGCTTGAAAATATTCAAATTTTTTATTGAACAGATGTGCTGCTCCAAATTTTAATACCGTTACCACTTTTGCGGGATCTCGTACACTGGCATGTATGGTCATGTCAGAGCTAAGCTTGGTTACATTATGGCTGTTTCCTTTTATATCAAACAAAGCAGAAATTTCATTTTTCCAGCTGATACCTCTTGTAGGAAAAAGTTCATGGTTTTGATTATTAAAACTGAAGCCAAGTTTTCCGCCGAAATATGATTTTTTGGAAAATACGGATGCTGAATCAATTCCACTTTGATGAAAATAGCCAAGAATATTCTGACGATTATCCTTAAACCTGCCGTTGTAATAATAAAACTGCGGCCCACCATAAACAAGCAGCCTTTCAAAATATCTTCTTCTCAACAATGCAGTAAGTTGCAGTTCCTGATATTTAATTTTATAATAGTCAAGCAGTCGTGCTTGTCCGCTTGTTTGTGTTTTGTTGCCCAGTCCAAAAAAATTGCGAAGCATGGGAACTGCAAATCGAATATTGGAAAGCAAGTCAATATTTCTGGTGATATGGTTAAACTCTCCTTTATATTCAAACTGTATTGCTTTTTTAAATGAATATAGAAACCCGATTCGTTGATCGGTGGCAAAGGGCAGGTTGCGAAAACCGGAAGTACGTTTCCAATAACTCATACCGGTTAAAAATCCATCATCATGATTATAACCTAATCTTAAAGCAGGAAAGCTGTTGTTATTGTATTGAAATCCCAATATACTCTTTGATTCTGCTGGTGAATAAGCGGTAAAACGGTTTTTGCTGCGACCTTTATTTTTAATCACATTCAGGTCGCCCCGGCTGTCGTATAACAAGGTTTCTACACTGCCCTTTATATCAAAAGTATCATTCCCTTTTCCGCCAATGATTCTTATTTTAATAACTGATTTTGCATTGTCTTCAATTTCAAAAATATCATCATCATTTAGTCCAAATAACCGTATTTCTTTTGTTACTGATGGCTGAAATATTCTGTTGTACATAACAAAGCTGGTATCGCCGCCTTTGCGTGCATATACCTTAACCTGCAATCCCTGTCCATAATTACTTACTTTGAAGTATTCTTTTAAATTGCTGCCAATGATGTTTACTTTTTTTGAAATGAAATTGTAATATGTAATCGCTTTTTTCTGTAATACATTTCGGCGACTAATGAGTTTGTTGATGATCTTTTCACCTGTTAATGAAAAAATTTCGGGTGGTAGTCTTTTTACCGCAGCGCTGATAACATCGTCGCTAAGCTTAGATGTAAAATCTGCAATGGTTGATTTCCAGCTATCGGCATTGAGTGAGGTGAGAAATACCCGGTCAAAGTCTTTTGATGCATAACCCAGCCAGTCAATATCAGGAATATTGTTTCTAAAACCTTTAAAGAAAGGCAGTACCCTGGCTCCTACCAGCTTCATAGATAATCCATCGGAATAAAAGAAAGCCTGATCTCTGTCTTTCGGAATGGGGTAATAAATTTTTCCAACACCTGTATCACCTACCTGCCATTCCCACTGGCCCATGTGTCTGTCAAAATCACCTATCAGCATGTCCAACAGCCGGGCTTTTAATACATCGGGTTCATAAGGCCGATGATTATTTTTCTTCAACATCTCGGTAAAAAGTTCAGTAGAACTTTTTGTTTTCTTATCATCAATTTTTGTAAACCTGTCTTCGAGGATTGCCACATTATTTGCAAAATCGCTTCTGTATTCTTTGAGATCAGGATCATCGGGAACATAAAATAATTCAGGTTCGGCTGCTCTTATTTCAACTGCTTTCGCAAGTCCGGGAACAATTAATGCGCCATAGGGAAAAGAAGCTGAGTTCAATTCATTTGTAAGATCTTTAGTTACCATATCGGTATAAGGGCCGGGAATTCTCAATACCGGATTTTTCTTCAATTTGCGCAGTACCCAGTCTTTACCATTATTATCCTTTAGCCGAAGCGATTTTGTATGCTTGCCACCGCCAAGACCGGTTATGGTTAATCCTCCTTTTTCTTTTTCAAGGTCTAACACTTTCATATTTACGGGCTGCGACCATTCTCGTCTGTAATTCTGACCCATAAAAAGTTTTTTTAAACCCGCTACCGGCTGAAACTCGTTGCTGGCAGCTACTGCAGTATCTCCGGCTTTTATAATTCTTGCCAATGCCTGTGTATTTATAGTAGCAGTATCGGGCGGCAGCGAAAAATTTAGCACTTGGCCTTCGTATCTTTTGCGAACGGAATCGGTAACGGTATAGAAGCTAAGTGTAACGTTTTTGTTGGTAGATATTTCCAAAACACCAAAACCGGTAGCCTGGGTAGTAAACTCTGTATTTTTATTTTGTGTTACCCTGTTTGTCTTACAGCCGCCACCGCTCACGATATAATTATAACCATTATCCCGGATGTATTGCAGATTATGCTCATGGCCTGAAAGAAAGACAACATTGGGTGAAGAGCGACGTACCACATCAGTAATCTCATTAATCATATCAGTATAAACCGGATGACGAGTATCTTGTGGTGTGCCAAAAACACTGCGGGCAATGGGATAAACAGAACCTAAAATTGGTAAAGGAATAAATAGATTTGGTTTTAAATCAGTAAAAGGAAAAATATGTTGTTTTAAAGTAAAAAATCCACCATGAGGCCCATAGCTTTTAAATGGGTGATGACAGGCAAGTAAAACTAGTTTTTTAGAATTGCGAACGATCAAATCTTTAATTTGTGTTACCAGTTCGTCTTTTGTTTTACAGGGGCAGTCAGATTCAATCTCCGGCTTATCGTGTGGATGCAACCACCACTGGCTATCAAAAAGAATTAAAACCGTATTGTCATCAATCTTTACTTCAACCGGGCCGGGGCAACCCTCCTCAGGAAAATATTTTACGTTCGGTTTTTCTAAAAGATCAACATAAAGCTGCTGCCTTACAATAGCATCAAATCCGTTTGGGCTACCGTTTTCCCAGTCGTGATTGCCCGGAATCATATATACTTTTGCAGGCGTATTATCTGCAACCGAAAGTTGAGAATCTAAAACTGCTCTTGCTTGTTCATAATTACTGGCTTGAGCATCGGGCAATCCGTTTTTATATAAATTGTCTCCCAGAAATAATATAGTAGTCTTGTTGTCAAGCGGAATAAATGTTCTGACTGCATCTACCACAGGGTGTCGTCCGTCGGTAAGTTGCCCGGCATCACCTATCAAAACAATACGTTGAGCCAATGTGTCTTTTTGTGCGCAGAGATGAAATACACGCATCAAAAAAAAGGCAGATAGAAGAATATATTTTATTTGACTCACCCGATTTGTTATACCTCGTTATGGAATAAAGTTTGCGAACTGAGCCTGTCTGCTTTTAATAAATTTTGAATAAATCAGAAGCGGCAGATTCAACCCATAAAATATCCAAATTACTGAAAAACTTAATCCACAACAGCGATTATGTGTAAAAACCTGCCAGAATTATTTTTGTGGCACAAAAGAAATAATTATCCGGATTTTGATTACTTGATGAAGAAATTGTACCTTTTCAATCATTTTTACCTTTCTACATTAACCAAAACCTGCAATTATGAAAATAAGATTATTGTTACTGTTCACTTCTGTAATGACCGTTTTGTGTACTGACGCACAAGTAAAAGGAGATTCAGCAACTTCACCCGGCGGTCATTTTAGCACAAATGGTTCCCGAAAATTCTGGATGGGAACAAACTATCGAAAAGAGTGGAATACACCACTTACCGTTCCGGTTATTAATTTATCGACCGAGCATGGAGGGCTTACCCCTGTAAAAAGAGGAGGAGGCAAACAAACAAAATCGCTAAGGCTGGAAGACCCGCAAGGAAAGCAATATACATTTCGCTCCATTGCAAAATTTATAACCAGCAAAACCCTGCCCGGAGATTTACAAAGTGAAGCTGCGGCAGACCTGGTTTCAGATGGAGTATCTGCATCTTACCCTTATGCCGCACTATCTATGGCTGTACTATCCGAGGCGACGGGTGTGCCACATGGAAATCCCAAGCTGGTATATGTGCCCGATGATCCAAAGCTTGGTGAATTTCGTGCCGACTTTGGAAATATGATGGTACTGTATGAAGAAAGACAACCCGATTCTGTAAACAAAGTATGGGATACCGATGAAGTGGTAGAAAAACTAGAAAAAGATAACGACAACGATGTTGATCAGTTGGCTTTATTAAGAGTTCGCATATTAGATATGTTTGTAATGGACCTTGACAGGCACGAAGGACAATGGAACTGGGGTGCTTATGAAAACGGAAAGGGGAAAACATATTATCCCATTGCAAAAGATCGGGATCAGGCTTTTTATATCAATCAGGGTTTGTTGCCCGGCTTTGTTAAAGGCAGAGCCTTGGTACCACAGTTAGAAGGCTTTAAGCCCAAAGCAAAAAGTATAGAACGTTTCAATTTTGCCGCTCGCAATTTGGATCGCTTTTTTTTAAACCAACTGACCGAGCAAGAGTGGAAACAGGAAGCAGAAAGAATGGTAGCCCGAATGACAGATGATGTGATAGACAGGGCACTGGCTGTTCAGCCCCATGAAATCAGAGATATATCAGCCGCAAAAATTGCACAAACTTTAAAAGAAAGAAGAAAATATCTGGTAGATGAAGTGATGCAGTATTATCATTTTCTGGCAAATACAGTGAGCATTACCGGTAGTAATAAAAAAGAACTCTACAATATTACCCGTGGCGATGATGGCTCCATGCTGGTACAGGTTTATAAAATATCAAAAGAAGGAAATCAAAGTACAAAAATGTACGAAAGAAGATTTGATCCTATGTACACTAAAGAACTTCGAATCTATGGATTGGATGGTGACGATAAGTTTGTAGTAAATGGCGAGAATGATAAAATAAAACTACGCTTGATAGGTGGTGATGGACAGGATACATTTGACAACCTTTCCAAAGGAAGACCGGAAGTGTTGGTATATGACAGAGCTGATGGCGGCAACACATTGACAGGCGGATTTAAAATCAAAATGGTGAATGACAGTTTTGTAAATAAGTTTGAACGTATTTATTATAAATATCCTTATCAATCTGTATTTGTTACTGGAGGCTTCAATCCGGATGATGGTGTTTTTCTGGGCCCTACTTTCAAATACATTCGACACGGCTTTAGAAAAGATCCTTATAAATCACTCAACCAGTTTAAGTTTAAATATGCCTTTTCAACCGGCGCATTTCAGGCAAATTATCTGGGTGAGTTTATCTCCATATTCGGCAGAAGAACAGATCTGGTAGCCAATATTGATTACAAAGGGCCGAATAATACCAATAACTTTTTTGGCTATGGCATGGGCTCTGTTTACGATAAAACTAAAACAGGAAAATATAAATATTATAGAATACGATATGACCTGGGTGATATTGCATTGCAAATTCGCCACCGCTTCTCAGACAAAGTAATGTTATATGTGGGTCCCGATTTTCAGTTTTATTCTTATGATTCTACTGATAAATACAATAAGATTAGAAATGTAGAAATAGATCCTTTGAGCGGGCTCAATCAGGGAAGGTTTAATAAGCGCCAGTCCTATTTTGGTGGAAAGTTATTGTTGACGGTTGATACCCGCAATCATAAAGTATTACCGGGCAAGGGAATCAGTTGGAACACGGCATTCAACATCATGTCGGGGATGGGAAACAACAGTTACAAAAATGTATCGCAACTGAATTCAGATTTTTCATTTTATGTGAGTCTTGCCAAAGACTGGCTGATATGGGCTAACAGAATAGGAGCCGGCGTTACAATGGCAAAATCTGCACCCGGCCTTACCAATAATTTTGAATTTTTTCAAGCACAATTTTTGGGAAGCAATGAAGACCTGCGAGGTTTTCGTCGTGAAAGATTTGCAGGTAGTTCTAAATTTTTCAATCAATCGGAACTACGTTTAAAATTGGCAAACCTGAAAACTTATTTATTCCCGGCATCTATTGGCCTCTTTGCATTTGTAGATGCGGGCAGGGTATGGCAGAAAGGAATAACCGGCACCAATAAGATGGCCGTTGGTTATGGAGGAGGTATTTGGTTTTCGCCACTCAAAAGATTTGTGCTGACGCTTAGTTATGCAATGTCTGATGAAGATAAGTTGCCGTTGTTCGGTTTTGGCTGGAAGTTTTAGAAATAAGTGAACAAGAATAAAAAACGCCATCGTGAAAAAAAGATGGCGTTTTTTATATGCATGTTGTTTTAACTCATAGTGCGTACTTCATCCCACACAAAATCCTCAATCTCGTCAAATAAAGTTCTTTCACGAGGTTTTCCTTTTGTTTGTTCTTCAAATTTGTTGGTTAACTTTAGCGCAAGCTGATACAATTCATCAGTTGCAGAGTTATCAGCCATTTGCTCAAAACTTTTTGGCACTTTTCCTTCATCCAAACTTCGCATATAGCAAAGCACTTCAACTACTTCAAAATGTGTTTTTTGCCAAGATTCAAATCCATTGGGAAAATCAGGTATGCTCATAAATAATATTTTTAGTGAAAATAAATTAAAGTTTATCTCAAACCTTCTTTACGTCCGGTTTTGTTTTTATAATCAACGTATTTGAAAAAATATAAATTAAACTTACAGCACCCATAAAAATTACGGTTGATAATATTTCCCATTTTCCCAGGCTTGTAAGTAGCCAGATAATGGATGCTATACCCACAATGGGAGTAATCCAACCGCCCGGCGCTTTGAACGAATTTTTGTTTGCTTCCTTATTGCGCAGCCTTAGTTTTACTACAGATAATAACACGGCAAGATAAATAATCAATATACAGGCACTTGCCAAAATAGCCAACTGGCGAAAACCACCTGATACGGATAAAATAAAAATCAAAGTACCATAAGTAAGAATTGCAGTATATGGTGTATTAAACTTTTTATGTATCCGGCCAAAAAATTTTGGATACAATCCATCGTTGGCGCCGGCAAATAAAGTACGGGGAGAACAGAAAATATCCAGCAAAGTATTACCAAAACAGGAAACGGCAGCGGCAATTAATAAAACCGTAGCACCTGCCGATCCAATAATTTTTTCGGCCACTGCAGCTAACGGAGCTTCTTTGTATTGCGACATTTGTTCGCCCAATACGCCTTGTGCTACAGTTTGTAACAATAAATAAATAACAAGAATAATGAAACCACCCAAACAAATACTTAACGGAACGGTTCGTTTTGGATTTTTTATTTCGCCACCGGCGCACATAGATGTTTCAAAACCGGCAAAAGCAAAAAATAATACCAAAACCGTATTGCTAAATGTTTTTAGCTCAGGAAGCTGCTGCCATTTTAGATTTGCAGACTGAATATGCGAAAACCCAAAAATAATAATGCCTGCCAGTGGGATGAGTTTGATTATTGTAATCAATTTTACAAAACCAACTGTATGTTTTGAACTTATAATATTGACCAGCATGATGGCGGCAATGATGAAAAAGAATAAAGCAGCACGCATCCATCCATTGGCAAATATTGGAAACAAAACCGCCAGTGAATCTGCAAGAATATTCATAAGGGCTGCGCTGCCAATAACGCCCCAACCAAACGTGTACAGCCAGTTGATAATATATCCTGAAAATTTTCCAAATGCATTTTCCACATAAACATAGGAGCCGCCGCTTTTAGACACACGGCAACCCGCTTCGGCATAGCAAAGCATAATGGATGCCAGCATGATTCCACAAACTATGTAAGCAAAAATACCAAAGGCGCCGAGCGACACACTCACCACAGCAGGCAAGGCATAAATACCTGCGCCGATAACACCTCCTAAAATAGTAAGTGTTAAAGCAGGAACGCCGATTACTTTTTTTAATCCTTCATCAGTGTTTGAGGATGACAAGCTGTTGGTTTAGTCATGAAAACTAAGAGTTTTAATGAGAAAGAGCAAATTAATCTAATTTCTACAATTTTCTAATTTTGGCTTTGTTCAATTTGAAAGAATTTAAATTTAAAATGTCCCAAAAGCTATAATTGCAATATCTTTTTCACAGCCTCAAAACTAAAACTCTTTATAAAGTTATTGAACATCCTTAGCGATGAAGGCATCGTTACATACCGGAATGAGATGGTGATAAACTGCGGCTTTGCCGGTGATGCGGCATCTGCTTTAAAATATTCAGGATTGTATTTGTACAGTGGCTGGCTCTTATTTTCATTGTCATAAAACTTCCAGAACCGGTTGTAATTGGTTTGTTCCGGTAGTTTGGCATTATATCGTTGCTGGTTATCTGCTGCCGGGTTCACTACTGCCTGCTTCGCCAGCCATTCTTCCGTATTTTCTTTTAAAGCCTTATTTACAACAGCAATTTTATCATTCACATCAGCTTGCCAGTTGCTATAATATTTTATATCATTGCTTCGGTCAGCAGTAAGTTCGTCAACAATTTTTGGAAAATAGATTTTTTCTCTTTCATAATATTCCAGCAAGCTTTGTAAATATTCTTTACGGCTCACAGGGATGAGAACGGGTAAATCATTTTTCTTTACAAACCAATACCGGTAAATATAATTACTTCGGTTGTTTGGCTTGATGTCTTTTTCAGCAACATCCTGGAAATAACCATTACCACTGTTGATGGCTTTGAAGAGTGAAGAATTATTACAGGTGATATAAGTAAAGAGGTTAATCAGTTTTGCATTTACATCAGCCGGTTTATGATTTTTCCAATCGGCATATTGCATTCCAAAATCATAACTACCTAAACTGCTTCCAAAAGGGCCTGACAAAAAACGATCTAATGTGGTAAGTTGAAGCTGGTTTACATAGATACGCAATACAGCGCTGTATTCACTGTTTCTTTTTGCCTTTCCATTTGCACAAAAAAATTCATACAAGGCAGCCTGAAATGTGTATTGACCCAGCTTTGTGTTTGACAAATATTGATAGCCGGCGGTAGAAAAAGTGTTTTCCCAATTGCCACCGGTGAGATTAAAACCGGCATGGCTTTGCTGTTCTGTTTTTTCTATTTGCTCCAATGTCTTTTTTGCCATTGCTTTGTCAGCAGCAGTTTTCATGTTGTTAAAATATTCTGCTCTTGCAGCAGGCCAGGGATATTGTGCCGCTGTAAGATACTTTCCCGGAGTGGCGTCTAAGTCAGCATTGGTTTTGCAGTCCTGGGCATTGGCATTTTGCAGAAATATTAAAAAGCAAAATAATACAGCGCTAGTTTTACATTTATAATTCATGTTACTCAATTTAGTTTGGTTATTTAATTTATTTTCCAAAACCACTGATGCCACCGCTCATATTTCCTGAAATGAGGCTCATGCGCCCGGAAGCAGTAATACTTACACTTGGGTCGCTCACAATACCTGCAGGGTCGCTCACAGTATTTGAGCCGATTGTAACTTTTGCTTCACCGGTAACATATACATCTTCAATACCTTTAGTTGTAATTTCAACACCGACACCGGCTTTTACATTTGCTCCGATTTGCACCGGTCCCTTTTCTATTGATTTATCAATGTTTATTACTGTAGCTTCCAGATTGCATTTAACAAAACGATCTACTCCAGTGTTATCAGCTTTAAAATTAAAATTACCGCTTAACTTTCCCGCATCAAACTCAATGCGCATGTTGCCACATTCGTCTATCTGTTTGTATACACCAAAATCAAGTACTGAAATATATTTACAATGCATATCATCAAAATCCGCCAGTTTGTACCTTGAACTTTTTACTTCTTCCACCTTGCAATCTCCATATATATTGGTAGCAATATACCGGGTATCATAGAGAGCGCTGAGCCATTCTTTTTTGGCTACAATTTTTGTCGCTTCAAAACTGGCATCATCCTGTACAAATTGTTTCCAATACAGTTCTTCTGTAATCTTCAGGTACAATTGATGCAGGTAATTCTTGTATGCTTCTTCCAAAGGTTTATTATATTTTGTATAAACCCATTCGCTGTATTTTTTTTGTACCACACAATTATCAAAGCCAATGTCTTCACCTTTCTTGGCATCTTCTGATTCTGAGGAAGCCTTGATTGAATTTTCTTTTTCAATTTTTTTTCGTTGTACTTGATTGTTTGCTGCAAAATCTTTTCTCAATGAATCTATTACTGCTTTTGCTTTCCTGAACCTATAGGCAGCGCCACCATCTTTATTCATGGCTTCCAGGTATTTTTCTGCTGTTTTACTGTACAGTTTATCGGGTGCAGCAGCGCTTGTTTTCATATTAGCAACTTTACCATTGGCTTTTTTGTACTGGTCGTAAAATTGCTGCGCTTGTTGTGCATTTGCCTGTTGGTAGGGGATTAGTGATTTCCCTAATTCTATTATTTTATCATTCACTTGTTTTTGAAAAGCATCCCAATCACCGATTAAACGTAATTCTTCTTCATACGAAGTAGGCACATCCGGACGTATAAATTTTCTTAAACCCAGCGGATCAGGAACGGGGCGAAATGGAATACGCATATCGCTTGCTTTTACGCTATAACCGAGCTTGCGCAGTTTGTTTACTTTGTCTAAGGAATAACTATAGTGTAATGAGTTTTTCATTTTTTCAATGGCTGCCGTTTTGTTGCCCTTGCTTTCCTGAATCAAACACTGTGTATAGTTTGCCTGCGGATGATAAGCAAATGCTTTTACTACTTTATCCAACTGTGCATTGGCTTTATCAATTTCACCAAGATAAAACCAGGCTTGCCCCAGGTTGTTTTGAATAGTGGTATTGTCGGGATATTTTTTCAATAGGTATTCCAATATAGGAATGGCTTTATGTGGCGCACCACCCATACTCAGCATGGCTGCATAGTTGCTAAGCATATCATCATCAGCGCTGTTATTGCTACAGGCTTTGCTCATCAAAAAAACAGCAGGCTCTAAATCACCATTAATCCAATAACCCAGTGCAACGTTTCCAATTTCTTCCGGCTTGTATTTATTTTCTTTTAAAATATCATAAACCTGTTGCCCAAATGTTTTTGCATTTTCACTGATTGATTTTTCTACATACGCATTAAGCGATTTGATATAAGCATCCACAGTAGTAGTAGTTAGCGGAATTTTCGGAATTGCATTGATCAAAGACTGGTTCTTTTTGGGAACAGCATCGCCACCCACAGCCAGGCTAATCTGTTCATCAGAATACATTTGTTGATTGGTGGGCAAGTTGGATGACATGCCCATTTGTTCCATCATTTTCTTTTGTTCCGGTGTCAGATTATTTAATTGCTGTTTCGCCTGTTTTATTTTATCCTGTAGTTCTTTATTATTTGTAGGATTGGTTTGCTGTGCAAAACCTGAAATACAGGAACACAGTACGCAAACAAATACAATAGCCTTTTTCATATTAAAAATTTGTTGGGTAAAAATAGGAGAAGCATTAGGGAAGGGGTATCATTAAAAAAGATGATTTTTTTATTGCAACTAAGGTTCAAACCTTAAAAGGTAAAAATCCGTCAATTATGGTTATGTAATATCATCAATAAAGGTTATGTAATATCGTTAATTGTGTTTATTTTTGTTTGAGAAAATGTACATAAAATGTTTATAGAACGGCGTATTGTAAGTGCTATTAAAAAGCAAAAAGATAAGTTCCCTGTTTTAGCTGTTACCGGCCCTCGCCAGTCGGGTAAAACAACGCTGCTTCGTAAAATATTTGCCGGATACCGATATGTAACCCTTGAAAATCCTGATATACGGCAATACGCTGAAAGTGACCCTGTGGGATTTTTAAATCAATATGAAAAGTATGTAATCTTTGATGAAGTGCAGCGTGTACCTGGGTTATTTTCCTATATACAAAGCCGTGTAGATGAAAGCGGAATTATGGGGCAATATATTCTTTCAGGCTCTCAAAATTTTCAATTACTAAAAAGCATTACACAATCTTTAGCAGGAAGGGTAGCGATGTTCAAACTTATGCCGCTTGATTTTAAGGAATTACATTCCAAAAAGTTATTGGCAGACGATTACATGAATGCCGCTATAAAAGGAACATACCCTGCCATCTTTGACAGAGATATAGCGCCTTCAGTATTTTATGCTAATTATATGCAAACTTATGTTGAAAGGGATGTGGCTGAATTATTGAATGTAAGAGATACGCGGCTGTTCAGACAGTTTTTAGGTCTTTGCGCCGGGAGGGCTGGGCAGTTACTCAATATCAGTACGCTGGCCAACGATGCTGGTATTGCTTTTAATACTGCCAAATCCTGGCTTTCCATTTTAGAAAGCAGCTATCTCATTTTTTTTCTGCTTCCTTATTTTCAAAATCATAATAAAAGATTAGTGAAAACGCCCAAACTTTACTTTTACGACACAGGCCTTCTTTGCCATTTATTAAAAATAAAGTCAACAAAACAATTTCAAACGGACAGGTTAAAAGGAAACCTGTTTGAAAACATGATTGTTGCCGAATTTCAAAAAACCAATTATCATTTGCATAAACACCAGGAATTTTACTTCTGGCAGGATTCTAATGGCAATGAGATTGATTTGTTATGGTTTGAAGAACAAGAATGTGTTGCAACGGAAATAAAGGCCACTCAAACAATTACTGGTACCTTATTTAAACAGTTGGATAAATTTGAATCAGGATCAGAAATTAAAATGCCAGTTCAAAAAGTATTAGTGTACGGTGGTAACACAAGTCAACGCCGTACACATTATAAAGTAAAAAGCTGGCGTGAAATATAATTAGGCTCCTGCCTCAAAGAAGAAGAACAGCGCCACTGATGCCTATATAAAAAGAAATAGTTTCTACATTATTAATTTGCAAAAAAATATAATAATACGTTTTAAAACTTTACCCGTGCATCTATGGCATGAAAACCTTAAAACCCTTTCGGAAGTGATAAATCAGATTTGCCTGAGGTAATTTCAAAATAATAGCTGTTATTGTTATTGGCAGGACTTCCATCACGTACTGTATCATTAGCATGTTGTAGTGCCAAAACATTTGCTTTATTACTCTCCCAATATTCTATGGAAAATGGATAAGTAATTTTTTCCAAATTCCGGTTAGATATTTTCAATTTTTTGTTCCAGGTATCATTAATGGCACGGTTATTCACATCACTGTTTCCATTGGATGTTTTACCGATTTTACTCCATTCTTCATTAGCGCCTTTACCTGGTGAAATAATAACTTGATTTCCCTGTACTGTATAGGTGCCCGTTTCGTATTGCAATAATTTTGTTTCATTAAAATGTGAAGCTGCTACATACACAAAACGATAGGTACCATCATTGTAGAATTGATATTGCCATGTCCAGTAGCCTCCGGTTTTGTACTGCATATTACCAGACCCGCTTTTTTCCGGACTGGTGCTTTCAAATATTTTTCCGGCAAGTATTGAATTGGCAGAATTGGAAAGGGTATTTTTTTCAGATACATTTGCCGCTTCACTTAGCTTAAATCCCGGTGGGTTATCAATCAACGATTCCTTGTTGCGGAATGAATAACGAAATTCATAAGGATCGTTCGGTGCATTAAATTTGCCGCCATCTCTGTTAGTTGGTTTGCCCGGCTTTAGTATGATCCCATTACCGTAAGTGGGGTCATTTATAATTTCAAAAGTATAAGTGGTTTTCTCCAATTTATAGTCTGTGTATTTTTTCAGCTTGCCCCATTCTTTAGAACTATTCGTCTTTGCCCAAAAACCACCTTTTCCATTCGCAGGAATAATGGTTAATTGATTGCCATTTACAGTATAGGAGCCTGTTTCGTATAAGAATGTAATATCCGCAGCTTTGGTGAGCCATTGTTTGTTGCGAAATGTGTAAGTGCCATTTGCATTAAACTGATATTCCTTTCTCAGATAACCGGCGGTGTATTGCGGCATTCCACCTACATTATATCCGGTAGTTTCAAGAATATAATTTGTCCATAAACCCACAATGGAAGAATTATTTGAATTAGATACAGGCTGATTATTTCTTATTGAAGTATTGTTGTTTTTGGCAGCAACGGCAGATAATTTTATTGAAGAGATAAAATCATTCAATGTTGTGGTATATGAATCAGCATTAAACATTACCAGCATATTCACCATTTTGTTGCTGTTGGTTGCTGTTACCAGCATGGCAATTCCAGCCAATCCATCTTTATTAAACTGTGCTGAACCGGTTTGAAGCTTCCAGCCACCTTCAGTACTTATGTCTTCCATTTTGGCATCACCTGCACCTAATGGATCTTGTACAATGCTTTTCCAGGAATTATCAAAATTGATTTTGCTGTCTGCATCGCCATCCAGTGATGGATACAATCTAATAATGCAAAAAGCTCCCTTTGCTTCATCCATTGATGTAAAAGTTACCGACTTATCCGTCTTCTCTTGGTTCCAGTTTTTAATCGGCTGATAGGTAAACACATCAAAGGTTTCTTTTTGGGCAAAGAGGTTAGCAGTAAGCATTGCAAAAATGAAAGAAAGATAGATTGATTTCATAATCATAATTTATGATGTAAAAGTAGAAGAGGAAGTTGTGTGTGGGTATCATTAAAAATGATGATTTTTTTTATTGCCACTAAGGCACAAAGACACGAAGTATCACGAAGGAAAAATCTTCGTGAACCTTGGTGCCCTGGTGTCTTCGTGGCGAAAGATATTCTTACCACTAAGGCTCAAAGACACGAAGTAGCACAAAGGAAAATCTTAGTGAACCTTGGTGCCCTGGTGCCTTCGTGGCATTTTCTTTGTCTTGCCACCAAGGCTCAAAGACACAAAGAAACACAAAGAGAAACCCTTAGTGAACCTTTGAGCCTTAGTGTTTTCGTGGCGAATAATCTAGCCACCAAATCTTTCGAGAAAGTTTATTTTTATTCCAGCATTTTCCGTAATGCCCCTAAATCAAAATTCTTTTCCCAGTTGTTAAATAGCCTTGCAGAAAACCCTTTTTCTTTACTGATTTCATAACGGAACTGTACTTCCAGTAATAACGGTTTTGTTGTTTGTCCGTTATTGCTTGTAAAATAAGCCGGGTTCATAATGTAGAGTGCTGCTTTATATTCACCTTCTTTATCATAAAACCTGCCCAATGCTTGCAAACTTTCATTGGCATCTTTTAGCATAGTGTTTTTATCAACAACTGCAGGTTTTTGTAACCATTCGGTTTTTTGTTTAGCCAGTAAATCTTTCAGCTTTGCTTTTTTGGCTTCATATATTTTAGGATAGGCCAATTTATCGGCTTCCAGGTCAGCTTTTCTATTTTTTGCCCAGTCGGCAGTTTGAGTTCTTAAATCATTTAATTCTTTTGTATTGAGGTATTCAAAATTGGCCTTTTCAATTTCCAAATATTCCAGCATATCTTCCAGGTATTGCTTACGGCTTACAGGTATTAATAATGGTATGCCTGGTTTTGTGATAAAATAATGACGGTCTATAAATTGGTACGAATCGGGGCCGTGATTATCATATCTGCTGCCACCCTGCCAGTTTTCAACATAACCTTCCCCATTGTTTAGTTTCAAAAATTCGGCATGTTTATTTTTATAATCATCGGAGCGGCCGGTGAGCAATACATCTTCAGAAATGTATTGCGATATCCGGCTGGGTTTTTCGGTTTTTTCTTTTTCAAAACCAGCCCCCATTTTTGCTTCTTCCGGAATGCTGTAAACCGGTTTACCATATTTCATATAAAACTCACCGGTACTTACTATGTGGGCTCCGAACTGTGAGATATATGGATTAATATCAACCCTGAAAACGGTTCTGTATTCATCTACTATTTTAGGTACATGTTCAGTAACGTGGCAAACCAGTTGATAGACGCCCAGCTGGTAACCATAAGCTGCATAAACATTTTTGCCGTAAGTACTGTTGTTCGTTCTGGAAAAACTTACCCGGGCAACACAGCCGGTCAATTTAAAATTATTACGGCTGGCTTCTTCCAGTTTTTCAATGCCAATGAGGTTTTTCATCATTACCGCTTTTTCGGCTGTAGTGCCTTTTAATGAAAATCCATATTTCGTTTGTGTATGATTGGTATAAATGCCGGCCACATCATCAGCCGTTCCGTTACAAGGTGTTTGAGGGGCAGTTATTTTTTTTGTTGTTTGCGAAAAAATGGTCGTAGTTGGCAACAAAAAAAATAGTAAGATGATATTGTATCTCACTGTCTGTAGTATTTTAATGAAGTAATTGGTTTACTATTATAAATTTCAACGATTAGAAATTAGGAGGAGTAATAGTCCATGCCTGACCTGATTTTGCATCAAAACCGTTAGATGTGCTTTTCAGCAGTTTTCCGTTTACATCATAGTTATAATACACCCAGCAAATCCGTTGCGGCCTCAGGCTTACTGTTGTTGCCATTACATTATTACACGCCCGTGTATCGTTACAGGAAAGCACTCTTGCATCTTCAAAATATATTTTATATTTAATGCGGTTGAATGCTGAGTTGTTAGGATTTTTTTCAATCACATCAATTTGAGCCTGCATGATGTTTTTCCCCAGTTGTGTATGCGCCAAAAAATCGGCACTGGCTGAGCAGGGCGAAAATTTGAAATTGACGGTTGTGTTTTGATTTTGCCCATTGGTAGTTACTTCAATTATTTCTACCTGCTTTTCGTAACCTCTATAAGTTGAATTACCAACAAATTTTGTGGGATTGATGCTGCCTAAAAATTTTCCGTAAGTGAGATTTTGGCTAAATCCATGAAAAGAAAAAAGCATGGACAGAATAGAGAGCGTTAGTAATTTTTTCATTTGTTATAATTTAATTGATTATTGTAAAGGAGATAATTTTAAAGAATAGAAATACCATGTATTTTCCGGGCATTTGATAACTATTTCATTACCCCCTTGTGCCAAATTCACTCCTAATACAATATTTGTTTGCTGAGATTGTGTTGGTGACAGGAATACAGAAGTAGTTTGTTGGGGAATAGCCATATTGTTGGTATAGTTGGATACTTTTATTTCAGTATGATCATAATTTTGAAAGTGGGCGTTGAGTTGTAAAAGATAAAAGCCCGGAGCCGTGCACTTTGGGATTTGTACATCAATAATGCCGGTTGTAAGGCAGATGGTTTTGCTGCTTAGGTAAGGTATTGGCCCTTCAAAGAAGAGGGTATTATCTTCATCATTCATTTGTGGCCAGATGAATGTATATGTTTTAGGATTCCCTGCAGGTATTGACGAAGAACTATTAGTTGCATTATTTGTTCTTTTGTATAGTTCAAAAGCAGCCCTGGTTGAAAGAAAATTATCGGATCGTTTTAAGGATTGTATTTTTTGAATCATTTCTGATTTTTTGGGTACTTGTGCCTGTGCATAACTGCCGCAGACAAAAACACAAAAGCAAATACTGAAAAAAGACCTAATCAAGATTCTCTTTTTATTTATTTAAAAATACCTGTACCATTTACTGAAGCTGCACCACTATTAAGACTCATTCTTCCTTCCATGCCTGCACTTGCACCTGCGGGCCCAACTCCGGCGGCTACTTCTGCGCTGGCATTTACTACAACATCAGTTATACCCGTTCTGTCTATTTCTATATCTGCACCCACACCTACAGTTCCACTAGCTTGTAATGGGCCTATCTTACCACCCACACTTGCTTTAGGGCCAATACTAACGGTGCAATTTTTAAACGAATCACCAAAACCGGCATGGTCCAGATCTTGATTTAAAGTGCCGCTAATCACACCTGCATTCACAGTCGTCGTTAATCCGCTGCAAGTAAGCGTCATAGTAAAACCGAGTTTTGCACTGCCAAATTCACTATTGATGGTACAGTTTGGATCTTTAAACTGTGTTAACCGGCCGCCTTTACCTTCTGCATCATCGGTACATTCATATTTTGTAATGTTGGCGAAATTGAATCCGTTTAGCGTTAAACTTAAATCTTTCAGCCATTGTCCCTGCAAGCCGGCATTAATGCCGGGCAGCAATACAGGGTAGGTGGTATAAAGTGATGAATAAGACATTTCGTTAAGCAATTGTTTATCTGCGGCGAGATAATCATTGTACAAACCTTCTAATTTGCTGTTATAAGGTTTTAGAAATGCATCGGATACTTTTACAGATTCTCTACAAATCATTTCCAGTGTTGTACTTCCGCCTTCACCCACGTCTCCATATTTTTTATTAATAGCAGCCATGGCATCGTCATATTTTTTCTTTAAAGCGCCGCCTTCGCCATTCATATAATCTTTTATACTTTGAGTAGCAGCCTGTTTTTTTCGCTGCAGATTTTGCAATATTAAATTTTCTCTTGCATTCATTTTTTCAGCGAAAAGTGGACCGCCAGCAATCTTCAAGGCATCACTTTGACTAACTGAACCAGGATTGCTGAGTGCTTTTTCTCTTGCATTCATAAATTGCTTCTGTTGATCTTCTAATCTTTTCAAAGTTTGTTTATTGGATTCATCAATCATCTTTTGCAATGGTTTTAATCGCTGGTCAATATCTGCACGAAATTGTTTCCACACGGGATCCAATGCTCTGCATTCTGCTACTGATTTTGGAAAGGCAGGCATGGAAAAACCACCCAGGTTAAGCAGGTCATCGCTTTTATTGGCAGGAGGGAAATTATTATAATCCCCGGCGCCAGGGAAGTAACCTAATTGTTTCAACAGGTCTGCTCTTGTGCCACTGTATCCTTGTTTAAAAGCGGTTTTAGCTGCAGCAGTTGCCGCAGTTTTATTCCCTTTGCCTTCAGCAATCAAACACATAGTTTGGTTAGCCTGGGCATGGGATGCGGAAAGTGCCAGTGTGGTATCCAAATATTTTTTTGCTTTGTCCGCATCACCCAGCGCAAACCAAGCCTGTCCAAGGTTATTGAGTATAGTGGTATTCTTTTTAAACCTGCTATTGAGATTATTAAGAATCGGGATTGCCATTTCAGGTGCACCCATCATCGTTAACATAGCAGCATAATTATTTAAGTTATCAGTATTATTGGCATCGTCTTTACATACCTGTGCCATTAGGCTCAGTGCAATTTGCGTACGCCCCGTCGCCCACAATGCTGTAGCCGCATTTCCCATTTCGTCGGTACTTGCATTTTTTCCTTTCAAGTCTCTATAAATATCATTTGCCTTATTTTTTGCGGCAGGAAGTACAGCAGCAAAAGTTGCTGTTCCGGTAGTGCCTATAAATCCACTTATGTTAGCATTGGAAGTTGTAGCGGCAATAGAAGCAATCGCTTTTGTATTTTTTGCCGGAACGGGACCATCGGAAACATTGCCACTTCCTGCAGTCTGATTACTGTTTACCTGGTTTATGGCATTATTCATTTTTTGCCCAACCCCCATTACATTCATCATACTATCCATTTGCTTTCGGGCTACAGGGCTCATGTTGTTAAGTGTCTCATTGAGCTTTTTTTGTGCTTCGGCATACTTTTTTTTATCTGCTTCCATTTGTTCTTTGGAAGGCCTTTGAGCAAAAACAGCGGCTGATACGCAAATGGCTATAAAAATGAATATTATCTTTTTCATATTGTAGTTATTTTATTGTTGGGGGCAGTTCTATCATCGGGTTGTTCTGATCATTACATGGTTTAAATGCCCACCCGCCGGGAAAGTCTGACAAAGTTCCGAAGGAGCCTTCTCTTTCAGTTGGTTTTGCAGCCTGCAATATCAAATCTGTTTCGTCAATACCTGAAAAATATTGAAGGGTAAAAGTATAGGTTACTTGTTCTAATTTTCTTTTACTGGTTTTCAAAAGTTTGCCCCACTGGTCCGGATGTACATTGTCCTGGCTCCATTCTTCATTGGCGCCGCTTTTCGGTGAAATAGTAATTTGGTTCCCATTTACGGAATAATTGCCGCTTTCGTATTGCAACAACAGCACATTCATTGTAGATGAAAATACTTTATACCGATAGGTGTAAGTGACATCATTACTAAACGTGTATTGACGTGTGCTATACCCGGTGGTAGATGAACCAAAAGCTGATTGAGATATGGAATAGCTCCAGCTTCCTGAGATTGAAGAATTGTTCGTTGAAGTAATTTCATCAGCTGAATTTTTTGAAATATTACTTGCATCTAAATCCAAAGAACCTATCAGGTCTTTATAATTTTTCAGGTAAGGCTGTGCAGTAGCATTACATAAGACAGCGACACAAATTTTATTGTTTGAATAAACGGTAAGAATGGAAGCCACATTAGCTCCATTGTATTGCCATACGCCACTTCCACTCATCACCGTCCAGCCATCTGTTGTTTTCGGTTCTGTTTTTTCAGTGGAAGAAATGTTTTTACCATTGGCAACGAGTTCGTTCCAATCTTTATCAAAATCAATTTGTATTTCACCTTCACAGTTGCGATGCTGATAGATAGCCATCTGCGCCCAGGAAGCGCCATCAATCCGGGAATAGGAAATATTGCCTTCACCTTTTTTTTCCGACCAGTCTTTTGGAGCATTGTAGGAAACAATGTCAAAGGTTTGTTGTTGAGCAAAGAGGTTAACTGAAAGCATGGCAAAAATGAATGAAAGAAGAATTGATTTCATTTTTTCAATTTATAATGTAAAAATAGAAAGGGGAGTTGTGTGTGGGTATCATTTAAAAAGATGATTTTTCTTTCTTGCCACTAAGGCGCAAAGACACAAAGAAGCACAAAGAAAAAACCTTCGTGAACCTTGGAGCCTTGGTGTCTTTGTGGCGAAATCTTTTTCTTACCACCAAGGCACAAAGTCACGAAGCAGCACAAAGAAAAAATCTTCGTGAACCTTGGTGTCTACTATCATCTTTGCATCTGTGGCAAAACCCCATCTGTACTAAAAGAAAAAATCATTAAAAAAGATGATATCCCGTTCCTTCTGATTTCTTTCTTTTGTACATTGGTCGTATGAACAATTGTAAAATGATTAGATCAATTTTATTAATACTGGTTTCACTAACTGTTACTCAATTTAATGCAACAGCACAATCCGAATTGAAGAAGGATAGCCTGTTGAAACAATTATCAGTAGCCAAAGAAGATACTGCAAAAGTGTTGCTGTTAATTGATATTGGAAATGAAATTGAATATAATGACCCCAATCAAGCCGGCATCTATTATTTACAAGCCGGCAACCTCAGTAAACGGCTCAATTATAAAAGAGGCATTATCAAATTTGCTGCAAACTATACTGCAATACTAAATTCTAAAGGCGCTTATGACAGTGCTTTATTGTTGAACAAACAAGCCATTGAATTAGCAAAAGCATTGAAAGATGATTTGCTCACCGCAAAAGCGATGGCAAATACCGGTAATAATTTTAGTTATTTAGGACAGAATGATAGTGCCGTTTTTTATTATGAAACCGCAAAGCAATATTTTGAAAAAATTAATAACGAATATTTTGTAGCCCGGATGAATGACCTGATTCAGAATACTTATTTAAATCTGTATCAGTTTGCCAAAGGGGTGGCTTATGGCAAATCTGCAGCTCAATATTTTAGAAAAGCAGGAAATGAATTGGAACTGGGGCAGGCATTGGTAAACCTGGCTAATAATTATCAATCACTCGGATATCCCGATTCTGCTATGGCATGCTATAACGAAGCACTTGGTATTGGGAAAAAAAACCGGCACAAATTAATGGAGATCACCTGTTTTCTTGGGATTGGAAATATCTATTTTCATCGCTATGATACCAAAGGAATGAAAACAAACTTTGAAAATGCAATGGCATTGAGCAGGGAAATAGGTGAGGTAAATGGCGAAGTAACAGCAGGGAGAGGACTGGCTTTCCTGTATCTGTTACAAAAGGATTTTGCAAAAGCAAAAGAATACATATCTGCATCTTTAAAAATTGCTGACAGCCTGGATATGAAGGCAGATAAAGTGGAAGGATTTAAATTAATGTCCAGCATTTTATTTGCCGTGCACGATATTGTAGGAGCAGAAAAATACTTAGATAGTACAAAGAGCATTGAAAATATGTTGACAGGCGAGGAGGTTCAAAACAAAACGCTGCTTTTGGAAAAAAGATTTGAAACACAAAAAAAAGAATCACAAATCCAGTTACAACAATCACAACTCCGTCAAAAAAATACACTTAACTATATACTTGCCGCCAGTGCCGTTGCTTTACTTTTAATTTCACTATTAAGTTATCGCAACTATAAAAACCGCCAAAAACTTCAACAGGTAAGGATAGATGAATTGGAAACAGAAAAACAACTCACCGCCACCGAAGCTGTACTCAAAGGTGAAGAGCAAGAACGTACCCGCCTTGCCAAAGATTTGCATGATGGATTGGGCGGCATGCTCAGTGGCATTAAATTTTCATTAAGCAATATGAAAGGCAATTTAATCATGACGCCTGACAATGCACAGGCTTTTGAACGCAGCATTGATATGCTGGACAGCTCCATCAGAGAAATGCGCCGGGTGGCACATAATATGATGCCCGAAGTGTTGGTGAAATATGGATTGGATACTGCGCTAAAAGAGTATTGCAATGAAATAGACAGAAGCGGCGTCATACACACCAGTTATCATTCCATGGGGTTGAATGAAACAGAAATTGAACAAACTACTGCAGTAACCATTTACCGCATTGTACAGGAGCTGGTAAACAATACGATTAAACATGCGGCAGCTAAAAATTTATTGGTACAGGCGCAGTATGCAAAAGCAGAAAAACTTTTATCGGTAACAGTGGAAGATGACGGCAAAGGATTTGATATTGCCACATTAAAAAATGCAAATGGCATTGGCTGGAGCAATATTCAGAACCGGGTTGATTTTTTGAAAGGAAAAATTGATGTGCAGAGTGGCGAGGGCAAGGGGACTTCAGTGTTGATTGAAATAAGTATTTGAGTTGATGCCACAGATGCACAGATGGGATTTGAAGTGTTTATATGAGAATTAAAAATTTATCAACTTTTTTATCTGTGCATCTGTGGCTTTAAATTGCCTCAGTGGCAAATAAAATAATTTGTGTCTAAAAAAATGAAAACAAGCATATTCATCGTTGACGATCATTACATGGTAATTGAAGGCATCCGCTCTTTATTGCAAAATGAAAAAGGCATTGAATGGATGGGCCATGCTACCAATGCAGCATCCTGCCTCGGTTTTTTGAAAAACCAACAGACGGATATTATTTTAATGGATATTAACCTCCCCGATATGAGTGGGATAGATTTGTGCAAGGAAGTCAGACAAAAATATCCTTCGGTATTTGTACTGGGATTAAGCACTTTCAATCAACAGGCATTCATACGCAATATGATAGACAATGGCGCTTCGGGTTATGTGTTGAAAAATGCCGATAAAGAAGAATTGCTGGAAGCCATTGCTGCTGTACAACAGGGAAAAACTTTTTTAAGCCATGAAGCCAATCTTTCTTTAAGAGACAAAGAAGATAAAATGCCTCCCATTTCCCGTAGAGAAAAAGAAGTACTTTTATTAATTGCCGATGGATTAACCAATAATGAAATTGCCGATAAATTATTTATCAGTGTACCTACAGTAAATACTCACCGCAAAAGCCTGCTGGAAAAATTAGAAGCAAAAAATACTGCCATACTTATCGGCAGGGCAACAAAGCTGGGGTTGATATAACGACACTTAATCCAATATGCCATTTCTGTTTTAAAACGGAAAATCATTAAGAATTTTACTTCTAAAAGCTTTTGCTCCCCCTGTCCCGATTTGTATCGGGACGACCCTCTCCCCACAATGCTGTGGGAACAAACCAACTGAGTAGTTTAAACTCAATATTATAAAACGAAAAAAGCTTTTAGAATTTTTTGTTCTAAAAGCTTTTGCTCCCCCTGTTGGACTTGAACCAACGACCCTCTGATTAACAGTCAGATGCTCTAACCAACTGAGCTAAGGAGGAATACCTTTCCGCCTGTTCGGCGGGCTGCAAAAATAGGGATTTTAGGGAGTTAGAAAAACTGATTGACCGAAAAAAATACGGCCAAAATTCCGGAGCCAAATTCAAATGTTACCCCTCTTTTCTAACTTATCCACCTTTGCCCTTTTTTCATTGGGAAAATCTTGGATTTCTCAATGAAAAAAATACTATACATTTGGGATGTTAAAAATTTTTAACCCGTTAACATTCTAAATTAAAAAAAATGGCAAAGAAAAAAGCAGCTAAAAAAGCAGCTCCAAAAGCAGCTAAAAAAGCAGTAAAGAAAGCAGCTCCAAAGAAAAAAGCAGCTAAAAAGAAATCGGCCCGTAAACCAAACCCCGCCTTTATGAAGGCACTTACTCCAAGTCCAGCTCTAGCAGCTGTAGTGGGTAGCAAAGCAATGCCACGTACAGAAGTGGTTAAGAAAGTTTGGGAATACATTAAAAAGAACAAACTTCAGGACAGCAAAAACAGACGCATGATCAATGCTGATGCTAACCTGAAAGTAGTATTTGGTGGAAAAGGCCAGGTATCAATGTTTGATATGGCTAAGCACCTTGCTAAGAATCTGAAATAATTTATTTCAGTTTCAAAAATTGAAAGGGCTCCTTTGGGAGCCTTTTTTAGTTTTCAAAAAATAATTTATGAAAATTGCTTCACTACAAAATCTGCTGCAAAGACAGCCAAGGCTCCTGCTAGCAAACCAAAATAAATTTCATACGATTTATGATCCGATACCATCAAACGGGCTGTACATACCATGCCGGTACATAGCAAAGCAACAGCAAGCCATAAACCAAAGTTTATTTGACTGCTTAATGCAAATAAGAGCATTGTAGTAAGTAGTACGCCCATGGAAATGGCATGCAGGCTCACTTTTATTTTTATATTAATCATCAACCCCAGCCAGGAAGCAAAGAAAACGGATAGTGCAAACCGAACGGCCTGTTGAGGTATAAAAAAATTGCCGGTTATCTTATTACTATTCCACCAGATGTAGGTAATCCAGAAATAAAAAACGCCACAGGCAATTAAAGGAATGATTCTGTCTTTCTGTGTATGCAAATAAACAGATTCAATAAAACCTAATGCCTTTAATAACCCAACCGTAACCAAAGGGAAAAATGTAAACATTAAAATTGCCATGGCACTTACCCTGAATTTATCCTGAGGCATCATACCCGCAAATAAATAGGGATGCACATATACCATGTACAACATTATATAAACAGGAACAAAAACCGGATGAAAAATGTAAGAAATTAGTTTTGCAAAAAACCGAAGCACGGGATTTTGAATAACATTAGAAACGTCATTTGAAAATGCATGATGTTTTAACTCGCTTACTTTCATTCCTTGACGTTCCATACTTATACTTTATTGCAGTGCAAAGTAATACAATTGTTGAAATGCAAATAGAATTTGTATTTTTATTATACTCTTGATTAGCCGGGCAGAAAAAATTCATGATAAATGAGATTATTATTTCTATTATTCATTAACTGTTGCTTTTTCAATAACGCGGTTTCCCAAAAAACAGATAAGGCGAAAATGCAAGCAATGTATGATGCTATTAAGGCTGCCGGCATACTGCATCCGGATTTTGTAATGGCACAATGTATGCAAGAAACGGGCAACTTGAGTTGTAAAAAATGCTGCCTGCGATATCATAATCTGTTTGGTTTTTATGTAGGAAAAAATAAATGCAAAAAATTTGAATCAGACTCCGCCTGTATCGCCTATTATAAAAGCTGGCAGGATAAGCGATACTCCAAATGGAAAAAGAAATACCCTAAAGAGGATTATTATCACTTCCTTAAATATGTAAAATACGCTACCGGCGATAAATATACAGCAGAGCTAAAGCCGAAAGTGGCATGGGTACAAAAGAACCTGAAACTTTAAGATGAATTATTTATTTGCTCCTCTAAACGCAAGATTTTTAATATCATCAATATGAAACTGCGTGTGTGCAGCAAAAATATTATTTATAAATAACAGTTCATTGATGCCTTCTGCTTTCAGCATATTGATAAAATCGCCTTTGTAAGATCGTTGATCTACTACAATTACCTTTTCATAATTATTTATCAAAAAAGGAGCAAAGGCGTTACCGTAAGATTCTTTTACAAGCACAATTCTTCTGCCGTTTTTGTGTTGTGTTTCCATTTTACAAATGGGTAAATCGCCCTGTAAAAAAACGGAATAACTATTATCGCCACTGGCCTGCTCGGCATACATGTGCGATAGTGCCCAATAGCCAATGGCTTTACTGCCTATAAAAAAATTTACAGAATCGGGAAACAAATAATATCGAACCGAGTCAGGATTGTTTTTTAAAATTGCAGATTTTGTAAGCCGGTAAAAAAAACCCAAAAAATTCGGTTTTACTTTTGATGGTATGGAGTCTAATACTTCCGGCGTAAGACCCGCTGATGCGCAAAAACTTTTGTAAGCATAATAGGCCCCCAGGCTGGTCCAATGATGGTCTGTATGAAAATAAAGGTATTCAGTTCGGTGCCGTCTTAATTCATCTACCGGATTGATTTTAATAATCTCAGGATCTTCTGCAGCAAAAACTTCATTGATGGCTTCTTTGGCAGGCTTTGCCAGATTTTTATATTTTTCTCTTACTTCAAATTCAAATCCATTTGGTATAATAAGATTATAAATTTTTAATCCCGGGATTTTTAATCGATTATACTGATTGATAACGGATGCATAAGCTTTGCCCATTGATGCGCCACCGCTGAACAATTCAAATCCTCTGTTTTTATAAATAAAGACTGCCCCTTTCTTAACTCCCACATCACTATCATCGGGTAGAATGCGAGGCAATACCACTACCGTATCTTTCTTTTTTTCTGTCAAAGTATCGGCTGTAGCGGGTTTTTTATTTTTCCCCGACTGATTGCAGGAAACAATGGTTATCATTACCGATAACAGGAAGATGAAAATTTTCATAGATGGTTATTTTTTCAACCCCTTGATTTTATTAATATGAAATGGAGTATGTGCAGCAAAAATATTATTGATGAACAGTAGCTCATTGATACCTTCGGCCTTTAACATTTTAATAAAATCGCCGGTATAGTATCGTTGATCTACTACTATTACTTTTTCATAATTATTTATAAGAAATGGCGCAAAAGCATTGCCGTATGATTCTTTTACAATTGCAATTTTTCTTCCATTCTTATGCTGTGTTTCCATTTTTACAATCGGCAGGTCGCCTTGTAAAAAAACAGAATAACTATTAGATCCTTTAGCGCCCTCACCATACATTTTTGATTTACTCCAGCTTCCTATCTGATTGCTGCCGATATAAAAACTTACTGAGTCCTTAAATAAAAAATATCTGACGGAATCCGGATTTTTTTCAAGCGAAGGATCACGGGTAAGTCGGTAAAGTGAACCCAGAAAGGAGGGCTTTACTTTAAATGCTACGGTATCAATATTTACAGGCGTAAGCCCCGCTTGTACACAAAAAGCTTTATAGGCATAATAGGCTCCCAAGCTGGTCCAGTGGTGGTCGGTATTAAAATAAATATATTCATTGCGATGCTGGCGAATGGAGTCGATAGCCCACACTTTTTTAATATTGGCATCTTCGCTATTGTAAATATTTTCTATTGCCGGCCGGTTAGGCTTTTGCATTTTAGCATACTTCTCTGTAAGCTCAAACTCCAATGCAACAGGAATGATAAGATTATATACCTGTATGCCTTGTGGTGATAATAGCTGATTATATGAATTGATAACGTCAGCATAAGTTTTTCCTATGCCGGGTCCACCACCAAACATTTCAAATGCACGGCTCTTAAATACAAAAACTCCTTTTTTCTTTTCTCCCACAGCGCCATCATCAGGCAATGGGCCGTCATTTATCTTATCAACCAACGTATCGGGCTTTTCATTTGCTTCCGGATTGTCAACACCGCCATAGATTGTGATTTCGCTGGATTTGAATCCAATGATATTTCTGAATTTATTGGATACACTCATCCATTGATCTCTCAATGGAAAATTATCGGCATAATATTCATTTATTTTTCGGAAATATTTGCCGCTCCACAGCATACTGTCAGAATATTCAGGAAAAGATGCCAGCGTCCGGTTTTCCATCACCGAAACCTTCTCCTTCTTCATTGCAAGAGAGGCTACACCACCTGCCAGTAGTAAAATGCAGAAGACCACAATATTTACAATATGAATTTTATTATTAGTTGTCTCACTCATAACACATCACAAATTTAAAACCTGAAATAAATAAACGGATTATAACTCTTGCCTACCAGTTGCGCAATACAAATAAACAGCAATAAAACATTGAACCCGATAACGGCTGTATCGTAAAACCGGATGCGCCCCACTTTTTTATCAATCCATTTTTTAACTACATGAAAAACCGGCATACATAATATCAATGCAAGTATCAGCCAGAATAAATGTGTGCTTAGCAAATTTAATACCTCGCCATTGCCGGCGGCACTACCGGTAAATGAAAACATTTTTACTACATAAGCAGCCAACATCTGTGTATCAGTAAAATAAAAAATGACCCAACCCGGAATGATGATGATTAATGCATAAAGGTGAGCGATGAATGCCGGCGATTTATCAAGCCATTTTTGTAAGAAAGCTTTTTCTAAAGCTATAAATATGAAAAAGTACAAACCCCAGAAAATAAAATTCCAACTGGGACCATGCCACATGCCCGTAAGAAACCACACTACAAATAAATTCCAATAAACTCTTTTTTTATTTCCGCCCAATGGAATATAAACGTAATCACGAAAAATACTGCCTAATGAAATGTGCCACCTTCGCCAAAACTCACTGATTGATTTTGAAATGTATGGATATTCAAAATTTTCGCGGAAATGAAATCCAAACATTCGCCCCAGTCCAATGGCCATATCTGAATAGCCGGAAAAATCAAAATAAATTTGAAGTGCAAACATAATGAGGCCTACCCAGGCTTCCAGGCTTGATAAAGCATGTATATCCGTAAGTGTAATTACATGGCTTTTATCACCCATATATTTAGCCACCATCTCGGCCGCTATATTGGCAATAATTACTTTTTTAAAAAGACCAATACAAAAACGAGATATACCCAAACTGAAATCACGAAGATTTTCTTTGCGGCCGTATATTTCTTTTTCTACATGTGCATACCTGATGATAGGCCCCGCTACCAGTGAGGAGAATAGAGAAACGTACATCAGAAAATTGGGAAAATTTCTTTGAGCCTTTATATCGCCACGATACACATCTACTACATAAGAAATGGTGTGAAAGGTATAGAATGAAATACCAATGGGAAGGCCATAGCCGGGTGCCTTGAATTGTGTACCCAGCAATGCATTTACCTGATCTACCAGAAATACATCATATTTAAATGTGGCTAACAGGCATAAATTAAACACTACTGTAAACGTAACTCCCACCTTAGCCCACTTGGTACCTCGGTGCTTGTCTATAAATATTGAATTGGCCCAATCCACGAGCGAAGAGAGAATCAATAATGAAATCCAGATGGGTTCACCCCAACCATAAAAGATTAATGAAAAAACAATCAATACCCAATTGCGCCAGGTAGCATTACCGGTGCTGTAATAAAAAATAAGACACAAGGGTAAAAACAAAAACAGAAATAACAGGTCGGCAAATACCATAAGGTGTGTTGGTTGTAGGATTTATAACATCGCAAAATACAGAATTGCTTTTAGCTTCTCAAATGCAAAGACCTAAATAATTTCATATTTATTCTTGCCCTTTTTTATCTTCTTTAAAAATATTTAACAGTAAGCCGTATTTTGAATTTTGAACCTGCCATTAGCTTACCTTGCTAAAACCAATTTTTGAGATGCCTTCAGACTCTTGCCAAATGAAGTATAAGTTTTAATGGCAGATGATAAAAAATGGAAGTACATTCGCTCTTATTAATTATTATTATTTATGCAACTAACTGCCAAACTCGTTCAGATATTGCCTTTGCAAACCGGTAACGGTAAAAACGGGCAATGGAAAAAACAAGATATAATAGTGGAGACAGAAGGCCAATACCCCAAAAAAGTATGTGTTTCTGTTTGGGGCGATAAAATAAACGAAAAATTGCTGGTAGCAGGAACTATGCTTTCTATTTCTTTTGATGTAGAAAGCAGGGAATATAATGGCCGCTGGTACACCGATGTAAAAGCCTGGAGAATAGAAGCCGCAGGTGCTGCAAAACAAAATGAAGATGCTGCCGACAGCCCATCGTTTAATAATTACGACGATGAGCCAAAAGAGGATTTACCATTTTGATGCATGCATTACATTGCTAAATAAATGTTTTTACAACCCCTTTCTTAATCTTGCTACGGGTATATTAAGTTGCTCCCGGTACTTGGCTACTGTACGACGGGCTATATTGTAGCCTTTTTCCTGTAATAGCTCTGTAAGGCGTTCATCGCTCAAAGGATATTTTTTTTCTTCACTTTCAACCAGGTCGCTCAATATTTTCTTTACTTCTCTGGTAGATACCTCTTCGCCACTATCGGTACTTAAAGATTCGCTGAAGAAAAATTTTAACCGATAGGTTCCAAATTCTGTTTGTACAAACTTGCTATTAGCCACCCGGCTTACGGTAGAGATATCCAGATTTGTTTTTTCGGCAATGTCTTTCAATATCATGGGTTTCAATGCGGTTTCATCGCCGGTAAGAAAAAAGTTATACTGGTGTTCCATAATGGCGTTCATCGTACTGAGCAATGTATGTTGTCTTTGCTTAATGGCATCAATAAACCATTTGGCAGCATCAATTTTTTGTTTAATGAATAGTACGGCTTCTTTTTGTCGCTTATCTTTTTTTGAACCACGGTCATAATCTTTCAGCATATCTCTGTATCCTTCGCTGATACGTAGTTCGGGTGCATTGCGGCTGTTCAATGTAAGTTCGAGCTTTCCGCCATTATTCATGATAAAAAAATCGGGTACTACATAGGTTTCTGCTTTGTTGATTTCGCCTACATTGCCACCGGGCTTGGGGTTTAGTCTGATGATTTGCTGCATTACCTCCTTCAGTTGTTCATCATCTATATTGAGGCCACGCTGTATTTTTTCGTAATGCTTTTTGGTAAACTCGTCAAAGTATTTTGTAATAGCTTTGATGGCTATATCTACTTTTTTCCCTTCATCTTTCAGGCGGCGTAGTTGTATCAGCAGACATTCTTGCAAGCTACGGGCGGCTACACCCGGTGGGTCAAACTGCTGAATGAGACGAATAATGTTTTCGACCTCTGCTTCTGTAGCAATAATATTTTGACGGAAAGCCAGATCATCAACAATGGCAGAAGTTTCTCTTCGCAAATAGCCATCCTCGTCTATACTTCCTACAATTTGTGTGGCAATAGTATGTTCTTTCTCTTCAAGGTTTAATAATCCCAATTGGTTGATGAGTAGTTCATAAAAGCTGGTTTCCGTTTTAAAAGGCAACTGCCTGCCTTCATCTTCTTCAGGATAATTATCATCACGTAGTTTATAATCGCCTACTTCATCATCGCCATCTTGTACATATTCGCTTATATCTATATTGTCATAATCTTCTTCACTGCCATCAGCTTCTTCATATTCTTCTTCATTTGTTTCGGTAAACTCATCTTTTATCTCGCTTGCATCGTCTTCGTGCTTGTCTTCATCCAGCTCCAGCGCTGGATTTTCTTCCAGTTCTTCTTTGATACGGGTTTCCAAGTTGGCCGTAGGTACCTGCAGCAATTTCATCAATTGAATTTGCTGTGGCGACAGTTTTTGTAACAGTTTTTGCTGTAAGCGCTGGCTTAAGGCCATGGTTAAAAACTTTAAATTTTGCGGAAAAATCCGCCCTTTGCACAAAAATAATGCCGTAAATTTAGGGGGAAAAGAATTAAGTGTGTTGCAACGAAGTCTTAAAATAATTGTTGTGCTGTGTACACTGTTTTCATTTCGTGCATACAGCCAAAATGATTGCAGTACAGATTCTACTCGTTCATCTGTTTTTGAAATGAGAAATACCAACTATGGGATAGCAATAAAGGAAAATGCGCTTGGCAAATTTCGGCATCTAAGTACCGGCATCGTCCTTGTCCAAAAAAATATTTCTAATCTTGATTTTACAAATTTGAACAAAGAACAGATAAGCGAAATGGGTTGGTTTTGCAAAAAGGAATTAGAAATGGACAAAAAGTTTCCATTTTTATTTAGATTTAGACTGGGAAATCTGGCTTATGTAAATTTTTTGGAAGGAAAGAAATAAATAAAATAAGATGACTTATTTACTTTGGAGTTTATTAAATATTGCATTAGGTATTTTATTTATATACTTATGCTTCAAAGCTACAAAACTAATTAATGAAAGAATAGGTCTTTTAGCATCTTTAGTTTTTGTTTTTGGTATTTTGGCTATTATGAGTAGTTCAAGAATACAGGAGGCGGAAAGAGAAACTTCAAAAGGCCATTTAACAACGTGGGAGTACACACCTGCAGATAGCTTAGATAGCAATTCAACACACATCATGCGTATTGATTTGGAAAAGAATTTAATTTCCAAGTATCAATTATTAATTAATTATTGTAAAGACAAAGATGGAGATATTATTTATCCCCTTAGTGCTTCAGTTTCCACTACAGGGTTTGTGATGGGAACAAAATTGTAACCAGTATTGATTAATATAAAAAAATCCGACGAAAAGAATAAATTTGAGTATGCTATACATGTAAATATAAATTGGCGGCTGTTGGGTGCTGATATAATTTATCAATCAAAATTATTTGAAGGCACAACTATTCTGAAATAATAACATGGGTTTATCCATTCACTATCAAGGTAAGATTAAAGATTATGCCATCATAACTGAAATGATGGAGGAGTTGGCCGACATCTGTAAAACGATGCAATGGCCGTTTCAATTATTTGAACCTAAAAATCCTAATCAGAATATTTCAAAAGAAAAATTTACAAAATATACACCGCTGGATGTAAAAGGTATTTCCTTCACTCCCGAAAATTGCGAAACAGTTTCTTTAACTTTTTTGCCCAATGGAGAGTTAGTATGCCCGGCAAAACTGGTTTTCTACGATCATCTTACAAATGATTTGATGATTGAAGTAATATCAGTAAAAACACAGTATGCGGGACCGGAGTTGCATATCGCACTATTAAAACTACTTCAATATATAAGCAATAAATATTTTGCTTCGTTCACATTAGATGATGAAGGAGAATATTGGGGGAAATGGGACGTAAAGCATTTTTATAAAAAGTTCGCTCGTTATGATTTTTTGGTAAACAGTGTAACTAAAGCACTGGAAGGTATAGATATAAAACCCGGAGATACGCCGGAAACCATTTTGTCAAAAATAGAGTCCATCCTTCAGAAGAAAATGGACTCAGGCGAATTTGATACAAATGTTTGAAGCCTTTCTTATTTCAACACTTTCAAAATTGCACCCACCATTTTTTCTCCCTTTTCCTTTATCTGCTCTTCAGTCCACAACAAACTGATGGAAGTAGAAATACAACGACTCATGACGGCGTCGCTGGCGCTAAAATCTTTGTTGGCATGATGAATTACTTGTGCTTTCAAATCGGGATGCAAAGCATTTAATGTGATCGCATTTTTCAAATGATCCCATTTGCGTATGTAGTGCCAGTTATTGTCGTACCAGTAAAAATTGCCGGCTAAAATTCCCTGTGTTTTCATTTGAGATACAACGGCCATGGTTTGTGCCTCTGTTGGTAAAAACCAGCTAAGAAATGTACAACTATCGCCGGCAGGGTCTGGTATTTTTCTGAATGAAACCTCAGCTACTTGAGATAGTATGTTTTTTAGCTGCGCATGATTTTTTTTCTGTGTTGCCAAAAACTCAGGCAATCTTTTTATTTGCGCAAGACCTACGGCAGCATGTAGTTCGGATATACGATAATTATAGCCAATAAAGGGATGCAGGTCGGCACCACGGTCGGCGCCTTTATGATCGTGTCCGTGATCGGTAAAACCATCCGAATTCGTAAAAACATTTTCATCATTGGTCATTACCACGCCACCTTCGGCACAGGTCATCGTTTTTACAAAATCAAATGAAAAAGTACCGGCATGGCCAATGGTGCCCAGATGTTTGCCTTTGTAAGAAGCTCCAATGCTTTGACAGGCATCTTCCAAAAGCAGAAGTTGATGCTCTTTGCAAATGTTAAGCAAGGCATCCATATCTGCCATGCTGCCGCACATGTGTACAGGCATGATGGCTTTTGTTTTGGGTGTAATGGCGCTGCGAACCGCTTCAGGATTTAAGGTCAATGTTTCATCAACATCTACCAAAACCGGAACAGCGCCTACACTTAATATGGCTTCAAAACTGGCCACAAATGTAAAAGCAGGAGTGATGACTTCATCGCCATAGCCAATACCCAAAGCACTCATAGCAGTAGTTAATGCGGCAGTACCACTGGATGTAAGTTGAGCATACTTACATCCAAATGTGTTGCAAATGGCCGATTCCAGTTCTTTGCTTTTCCAAATACCCTGGCGAGGTCCATCGAAGCCATAACGCATCAGAATTCCGGTGTTTAATACATCATTTACTTCTTTTCTTTCTTTATCGCTCCATAGTTCGTAGCCGGGCATAGTTTATTTTTTTTGATTTTGAAAATGTGGATGAATACAAAAGTAAATGCAATTAATTTATCTGTGGTGTCTTTGCAGGTTGTTTAAAATAATTCAGTCTGAGGCTATCAGTCCATCCGTTTGGATTGCGTTCCAAAATAGTACTGCTGTAAAAAGCCATTCCCTGCACATTCGGTGTATTTCGAATGGCATCAATCTGTCGTCCAAGTTGCATGGTATCTTTCCAGGCTTCATTGCTGCCGGCTTTATAAATGCCAATTCCGATGTAGCAATTTTTTCCATAGGTATGATTGCTCCACCAATCCAGCAGGGTTAAGAAAGGAGCTTTGGGATGTTCAATCTCCCAATATAACTGAGGAGCTACATAATCGATCCAACCGTTTTTCAGCCACAATAAAATGTCGGCATATAGGTCATCGTAGTTACTAATGCCCGCTCTGGTGGCACTGCCTGTGGAGTCCACATCATTGTTTCGCCACACGCCAAATGGGCTGATACCAAACTGACATTTTGGATTTACTTTTTTTATAGTGCGATAAAGCGCAACAATTGTGGAGTCCACATTGCTTCTGCGCCATTCGGCAAGGCTAAGTTTTGTATCAGCATTTTGAAATGTGCGGTAATCGGGAAAATCTTTTCCCGGAATTCGATATGGGTAAAAATAATCATCCATGTGTATGGCATCAACCTTGTAACGCTTTACAATATCATGAACAACATCAACCACAAATTTTCTGGCTTCGGCAATGCCGGGATTAAAATATTTTTTGCCACCATAATTTACAAACCACCCGGGATGTTGTTTGGCAACATGATTAGGTGCCAGTGTTGCTGTTTTAATATTAAACACAGCCCGAAAAGGATTGAGCCATGCATGAAATTCCATTCCCCGTTTATGGGTTTCATCAATCATGAATTTCAATGGATCGTAGTAAGGAACAGGAGCCTTGCCTTGTGTGCCTGTAAGCCATTGGCTCCAGGGTTCGTATGCCGAAGGGTAAAAGGCATCGCCTGCAGGACGTATTTGAACAATAACGGCATTAAAACCATCGGCCTTGTACTTATTCAATAAACGAATAAAAGATTCCTTTTGTTTATCGCTATCCCATTCACCGTTTTTGGGCCAGTCTATATTACTTACAGTAGAAATCCAAACTGCACGAAACTCGGGCTTTGATTGTCCAAAACCGGTTGCGGCAAAAATAAATGCGAATAAAAAAATAAAAATTGACTTCATCTTCATGGTTACCTGATTACTGCGAAAATACAGTTTCAAGCGCCATCTCTTATCTTATCCAGCAGATTGCTGAGAATATTAGCTTCTTCTTCTGAAATTTTTGCAAGTACCTGGTCCATTTCTTCTTGTTTTTTATCCAGGTTTTCTAAAAGCTTTTTTCCTTTATCAGTGATGATGACATCTACCAAACGGCGGTCAGTTTTGCAGGTAATTTTTTTTACAAGACCTTTAGCAATCAACCGGTCCACAATACGACTGGTGTCGCTCATTTTTTCAAGCATCCTTTCTCTTAGTTGCAGTGTTGAAATGGGTTTTGGAAAGCTGCCGCGTAGAATACGCAAAATATTAAATTGTTGTGAGGTGATGCCTGCTGCATCAAAAATACATTTGGTTTTATCCCGCATCCAACCTACGGTATAAATTAAATTGACCGTTGCTTTCTGATAAGCGTTTTTAAATTTTGTCTGTTGTATATCTTTTTCAATACCCATATAAAAAAGAGGATAGTATAAAAATAAAAAGTTTCAGGAACTTCACCCATTTTCCTGAAGTTTTTTACGCAATCGATTAATTATGGTAGTAGCATTTTCCCTTCTAAAATCATTTGCGTTAACTGATTAACCGCTGTTCTTAAAACTTTCAAATGTATTGTTTTGAGGAATGGCGAAATTGTCGGAACAAAATTAATGTTTAAACATTAAAATGTGAAATAAATTTTAGTTTCGTGAAAAGAAAGTAAGTAACGGATGAGGGGGTTTAAAAAAAATCACCCATTTAGGGTATTGTAAAATGCAAATCAGTTTCTTTTTTTTGTATTAATAATCAAAACTCATTAACCACAAGCCTTAGACCTAAGATTGATAAAACTGAATTGAGTTTGAAAGGAATTAATGAGCCTGGAAATTATTTCTCGGCTCTTAATTTCCCAGCTTGTTTAAAAATGGCAAATAAATGATGTGCTTCGTGCAGTAGGAAAAAGTTTAGCCAAAGCTGAAGACTCATGGTTCCGTAAACCGGATGGATTCCTTTTTTATCCAATTCAGCTTGTTTTAATTTCATAAATTCTGCCGCCATATCTTTACGAGTAGTGATCAGGTCTTGCATTATTTCACGAAAAGTTCTTTTGCAATTTTCAAGAAATATGGGGTCTGTATTCGCATTGTAGGCTTCAAATACTGGCACATATTCATCCTGCCGGATTTGAGAAATTCTTTTGATAATAATGTGTTGATAGGTTTGCAAATGAACTATAATTTCAAAGATTGACCATTTATCAGGTGTTTGTTTTATGTGTACCTGTTCTTCTGATACTCCTTCCAGAACCTCCAATAAAGATTTATGTTGATATTGCAAACGAGTAGCAATGGTGGTAGATAATTCCATATAATAAAGTTTATTGTTGCTGTAATGATGCAATAAAAAATTTAAATATCAGGATTCCCATACTTTGGTGCCTTCACTACAGTTAGCACAAATATCAATATTTTTTCTGCCTTTTAGTATTTGTTTTCTAAAGTTAATGTAATTGCCGTTTTTCCAAATTTGCTTGAATGATTGTTTTTTCAAATCGCCCATTTTATGTTGTGCGTCTTTGTCGAAACAACAGGGAGCTACTAATCCATCCCAAGTGATAACCGGATCATGCCAAAGTCGCCAGCAATGATTGGCCAGCTTGCCTTTAAACCGGTATCCGTTTGAAGTTTTTTTATACCGACTGTATTTTTCTAAGGACGGAATTAATCCGCTGGTGTCGTTTTCAAAATCGTAGATCTGAGCGGTTTTAAACCACACATCATCCACACCACATTCCATTGCCAGTTTTTTTACATCTTCTATTTGATGTTCATTTGGCTTTACTACCAAAAACTGAAATACGACAAATGGCTTTTTACTTTTCAGCTGCTTTTTCCATTTTACTATGTTTTTGGCTCCTTCAATTACTTTGTGCAACTGCCCACCTACGCGATATTGCTGATATACCTCCTGCGTTGTACCATCAATAGAAATAATTAAGCGGTCGAGACCTGATTCAATAGTTCGTTTTGCATTTTCATCATTCAGGTAATGAGCATTGGTAGAAGTGGCTGTGTAAACTTTTTTTTGTGAAGCATACTTTACCATATCCAGAAAGGATGGATTGAGATAAGGCTCGCCCTGAAAATAAAAAACCAGATACCAAAGATCTTTATGCAACTGATCAATAGTGTCTTTAAAAAAATTTTGCTGCAACATACCGGTGGGTCTTGTAAAAGCTCTTAATCCACTGGGACATTCAGGGCATCGCAAATTGCAGGAAGTAGTAGGCTCAAATGAAATGGAAATAGGGTAACCCCATTGTACCGGTTTTTTAAACCACTTACTTATTTGATAGCTGCTCCAAACCTTCAATCCGTTCCAGGCGCGGCGAAGCGTTAGTTTTGATAAAAGGTTGAAACTATCTCTGCGGTTGAATCTTGCCATCGGCAGTAAAGGTAAGCGGCAGTGCCGAAATGTTTTTTAAAAATGATGCAAATAGATTTACGAAATCGGTAGGAAATAGTATAAAAAAGTTGACGATAAAACTAAGCAGGTTGTATCAGACGGAAACAATGTTTTAAAATTTCTATTTTTATTTCTTTAGCTGTTTCTGCCGGATCGCCATCAATATGTAAAGGCGCTAATTCAGGATTTGAAATATAGAGCTGGTTCGTTTGAAAATAGATGACACCTTTATTTTCTTTTATTTCATTTTCAAATGATAGTTTATTCCATCCCTTTAATTGTTTTAGTGTTTGTATTACAAAACTGAGTTTGTTTTTTCCGGTTACAATCACTACATCCAGCAATCCATCATTGAGGCTTGCTTTAGGAGCTATGGTGAAATTGTTTCCAAATTGATTGCTGTTCGCAATACTGATAAAGCAGGCATCGGTTTCAAATGTTTTTTGAGCCAACTTTATTGTAAAAGGGAATCGTTTTAAACGTAAAAAATTTTTTACGGTCATTTTTGCATACGTTGTCAATCCTCTTTTGGTTTGCGTTGCAAAATCATGAGCTACCTGCGCATCAAAACCCAGGCCGCAAAGCATACAGGAAAACCGATGATTGATATTAAAAGCATCAACCGTATTTATTTTTCCATGAAAGATAACCTGCAGTGCTGCTTCGGGTTCTTTGGGAATATGTGCAGCATTGGCCAGTCCGTTGCCTGAGCCGCATGGAATGATTCCAAAATTAACCTTACAAGGTAACAAACTGTTGATGGCCTGATTGATAGTTCCATCGCCACCTGCTATTACAACATCGGTTATCTGTTCTTCTTTAATTACCGGAAATAAAAATGAATAATCGCCATTAGTTACAGAAGCATACACACGATAAGGAATTCCTGCCCGGGTTGTTTTATCTTCTATCAATTGTCGTAGCTGACCTTTGTCTTTGGTACCAGCAACCGGGTTTATGATATAGATAATTTTTCTTTGCATATGCTAGGGCAGCTTCAATATACACAAAGTTATCATTTTGGAAGGAGCCATCATCATGGGGTTTGGCGGGTCAATGCTCATATAAATGCGTAATGTTTTTTTGCCTGCAAATAATTTTCGTAAAGTAGAAATTTTAATTTTTGTATGTGTCGTATTTTCTCGTTTTATTAATTCATTATTAACCTCGTCAATAAAATGAAGCGATTTAATCCAGTTACTGGGAGATGCTTCTGTATAATTCACTTCAAGATATCCACCGGATTTCCAAACGGAAGATTTTATGATGCGAGTATTTAAGGAATCGTTTATTTCGCTGGTTGCAATCAATGTTTTTTTATTGACAATAATCTGCCATTTTCCTTGTGCTTGTATCCACATAGTAGTTAAAATAAAACTACATAAGATTAGACTTTTTTTCATTTGTTATAATATTTAATTAGCCGTGCCAGAGTTAAGATGAAAACAACTAAATCTTAGTTGCAACAAATTTACCACCTCAGTAACGCACTTGCCCAGGTAAATCCGCTTCCAAATGCTGCGAGGCAAACGAGATCCCCTTCTTTAACCTTTCCTTCTTCCCAGGCTTCGCACAGTGCAATGGGAATAGATGCTGCTGTGGTATTTCCATATTTCTGTATATTATTAAATACCTGGTCTTCTCTCAGTTGCAATTTCTTTTGTACAAACTGTGCTATTCGCAAATTAGCCTGATGCGGAATGAGTAGAGAAAGGTCGGCAGTGGTTAGTTGATTTGCTTCCAAAGACTCTTTGATAACCTGCGGAAATTTTTCTACGGCAACTTTAAAAACGCTTTGGCCATCCATGAAAGGAAATACCTGTGCTTTATCTAACATAGCATGACTGAAAAACATTTCACCCATTTCTGCTTCATCAAAATCGGCCAGTTTGTTTTCTTTTACCCAATGGTTGGCATGTGTACCGGGATTGTACATTGCCAATATTTCAGCATGTGTACCATCGCTATGTAGGTGGGTGGAAAGTATTCCCTGATTTTCTTTTTCGGTTGGTTGTAGTACTGCAGCTCCGGCACCATCGCCAAAGATTACACTCACATTGCGGCCACGGGTGCTGAAGTCGAGTCCAAAAGAATGTTTTTCGGCGCCTACTACCAAAATGTTTTTATACATGCCTGATTTGATAAACTGATCGGCCACACTCAATGCATATACAAATCCGCTGCACTGATTGCGAACATCCAATGCGCCCACATCTTTCATCTGCATTGCCCGCTGCAGCAACACTCCACAGCCGGGGAAATAATAATCGGGGCTTAATGTGGCGAAAATAATAAAGTCAATATCCTGAGGGGTGATGCCTGCTCTTTCAATTGCAATTTTAGCTGCTGCTACACCCATGGTTGTAGTTGTTTCGCCGGTGCGATCGCCGTATCTTCTTTCTTTAATGCCGGTACGTTCCTGTATCCATTCGTCGGTAGTGTCCATATACTTCATCAGGTCATTATTGGTAAACACATTTTTGGGAACATATTTTCCGATGCCGGCAATTTTGGATTTAAACATAAATATCTTTTGTTTGGTAAGATAAGAAATGTAAAAGAAATGAAACTATTTCAAATGAAATGGTTGGGAAGAAGAACAAGATGGAGAGGGGTTGATGTTATTTATTGCCACGAAAGCACACGAAATACCACGAAAGGTAGTTGATGTTTTATTAAGTCCTGACTCAAATTCAAATGGGCTTGTCACTTAGTCTCAAAAAAGCAGGAATTATAATCTTTGTGAAACTTAGTGTCTTTGTGTCTTAGTGGCGTTATTTTTTGCCACGAATGCACACGAAATGACACGAAAGTTTTTTTGCTACCAAAACACATGAAAGAACACGAAAAATATTATTGCCACGAAAACACAAGAAAGATCACGAAGCCAAGAAGAAAACCATATAAAAACCTTTGTGAACCTTTGTGTCTTTGAGTCTTAGTGGCGTTATTTTTTGCCACGAAAGCACACGAAAGATCACGAAGCCAAAATGAAAAACATATAAAAACCTTTGAGAAAATTAAATTATTTTTGGCATTATTTTTATTTTCACTAAAACAAACTTAAGATCACGAATACTAAAAGTAAACCATATAAAAACCTTTGTGAACCTTAGAGTCTATGTGTCTTTCCCGATTGCATACGGGATAGGAGTGGCGTTATTTTTTGCCACGAAAGCACACGAAATGATACGAAAGGATGTTGAGCTTTTTCACCAACTATTAAAAGTGATACAATTACTGCTCCTGCATGTGCATTACCTCTTTCAAAAAATTTTCACAAGCGGCTTCTACCGATTTTATATCTTTTGATTTTACATAAGAGCCAATGACATGATCACCTGCTTCAGGTATAGCCACTTCTCTTTTTAAACGATCCGGCGTGCCCAGTTGCTTAAACATTCTCCTCATGGCAGACACTTTTACTACACGATCCTGATGCTGTTTGTCTTTATAATAATACAAAAGCAACACCGGTTGTTTTACTTTTTTAAACGTGGCTTCCTTCATGGTGCTTTCTACCAGCTCTTCCAGCTGAACCAGTGATTTTGTTGCATATTGATCGTTCCAATATTGTGCATAAATGGCCGTGGTATCATCCACTTTTCGCTGCTTGCCTTCTATCAACTCTGCAATTTGCAAACCCCAATGATTGTTGAGCATCCAGGCATTGGCATCGTTGATGGCAATATTGGGCGAGAGTAAAATGAGCCCGGCTATTTCAGGATATTCGGCAGCCAGCTTGAGTGCTACTGTACCGCCAGTAGATGTAGAAATCAATATAATTTTTTTGCCCAACTGTTTGCCAATTGTAAATGCTTCTTTGGCCGTGTGCCAATAACCCAATGCAGTAAAATTGGCCAACGGGTTGGTAGTATCAATGCCATGTGCATCTAAACGACTCAGGTATAAATTGCAACCAAATTTTTGCGCCAGCTCATAATGCAAGGGATCACCTTCCTCCTGAGAAGCGCTAAAGCCATGCAGATAAACAAGAGCATATTCCGTTTTTTCTTTTAAAGAATCATGTAGCCAAAGGATTCTGGCTTCATTATCGGGCTTTAGTTTGTGGTGAGATTCATTTGTTAAAATATAGTTTTCAAGCGCATTCGCTTCAGCAGGCAAAACGGGTAAATTGGTTGTATAAACAGGAGTAGCCGGCTGTGGCCCCAGAAAATATACCACAATCAGCAGCAGAACCAAAACTCCAAACCATTTGAGTAGCTTCATAATTAATACATTACATAAAACTAACGCATTTAATTTTTTTAAAGAAACCAGCTCGAATTTTACTTATCAAAATAGAAATAGCCCATTAGAAAAACCTACCTTTGCAGCCCGGAAAAAATGGGTTGCTAGTTAGCATAGATGAAATTAAATAATTTGTTGATAAACCTTACAACCTGTTGTCCTCAATACCTTTCAATAAAAAAAATTTATGAATATCAGAAACATCGCCATCATTGCTCACGTTGACCATGGTAAAACAACATTGGTCGACAAAATCTTGCATGCTACCAAGGTCTTCCGCGAAAACCAGGAAACCGGTGAGCTCATCATGGATAGCAATGATCTGGAACGTGAAAGAGGCATTACCATTTTTTCTAAAAACGCAGCGGTAGAATATAAAGGCGTAAAAATTAATGTCATTGATACACCGGGTCACGCCGATTTTGGAGGCGAGGTAGAACGTGTTTTGAAAATGGCCGATGGTGTTTGTCTGCTTGTTGATGCATTTGAAGGTCCTATGCCACAAACAAGATTCGTTTTGCAAAAAGCATTGCAACTTAATTTGAAACCAATCGTTATCATTAATAAGGTAGATAAAGAAAACTGTCGGCCCGACGAAGTGCATGATGCCGTGTTTGAACTCTTTTTCAACTTAGACGCATCAGAAGAGCAATTAAATTTTCCTACTTATTATGGCTCCGGCAAAAACGGATGGTTCAATGATTCATTAACACAAATAGATAATATCGATCCGCTACTTGATGGTATTATCAAACACGTACCACCACCAAAAGTATCTGAAGGAAGTTTGCAAATGCAAATTACATCTTTAGATTACTCTTCGTTTCTTGGCCGTATTGCTGTAGGTAAAGTGAGCCGCGGAGTGATTAAAGAGAATCAACAAATTGCTTTAATGCAGGCAGATGGCGTTGTGAAAAAACAAAAAGTACGTGAGCTCTATGTTTTTGAAGGTATGGGCAAAAAGAAAGTAAGTGAGGTAGTAGCCGGCGATCTTTGTGCCGTAGTAGGGTTAGAAGATTTTAATATCGGCGATACCATTGCCGATGCAGAAAATCCTGAAGCGCTTCCTGTAATAAGTGTAGATGAACCTACTATGAACATGTTGTTTTCTATCAACAACTCTCCGTTCTTTGGCAAGGATGGAAAATTTGTAACCAGCCGCCACCTGCGTGACCGATTGATGAAAGAAACCGAAAAAAACCTGGCGATGCGTGTTGAAGATAGTGAAGAAGGTGACAGCTTCGTAGTGTATGGTAGGGGTATTTTGCACTTAGGTATATTAATTGAAACCATGCGTCGTGAAGGTTATGAATTGACGGTAGGTCAACCGCAGGTAATTGTAAAAGAAGTGAATGGAATAAAATGCGAGCCTTATGAAAATTTGGTTGTTGATGTTCCTCAGGAGTTTGCCAGCAAAGTAATTGACCTGGTTACCCGCCGCAAAGGAGAAATGCATGTAATGGAAACCAAAGGAGAAATGCAACATTTGGAATTTGAAATACCATCCAGAGGATTAATTGGTTTGCGTACGCAGATGCTTACTGCCACCACCGGAGAAGCAGTAATGGCTCATCGTTTTAATGAATACAAACCCTGGAAAGGACCCATTCCCGGAAGAAATAATGGTGTATTGATTTCAAAAGTGAACGAAAAAACAACTGCTTATTCAATTGATAAGTTGCAGGACAGAGGAACTTTCTTTGTTGACCCCGGAGAAGATGTATATGCCGGACAAATAGTAGCAGAGAATGTAAAACCCGGCGACCTGGTAGTAAATGTAACCGAACAAAAGAAACTAACCAACCACCGTGCCAGCGGAAGCGATGCTGCAACTAATATTGCTCCCAAAACATTGTTGACACTGGAAGAGTGTATGGAATACATTCAGCAGGATGAGTGTATTGAAGTAACACCCAATTTCATTCGTATGCGTAAAGTGATATTGAATGAAGATGAAAGAAAGAAAGTGCAAAAGAAAATGGAAGCTGAAGCGGTCTGAGTTATTTGATAAAAAAATATTAAATGGTTGTTTTTCGAAAGAGAAGCAACCATTTTTTTTGGCAGCAGGTCTGTGATTAGGGTAATTATGTTATAAATCTATTATTTTTATAGCTGAACTTTAAAAAGACTTACTATGTATTTCAGACTTTCTTTCTTATTGCTGGCTTGTTTAAGTTTTAATATCATTAGTGCCCAATGTATTAGCGGCAATTGTGAAAATGGATTTGGAAAATACAAATTCAAAAATGAAGATGTATATGAAGGGAATTGGAAAAATAGTTCTTCTAATGGCAAGGGGAAAAGAATTTATTCCAATGGCGATGTATTTGAAGGAGATTGGGTAAATGGTTACTGGAATGGAAAGGGGAAATATACATGGAAAGACGGACGGGTGTATGAAGGAGAAGTAAAGGACGGATATTTTGAAGGCTATGGTATTTTTAAAGGAAGTGACGGAGGTACTTATGAAGGTTATTGGAAATTAGGCAAAAAAGAGGGTCAGGGAAAACAATTATTTCCATCAGGAAACAGCTATGAAGGATTTTTTGTAAAAGGCAATAGGGAAGGAAAGGGCAAGTATATCTGGAAAACGGGAGGCAGTTATATTGGCGAGTGGAAAGATGATAAAATAAATGGCTTTGGAAAAAGAATATACTCCGACTCTTCCTGGTACGAAGGCGATTGGGTAAATGAATTGCGTGAAGGAAAAGGGAAAGAATTATATAATAATGGCGATACGTATGAAGGAGCGTTCAAAGAGAATAAAAGAAATGGTTATGGAAAATATGTTGTTAAAAAATCGGGTGATGTATATGAAGGTAACTATTATAATGGCAAAGCAAATGGAAAAGGAAAATTGTTACTGGGAAATAAAGATTCTTATGAAGGCGATTTTGTTGAAGAACTAGCCGAAGGTTTTGGTGTAGGCATTTATGCCGATGGCCGAAAATATACAGGACAATGGAAGGACGGCAAATGGAATGGAAAAGGCAAGGCCACCTGGAAAAACGGAGATAGTTATGATGGCGACTGGGTGAATGAAAAAAAAGAAGGCAATGGAGTAATGAAATATGCCAATGGAAATACAGTAACCGGCACATGGAAAGATGATATGCTGAATGGCAATGCTACCTATACCTGGAAGAATGGTGATGT